>OGFF01003187.1_pt1 | contig 12748 bp, 12 predicted proteins | sample 1570751 | NCBI WGS metagenome assembly OGFF01 (sample SAMEA2581951, study PRJEB24529) | metagenome | biome: Human gut stool | place: China | collected 2011 | reverse complement strand
ATGCAAAGGTAATAAAAAACTAGAAAAAAGCTTGCTCTTTCGAATAAAAAGTGTATCTTTGCACCAAGAAACAACATCATTATATTATGGGTAAACGAGCCATCATAGAAGCTTTACGCCATTATTTCAGCACCCAACCCGTACTGAAAGCCTGGCTGTTCGGTTCTTTCTCCAGAGGGGAAGAAACGAAGGATAGCGATGTCGATATTATGGTTTCTTTGGACAAGAGCAAACCTATTGGTTTAAAATTCTTCGGCATGTGGAGTGATTTGGAAGAACTCTTAGGTAGAAAAGTTGATTTGGTATCAGAAGGAACCTTACTCCCTTTTGCACAGGAATCAGTAGAACGTGATAAAATCTTAGTATATGAGAGAACGAAGTAGAGATAAACGGCATGAGGAACTATATCGTTCATGAATATTTTCAAGTTGATAACAACGTTGTTTGGGATGTGATTACAAACGACCTTCCGGTATTAGAGCAACAAATAAAGGAGTATCTAACAGAAGAGAAGTAAAAAACATCGGTCAAGCAAAGAGCAAACCAATATGGTTTTGCCTTCGCTTGACCGATTGTCATATATTCATTGTCTATTAAGAGAGTTTCTTCCTAACAAAAACTACAAGCGGCTCTTTTCTTCATTACCAGCACCCGTACCCTTATACTTACTGCGCTTGGCATTGAAATTATACGTAACCTGCAAGGAGATGCTACGAGTGTAGTTGTAGCAGTCTTTTATGGTGCCCGACCCTAGTCCATACATCGTCCAACGCTCCTTTGCCGTCTTGAAGATATCATTTGCAGAAAGATAAATGATCCATGTGCGATTGGCAAACGACTTGTCAAACCGCAGATCGACGCTGTAAAAACTCTTCATCATAAGAAATCCATCAGCATTGGATGTTTCAGCATTCAGACTGATTGCCGCATTCATGGTTTCTGAAAGAGCTAAATTATTGTCGAGCGAGCACGACAGCAAAGGTTTGCTTAATGCCTTGCCGGCACCATACTTCCTGGTATCGAAAAACTGCTGGTTATAATTGAATCCCCACGTAGGACGGAAGAAGCCAAGCTTTGGCGAAACATTGACAGAAGCATAAAGCAGCTGCTTATGGTCGAAATTCAACGACGTACTATAAGCAAATTCCTTTCCAGGATAGATATACTTGGTCCACTCTATCACATCCTTCAGGTATTTATAACCTGCGGAAACATTCAGCCACTTATATGTCATCATTGCCTCAACATTGAACACCTTCTCCGGTTGCAAGGTAGGATTTCCGCCTTCATAAAGGAAACGGTTATCAAACTGCATGAAGTTGCCTAACTGTCGATAACTTGGACGACTTATTTTCTCGTTGACATTCAACTGCCAATTCCAGTTACCTTTGTTCCATGAAATGCTGAGGTTAGGAAAGAAGTTGCTGTATCTTCTACTTACATCATCCTGCTTGATTCCACCAGAGAAATAGTCGCGAATGATATTCTCGTAACGCATACCAAGACCAATGTTCCACTTGCTGAGGGACAGTCCATATTGCACAAAGCCAGCAACATTTCTTTCATGGATATCCGTCTCTGTAGATGGCACCAACTGCTCTTCGTTCAGGAACGTTCCATGAGAGTCGGTCTTCGACAGCTCTGTTCCTACAGACATATTTCCTTTCCACAAAGGAATATTCACAACCAACTTGCCTGCCCACATATCGCTATTCTGACGATTGCTTGAGTGTACCTCCTGATTGCCCAACTCCTTGCTGCTTTCAATACTCTCGTCACTACGTCTGTTATTGACCGTATAGTATGTGGCATTGAAATCGATACCTACCTGTCCTATCTTTCCCACATAATAAATTTCTGCCTCATGTGAACCAAGGTGAGGCTTTGCAACCTCATTCTGCCCAATGCTTCCCTGTGCCACACCGTTCAGAAACACATCCTGTTGGCTTGCACTATTCGTCCTGCCATTCAACATGCCATAGTAGCGATAAGAGCCACCAATAGAATTGCTGTCGTTGAGTGAATAGTCGGCCGAGAGATATTCCGACAAGAAGCGGTGTTTGGTATCCGAATTAAAATGCTGGTCGTTGTGATAATGCTTATCGGGCAAATTGATATCTGTGTTCAGGTGATTATCCTCGCCAATATGATAGCCCTGCGTCCATAAGCTATTGGCTATCTCAAATTTCTTGGTCTGATACCGGGTGCTGATAAGCTCGTAATCCGACATCCATTTGTTGTATTTACCAAAAGCATCCGCGCGTAAGCTGAACCCATTGGCATGGCGCTCTTTGGTACGGATACGAATTACCGATTCCACCTCGGCATCATATTCAGCTCCAGGACTTGTAATCACGGAAATCGACTTGATGTTGTCGGGAGTGATATTTACAATCTCATTATTGTCATTCACACGCTTGTTGTTGATATAAACAATCGGTGTGCCTTTACCAAACACGGATATCTTTTGTCCATCAACAGAGACACGGGGCAACAGATTCAGGACATCAAAAGTGTTTGCCATCTTAGAAAGCAAGGTATGCTCTACGGCAACCTCCACTCCTCCAGGCGACATTTTATACTGAGGTCTTTCACCCTTCACTACAACTCCCTTGATTATCATCGTTTCAGGCTGCAATTTGATGATTCCCATTTCCGGATTGCTGTATATACGGCTGATTGTCTTATAACCAACGTATGTGATGCGGGCTAACACCTTCCGGGAATTACAAGGAATGACAAAACTTCCATTCTCATTACTCACACCATGTCCTACGATTGTGGAATCAATGGGCGACAACAAGGTTATATTTGCATATTCGGCAGCATTGCCACTCTCATCTACAATACGTCCCTTATAACGAAGGGTTGTCTTCTGCATACACTCCACCATGATATTATCCTCCACCTGCGTCATTCTGATGGGATAGAATCCTATCAGCTGCATGATGGCATCGGGAACACTCTGGTTTCGGATGCTCTTGGTTACCCTGAAATCCTCCAGTTCATCATACACAAAGTTGATGGTGTACTTATGCTGGCGGGCATTCAAATCCTTCAACGCCGCAGAGAACGACACATTATTATATTGTCGGGTGATGCGCTGGGCATAAGACTGCTGAACCAAAAGCAACAGGAAGAGAAGAAGAAGCTCTCTGATAAGCTTGCCGCTAACGGGCATTGGTTTCCAAAAATCTCTCATAAATATATCCTCCTATCTTATTTCACCATCAATGTTCCGTCAATATACTCTATCTGTATGCGATCGAAAGCATTCAAAATCTCCAGGTTCTGCTCCAATGTCTTCGTCTTGTTCCAGTTGAAGAAGAGACGGATGTGCTGGGCACCGGTATCCACATACTCCACCTTGACATGATAGAAACCGGATAGCTGAGCCAGGATGGTTCCCAATTCAGCATCATCAAACACCACCGGCTTCATATCAAGCGAATCCTTGTTCTCTGCTGTTGCAGCACGAAGACTGTCATTCGGCAGCGCCTGGGTTGTTGCCAGCTGTTCTGTCGCAGCCTTGTTATCCGCTGTCTGATCAGAAGCCGGGAATCCCCACCAGCCGTTGTGAATCGCAGCCAAGGCTACCCCCGAAAGGAAGATGATGCCGACAATGGATGCAGCAATCTTCATCCGGTTGCGATAAACGCCCTTGGATTTGCCGGCATCCATCGCCAACTTACCCTCGTGATGTGCCTGAACAAACTCCTTCCAAGCCCCATCCACATCCACCTCCTTCGGAATGGCTTTCTTGCCAGCCATTCTCGCCATCACCAGTTCATGGAAGAACTCCTTCACTTCCTCATCGGCAAGCAGGCGTTCCACCTGCTCGTCGGTATATTTCTCGGGATGTTCCTGCATGTCAAAGAGCATCAACCGCTTTTCTTCTTTACTCATGTTTGTCATTGTCTTGCTCATTTAAATTGTTTCTTAATCCAGTCCATCGCCTTCGAGAGATGGTTGAATACCGTCACCTTGCTCACTCCCACTTCATCAGCCACCTCCTGATAAGATTTCTCCTGAAGATAGCGCAGACGGAAAATGATTTGCCGGATAGGCGGTTCCAGGTCTTCTATGAGAAGCATCAGCCGGTCGAGTCGCTCGTCGGTCTCTTCCGAGAGAATCACGTCGGCATCATCCAGCAGCAGCTTCGCCACCCTTTCCTTCACGCTCTTATGAGCTATCAGGTTGAGACAGCGGTTGCGTACGCTCCGCATCAAGTAACCACCCTCACTCCCAGGCACCAGAACCACATCATCGGCAAGAATCTGGGCGAATACTTCGCTCACCACATCCTTGCTCTCGTCATCATCCGAAAGAATGCATCTGGCCAGATTGTACATCTTCGCGTAATGCTGACGGAATAACCGTTCTATGTCCTTTTTTCTGTTCATATACTATCTATACAGTTGAGCCAAGCGAAAAACTAAGCAAAACATCAACTTTTTTGTTTTTTCCTTTAAATCCGAATCGAAATCACCAAGAATCTCTCCGAATTTGAATGCAAAAGTACACAATCTATCGGAGATAGAAGACAAATGGTAAGGATAAATCGATTTTCAGTTGATTTATTTGTTCATTCCAACATTTTTTAGTACTTTTGCCCACCAAATTACGAACAAGTAAATAAGATTGGTATAAAATAGGTATTACCAAGATAAAATAAAGAATAGATTAGATAAAGGAGAATAAGATTATGTCAACGATTATTTATCCATCACCGATATTCGGTCCGGTAAACTCCCGCCGTCTGGGAGTTTCACTAGGCATCAACCTCATGCCATCTGATGGCAAGGTCTGTTCATTCGACTGTGTTTATTGCGAATGCGGATTCAACGCCGACTTCCGTCCTAAGAAGAAGCGCCCTACCCGCGAGGAGGTAAGAGAAGGTTTGGAGAAGGTTCTGAAAGAGCGCCACGACAACAACCAGCCTCTGGACGACATCACCTTCGCAGGAAACGGTGAACCTACAGGACACCCAGACTTCAAGGGAATCGTGGAAGATACGATGGAACTCTGCAAGAAATATTTCCCTGAAGCACAGGTATCCGTACTCAGCAACGCCACTTATATATATAAGGAGGAAGTGAGAGAGGCGCTGATGCTCGTGGATAACAACATCCTGAAACTGGATACCGTGGATATGGATTACATCAAGAAGCTGGACCGCCCTCAGCAGCCTAACTACGACGTGAAGGATGTAATCAAATATCTGAAGATGTTCAAGGGGCACGTCATCATCCAGACCATGTTCCTGAGAGGTGACGGTTTGGACAATACCAGCGAGCATTTCGTAGCTCCTTGGCTGGAGGCAGTGAAAGACATCCAGCCTCAGCAGGTAATGGTTTATACCATCGCCCGCGAAACACCAGACAAGTTGCTGGAAAAGGCACCAAAGGAAGTACTCGATGCCATCAAGGAACGTGTTGAGGCACTAGGCATCAAGTGTACAGCCAGCTATTAAGAGATAATCAGGATAAGAAAGAAAAGCAAGTAGAAAAAAGAAAGAATGAAAGCGAAAAGTAATATCCTTATTATCAGCGACATGTGTGGTTACGGAAAGGTATCTGCCGCAGTTCAGATGCCTATCCTCTCTTATATGGGACTCGACGTGTTCAATCTGCCAACCATGCTCATCAGCAACACCTTCCCATACGGCAAGTATGCCATTCTGGAATGCACTTCGTATATCGAGGAAGCCTTGCAGAAGTGGAACGAACTGGGCATTCACTTCGATGCCATCACCACGGGTTTCATGGCTTCGGAGCGTCAGGCTAAGCTGGTGGCACGCTATTGCAGAGAACAGGCAGCACTGGGCACCGACATCTATGTGGATCCCGTGATGGGCGATTACGGCAAGCTCTATGGTGGAGCCAGTGAGAGTACCGTGAGATGCATGAAGGAGATGCTGAGCGTATCGCATCTCTGTTTTCCCAACTATACCGAGGCTTGCCTGCTGACGGATTCGGAATACAAGGAAGAGGGAATCTCGGAGAAGGAAGCCTATGAACTGATAGATAAACTGAGAGCCATCGGTTCCCACTCCGTGCTCATCACCTCGTGCATCGTAGAGGGTCAGCATGCCGTTGTAGGTTTCAATCATCTTACAGAAGAATATTTCCTCCTGCCCTACGAAGAAATCCCTGTTCAGTTCCCGGGCACCGGCGACATCTTCTCCAGCATCATCGTGGGCAGACTGAAGGATGGCGATCATCTTCGCCATGCCACCCGCATCGCCATGGATACCCTGCGCAACTGGATAGACATCAACAAGGATGACAAGGACAAGAACCGAGGAATTCCTATAGAAAGACATCTGGGGGACTTGTAAATCGGATTTCCGGGCATCCTTGCCTTGAACCTCGGCAGAGTCTCTTGGGCTAGTATAAAAACTAGCCTTCAAAGAAAACAATTGCACTTGATTATTTGCATATATCAAATAATAATTGTAAATTTGCGGTGGAAATATAAACTTCGAAGATTATGGCAAAGGAAAGAATCTATCCCGTTGGGGTGCAAACCTTCAACGACATCATAGAGGAAGGTATGATCTATGTAGATAAAACCGCCCTCATTTACAATATGGCAAAGAAATACAAATATGTGTTTCTTAGCCGTCCACGCCGTTTTGGTAAGTCCCTGCTAAGCAGTACGCTGCGCTCTTACTTTGAAGGAAAGAAAGATCTTTTCAAAGGACTCGCTATCGAAACTTTGGAAAAAGAATGGATAGAATATCCTGTACTCCATTTCGATCTGTCAACCTTCAAGAACTGCGATTTATCTCTCTTTCCAGAAAAATTCGACATGCAATTACGCAGGTTCGAAAAGCAATTCGGAATAGAAGATATGAGGAAAAGTGCCGGTAACCGCTTAACCCAGCTCATAGAACAGGCAGAATCAATGACCGGCAGAAAAGTCGTTATCATTATTGACGAATACGATGCTCCTCTACTTGATGTGTTGCATGATGAGACCAAACTGGAAGCAGTAAGAACTATCATGCAGGAGTTTTATGCGCCTATTAAAGCCAACAGTTCGCATATTCATTTTGCCTTTATCACGGGAATCACAAAATTCTCTCAACTCAGCATCTTCAGCACCATCAATAATCTTACCAACATCAGTATGGATCCGGAGTTTTCTACCATCTGCGGCATCACCAAGGATGAACTGAACACCGTTCTGAAAGAAGATATTGCTTTGCTGGCTAGCAAAAATCATGTATCATTCGAAAGAATGAGAGAATTGCTAAGAGAAAACTATGATGGTTACCACTTCAGCCGGGAAGGTGAAGATATCTTCAATCCATACAGTCTCATGAGAAGTTTTGCGGCAGGATTCATCGACAACTACTGGTATGCTTCGGGTACATCAACCTACCTGATTCATCAGATGCAACATTTCCATACAGATGTCACAACACTTGACGATATGTTTGCCTTTTCCTCATCCTTCGACCGTCCTACGGAGAAAATGAGTGATGCCTTGCCTTTGCTCTACCAAAGCGGCTATCTTACCATCAAAAAGTATGACCCGCTGAGCAATGGGTATTATCTAGGCATTCCAAACAAAGAGGTAAGGGCAGGATTAATGGAGAATCTCCTTCCCATCTATTCCGGCAAGAGCGATAGCCAGTCCTTAGGTTTTGCAGCACTCTTCTATCGTGATCTGCTGACGGGTAACATAGACCAAGCCATGGAGCAGATGAAGGCTTACTTTGCTTCTATTCCATACCCAGAGGGAGGAAAGAGCGTATTGGAGAATATGCAAAAGAGCGAATATTATTATGAGACTATTCTCTACATCGTTCTTTCAATGATGAATGTGGCAACCTATACACAAGTAAAAAGTTGCAGGGGAAGAGCTGATGCTGTAATGTTTGCTCCTTCAGCAATTTTTGTCTTTGAGATAAAGATTAACAAACCTGCCCAAGAGGCTTTGGAGCAAATAGACGAGAAAGGTTATATGATTCCCTACTCAGCAGATGAAAGAAAAATATATAAAATAGGTATCAGCTTCAGTACTCAAACCAGAACAGTAGAAGACTGGGAGTTTGAAGAGGTAAAATAACCCTTCAATACTCCTACAATAAATATAAATGGAAAAGAAAGAAACAAATACACTCAGTATATTTCAGCGCCCGGTATGGGTAAGCCTGTTCGCCCTTACGGCTGCTATCTCGTGGGGATGGGCTTATCCATTGATAAAAATGGGAATGGAGGAATATCAGATTACAGCAGACATGACCGGAAGCAAGATGCTTTTTGCCGGCATCCGCTTCTTCATCTCCGGCATCATCATCCTTGCCATCGCCAGAAGTTCACACCGTGAATTCGGATTCAAGAAGAAAGCTGTTCAAGAGAATGTCTGGTTCCTTCTCCTCTATGCACTCCTCAACACCACCCTTCATTATGCCTTCTTCTATTTCGGACTCTCGCATAATGCAGGAGCACGTTCGGCGATACTCAATTCTATGAGCGTCTTCACGGTGGTTATCCTTGCCTGCATCTTCTTCAAGAGCGACAGGATGACGTGGCGAAAGGCTTTAGGCTGCATCATCGGATTCCTGGGCATCCTTGCCTTGAACCTTGGCGGAAAGGAAAGCGGAAGTTTCACATTCCTGGGCGATGGTATGATTATCCTCAATGCCCTGTGTGGAGCCAGTGCTTCCCTGCTGACCCGAGGCTTGAGCAAGAGGGTGGATGTTTTCGTAGGAACCGGTTATTCGCTGAGCATCGGTGGAGCCTTGCTGGTAATTCCTGCATTGTTAATGGGTGGCTATCTGCCAGTCATCAGCCTCTGGGGCATCACAATCCTACTGCTACTCATCGCCATCTCAACCATCAGTTTCGCTCTCTACAACAAACTATTGAGCTGCAATCCCGTAGGAAAGGTAGCGATATACAATTCACTCATCCCCGTAGTAGGAGCCATCACCTCCTGTCTCTGTCTGGGCGAAACCTTCTACTGGAAGTATCTGATAGCAGGCGCATTGGCTACTGCCGGAATTTATATCATCAATAAAGGGAAGAAATAAATTCCGGCTGTTGCCCATGCAACCCATATAGAAAGCAAAGCCACCTATTTCAAGATACCCGTTTCGCGCTCCTCATTGTTGATATTCCGCTGTATCTTACGGTATTCCTTTCCCCGATTGATATTCCAGGCAACACAGATACGGAACAAATTACCTCCCGAATTGTCATAACCACAAACCTGCTTACGGAGTAATGCGTTGACGATTTCTGCTGAATAGGATTTCGGATGAGCCATAAACGGATTATGCATATAGAGCGTAAAATCGAAATCACCTATATGATAACTGGCTGAGGCAGCCAATGAAGGAGGATTATGCCCGATGTTCTCTCCCTCCATAAAATTCCAACCGTTATCAGCATACAGCATCACTGTCCATTTTCCCCAATATCCCTGTAATGTTCCACCATAATTATAAGCGGTATAACAATGACTGTACTCATCGCCCTTATTGAAAAAACGATAAATACCTGCATTCACAGATAATATAAGGTGGTCGGGGATAATGTCAAACCGGGTATCATTCGTAAGATACAACATATTACAATGGGGCTGATTCGTCTGGGAATAAAGAAACTGATCATTTTCCGTGCGGGTGTATTTCGCCAAATTACAATGACGATTGATACGATACTCTAAGGTAAAATCAGTATTTATCCTTTGTTTACTGAAAGAGAATACCACCCAGTTCTCATATATACTGTTAGGCTTAAGCGAAGGATTACCCACAGTCCATTCCATACTGTTCTTTCGAATACGGGTATCCGAAATCATAGCTATCTGCGAAATATGCTGTGATAATTCACTTCCCAAGCGAATCTGAAACGAAGATGTCAAGGAATAAGCCAATGTGAGTTTCGGACGACAAAGCCAAAAACTAAATTTCTCATCTCCCTGTCGATAAGACTGATTACTCAACCCGAAGCCAGCCACATAAGTTAAACGGGATGTTCCTTCCTTGAATTGTCCCAAACTTCCCTTGATTTGTGCAAAACCATAAATACCCAATGAACGGATACCATTCTCGCTAACCACATCACCCAAATACTGATTATCCATATATTTCCAGTTCAAGTTGGTTCCTGCAGAAAAAGTAAAGGGTTTCAACCGGTTTTCATAGATAGCCTCGGCTATGAGCGAATAGGTCTTTCCATCTACCTGATATTGATAGGGTTCGCCCTCACCTTCATAATAGGCTCCTTTGGTGTGGATATAAGTACCCAAAACATCTGCCGACAAAGACTGATGCTTGCCCAGCTGATGATAGAAATACAAATCGAGAGCAGGAGTAAAATCCCTACCCTTGCTGGTTCTGTAAACAGGATACGCAGGCTTTCCAGATTCAGAAAACCACATCTCATTCGATGTATAAGGCTGATTGCTGAAATCCGTGGTAAGCGTTGTCTGGAATACATATAAGGCAGAATCAGCCAGATTATACTTCAACTGCAATGTATTATCATAATTTCGAGTTGCCACATTCATGATTTTTCGAGATATCTGATACTCAGAACCATCATGTAGAAGATACTGAGCATCCTCATTATATTCGGATGCCTTATTATCCACATAAGTCTGCTCATATAAAATATTCAATTGGCTCTTGCCCCTGTTGACGGATGCATAGACATCGTTCGAACCGAGCTTGGTAGTTAGCGCATTAGTCAGGTTGAAGCCCAAACTGCCACCCGATGAAGCCCTGCGGGTATGAATATCTATCACGTATGCAATATTCTTTCCATATCTTACGCCAGGACTGTCGATATAATCTACACTCACAATAGAAGCTACATCCAGCATCTGCACGTCATGCATATTGGCGAGAATGCCATTGATACGAATCTGCACTTCTCCTTTATTATCGGTAGCAGAAATGGAACGGCCAGCCTCATCAACCCTGATATGAGGCAAAGCCAACTTTCCTAAAAGCGAAAAACCAGAAAAAGAACGCTGCTTCTGAATATCGCTTGGGAATATCAACTTGCCATCTTCCTTGTTGACTACTCGTGCCGCCTTCACAACAACCTCTTGCAAGGCTATAGAATCATTCGATACCTTCTAGATCTCCTGGGCACGTATTTCTACACAAGAGATCAATGCCCACAGCATCACCATAGCTGTTAACAATTTACTTTTCTTCATTGTCATCATATACTTTTCTAAAACTTGTTTTCTGCTGCAAAGGTATCAAAAAGAGAAAACCGAAGCGAAAAATATGGCTGACATGAGTCTGACATTTATCAATTAACGAATATTATATCTAGTTTTATACCATCTTTCAAAGAATTTCTGTACTTTTGCATTTGAATCTTTAAACAGTATATCATTTAAACAGAATAGATAATATGAAACTGAAAGCATATCATTCCATCCTCATCTTTGCCATCCTTGTGATATCTGCGGCATTCTCCAGCGTAAGCAACTACCGCAAGGCACAGTATGCCATTGTACAAGATATGAACAAAGCTTTGGCTCTGACTCTTCAGGAAAATAAATATCAATGGATTACGCCTGATACCATCCAGAGCTACCGCTCACATCTCAGCATCGACCTGCTGAAATCGACCAGTAATCTCTGCTATGTGATGGAAGACAGAAGAAGAGGCAAGAACAATTCCCAGCTGGTAAATAGCGCCAACCTGCTCAGCAGCAAACAGATGCTCCTCAACGAGCATTCTATCCAAAGTTATGCTAACTGTTCGATGGCAGATATTTTGAGTATGAGCAACCAGCGGACATCTTTGACGCTTACCCTCATGGCTATGATTTGGGCAATTGCATCGCTATACTATCATCGCAGAAAACAACCCTGGAATCATGAGACTGATATGTTCGGCACCATGTGCTATTCTCAAGACGAGGATTTCTTCTACAATCAGGAAAACGGACAAGCCATCAAGTTTACTCCGATGCAGCACCAGCTGATGCAACTCTTCTTCAACAATACGCATCATCAACTCTCCAAACAGGAGATTTGTGATGCTCTTTGGCCCAAGAAACCGGATGCCAGCGAAACGCTCTATACCTTGATTCGCCGTATCAAACCGGTGATTGAGCAGAATAGCAACCTCATGATTGAGTCGGAAAGAGGCAAGTCTTATCGACTGATTATCAGATAAGTTCAGAAATGTCAGCCAAATGTCATATTTATTATTTGGCTGTTTCACATCTTCTTCATACCTTTGCGGCTAAAATATAAAAGTGGCAAAGATATGAAGAAGATTTTTTTGATAGCAGTTGTCTTGCTGATGATGATAAACTTCATCATCAACTATCACCATGAGGTTACGAAAGAGCAGCAAACACCGATGGCGGATTTCAAGACCAAGGTAGAGATGGCGCCCATGAAGGAATACAATGATCCGGACTTCGGCTACGTTGTCAAATATCCTTGCTTCTTCCAGCAGGAGGATACTTCGGTATCGGGATACCAGGGCTATGCCCGCTTCTCATTCACCAATCATGCCAACATCATCCTGGAGAGTTACGTTACCCCCAACTATAGCAACACCCTTCAGGCTTGTGCCGATTCTCTAGCCCAGAAGCTTCATTCGGAGAGGACGATGCAGGCATCGAATAAGGCGTTCATCCTCTCCGGTCCTGTCTTTGAAAACGGAGTAAGAGTAGATGGCTACAGTCATTACGATAAATTCATCAAGAGTGGCAGAATACTCTTCGTCTATTCCCTCACCTATCCCGACAG
>OGFF01003182.1_pt1 | contig 12767 bp, 8 predicted proteins | sample 1570751 | NCBI WGS metagenome assembly OGFF01 (sample SAMEA2581951, study PRJEB24529) | metagenome | biome: Human gut stool | place: China | collected 2011 | reverse complement strand
CTGCAAGTGGTCAGGAAACAAATGACCGTACACCAAAAGCAGCAATTGACAATGATAAAAGTACAAGATGGTCTGCAACAAATGGTGATTCCACATATTACGTTGTTGATTTAGGAGAGACCTATAATGTTGAAAAATTATATTTAAGCTGGGAATCTGCAAATGCAACAGTTTATAACATATATAAATCGGTTAACGGCACAGATTATAGTTTGGTTACAACTGTAAATGCCATAGGAATATATGAAAACACTGCAACCAATGGAAATAGAGTAGACAATATAGAATTTGGAAGTGTAAGTGCCAGATACATTAAGGTACAAGCAGTACAGCGTTGCTATAAAGGGGCAAATTATGGTGGCGGACAATATAATGGAATGTCTTTATATGAAGTAGGTGTGTACGGCAAAGACATGGAAAAATCATACGAAAAAAAGGCATTTAACCAGTTTAGGGTAGGAAATAAAGAAACTATTGGAAATATAATAGAAGCAGAAAAGGCTGATGAAAAAGACAGCAATATAAAAGTAGAGACTGATAAAAATGCCAGTGGAAAGAACTTAGGTGGCCTTACAAACAACACATGGGCAGAATACAATATTAATTTTGACAGAAAAACTTCAAGAATTTATTTAAGATACAGTGTAAAAGATGGAAATGGTGGAACAGTAGAAGTATACGTTGATGACAGTACAATGTCTACAACTCCTGTAGCATCAATTGACGTAAATTCAACAGGTGGATGGTCCAACTATACTGATATTTCACAGGAAGTAGTTGTGCCATCAGGTAATCATAAAATATATTTAAAATTTGTAACTGATAAAGGAAATGTGTGCAATTTGGATTATTTTAAATTTGAATTTGCACCTGAAAGTATAAGCAGCACAGGTGATTTACACGAAGCAGAGAATGCACATGCCTTTGTAAGAGGTTCAGCAGCACAGAGTAGCTCTGTGGAAAGTTCTAAAAAATATTCAGGTGAAAAGGCTGTGGGCAAAATGAACACTTGGATTGAACATGACCGTTCTTATCTGACTACATATGTTAAAGCAGAAAATGCAGGATACTATCAGTTTGAAGTTCAGTATGCCGGAGCAATGACTACACTGCTTCAGTACAGAATCAACAGCAGTGATGACGACAAATGGAAATCAAAAACTATCAGCAGTGTGGATTCTAACTGGGAAAATACCAACAGGGCAACTATGCAGATAGAATTACGAAAAGGATTAAACAAGATTGATATATCAGGTGCTGTTTGGAAATGGGCAGCTGGTACTGAAACAGGTAGAACAGATGGCAAAAACGTAAATGCTGAATGGTTAAATATAGATAGTTTTTCATTAACATATAAGGGTGAAAATAAAAAAGCATTTAACAGTGTTTTAAATACAGATTTAAAAGGAAATAAAATTCAGGCTGAAGATTTTAATGAAAGCTCTGGGGATATAAAAGTTGAAGGAGAAAGCGACAGCTTTGTAGACGGAAAAAATCTTGGTGGTCTTACAAATGGAAAATGGGCAGAATACAATATTAACTTTGACAGAAAAGTTTCAAAAATTTATTTGAGAAACAGTGTAAGAGATGGAAATGGTGGAAAAGTAGAAGTATATGTTGATGACAGTACTATGTCCGGGACTCCGGATGCCACAGTTACTACATCTTCAACAGGCAGTGACTGGAGTAAATATACTGACACAGCAACGGCCATCAGTATACCATCAGGTAATCACGAAATTTATTTGAAATTTGTGGCAGATGGCTCAAAAGCAGTGTGTAATCTTGACTGGTTCCAGTTTGAATATGAACCTGAAACAGTAAAAGATTCAGGAGACATACACGAAGCAGAAAATGCACATGGATTTGTTCAGGGAGATGCAGAAACAGAACACACTCTTCAGGTAGATGGAAAGTTCTCAAACAATCTGGCTGTAGGTGGAATGAATGCATGGCCTGACAATGGAAGAGCATATCTTACATCTTATGTAGATGTGAAACATCCCGGTACGTATAAGCTGACAGTGGCATATGCATCAGGAAGCAATAAGGATACAAATATAGATTGTAGAGTAAATAGTGTAAACGATGGTGACTGGAAAAGTATATCAGCACCGACAACCGGCGGATGGACTACAGTAAAGAAAATAACTACTGAAGTGACGCTGAACAGAGGTGTAAATGTAATAGACATAACTGGTGCTGCAAATATTCCTTATGCAGAAAGTAATGCATGGCAACAGGTAAATGTGGATTACTTTACATTGGAAAGAGTGCCTGAAGATGGTGATTTAGCATATGGAAAAAATGTTGAAGTATCAGATTCTCAGAGTGGTTGTGATGGTTCCAATGCAGTGGATGAAGATGAGGATACAAGATGGGCAAGTAAAGAAGAAGGTGACAAGGCTTTTCTGATTGTAGACTTAGAAAAACTGTATGAAATTGAAAAAGTGAATATTATGTTTGAAAAGGCATATCCAAATGATTTCCAGATTCTTGTATCAAAGGATAAAACCAATTGGACTGTTGCGAGAACAGTAAGAAATTTTAGAGCAGGTGAAGTTGATAAAAAGGTATATGAATCAGATGGAGTTTGTCTTGGAAAAGCAAGATATGTAAAAGTACGATGTCTTAACATGGCATATCACAATGCAATGTCCATAAGAGATATAAGGATATATGGAACAAAAATAAAAGGACAATTGTCTGATCTTGCTCTAAATGCAGAAGTAAAGGTAAGCAGTTCGGATAGTAGTGCTGAAACTTCAAATCCTGCTAATGCAGTAGATGGATTGGATAATACAAGATGGGGAGCACCTAAGACAGATAGCAATCCATGGTATGAAATTAATTTAGGACAACAATGCAGAATAGATTCTGTTGATTTAAAATTTGAAAGGGCATATCCCAAGAGTTTTAGGATACAGATTTCTGATGATGGAAAAACATGGAAAGATTATAAAACCATAAAGGATTGGACTGAACCGGGAAATTCAACAGAAATTGAGAAATCGGAGTATTATGCCAATCTGGAATTTGGAAACAGTATCCATATGGGTGATGTAAAGACACAGTATATAAGATTGTATGCTGATGCAAAAATCAGAGACAACAACTGGGGAGTTTCAATTTATGAATTTGAAGTATGGGGAACTGAAGTGGCAAAGAAAGATTATTGGAGCAATCAGGCAAAGAAAACGTATGGAATTTATCCTGTTTCAAAATTGCAAAATACAGAAAATAACGGATTGATTGACAGTAGCCTTGTACAGGGTGATGTGATTGGAAATGGAGATATATATGATGTAGTTTATGAAGAAGGAAAGGACATATATTTTTATGTAAATCCAAGAGAACTATATTATAAACAAGCAGACCATCAGATTTGCTGGTCATCATCTGATTCCGGAAAGAATTTATGGGGGGCTACAAGTCATAATGAAAATATTTTGAAGTATGGAACCCAACAGGAAGCAACAGTTAAGTATACAATTCCGGCGGGTATTGATTTTGGAAACAGCGATTATGTAGAAACAGAAGTAGGCTGCCAGATTTATAATAAATCGGATCTGGAAAAGGAAAATGCCAGTCCGAAGTTTGAGTTGGTATTTAAGGTAAGGATCTGGAAATCCACCATAGTAATTCAGGATAAATTAAGCGAGAATGGAGAATTATGTGTAAAGAATCCTGAAAATGGGGCTACATATCAGTGGCAAAAGAGTGTCGATGGAAATACATGGAGTGATGTTTATGAAAAGAGATATGATTTGCAAATTCTTAGTGGAAGTGGAAATGATGTGGTAAATGTTGCTCATGACTTAGGCGGTGGACAGTATTATCGTGTGCGAAAAGTAGGAACAACCCAGTGGTCACATCCATATAAGGTTCAATATTACAACGACATTCAAAATGGTGATTTTGAATATCCGGCAATGTTTTCAACAGATGAAGATGATAAGGCATTTCCTTTTGAACCAAATGGAGATGAACAGCAGTATCCTAACGGATATGAAGGACTTGTGTGGAAGACAACTGCTCCGGGCTGGATGAGCAGACAAAAAAATAAAATAGGACATGATATTGAAATTGTAAATGGAAGAAAGTTAAAAACCTCAGGAGAAGAAGAACAGGTAGGCCAGTTCTCCGTAACACAGGATGAAATGTACAAAAACAATGAGCATGGTGATCAGTTTGCAGAATTAAACTGTGAAAATGTTGGAGCTTTATATCAGGATATTTTAACAACTCCTAATTCCCAGTGCTATTGGGACTTAGATTATGCAGGACGTTGGTGCCAGAATAGTATGTATGTTGTTGCAATGTCATCTAAAGATGCACAAAATTATACAACAACTGAACAGATTGAGGCATTAATAAGAAGAGATGATGTAAAGGCTATTACAACTAATCAGGAAGGCACAAAAGGTACAACAATTACATTGTCTGATGGAGTTACTGCTACGTTGTGGAAAGTTACAAGTAAGGAAACAGCAGGGCAGTGGAATGATCATAACGGTATATATAATGTTCCTTCCGATGAAAAAAATTATCTTACAAGATTCTTCTTTGTGTCAGCAGAAGGAGCAAAAAGAAACGATGGTGATACACCGGATAAGACTGTGGGAAGTTTACTTGATAATGTAAAATTCCAGCAGAAAAAGGATTATGTTATAGAGTATTATGTAAATGGAGTAAAAAATGATGGTTTGACTGTTAAAGGCACAGTAAACCCTTATGACAGAGTAAGCATACCGGCACCGGAGGCGGTAAGCAATTATACTTTATACGATGCAAAAATCAGTGGAGAAAATAATGCTGAAAGTAAGGCATTTTATGTGGATGATAAAGACAGAAACATGACAGTAGCTTATAACCATAATGTATTAAAACTCTACTATAAGAGTGGTGTAGTTGTTGCCAATGTAAAAATACAGGGATTTGAAGAATTACCTAACGATTATAGCGTAGTTGTAAATCTTAAAAACACTTCAGGAACGGTTTTACAGACACATACCATGAGTCAAAATGAGTTTACTAAAATTGAAAAACCAGAAGGAGGAGGAGTTGAAGGATACTTTGACACTGCTACTTTTGGAGGCGAAAATTTGAAAGTCGGAGAAAAATATACTGTTGAAGAAATTATCGTAAAAAATAACTATTTACCACACTATTTGGAAACAGTTGATAAAAATGGAACAAAGGAAGATGTTGGAATAGATAAAATAAACACTGATAAACTGTCATATACAGCAACATTTACGTATTCAGCGGAAACAGACAATTCAGTTAATTTTATTAATACTTATAACCCTATTCGAAAAATTACCATTAGCAAAAATGTTTCCGGAAATATGGTAGATGATGTCGAGAAAAATAAGTCATTTAACTTTAGTATTGAGATAGAAAAAGACGGAAATGCCATAGATGCAGCTGAAATAATAAGTAATAAGCTTAATAAGACAGCAACAGGACAGTATACATTTGCTCTTAAACATTCAGAAAAGGTAGAACTCTATGTATACAACAATTGTAAGGTAACTGTTTCAGAAGACGATTACAGTAAGAAGAAAGATGTGGATACAAAGATTTTCAGCGATGATTATTATGTAACTTCATGGGAGAAAGACTCTAAGGTTACAGATGGAAGAATCATAAGCATTGACAGTGTTAATTCAGATCAGGAACTTGTTTGCAACAATGTTTACAATGATTTAGGAGATGTTGAAGTACAGGGCTTCCAGATGAATGGTAATAAGGATTCAGGTGGTGTGTCAGAGTTTAGTCCATCATTCAGAGTAGTATGTCGTGTAAGTAAAAATACAATTAAAACAAAAAAAGTCAGCAAGTTTGGTGTGATTTATGCAATAGCAAACGCTACTGATGGAAAAACAAGAGCTGAACTTGAAGAAATGATGACAATAGATAAGGCTGATAATAAGACAATAAAGGTACATGAAGAGACAGAAAACGGAATATATCCTGACTGGACTACAAAGAGTGATTCACAGTATTCCACAAAGTATTGGAAATATTATGGACTGACCTTTAAATGTCTGGATTATATGTTCTACACATTACAGGAAAATATTACTGTAAGAGCATATGCATTAATGGCAGATGGAAGCATTGAATATGGAGATAACATTTATACTGTAAATATGTATGAGATAGCAGATTCTCTGTATAAAAACCAGAAAATGAGTACATTGAAGGGACATAATTTCTTATACAATAATGTGTTAAATCTTGTGACAATTAACAACAACAGGCTTGATATATTAAAATCAATGATGAGGGCCTTAAATGTAACAAGTACATCAAATCAATACTATGCTACATTAAATAAATTGTACAAGGACATGAACAATTATGTATATTGTCAGCAGGAGTACAAAGGAAAATATCAGGAAAGGGAAGAATTTGTTCCGGCAACACTTACAAGTCAGGAGCAGAAAGATTTGTTAAGTGCCTTAAATAACAAAACAGGAACTTCTTATTCAGATATAAATGATTGGATATACAATCAGACAGAAAAACAGGGCAAATATAATGGCTATTATAAAAAAGTTCAATATGCATGGGACAATGGAATTTATGTTAAGTAGTACAGAATGAGGTGAAGGAAATGAAAAAAACAAAAGTTTATGAGACACCGGAATTGATAGTGACAAAGTTTGAGGTGTCTGAAAAAATTATGGACTCTGCATCATTTTTTGAAACTACCAATCCAAACGAAAAACCGGGAGATATAGTTACAAGAGAATGGAAATCCACTCCTGATGTTCCAGGTGGGACCCTTCCAATTGAATTTTAAGAAAATTTGTTTAGAAATTAGGAGAAATTTATGAAAAGATTAAAGAAAATAATTGGAATAATACTTGCCGTCTCTTTTGTAATAACAGGAATACCACAGCTGGGTAGTGTAAGAGTAAAAGCAGTTTCTACCACAAAGGAAAGCTATCCCGGATTTATAAAAGCAGATGGTAAGCAGTTAAGAAATGACAATGGTGATATCGTGCATTTGCGTGGAGTAAATGCAGGTGGTTATATGTTGCAGGAAATCTGGCTGTGTGCAACATATGGTGGAACTGATGACAACTCAAGTGGAAATATAAGATGCCAGAAAAACATTCTGGATACTTTAAATTCCAGATTTGGCAGTGAAAAGGCAAAAAATCTTATTAGTGCATATGAAGACAATTATTGGACAACCGGTGATTTCGAAAATTGTGCAAAACTTGGCATTAATTGTATCAGACTTCCAATTTGGTACAGAAATCTTGTTGATGAAAATGGCAACTGGTATGACAATGCCTTTGATAAAATTGACTGGTTTGTGGAAACAGCAGGTCGATATGGCATATATGTAATTATTGATATGCATGGTGCATATGGTTCACAAAATGGCAGTCACAACTCAGGTATTTATGGTGGAAGCACAAATCAGCAAAAAAAGGACAATTCAAATTTGTTCTTTGGAACAGATGCAAGTACAAATCAGGCAAAATATTTGGATATGTGGTTAAAAATTGCACAGCATTACAAAGATAATCCTGTTGTTGCAGGTTATGATTTGCTTAATGAACCAATGGCAGATTATATGAATGCGACAGATGTAACCGGAACAAAAGCCGAAAGACTTAGTACATTGTGGAATGTATATGATAAGGCTTACAAAAAGATAAGAACAGTTGACAGCAATCACGTTATTATTATGGAAGCCGTGTGGGATGCAGACACTCTTCCCAAGCCTTCTGATAAAGATTGGACAAACGTAATGTACGAATATCATCAGTATTTATACAGTGATTACAGTGACAAAGACAAACAGGTTGCTGCAATGAAGAGAAAAATAGACAATATAACAGGTGCAAATTATAATGTGCCAAGTTATATTGGAGAATTTAATATGATGTCAAACAGTGATTCATGGAGTGAAGGTGTTAAATTATTAAATGACAATAATTTAAGTTGGACAGTTTGGAACTACAAATGTACAAAACAATATGGAAACTGGGGATTATTTAATACTCCGGGAAACGGCAACGGCAACGATGCTGATACTAAAAAGTATTGGGCAGATGTAGAAACTGATTCTTATGAAACCATATTATCAAAATGGTCAAATCAGGGAAGCGTTAACAGAAATACAAATGTGACGGACAGAGTAAAAAGTTATTTTCCGGGTACAGTGGACAATCTTGCAGAGTCTAAAATTAAAAGTGTAAGTCTTGTGAATGCTGATGGAATGTTAAACCAAATAGATGTAAACTGGTATCCAAAGGCATATATGGATGCAGAGACAAAGTACAACATTTATATTGATGACAGTACAACCAGTGTGGCAACTATATCCCAGTCTGATATAAAATCAGACAGTACAGTTATAAAGGCAACAGATTATACAAATCAAAGTGGTGTAGTAAAAGATACCATCAATGGAAATCCGGTAAATATAGGTGGAACCCATAATGGTGATTGGGTAGAATACAAAGACATTTCAGTATCAAAGCCTATAACCTCTGTCACTTTTAACTATTCATGTGATAAAAATGCAAACGGTACAATTTATGTATATGATAAAAGTATGGATAGTGTTCCTATTGGATCTATTAAAATTACACCACCAACTGCAAATGCAGGATGGGGAGACTATGTTACAAAAACAATTGACTTGTATGAGCCTTTAAAAGAGGGGAAACATACTATTTACTTAAAATTTGTAAATGATATTTCAGGCAATGTTGTGAATTTAAAAGATTTTACATTAATAAGTTCATATGGAAATGTGAAGCTTAAAAATGTGGCTGCAGGAAAGCATACAGTTACTGTACAGGCAACTTTAAATGAGCAGGTATCAAAAGGAACAACATCAAATGAAGTTGAAGTTGTGTCAGGAAATACAATGTTAAAGTCTGACAGCATTACAGTTGAGGGATTTCAGATTAAAACAAATGGAAATAGGTATTACAACACAAAGGGCGAAGTTTTATTTGATGAAGAAGGAAGTGAGAAAAAAGTAGCCTTTAGAACAGTTTGTAAAGCACCTGATATTGGACAGACTATTACAGTTTCAGGAAAGGATTACACCGTAAAAAATACAGGGGTAATATAACAGTTCAGGAAATTCGGCTGATGATGTATTGGATAACACATATTCAATACTAAATACTCAGGCTATTAGTGGTAATGAATATACCTATAGAGGAGCAAGGCAATACAACAACATGGATTATACATTTGGCTATGTGACAACAGACAATGGAATATTAAGCAAAGAAGATGGCACAATGAAGTATGTCAGAACAATGAGTAACAACTCATATTATGGTAGCGATGGCACACTAAATGTTATGACAAATTCATTCCATGTAAGAGGTTTTGTTGTGGCAGAAGATGGTACTTTGATTTACGGCACGGATACAGTAACAATGTCCATACCTGAAGTTGCAAATTACCTTTACAAAAATGTGTTGTCATTAAACTACAATGGTCACGCATATCTTTATGATACAATTTTAAGTAGAATAGATTCTAAAAATCCTTACTATTGTGATCATAAAGTGGATTACGGTTGGAATGAAAACCTATATGATCCTGGTAAAAAATAAATATAGTCTTTATAGAAAATCAAACATATATTATAATAATGCCGGAGAGAAAAAATCTCCGGTATTATTTTTATATGTAAATAGGAAATTATTTTTTAAAATGTAAATTTAATAATATGGAAAATTATATTATAAAAATTAACCTAATAGTAGAAAAATATATATTCTAAGCACATAAATTTAAAAATATTAATTATAACAAAAGGAGATATCATGAGAATAGATAAATTTTTAAAGGTTTCAAGAATAATAAAAAGAAGAACAGTGGCAAATGAGGCATGTGATGCAGGAAGAGTTTTGGTAAACGGACAGCCGGCTAAGGCTTCAAGAGATGTAAAAGAGGGAGACAAAATAGAAATTCAGTTTGGTCAAAGAACTGTAAAGGTGGAAGTTTTAAGCACAAAAGAAACAGTTAAAAAAGAAGAAGCAGTAGACATGTACAAAGAGATTGATTAAAATACAACTGCAAGACATATTTCTCACATAACCTAATATATTATTATATAGAAAACTTTTCGAGGTTAATATGGAAGCAGGCAGTACACCAAGAACCCACAAACTTTCAATGGACAATAGAAAGCAGATGAATTTGACAGGGATTAAAGACGTAGTGGCTTTCGACTTGAATCAGGTTTTACTTGAATCAAATTTAGGTATGGTACATATAAAGGGCAGCGACCTAAAGGTAACTAAGCTTACAATTGAAAAAGGCGAGGTAAATATTTCAGGAAAAATTGACAGTATTGTTTATTCAGACGTAAAGGATTATGGAGAAAAAAGTAAGTCTATTTTGAAGAGGATGTTTAAATAATGAGTCCGCAGATTTCTCAGGAAGGATTGCTTATTGTAATGAGCCTGTATGGTGGACTTGTTTTAGCTGTCTGCTATGATATGGTTCGGGTTTGCAGAAGAATTTTCAAAGTGGGAATTGTTTCCATGATTATTCAGGATGTTATTTATTGGACGATTTCTGCAATATTTATGTTTAATATATACTTGAAATACAATTACGGCAGACCTAGATTCTTTTCAATAATCTTTACATTAGGCATAATGGCTTTGTATGAATGGTTAGTTGGAAGAAAAATTGTTGACAGGGTTGCAAAGTTTCTGTGCAAAGTAAAAACCAAACTTTCTAAAATGTTAAAAAAATTAAACACTTGCGTGTTTGGTAAAGTAAAGAAAATTGTGACAAAAATGTTAAAACCATTGCAAAAGTTATACAAATTAGATAAACTAAAAAGAGTTAAAAAAGAAAAAAGGAAGAGAAAATGGCAACAGAAAACAGAAAAGTATCAACAAGAAGATTAAGCAACGCAAGAAGAAAGCGTATTCAAAATAGAAGAATGATGATAGCTATATCAGCAGTAGTTGTGGCATTTTGTATTGTCATTGGTGGACAGATGATAAGCAAATACAGCACATTGGCTGATTTAAGAGAGCAGGAAAGAAAATTAAAGAATCAATATAAGAAAGAACTACAGTTATCTGAAGAATTAAAGGATCAGGAAGAATATGTTAAAACAGATGATTATGTAGAACAGATGGCTAGAAATTTAGGTTTATTATATCCTAACGAAGTAATTTTCAAGCCGGAAGATTAATAAATCAGTAGAATGAAGAATCAATATTAGCGAATAAGATATGAATTTAATAATTTAAACAATAGGATAGTTAAATTTTATTACGAGGTTAAAGAGATGAAACAGGTGTATGAAACAAACGATGAAGTAGAACTACAAATGCTTATAGGGCTTTTAGAAAGCAACGGTATATATACACAAATATACACAGACGGGGCTGGAGATTATCTTAGAATAAAAGGTTCTGATTTTATGATACCTAAAGGCGTGCTTGTAAAAGACAAAGATTGGAAAGAAGCATTAGAGATAATCAATGCAAATGGCTTTGGAAAAAAGAAAAAAGTAAAAAGAGTCAGAACGCAAATTTGGGCAGCAAGAATAGCTTTAGTATTATTTTTAGCTGCTATATTAGGAAACATAATTTATAGTTTAATTGAAAACCTATAGCAATATTGAAATTGAATAGAAATTAACAATATAAGTGAAGATTAAATGATTATATTAAAGAATTAAATAACGATTAATTATAAATGCCATATTAAAACCCAGTGGAATGCCAAAAGTTTTGATATGGTTTTTTTAATAAGAAATTTTTTTCAGAATATTCTGTTAAAAAAATACGTTCCACTAGGGATGTATTTTAACAATCTAATGTCGAAATATCTAACGATTATCATACCTTGCTTTGACAAAAAAACATAAACAGAGCTTGTATACTATTTCTTGTGAAAAAAACAAGGAGGGATGGTATGCAAAAAATATTAAAACCAATATTGATAATAGCCATGAGTGTATTAACCTGTTTAATGCCAATGCTTGGTTACTATACAATAGGAGAAAGCTGGTATGGGGCATTGTGTCAAATGAAAGGCGTGCCTTTAGTTACATTGCCACTTATGATGTACACAATATTTATAAACGGTGGTTTTATGGTTGCAGTGAAATACGGCACGATTATGGCAACCACCGGTATATGCATAACCCAGTATAAAAAAATCAGTAATCAGTATAACCCATACGTAGTGGCGGTAATTGCCACAGTTATTACTGTGCTGGTGGAGGCGGTTGACTGGTCAATAGACGGAATGATGAAAATTGACTTATACGGTTTAGTGCCAATTGTAATGCTTACCTGGTCAATGACAGTAATTTTTACATACTTTATAAAATATGTAAGTGATTATGTTCCAAACCATAAGTCGTTGCAGGAGGCAATAAGCAAACAGGAAGATATAAGAAACGAAAGTATTTTACGGACCTCAAAGGCATTTAAAAATCTTGCATCAGAGCTTAAAAGAATGAGTGGTATTGACAGGGATTACGACGTATCCATGGAAGGTTGTGTGGAACAGGAGATTGCAAACAGTTCCTGTAGAGGTTGTGCCAACGGTCAGATTCAATATCTGGAGCGGGCAAAAATAAATTACTTATGGTACAACAAACTGCTGGAAACAAGAGAAGCAATGGCTGTGCAGTTTAATGAAATGGCAAAAGTAATGGAAAATTACACTAAACCAATTTACAGCGAAAAGAAAACAATTCTAGGAATGGACGATTATATAAAACATAAGTT
>OGFF01003181.1_pt1 | contig 12769 bp, 8 predicted proteins | sample 1570751 | NCBI WGS metagenome assembly OGFF01 (sample SAMEA2581951, study PRJEB24529) | metagenome | biome: Human gut stool | place: China | collected 2011 | reverse complement strand
TTCCTACTGTACAGGATGTTTTGCATGCAGACTGGCAGGATGTCTGGCACTCGCCGCAGCCGCCTTTTTTGATTGTGTTCTGTAATCTCTTGGTATTTAATGTCTTTACATGTTTCATGATGCTTCTCTCCTTTTTTGTAATTTCCGCACACATGGGATACGCCATTTGCCCGCTCCCCGTAATACTATGTATTTATTCGCTTTCGCGCGGAGTTGTGTTAATGTGTATAGGGTAAAATAAGTTTTTTCATATGGGAAGTTTTTTTTATTCCGCATCCTTCGGCAGGATAATATTAAAGATGATCGCCACAATGGCTGCCGGAACAATACCGGAACCGCCAAAGATCAGCTGGATGCCCTGCGGCAGATGTGCAAGGATGCCGCTGCTGGATCCGATTCCATAGCCAAGTCCCAATGCGACGGAGACGATCGTGATATTGCGCATCGTCATCGGTTCTTTGGTAATAAGCTGGATTCCGCTGATCACGATGGATGAAAACATCATAACGGCAGCTCCTCCAAGTACACTCTGCGGCATGATTGAAATCAGTGCTGCAAGTTTCGGGAATAAACCACATAAAATCAGGAATACGGCTCCGGATGCAAGCGCCATACGGTTTACGATTTTCGTCATTGTGACAAGTCCTACATTCTGACTGAAAGAAGTCAGCGGAAGGCATCCGAAGCAGCCGGAAATGGCACTGGAAAAGCCGTCTACAGCAAGAGAACCCTGCAGTTCTTCCATTTTCAGATCACGGTGGAGAGCACCGGTTGCAACAGCCGTTGTAGCACCGGTTGTCTCTGCGGCAGATACAAGGAATACGATCGCAATCGTGAGAAAAGCCCCAAGATCAAAGACCGGTTTGTGATCCGTGAAGAAGACCAGTTTCGGAAGACTGAAATATCCAACCTGGTGGATGGTTGTTCCGATGCTGGAGAAGTTGATCATTTTTGCGACCCCTGTAACTGTAAAAAGTGCAGAAATGATATATCCGACGATCAGTCCGACCAGAATGTTCAGGTTCTTATAGACACCTTTCAGGAGATAACGGGAAACCAGACATACAACCAGTGTGATCAGTCCGATCAGTAAATGATACCAGGAACCGAAGTCTTCTGCACCATTACCACCGCCCCAGGAATCCATTCCGACGGATAGCAGGGAGTAACCGATGGCGATGACCACGCAGGCTGATACCACAGGAGTAAGAAAACGTTTCCAGTATTTGGCACTTAAACCAACCAGGCCTTCAAAAATACCGCCAAGGATGACTGCCCCGATCATTCCTTCATATCCGAGTTCGGGATTAGTACAGATCATCAGAAGACTTCCGAGAAATGTAAAACTGACCCCCATTACAATAGGAAGTCTTGATCCAATCTTCCAGATCGGATACAACTGCATACATGTACCGATTCCGGCAGCAAACATAGCACACTGGAGAAGCTGGGTGATCTCAGCACCTGTCAGTGGCTCACCGGATCCACGTACCAGTGCGGCACTGCATACGATCAGAACCGGTGCAAGATTGGAGACGAACATTGCCAGTACGTGCTGAAGACCAAAAGGAATTGCTTTCCCCAGTGGAACACGTCCGTTCAGACGATAAATATTTTCCGTGCTGACAGCAGCAACGGGAGTTTCTTTTTTCTCATTTGTCATGATTTTGTCCTCTGTCTTTCCTTTATGATAGATGTCGGGGTCAAAAGCCCCCGACTTTGATGCCTACGGATTGCTCCGTGCTACGCACTCCCACAATCCTACCCAATATTCGCATATCGTGGGATTATCATCCCACTTTTATGCTCCTATCGGGGTGGGGCCTAAGGTCTTTCACCCACCTATGAGCAAGCTCATGTGGTTTCAGACCTTTTGCCCCTGACATCTCGTTAATTATAGAATCGGAGAGGGACAGATGTCAAATAATTTCCTGTGGAATCCGGGTGCAAAAGAAAACGGGAAAGAAACAGGGCAGAAAGAGTGGTGAAACGGGTGTACGGAAAGAAACCGGGACGAAACAGGAAGATTGACTTTTATCTAAAAAAAACGTATTATAAATAGTTAGAAATCTCAGTCTTGAAAGAGAGAAAAGAATGGAAAAAAGAAAGAAAAAAATTTCACGAATCTATATTGGAGCAGGCTGTATTACTGTGCTGATTCTTCTGGGAGTCGTGATCCACGGAGTGAAGCAGTTTACAGCAGAAAATGCAGATACAAAAAAGGGAATTGAATATATTCAGTCAAAGGAAAATGAAGAGGTCAAGGTGATCGAGCAGAAGATTGCCAGCCTGGAGGCAAAAGACCCGGCATCAGGGGATACAGAGAGAAGTCTGAAAGATCGTTTTTCAGGTGCAGTGGTGATGGGAGATTCAATCAGCAGTGGATTCAGTGAATATGACGTACTGAATGCCTCAAGTGTTGTTGCAAAGAGGGGGATACAACTGGAGGGACTGGACGAGCAGATCAGTCAGGCAAAAAAGCTGAACCCACAGGTCGTGTTCCTGTCGTATGGGATGAATGATGTGATCGCAACAGACGGAGATACAGAAGCGTTTATTAACAAATATGCAGCGGTGATCGAGTCGATCACGAAAGAGATGCCGTCCGTCCGTATTTATATCAATTCGATCTTTCCGGTCAGTGCATCTGCGGCTGAAAAAGAACCGGCACTGGCGAAAATTGCAGATTATAATACTGCATTGCAGGAAATGTGCGATGGAAAGCATCTGGGATTTATTGATAATACCGCACTTGTGCAGGAAAATTATTATGAAGAAGACGGGATTCATTTCAAGGCAGAATTTTATCCGGTCTGGGCAACGAATATGGCGGAGGTAGCAACATTATGACAAGACAGAGACAGGGAATATGGAAAGCTGCATCGTATGCGGTGTTGCTTCTGATTCTCGGTTATATTGCCCTGCTTATGATTTATGTAAGCGGAAGTAACCGCTCTTTTTCAGAGATGGAGAGTTCCATGGAGAAAGTCATTGATACGACCGGAATGAAGAAACTGGACGGTCAGATGCTCAAGCGGAACTTCGGGCTGAACAGTACAGATTATGAGGGTGTGATGTATTATTCTTCTGAATCAAGTATCGATGCCGAGGAAGTCCTGATGATCTGTGTCAAAAAGAGCAGTCAGACGGAGCAGGTGACAGATGCGGTAGAACAGCGGCTGCAGGAGCGGAAAAAAGATTTTGAGGGATATCTGCCGGAGCAGGAGAAACTTTTGGAAGAGGCACAGACCAGTGTCCGTGGGAATTATATTTTTTATGTAGTATCTTCAAAGGCATCTGAGTACAGAGCTGCTTTTGACCAGAGCTTGTAGAAGGGAAAGAAGGATGTTATTTAGCAGTCTTACGTTTATATTTTTATTTTTGCCGGTCGTTCTGGCAGTATATTATCTCGCACCGCTTAAGATACGCAACTTACTGCTTCTGCTGGCAAGCCTGATCTTTTATGCATGGGGTGAACCGGTGTATGTGGTTCTGATGATCTTAAGTATTCTTCTGAATTATTGCTGTGGAAGAGAGATTGCGGCAAATGCAGAGGATGAGAGAAAGGCTCACCGGGGAATGATCTTTGCGGTGGCTGTGAATCTGGCTCTTTTGTTTTTCTTTAAGTATTACGGATTTTTCCTGGAGCTGGTCAATTCCGTGACTTCAGTGGAACTTACTTACCGCGAACTGGCTCTGCCGGTGGGGATTTCTTTCTATACTTTTCAGGGCATTTCCTATGTGGTGGATGTCTATCGGGGAAAAGCAAAGGCACAGAGGAGTCTTTTGAATTTTGCACTTTATATCGCCCTGTTCCCGCAACTGATCGCGGGGCCGATTGTGCGGTATGAAGATATAGAACCACAGCTTGCACAGAGGAAAGTCTCCGCAAGAAAGCTGGGACAGGGGGCAATGCTGTTCCTGATCGGTCTTGCAAAAAAGGCAGTACTTGCGGATACATTTAAGACAGTATTTGAGGAGATTTCAGCCATTTCAGCAAGTAACCTTTCTGTTCCGATGGCATGGATCGGCTGTATCACATATGCGTTTGAGATCTATTATGATTTTAGCGGATATTCTGATATGGCGATCGGACTTTCGAGGATGTTCGGTTTTGAACTGAAGAAGAATTTTGATCATCCTTATGTGTCGAGAAGTGTGACGGAATTTTGGAGAAGATGGCATATTTCATTGAGTACCTGGTTTCGTGAATACGTCTATATCCCTTTGGGCGGAAACCATTGCAGTGGAGGAAGGCATATCCTGAATCTGCTGATCGTCTGGACGCTGACGGGAATGTGGCATGGAGCTGCCTGGAATTTTATTGTGTGGGGATTTTATTACGGAGTCCTGCTGGTGATGGAAAAATATGTATGGGGTTCAGAAGTGGACCGGTTGCCGTCACCGCTCAGAAGAATCTATACGGCAGTCTGCGTGCTGGTCGGCTGGGTCTTCTTCTTTAGTCCGAGCCTGGGAGCAGCCTTCCGTTATCTTGGAGCAATGGTCGGAACAGGGGCCGGGCTGCTGGATGCGGGGGCAGGGTATGTCTGCTTTTCCCACTGGCTGTATTATCTGCTGGCGGTGGTCGGAATGTCGGCATTTGGAGGCAGATTGCTGAGAAGGATCATCAGTTTGCCGGAGAGTGAGACGGCACGAACAGTTGTAGCTGGGATTTTATTTTTCGGAATGATGGCAATTTCGGTGGCATTTCTGGTAACAGAGACATATCAGCCATTTTTATATTTCAGATTTTAAAAGAAGAAAGACCGGAGCCAGAAGGTGAATGAAAATGCGTAGCCAAAGGGCTGATTCAGGTGAAAGAGTATGAAGAAAAAGAAGCAGAGAGGCTCATTAGAGCGGGTGACAGGGACAATTTTTATTTTGGTATTGTTTGTATTTCTTTTGATCAATATCATTGTACCGGATAAAGAAAAGTCAGTGCAGGAGAACAGAATGCTTGCATCTGCTCCGAAATGGAACTGGGGAAATGTGATTTCGGGCGATTATATGGAAAAGTTTGAGCGGTATATGTCAGATCAGTTTGTCGGCAGAGATTTCTGGAGAACGATCAAGGTCGGTGTGGACAGACTGGCAGGTGTCAGCAAGGAACATGGAGTATATATAGGAAAAGACGGACAACTGCTGGAGGAGATCGAGCTGCCGAACCAGGAATATCTGGCAGACAATCTGAAATCCATTCAGAATTTTGCTGAGACGAATACGGATCTTCCGGTGAGGATGATGCTTGTACCGGATGCGGCAGGGATTCTTGGAGCAAAGCTTCCGGCTATGGCAGAAGTGGAGAATCAGACACAGCTCATAAGCATGGTAAAGAAGGAACTGGGAAGTTCCGTTGAATGGATCGATGCAGCCTCAGCTCTGAATAAGCACCGGAATGAAAAGATTTATTATAAGACGGATCATCACTGGACTTCCCTGGGGGCTTTTTATGCATTTCAGGAGGCAGCCCCTTCGCTGGGAATAGAGGGAGACATTTCAGGGAAATATGTATCTTATGCGGTTTCCAATGATTTTAATGGAATGCTGGCATCCAAAAGCGGTGTTTATCTGAGCGAGAAAGAGCAGGTTGATATTTATGTTCCGAGTGACAGTGATACAGATGTGATCGTAGATTATGTAGATGAAGGAAAAAGGACGACTTCTCTTTTTGATTCTTCAAAGCTGGATACAAAGGATCAGTATGATGTCTTTTTGGGAGGAGATTTTTCTGTTGTAGATATTAAGACGGTGTCGACAGAAAGCAAAAGACTGCTTCTGATCAAGGACTCTTTTGCAGACTGCTTTGTGCAGTTTTTAACACCGTATTACCGGGAGATCGTTGTGGTCGATCCGAGATATTATAGTGGCACGATCGAGGAACTGCTCAGTTCCTACAGGATCTCAGAGGTGCTGTTCCTTTACAGTGGAAATACATTTTTTACAGATAATAATATAAGTGGAGTGTTGACGGGTGAGTAATCGGATCAGAGAAGAATTTATACAGAAAAAAGAACCGGTAAGACTGAATAAGTATTTAAGTGAGGCGGGAGTGTGTTCCAGAAGGGAGGCAGACCGCCTCATTGAGACCGGAAAGGTGAGTGTGGACGGAAAGCGTGCCGGAATGGGAATGAAGATTTATCCGGGACAGACGGTCAAAGTGGGAAATAAGACCGTATCAAGGCAGGATGAGATGATTGTGCTTGCGGTAAATAAGCCAAAAGGTATCGTCTGCACAGAAGAAAGGCGGGAACGCGACAGCATTGTGCGTTTCCTGAATTATCCGGTGAGGGTGACTTATATCGGAAGGCTGGACAAGGATTCCAGAGGTCTGCTGTTGATGACGAATAATGGAGATATCATCAATAAGATCATGAGGGCGGCAAATTATCATGAGAAAGAATACAAAGTAACGGTGGATCATGAGATCACAGAGGATTTCCTTAAGAAAATGTCCCGGGGAGTGGCAATCCTGGATACGGTGACAAGACCGTGTAAAGTAGAGAAATTGGGGAAATATACATTTAAGATCATATTGACGCAGGGATTGAACCGTCAGATCCGCAGAATGTGTGAAGCACTGGGGTATGAGGTAAAAGATCTTTTGAGGGTCCGGGTGATGAATATTACGCTGGACGGACTGAAAGAGGGAAAATACCGCAAGCTGACAGACCGGGAATTAAATGAGCTGGATCAGTTACTGGAGCAGTCTTCCAGTCTTCCGGGCGGACGGGAAAGCAGGCAGGAGAGAAAAGATGGAGCAGGAAAAAAATAAAATGGAGCAGGGAAAAAGTAAGCAGCAACGGATGCGGGAACTGGTAGAACTTCTGAACCGGGCGAGAAAGGCATACGAGCAGGACAATACAGAGATCATGAGTAACTATGAATATGACAGGCTCTATGATGAACTGGAAGAACTGGAAAAAGAACTGGGAACAAAGATGGCGAACAGTCCGACGGTCAATGTCGGTTATGAGGTGGTCAGTGGACTGCCGAAAGAACGCCATGAGCGGCCGATGCTGTCACTGGATAAGACGAAGGAAGTAGAGCGGCTGAAAGAATTTCTTGGCACGAAGAAAGCGATGATTTCCTGGAAACTGGACGGACTGACCATTGTTCTCACGTATCAGGGCGGAGAACTGGTCAAAGCGGTCACAAGAGGAAATGGAATCGAGGGAGAGGTCATCACGAACAATGCAAAGGTTTTTCAGAATGTGCCGCTGCATATTCCGTACCAGGGTGAGCTGGTTCTGCGTGGAGAGGCAGTGATTTCCTATAAAGATTTTGAGGCGATCAATGAAAAGATCGAAGATGTCGATGCAAAATATAAAAATCCGCGAAATCTGTGCAGTGGCTCTGTGAGGCAGTTGAATAATGAGATCACCGCAAAAAGAAATGTGAAGTTTTTCGCATTTACGCTGGTGCGTGCGGAAGAGGTAGATTTTCATAATTCAAGAATGTATCAGATGCAGTGGCTGAAGGAGCAGGGATTTGATGTGGTGGAACATCATCCTGTGACGGCAGAAACAATCGAAGAGGAAGTAGCATGGTTTGCAAAGGCAATCGGGAAAAATGAAATCCCGTCTGACGGACTGGTACTGGTCTATGATGATATTGCCTATGGACAGTCACTGGGAACGACCGCAAAGTTTCCGAGAGATTCTTTTGCATTTAAATGGGCAGATGAGATTCGGGAGACAACGCTTCTTGAGATTGAGTGGAGTCCGTCAAGAACGGGACTGATCAATCCGGTTGCGGTTTTTGAACCAGTAGAACTGGAAGGAACGACGGTCAGCCGTGCCAGTGTGCATAATATCAGTATTATGGAAGAGCTGGAACTGGGAGTCGGTGATACGATCCAGGTGTATAAGGCCAACATGATCATTCCACAGATCGCAGAGAATCTGACACGGAGCGGTGTAAAAGATATTCCGACAGTCTGTCCGGTCTGTGGTGGTACGACAAAGATTTCCATGGAAAATGAGACAAAGACGTTATTCTGCACGAACCCGGAATGTCAGGCGAAGCACGTAAAAGCGTTCAGCCTGTTCGTAAGCAGGGATGCGATGAATATCGAAGGACTTTCAGAGGCGACACTGGAAAAATTCATTCTGCATGGGTATGTGAAAGATTTTACGGATCTGTTCCATCTGGACCGGTATGAGGAAGAAATTAAGAGCATGGATGGATTTGGAGAGAAATCTTATCAGAAGCTGCTCAGAAATATTGAAAACGCAAGGAAGACAACGCTGGCACGACTGATCTACAGTCTTGGAATCCCGAATATCGGAAGTGCCAATGCGAAGGTCATCTGTAAAGCATTCGGAGATGATCCAAAGCGTGCGGAAGAGGCAACCGAAGAAGAACTGGTAGAGATTCAGGGCATTGGCGGGATCATGGCAAAGACCTATGTAGAATATTTTGCTGATCCGAAGCATCGGGAGATCTACCGCAGACTGCTGGACGAGGTAGAGCTGCAGAAGGAGGTTGTGACAGAGGACAGTCAGAAATTCTCGGGGATCAATTTCGTGATCACAGGAAGTGTGGAACATTTTGCCAATCGGGCAGAGGTAAAAGCGGAAATAGAGAAGCGTGGAGGAAAGGTAACCGGCAGTGTGACATCAAAGACCGGTTATCTGATTAATAATGATGTAAATTCAACTTCTTCAAAGAACAAAAAGGCGAGAGAACTTGGAGTGCCGATCATTTCGGAAGAGACGTTGATCGGGATGCTGGAACAGTAGTGTGGTGTTAAAATTGTGTAAGAGTTCACAGTTTATTTATTTGAATATTTGAAGTGATTGTACTATAATGAACTGCGGATCGTCAGGATTCTGCAAAATGAAACGGAGGTTGGAGACCTCTGGCTGTGATATTTATGAATTTTTCAGGCAGGATACGACGGGACGCAGGAAGCAAATGAAACAGGAGAAGAAAGGGAAAGCGTATGTCAGATCAGGATTTCGTTATTGTGGACGAAGAAAAAGATTCTGAGATTCCACAGGAAAAAGAGAACCGGACAGAGGATTCCCGTAAGGAAGTGGTCAAAGACGCTGAAAAGGAGCGTGAGGATGATGACGGTTACGAGAAGATCTGCTTTATCTGTCACAGACCGGAGAGTGTGACCGGGAAGATGATCGATCTTCCGAATCATATTACGGTGTGTCCGGACTGTATGCAGAGAAGCTTTGATGCGATGAGCAGCAGTCCTCTGGATCTGGGAAAAATGATGAATATGCCGGGCGTGCAGTTTCTGAATCTTTCTGATTTGGAAGGAATGCAGCCAGAAGCAAAAAAGATCAAGAAGAAAAAAGAGAAACCAAAGGAATTTCCGGAGCTGGATATTAAAAATATTCCTGCACCGCATAAGATCAAGGCCAGACTGGATGAGTATGTGGTAGGTCAGGAACGTGCAAAGAAGACCATGGCAGTGGCGGTCTATAATCATTATAAGCGGGTGGCAACCAATACGATGGATGATATTGAGATTGAAAAATCTAATATGCTGATGATTGGACCGACCGGAAGTGGAAAGACATATCTGGTGAAGACACTGGCAAGATTGCTGGATGTGCCGCTGGCGATCACGGATGCGACTTCCCTGACAGAGGCCGGTTATATCGGAGATGATATCGAGAGCGTTGTATCAAAGCTGCTTGCGGCAGCAGATAATGATGTAGAACGTGCAGAGCAGGGAATTATTTTTATTGATGAGATTGACAAGATCGCCAAGAAAAAGACTTCCAGCCAGCGGGATGTGAGCGGAGAATCCGTACAGCAGGGAATGCTGAAGCTCTTAGAAGGCAGTGAGGTAGAAGTACCTGTGGGAGCGAACAGCAAGAATGCAATGGTTCCGCTGACCACAGTGAACACGAAGAATATTCTGTTCATCTGCGGAGGAGCGTTCCCGGATATTGAAGAGATCATCAAAGAACGTCTTCAGAAGAAGACGTCCATGGGATTTAATTCAGAGCTGAAGGATACATATGAACATGACGAGAATCTTCTGTCAAAGGTTACGGTAGAAGATCTGCGTAAGTTCGGCATGATCCCGGAGTTTCTCGGAAGGCTTCCGATCATCTTTACCCTGAAAGGACTGGATAAAGAGATGCTGGTGAAGATCTTAAGAGAGCCGAAGAATGCGATCCTGAAGCAGTACCAGAAGCTTCTGGCACTGGATGAAGTGAAACTGGATTTTGATGACAGTGCATTGGAGGCGATTGCGGAAAAAGCGATGGAGAAAGATACCGGAGCAAGAGCACTTCGTGCAATTATAGAGGAATTTATGCTGGATATCATGTATGAGATTCCGAAAGATGATAATATCGGAGAGGTGACGATCACCAGAGCTTATATTGAAGGAACAGGCGGACCGGTCATCCGTCTGCGGGGGCAGGAAGTACCGGCATTAAATGGTTGATAAAGACCGGTACACTGCAAGAAAAGAGGATTCCATGAGTATGGCAGAACCATGGGATCAGATGACAGCGAATAGAGAAAACGGAAGAGAGTGGAAAAAATGGATGCTTATAGATACTTACTGGATTTGGCAATAATTTTATTATCAACAAAGGTACTGGGCCTTCTGACAAAGAAAGTCCAGATGCCGCAGGTTGTAGGAGCATTGCTTGCAGGACTTATTTTAGGACCTGCAGGATTTGGATTATTAACAGAAACTTCATTTATTCATGAAGTAGCCGAGATTGGTGTAATCGTACTGATGTTCTCGGCAGGTATGGAGACAGATATCAAAGAACTTAAGGCAAGTGGAAAAGCTTCTTTTATCATTGCATTATTTGGAGTACTTGTACCGCTGGCAGGAGGTTATGCGGTTGCGTGGTTCTTCAATAAACCGGGTGCGATCGAGTCCGATGTGACTTCACCGGTCTTTTTACAGAATATCTTTATCGGAGTCATTCTGACGGCGACATCGGTAAGTATTACAGTAGAGACACTGAAAGAACTTGGAAAGCTGAAGACTCGTTCAGGAAATGCCATCCTCGGTGCAGCGATCATTGATGATGTCCTTGGAATCATTGCACTGACGATCGTTACGAGTATGGCAGATGATTCTGTAAGTCTTGGAATCGTTCTGCTGAAGATCGTTGGATTCTTCGCATTTTCAGGTATCATCGGTCTGATCTTCTACAAGATATATAAGAAATGGGTTGATGAAGCGGAAAAAGAACTTCACCGCCATACGATCATTGCATTTGTATTCTGTCTGATCATGGCGTTTGTGGCAGAGGAAGTATTCGGAGTTGCAGATATTACGGGAGCGTATATCGCAGGACTTATTATTTCCAATGTACAGCGTTCTACTTATCTGGAGTCTAAATTTGATACAATGTCTTATCTGCTTCTTTCACCGGTGTTCTTTGCAAGCATCGGACTGAAGGTAGAACTGCCGAAAATGTCTATGACGATCATTGCCTTTGCAGTAGTTCTGACAATCGTTGCAGTAATTACAAAGATCATTGGATGCGGACTTGGAGCAAAGGTGTGTGGTTATAAAAATTATCAGGTAAAGAGGATCGGAGTTGGTATGATCTCAAGAGGTGAGGTCGCACTGATCGTTGCCAGCAAGGGTGCGGCACTGGGGCTGATGAGTTCTGCCCTGCTTGGACCAATCATCGTTGTGGTTGTAATTACAACGATTATTACACCGGTTATGCTGAAAGTTGTATTTGCACCGGGAACAGCTCCGGTAGCAGAGCAGATCGTACCGGAATCAGAACGGGTTAAGAGTTATTATGAGAACCGTGAGGATAATCGGTAATCCGGGATATGGGATGGAAAATTCACAGGGTAAAATGCTTTGTTCAGAATGATAAAAAATTATATGGGATAAGTTACAGTCTATAAAAAGAGAAGCCATGGGACAGCGTCAGAGCTGTCTCATGGCTTCAAATGTATTATAGAGGTTTAACTGGCCATATCCCCATTCACGATTTGGGTATTCGAGAAAATCCGGGCGGATTGCTCCGAGGATCAGCAGACTTTTGATCTGAAAGACATCAATACCGGTAATATTTTTCTGTTCCAGTTCCCATTCCAGCATAAGTGCAACAGCTCCGGCAGTGATGGCTGTGGAAATGCAGGAACCGGAACGAACGGTAAAGCGTCCGCCCGGTAATGCCCCTTTTACATTGATACCGGGAGCTGTGATGGAAGGATTCTGAAACTGAGTGCGGGTGTATCCACGGCCGGATGCCTGGGCGAGTCCGCCATTTTTCCCGTCATAATAGGAAACGATGATGGGACTTGGTGCGTTAGCCGGATTGGTCAGGGTGTAATAGGGATCTGATTCGAGAAAATATACTTCTCCATCAAGAAATTCTGTGACGGGGAGCCACATATGAAACTGTCCGTCAATGAGGCGGACCGGCTCGACGACGATCTTCCATATTCCGGCAGCAGGGGTGTTAAACCGGAAAAAGACAAGTTCAGAATTGGTCTTTTCCACCATCAGCCGGTAATTGACATAAACTTTTGTTTTTTCAAAAAGAAAGTCCAGTTCGACATTTGAGCCAACACGGAAGGAAATCCGGGAAGAATTTTCACCGGAAGGAGAAATGATGGAAATGGATAAAATGTTGGGAATCATGACCCAGAGTTCCAGCATAAAGCCGGAGACATTTTCCCCGACCCGGATCTCAACGGTCTTGGTGTCGCTGAGATTCTGGATGGTATTGTAATAATGATGGCGTTTGTCGGCTTCATTTCCTGTCCCGATGACGGCGATCCGGTTGGCTACAAGACTGTAAGCCCC
>OGFF01003176.1_pt1 | contig 12793 bp, 22 predicted proteins | sample 1570751 | NCBI WGS metagenome assembly OGFF01 (sample SAMEA2581951, study PRJEB24529) | metagenome | biome: Human gut stool | place: China | collected 2011 | reverse complement strand
CGCAATGAACACTAGAACCTGAATCTAGCGAGTCTACCAATTCCACCACTCGCCCGTATCAGCTTTTTCATTGAGGAAAGAAATTGGTGGGCGAGGCGGGACTTGAACCCGCACGTCCGCAATGAACACTAGAACCTGAATCTAGCGAGTCTACCAATTCCACCACTCGCCCATTTCTTCACTCAAGCATTGAGCTCACGCTCAACGCCCGATTATATTACCACAGCAGGAGGAATTTGTCAACACCTTTTTTCTTTTTAGCAAAATTGGGTGCAAAAGCGCCCTTCCCCGGGAAAATGACCGGGCAAGCAGTCTGCTTTTGTCAATGGTTTTACAAGGAATTACAGAAAACGCCACGGATTCTGAACCACCCTCTGTCAAGTAAACCAGGAAAATAAACGGAATTCCGCAGGCACTTTCATTTTTTTGCCTGTTCATCTGCAATAGATTCATCTCGGTATTCCTTCCTAACATAACAACCCCCTCCAGACCTTGCGATTTGCCTGGAGGGGATTTTTGTACTGTTTTCAGAAATTTTGAGAAAGCCTCTGCTTTTTTGATATTCAATTGGCTGACGGTACCAAAATAACAGTTGCAATTAAAAAAGGTCCATGCTACTATAACAGGAGAAAAAACTACGGGAGAAATCGCAATGAAAGAAAAACTGATGGCCTTCGTGAAGGCCCATTTTGACGTTGTTACCTATCTGGTCTTCGGCGTGCTGACCACGGTGGTCAATTATCTTGTCTATCTGCCCTGCCTGAACTGGCTGCATTTGCCAGCCTCGGTAAGCAATTGCATTGCCTGGGTGGTGGCGGTGGCCTTCGCCTTTGTGACCAACAAGCCCCTTGTGTTCCAGAGCCACGACTGGTCCAAAGAGGTGGTGCTGCCGGAACTGAGCAAATTCGTGGCCACCCGGTTGTCCTCCGGCCTGATTGAAACTGCCATTCTGTTTGTCTCTGTGGACCTGCTCCATGGCAACGGCAATATCTGGAAGCTCATCACCCAAGTTCTGGTCATCATCATCAATTATGTAGGCAGTAAGCTGCTGGTGTTCCGGAAAAAGTGATATTCCTGCCGGGGCGGTGTTTCCATCGCTTCGGCAAAATTCTTCTTGACATTTCTTCCCATGTATGCTAATATATCCGGGCAGTCAGCTGAATAGCTTTTCGTTCGGAGTGATACCCAAGAGGCCGAAGGGGCTCCCCTGCTAAGGGAGTAGGCGTCTAAAAAGCGCGCGAGGGTTCAAATCCCTCTCACTCCGCCATCGTGGTGGATTTAATGGTTTTTGCCGTTGAATCCACCACTTTTTTGCTTTTTGAGCTTGAAATTTGAGGGAAAATGAAAAACGGGATTTTGGGGTTTGGCGGGCTGAATTGGTAGGAATTGGGTTTTACTGCGTAGTTTATTGCGTAGGGAAAACGGGTGTTTTTGCCTGATTTTATGGCGTTTGTTGTGAAAAATGACGGGTATAATATACGATTAAGATACTATACTTTTTAGTATTGTATGGTTAGCCAAACAAAATGTAAAACTAAATGCAGATAATCTATCCGCAATGCCCATTCTCCAACTGCTGGCATGAACTGGAAAAACGCCGCACAATCACATTCCGTAGTGAACGTATCGTGAAATGTTCAATCTCCCACTTTTCATTCGTTGTCGTTTTCGATATTGCTTTTTCTGTTGATAAAAAGTGACGATTTCTCTAGACTTTTATGCCCACGAGGAATCCATCTGCCCCACGGCAAGCAATATGAATGAAATCAAATAAAAATTTTTCAAAACTAGGCCTATTTTGGGCTCACCGCCGCCGCACATATGCGTATATGCGCGCGCAGTACCTTTTCGCGCGGGCGCAAGCGTGCGTATAGCACGGGCACAGGTACGATAAATTACCAACATGCAAAAGAAAAGACGGCGGCCAGATCTGGAATCTTCCCAGGTCTGACCGCCGTCTCTGTTTATCTTTCTGCCTGCTCTGCGTCCCTGGCCATTCTCTCCGCACAGGCCTGTAAGATATACCCCTGCAGGCTCTGCCCGGCGGCCGCGGCCGCCGCACGGATTTCCTGCCCACGCTCTTTGATTGGGCGGATGCTGATATAATCGCATTTCTCGTTGTACTTATCGTTGTTCTTGCGTTTGGTTTCGGATACTGGCATAGCGTCCCCTCCTGTTGTTCAGACACAGCTATTATACCCCAAAAGGCCGCAACACGCAACTGTGCAAATTGCACACAGCACGCAACAGGATTTTGTATAAAACGCAGAAAACACGCAATAGTGCTTGACGGTTGCACTGTTGCGTGCTATCATTCAAACGCAATTAGCAGCACGCAACAGTGCTTTTCAATCTTCTGGAGGTTTTCACCATGACAAACAACGAAATCATTTTTAACGCCGTCCGCACATCTTTTACCCCTGCTCAGCTCTCCCAGCTGGTAGCCGCCACCTATTCCACCGAACAGCGTACCGCTTATGCCGCCCGCGTCACCGTTTCCCCTGACGGTGACAAATCCCCCTACGAAGTCATTTCCGCCCTCATGGCCGCCGATTCCTTCCACACCTTTGCCGAGTGGAAGTCCCTAGGCTACTCCGTCAAAAAGGGGCAACACGCCGCCCTCTGCTGCCAGCTCTGGCGCTACACGGACAAGCCCGGCAAGTCCGCTCAGGAAGCAGGCGCAGACCCCGACCGCCCGGATCCCCATTTCTACCGCACAAAGGCTTATTTGTTTCACTTCCTGCAAGTGGAGAAAATCCGTTAATTCGCCCCGGGACACCCCAGCCGGGCCGCACCCGTCAAAGCGGCCCAGCCCCAGGGAAAAATAAAATGGAGGAATCAACCATGTCTAAAAAGCCCGTTTCCAGTTTCGTTTTCGCATCTGTCCAGCGCACCCTGAAAGCCGCCCCGCGCATCGGCTGCGAAATCGATACCGACGGCAATATCTACGTCTACACCGGCGCCATCTGCTACCGCATGACCTCGGCGCAGTATGATTTTATTGCCCGCCCTGTTACTCTCTGCCCCGCCGGAAATTTCACAATCCGCGATGGTCAACGGGAAGACACTGCTTCCGCTTATGTAACGGACCTCTTCCGGAAAACCTTCCAGGAGACGGCGGCCATCCCCGCTTTGACTGTCCCAGACCTCACCACACACCAGGGCAAAACAACCATTTCCGGTCTCTGTGCCGATGATCTTTCTTTCGTTGCCCTCTTCGACCATGCGTTGTTGTCCACACTGCGGGACGTCATGATCCATTCCACCGGCGCGCTGAATCCTGCCATGGCCTACAACGCCGACGGCCCCGTTGCCTTGATCATGCCCATGAATCCCTCCCAAACGGACCGCTTCCGCGCTGCCGTCCTTACCTGCTGTGCAGATGAAAATACCGTTGCGGATGCTCAGAAAGAGGCTGCTTCTCTCCGCGCCCAGCTCGCTGCTCAGGCCGCAGAACTTGGAGCCCTTCGGGCCCAGCTGGCCGAATCTCAGCCCCAGCAGCCCGCAGCGGTCCCCGCAGCCGCTGCCCGGGCATTTGCCGCCCGCTTTACCTCCGACGGCATGACCGCCACAATTAAGGGCCTGCAAACCGCTTCCCCCGTGGTCTGGGTAGAGGGCGACACCACCGCCCACGCCAAAGACCTGGAGGCCGCCGGTGCCCGCTGGAGCGTCAAACGTTCCGCCTATTATTACCGAGCCACCTGACCGGAACTGAAAGGAGCCATCCCCATGACCTACCCCAACCGTATCCAACAGGAGCGCTACACCCACCAGGGCCGCCCCGTGCTGCTGTCCGCCGTGGAGCTTTCCCCCGGCCAGTTTGAAATCGCTCTTCTCTCCGCCGACTGTGAGACGGAATATGTGATCCTGCATTCCGAATCCGAAGCAACCGTCCTTTCCGACTTTGCCCATCTTCGCCGGACACACCGCCCGGATAACGAGATCCCCGCCCTCTCCGGCAAATACGCCGCTCTGCGGGATTCCCTCCGGGCCGCCCGGGCCGCTGGACTGGCCGCAGCTGCCCGGGTCCCCGACGGCGGGACCTGCAATCTGGATTCTCCCGCCATTTCCCTGCCCCGTTGGCGTTCCGCCCTGGTGGAGGAGGCCGCCCGGCAGGCAGGCTGCGGCTGCTACCGCTGGAGTACATCCGGCAGTGTCTACGTCTTCCCCCTCCATACCCCCGGCCAGGCCAACAAACGGGAAACTGCCGCCGAAACCGCCACAGCTTACCTGCAATCCCAGGGCTACGACGCCCTGACCTACAGTCAGATCGATTAACCATCCCGGGCGGCACAACGCCGCCCGGCCATTTCAAAAGAAAAGGAGCAGATACCATGTATTACGAAATCAATGAAGACCTTGCCCGCCGCTGTCATGAGATGACCAGCTTTTTCGACTATGCACCCGGCTCTGCCACCGCCGAATACCGGGCCGCCGTCGATGCAGCCGCCGCTCTTACTGCGGACCGCAAGCGCCATACCAGCCCCTTTTATCATTCCCGACTGGATTCCCTTCTGGACTCCTACGCCCGCCGCCTTGCCGCCTGGACAAACGCCTACAATACAAACGGCGCTTCCTGTCCCTCCGTCCTGATTTGCGGCCCCGCAAACTTCCCCACGGCTAAGAAATGTCGTCAGAATGCCCGGGAGGATGCCCTGTGGGCAGAATACCGGCAAATCGAACATATCCTGACCGTTATCCGCTCCGTAGGCACCGGCCCCATCGACTTTGCCGACCCCAACGCCCGGGAAATGCTCTCAGAACGGGTCAAATCCCTGGAGGATGCCTTTTCCCAGGACGAAGCCATGAACGCCCACTACCGCAGGCAGAAAACCATGGCAGGCTTTGCCGACCTGACCCCTGCCCAGTCCGCAGCTCTGGATGCCGAAATTCTCCGTTCCCCTGCCTTTGCCCAGAGCCCCTGTCCGGATTACGAGCTGTCTTCCCTTCGGGGCAAGCTGAAGCGTGCCCGGGAACGCCTGGAGGAATACGAACGGCTCCACGCCGCCCCCGCCGATGCTTCCGCCATCCATTTTGAAACAACATGCGCATCCGGTGAGATCGTCCGCAACGCGGACCAGAACCGCCTGCAGATTCTCTTCAATGCCATCCCCGATGCCGACCTCCGTGCCGCCTTGAAAGCCAACGGCTTCCGCTGGTCTCCCAAAAACCAAGCCTGGCAGCGCCAACTCACCGACAACGCCCTCCGCGCTGCCCGTTCTGTTCTGGGCTTGTAAAAAACATCCCGGCGGCACAACGCCGCCGGGTCATTTGAAATTTTTGTCGCACCCTCAGCAATTTTTCCATTTTTATGCAAAAAAGCCTTGACAAAATCATATTTGCGGACTACCCTAACTGATAGAGAAAGGGCTGACGGCTCACCTGCCATTATAACATACTGGAGGTGATGCGCATGGAGTTTTCCGATGTTATCGCGCTCCTTACGCTTCTCGCTGTCGTCATTTTTGGCGTTATCGAGATTTGTACTCGGTAGCAATGAAAATGACCGCCCCCCTCGCAGGACGCGGCCAATTCCAACCATCTAAATCCAGTTGAGCCGCGACCTGAGCAGAGGTCTGGGCCCTAATCTAATTTGGGGCGTTCCCGCGCCCCAAATTTAAACTTTGCTATTTTAGCACATTAGCGTCTTTTTTTCAAGCCTTTTTTCAAAAATTTTTTGGAGGCCTGCAATTATGGACCCCATCCACCTCCCCTACCGTCTCGCCGCCGCCTTTGCCGATGGCACCCGTACCCATTTCGACGCCATCAACGAAACCCAGGCACGTGCCGCCATGGAAGCCGCTCAGTCCCTCCACGGCGATATTATCTGGTTCGACGCCGTCACAGACGAACACTATGACCACGGCGTCTATTTCGCCGCCCGGCCCGCCACCCCGGAAATTGCCTTGTTTGACCTTACCGACAAGGAGGATGCAACATGACCTATTTCTGTCTGACCCTTGCCGCCTTCGCCGTCCTGGTCCTGGTTCTTCCCAGCCGTCACGGCTCCACCCCTGAGGACATTCCGGAATCCAGGCAGTCCCCGAAGCCCCCTCAGTCCACAACCCATTTTATCGACGCCCACCTGCACAAAGACGATGCCAAAAAGGCCCGCCACAAGCAAAACCAATGGCCTCTCTGACAGCGCCGCACGGGCATTTCCATTCCCAACAGCATCCCAATAAACGCAAAAACCGGGGCACCGCTTCTTTTCAGCGGTGCCCCAAAACTGTCTTATTCCTGAACGCTGTCTATTGCGCTCATGTCTCCGTCGTCCAATCCCGTGACGCTTCCGTCCCCGGCGTGTTCAACCATATTCGCACTGGCCTTCAGCAGCTTCACCAGCCATTCGGGCACCTTTGCCCCCATCTTCACAGCGTTCTCCAGGATGCTTCCCAGCTCCGTAATAATGTACCATGCCAGCACCAGCGGCAGCACGATCCCGGGCCAGTGGATTCCGATGGGAATATACTCCGCAATGATCACCATTACCCAGTCAGCGATAGTCGCCACAACCACGACAGCGATCATGCCGCCCTTATGCCACAAACCTTCCCGGGCCACGCTGCTGCTCCACTCGCCGCCCTTGCAGGCGGACAGGGTGCCGGTGAGATAGTCCAGCGCCATGGCCGCCACCCATACGATCATCATAATGCCCTTCCAGCCCAGGAATGTCCCAATGGCCGTAAGTACCGCCGCAATAGCGGCCTTGATTGCTACCAGTTTGTCGTTCATTTGTTTTTCCTCCTTAAATCTTGGCCAAATATTTCCGATGTACATTGCCGGTAACCGCGCCCGTTCTATAGATGCTCACGGTGATCTTGTCACCGTCAATGCCCCGCACATACAGCTTCTTGCTGTATACCCAACTGCAGAATTCCTTGTTGGCCCCATACACCGGTGCGCCGCCCTGCATGGTCACAACATCCCCCAGCGCCAGCGTGTCCTCAGCAGGCTTGTCCTCAGCAGGTGCCTGTGTCCCCCGGATCTCCGCCAGTGCATCCAGAATCTTTTTGCCGTAACCGGCAGAAGATGCCCAGCCCTTGCCCTTGGGGTTTTCTTTCTGCCCCAGCCATTCCACATAGGGGGCGCTTCCGCGGGTCACCAGCTTAAACCTCGGGTCAACGCATACCCCTTTCAGCGCCTCGGCATTGGCATAGGCTTTCAGATGCTGGATTTGTGCCCGGATGCCAATTTGCGGCGTCGCAAAGGATTCTCCATGCGCAAAGGTACTCGTAACGCCCATCATCGCGAAATTATTCTGCGACAGCTTCACAGCGCAGGTTTCCTGCGGAAACGAAAACAGCCCCGTCTCCACGCAGCTCTGTGCAAACGCGATATCCCCGGCAATGCCCTCAACCTTGCTCTCACTCAGGTACAGCGGGATCATATCCACAACCGACTGTTCCACCCCGGGCCGCTTGGCCTTGATGTAGGCGATCATCTGCGCCGCCGTCGCCACTGCCTCGCCCGCAATGCTGTGGTAACCCTCCGGCTCCGCAGGCGTCACCGGCAGTTCCTGCTTGACCTCCCGGGCCGTCAGTACGGCGCTGTACCCAGCGGACTCCAGTTCGGCGCGGATCCCCTCCGCCAGCGTCTCCGGCAGGCCCACGGCGGACAGATCATACACGGTGGTCACCTTTGGCACATTGGCCGCATCCAGCCGTTTGTTGACCTCATCGGCGATCCATCCGAATTTCTCTGTCAGGTAGTCTCCGGGACACTGGGTATTGTAGAACCATTTGTGCATGGTCAAATTTCCCGACAAATCGCCGGTGTACCGCAGTCGTCCAATGCCGGGATTCCGCTGACAGATATCCACCAGCAGGCAGATCAGGGCTTCCATTGCCGCGTCGCTGATAGGCCATGGCTTTTTCACGGAGCTGTTGCCCACCTCGATGGTGATCGCCCTGGAGTCGTTGTCGAAGCTGTTGGAGGTCCAGGGTGTGTCCTCCTCTTTGACGCACTGCACGATGCTGCCGTCGTTGCCAATGGCGTAGGTCGCGGACTTCTTATCCGTCCCCCGGAACGATGCCGCCACCATTCTGGCGTTGCCGACCATAACCGCGTGATGGATCGTCACCCTGGTCAGAGTCTTCTCCCGTCCCTTCCGGAAGTAAGAAGATGCTACAAACTCGGTCGCCAATTTACTGTCTACTGTTGCCATAATGCATTCCTCCTTAAAGTTCCTCAAACCTCTCGTCCGTCCACTCCGGCTCCGCCTCTGCCCCCCCGGCCCGCACCTTCCGCACGCCGCCGAAGTCCAGCTGAAATGCCTTGACAGCTTTCCGGGTATTTGTACCGTCCAGCCCGTCAATTTTACCGGGGGCATAGCCCAGATAATCCAACAGGTTCTGGATTTGCCGTGTGTTCATTTTATCACCACCCCGTACTTCGCCAAAATGGCAAGGATATCATCCGTCAGGACTTTTTTCAGCTGGCCAGGGGGGAGCTTGGCAATACTCGCCGCAATGGCTCTCATGTCCTGCTCCCCATCTTCGGCGGCACGGATCTCCACCAGCCGCTTCTTTGCGCCATTACTCCACTTCTGCATCCGGCTTCACCTCCAAGATGGTCAGCGCATTTTGCATATCTGCGCCCTCGGCTTTCATTTCTGTGATTTTTGCAAGGATTCTCTGTTTCCGTTCCTCAATGGTCATCATGTCACCCCCAGTGCAGTTTCAATCTCGGACAGGGCGGCTTCGTACTCCGCATTCTGCGCGGTCAGGGTTTCATACTGCTCCCGCTCATACTCTCGCTGCTTGGCGTCCAGCTCCGCCCAGGGTTTCCATGGAGTAATCATTTCGCCGGGATACACCGTGCCGTCCTCTGCCGTCCAGGTCTTCCCGGCCGGGACAAAGCGGTAGCCCTCAATGTAGGCTGCGCACTTGCCCTCAAAAAAATCGGTTTCAAGCGCTGTCCGTCCCTCCTTCAGGGCGGTATAGCACTTAAAATCAGCATCAATATAAATTTGCATATCGCGCCTCCCGCATCAGTAGGATAGCCAAACGGCCTCAACGGTAAAGTTCCCAAGTACCAAGAAGCCCACAAAGTGATTCCCGCTCAAAGCGCTCACGTCCAGTTCCACAGTACCGTTGAAAAGGGATTTGGACGCCTTAACATTTGGTGGGAATCCGATTGCGCCGGAACCCGCGGACACAGCAAGGGCGCTTTTGGCGCTGCCGTTGCCGCTGATCACAGCGCACACCTTTCTGATCTTATCCAGGTTTACCGATGCGCGGGTGTCCAACAGGCCGTCTTTTCCGGTATAGCTAACCGCAAGGCTGCTGGCTCCCTCCGTAAGTCTGGGGACTGATCCGGTAGATCCACTGTTTATGTACCATTGCGCTGCTTCCCAGCCGCCAGACACCGCATCGCAGGTGTCACCCTTGTTGTACAGGTACACGATCGAGCTTGCAATGTGCACCCATGTCCCGGACAGATACATATACGCATCCACCCGGTTCCACGCGCCGTCGGCATAGACGTTGGCCTGCGTGATGATCCCGTCCCCCGTGGCACTGAACCAGATCAGCCCTTCAAGAGGCGCTTCCGGCGCAGCCTCCGCAAAGACGTACTTCTTCCCGGCTTTGTCGGATTTTACCCAGATCATATTCTCCTTTGGCTTCACCGGTTCCGTCAGTCCGGAGACAATGATCAGTCCGGTGCCCGCACTGCCGTTCCCATACAAAAAGCACTGTCCCATTACCGCATCACCTCGATCTGAATGGGGATCGCCGTCTCCGGCTTGTCCCCGAAGCACGTAAACTGAATGCCGCCTGCCGCAGCCACGCCCCGGCTCACGCAGCCCCAGGCCTCCCGCTGGGCCTGGGCCGTGGTGTTGTCCGCGTCATACACCGGCACCACATGGGGCATGTCCGTTTCCAGAATACCCTTGACTGCCACGGTCTGCGTAAAGGGTCCGGCACCTTCCCAGGCGGTGGCCAGCGCAGCCGAGAACTGCTTCCGTTTCCCGTCCACATAGGCCTTGGTGGCCGCGTCGGCACTGCTGACCGGTTCCTTCAGCCCCTGCACCGCGTTGCCGCTCATGCGGATGCTGCCGGTCATGGTCCCGCCCGCCTTTTCCAGTCTGTCGCCCAGTTCAGTTTCATGGGCTTCCAGCGCATCTTCAATCTTGTTCAGGTTCTCCGCGTTCAGCGCCGTGCCCTGCTGGATCACCTGCCCCGTCTCCGGCACCAGCGTCACCGTGCCGTCGGCGTTCTCCACCATCCGGTAGGTCTTTGGCCGCTCCACCACATGGTCCTTCCAGACCGTCTTCTCGTATGCCATGTTATTCCCCCTCTGTCACACTTACCCGGAACCGGTAGTAGACCCCTGTGTCCGTATTGGACCCCGCAATGCTCTCCTCCGCCTGGGCCAGCACCGCCCCGGCACTGTCCGTCAGGGCCACTTGGGTAACGATCTCCGCCGCCGTCGGCTGCAGCATCAGCCCCACATAGAGCTTCCCGTCCGTCCCGATCTCGCAGCTGGTCACAGCAGTTTCCCGCCATTGGCCGCCCACCATGTATTTCGCGCCTGCGATCTTATCCCGCAGCGCCGTGACCATTTCTGTCAGCGCCGCCGCTGTCAATTTCTTTGCCATTTACAGATCCTCTCCCGGGTATACGCCCGCCATGATCTCCCCTGCCATGGGGCAGGTGAACCGTGTGTAGTCCGTCTCCGTTGTCGCCAGCACTTTTATCTCGCTGCCGACTGCCAGATAGTCCAGCACGCTTCTTACATTCTTGACCTTCTCAATGGCTTCTCTGGCCCAGTCCGCGCTTTTCTTCGTCCATTGCCCCGCCACGATCACCCGGAAATGATATCCTTCCGCCCCGTACTGCCACCATTCCTCCACCTGGACGCTTTCAAAGTAGCCCCCCAAGTATTTGTAAATGGCCTCCGCCGTTCCGTAGCTGGCATACAGCGGCACGGCGTTCCGGATCCATTCCCGTTTCATGGAAATTTCCGCCCCGTAGTCATACATGCAGCCCAGCTCCCAGGCCATTTCATCCAGCCGCCACTCCGGCATTTTTTCCGCCCGCAGCAGCACGTCCAGGCCCTGTTCCGTCTTGCCGCAGAAGATCTCCAGCCCCTTTTTCAGGGCCGCCCCCAGGGCCGCGCAGGTCTTGTCCCGCCGCAGGAACCCCGGCAGCAGCTGCTCCATGGGAATTTCCATCAGTTCAGCACCTCCAGGGTGATCGTCCCCTTGCAGCAGGCCGTCTCCGGGATCTCCGTATATTCGATCGCCCCGGCCTCGCCGAATGCGCTGCCAGTCTGCCAGGCCACCCGTTCCGCCCCCGCCTGATACATGGCCGCCATCAGCCGGTCCGGATTAAAGGCCAGCTCTGATAGCTCTTTACGCATTCCGCCATATTCTCTGCCAGGTTCTCGCCCCGGTCCGCCTTGTAGGCTGCCTTGATGGTGTAGGGCTTTTCCTCCGCCCGGGATACGTTCACCTGGTCCGTCAGAGGCCGGACGCTCATGTCGTTCAGCACCGTCTCCACCTCCGTCAGCAGACTGTCCTCCGCGCCCTCCGCCGCTAGAATGGCAATGCCCACCTTTCCGGCCCCCTGGTTTACCGCCCGGGCGTCCAGAATTTCCGTGCTGACAGCCATGGCCGCCGCCTCGTATTGCTGCCTGGGGCCTGTGGTGATGTTCGATAGCCCGTAGGCCCGGATCCGCTCCCGGTAGCTCTCGTCGTCCTCCTGCTCCCGGCCCCCCGCCGCACTTTCCGCACAGCAGATGCTTTCAATGCCCGCGAAGGGCAGCAGAGTCTGCATCTGGGTCCCGGCGGTCAGAGCGTTCCCGTCCGTGCCGGTTTTCTCCGCCCGGATCACCGCCCGCAGGGTCTGCGCCAGCCCGCTGAGCATTACGCTGTCCGTCAGGGCGTACAGGGTCTCCCCGTCCGCCGTCAGCAGCGTGCCGCTTTTCAGAAGCTGGGGCTTCCCGGTGGCCCTGGCCGTGATCTCGATCTCCGCCTCCGCCGCCAGTGCCTCCATCCGCAGGCACCCCCGGTTCTCGCCGTACAGGTCCAGGTATTCCCCGGTAGCATACCGCAGCGTCGCCATCCGCAGCACGTGGTCCACTCCCGCGAATGCCTGGGTGATCACCGCCTGACAGCTTCGCAGCAGCATATCCTTCTCGTCCCCCGGATAAAGTGCCTCGCCCCCGGCCTCCAGATATGCCCGGTGCATCTCCTCAAAAATCTTCTCCGGGTCAAAGCTTAAATAATGTATTTCCTCTGCCATCTACTCAGCCTCCTCAGACCTCCACCGTCACCGTGATCACCAAAGCCCCATTCTCCAGTTCCGCCACTGCGCTCTTCGCCTCGGCCCTGGGCTCCCAGGCCAGCACCCGGTCAATTTCCGGCAGCAGGATCTTCTGCACCTCCCCCAGCGGCAGCTCAAACAGCCCCGGGTCCAGCCCCCGCATCCGGTCGTAGGGGACCTCTCCCCGCCTGCACAGCAGAAGGTTTTTCACGTTCTGCAAAACCCGCACCGTTTCATCCGGGCAGGCGAGCAGGATCTTTTCTTCCCGCGTGTCGATCTTGTATTCCGCCATCTCAGTTCCTCCCGAATGTCACCCGGTTGGCTGTGGATTTTCCCCCGCCGCCGGTCAGCGCAGGCAGCTGCTTCGCTTTCTTCGCCACGGAACCCGTCAGCTGGATCATGTAGTTGTCCCCGTGGGCTTTCTGGGCAGGCGCCGTCTTCTTCGTTCCCTTCACAATTTTGCTGCCTGTCCCTGTGCCGCCGGATGCCTGTCCGCCGCCGCTCCCCGCTGATGCCGTCCA
>OGFF01003172.1_pt1 | contig 12805 bp, 10 predicted proteins | sample 1570751 | NCBI WGS metagenome assembly OGFF01 (sample SAMEA2581951, study PRJEB24529) | metagenome | biome: Human gut stool | place: China | collected 2011 | reverse complement strand
TCCTGCACGAACCTCACCTGTACTTGCCTCACCTATACTAGCCTTACCTATACTTACCTTACCTAACCTTACCTCGGTTGCCAAATCGTCACCCGCTTGGTTGACCCTTGGTTGCCATTCGGTTGTCACTTGGTTGTCAGGCAGTGACCCAACTTCGCAATCGATCAGGCCCTTGTAGCGCCCTTCGTGATAACGGTCCTTGCGGATCTGGTTATTGGCCTGCCAGTCCGTGATATAGACGACGAGGTCTTCATTGAGCACCCGGACAAAGCCCTTGCTCACCAGAACCTTCAAATCGTCCTCTGTGGCTCCCGTCATCCGCATAACCGCAAAGGCTTCCACACAGCCGTCATCATCGGCGGCCATGCCCAGATCATAGTACAGCAGTCTGGACGTGACGGGCATCCGCAGGAATCTGGCCCCGCCGGTAACGGCGCGGGCAAACATGCGCCGCTCAGCCATTGCGCGCCCCCTCCAGCATGGCAGCTGCCCCAAATTCCCGCAAATGGCAAAAATTTCTTTCTAACCGCGTCAAAGCAATACCTCCCAAGAAGTTGATAAAATTGAACTTCCATGTATGCTTATTTTAACACAAAACCACAGCCCTGTCAACCGGCCCAAGGCCGCAGGCTGTGGATGGATAAGGGATATAGAAAAGCGCCCCTTGCATTTTGTCGAAAGCTGTGCTATGCTGACTGCGGTGCTACCAGTAGTACCCCGGTAGGCGGTTCCCCCGGTTTTCTTTTCGGGGGTGATACATATCTCTTTGCCCCCTTAATTAGGAAGGGGGTGACACGGTTATGGTTTCATGGAGTGAATTGTTTCAATTCTGCATGGTCATTCTGGCTGTCATTAGTCTGGTTCTCCAGAATAGCAAAGAGAAGTAACCGCCACTCTTCCAACGTTACGGTTACTTCTCTGTAACAAACGGGAGCCGTCCTACTGGCAGCACCCTTTGTATCTTTACTATACCCCATTTCCGGGGCTTTGTCAATCACCTCCCGCCAGTGCCCAGGACAATTTTGCAAAAAGCCGCAGGGGAGCGATTGCGGCACATCGGGCTGAGTTTGGTTTATCGAAAGCCCTGGCGGGACTTTGAACTGTATCCCTCCGGGGGCCCCTTTCTTGTCCCGCCAAGAAAGGGGGAAAGAATGCGGCTTAAGGAGGCACTGAAAGGTTTGCTCCCGCAAACCAATCCGTCCTCCTTAAGAATTCTCCCGGCCCGCTCTTCGTTTAGAGAAGCAGGGTTTCGGCGCTTTCTACGGAAGAATCCCCGCATCCAACATATTCCATGCCAGTGTGCGCACTGGCGCGGAATAGAGGACCACTTCGACTTTTGGAAACGATTGCCGGTGGCAATCGCCTTTTGTAGATTTTTCAGCGTTCTCACGAAATGCGCCTTGGAGAAGTCCAACCCAATGGGTGCGTCAGATCACGCCGTCTCTAAGTGCTCAGATAGGCGCATTTTCCGCGCCGGAAGTGCCCTAGCACAGACTTTGTTTCTTCTGAGGCCGGAAAGGATTCTTAAGAGGGGCGGTGCGTCGCGCAGCGAATCTAATATACGATTGCCAGTGGCAATCGCACCTTGATTCATCGGCTTTGCCGACAGCGCCTCCCTTAAGCCGCATTCTTTCCCCCTTTCTTGGCGGGACAAGAAAGGGGCCCCCGGAGGGATACCCAGCCGAAATCTTCAACAGGGCTTCGGTCAGAACTTCCCGCCTAAACGGCTCATGACCGGTTTGCCCACGGCAATTGTTGCGGCTATGTGCGGTTTGCGGTTGCATTTGCAAGGGGGATTTGATATAATGACTGTAATTATGGGCTTTTGTGCCCTTTCACCGGGAGGGAAAGGCTGTATGTACCAGAGATCGGGATTGCCGTGGACGAAATACTGGGATTTTATACTGCTGGATATGCTTTCCATGGTTCTGTCTATGGTGGCTGCCTACTATGTATATATCCCGACGGACTTCAATCTGACGAAGAGCCCGGAGTATATGCTGCTGCTGCTGGGCATGCCCCTGGTGGATTTTGTGGCCATCGTCCTGGGCAATACCATGAACGAGGTCCAGAAGCGGGGGGCTTTTGCGGAATTCTGCGCCACGGTGCGCAATACCGCCGTGGTGTTCGCGGTGGAGGCCCTGATTTTCTTCGTGGTGAAAATGGGCGGCTTCTATTCCAGAATGAATTTTTTCTACACGGTGGTGTTCTATTTCTGCATCAGCTACACTACCCGGTGCCTGTATAAGTGGTATTATGTAAAGCATATTGTCCCGAAAAACGGCCGGTCCCTGCTGATCATTGCCGCGCCGGAGAACATCCCGGGGCTCAATGAAAAAATCGCCAAGGGCATGTACAGCACCTACCGCATGGCGGGGCTGATCCTCTCCGAGCCCCTGCCGGAGGGAGGGGACTGCGCACTGAAGGTTGTGGCGGACAGCAGCCAGGCGGAGAGCTGGATTCGGCAGAACTGGGTGGATGAGGTGCTGATCCTGCTGGCCCCCGATGAGGCGGTTTTGAAGCTTGCCGACGCCGTGACCTCCATGGGCATTACGGTGCACTTAGGCCTGGATTACATCCGGGACCTGCTGGGCAGCGGCATGAAAACGGTGGAGGACCTGGGGGGCTACGATGTTCTGACGGTTTACCGCAACCGCATTGGCTTTGGGGCCTCGGCGGTGAAGCGCCTAATTGACATTGTGGGCGGCCTGGTTGGCTGTGTGTTTACGGCGGTTCTGACGCTCTTCATCGGCCCTGCCATCTATTTGACCGACCCCGGCCCCATTTTCTACACCCAGGAGCGCATCGGCCGCAACGGCAAGGTTTTTAAGATGTACAAGTTCCGCAGCATGGTCACCAATGCGGATGAGATCAAGCAGCAGTATCTCAAGGAAAACCGGGTTTCCGGGGGCTTCATGTTCAAGCTGGACTGGGACCCCCGGATCATCGGCAACAAAATCCTGCCGGACGGCACGAAAAAGACCGGCATCGGCGAATTCATCCGCAAGACCAGTCTGGACGAGTTCCCCCAGTTCCTGAACGTTCTGAAGGGGGATATGAGTCTGGTAGGCACCCGGCCTCCTACAAAGGACGAGTGGGCGCTGTATGAGGACCACCACCGGGCCAGAATGGCCATGCGCCCGGGCATTACGGGCATGTGGCAGGTCTCCGGCCGCAGCAACATTACGGACTTCGAGGAAATCGTCCGGCTGGACACGAAATACATCGACCAGTGGTCCCTGGGGCTGGATTTGAAAATATTGGTGAAGACCGTGCTTGTGGTGCTCAGGCACGAGGGCAGTATGTAAGGAGCGCGCTATGGATACCAAGACCAAGGCAAACATCAAAAGGGTACTCAATGTCTTCTGGCATCTGGAGCCCACCAGCGATATCTATATGTTCCACCATGTGACCATGACGCCAGAGGTGGAGCGCAGCTGCTGCAAGCTGGACACGGAGGACTTTGTCCACTTCCTGGACCAAAAGCGGGACTATGTGTCCCTGGACGCGCTGACGGATGACAAGCGTTACCCCCGGAAGGCCGCCATTACCTTTGACGACGGCCTGGAGGACACCTTCACCGTCGCCTATCCCATTCTCCGCCAGCGGCAGATCCCCTTTACGGTGTTCGTCCTGAGCCATATGGTTGGACAGCCGGGGTATTTAAGCGCCGGGCAGCTGAAAAAGATGCAGCGCGACCCCCTGGTGACCATTGGCGTCCACGGCTCCAAACACAGAATCCTCACCGAGTGCACCCCGGAAGAGCAGGCGGAGGAGATCTTTGCCAGCAAGCAGGTTCTGGAAAAGCTGCTGGGGCAAACATGTGACCTCTTTGCCTATTCCCACGGGCAGTATGACGACAATATCCGCAAGCTCACGGCCTTTGCAGGCTACCGCAAGGCCTTCGCCGTGGCGGGCAGGCCCTGGAACGCCCACTTCGACAAAGGCCCCTATGCTTACCCCAGAATGTCCGTGGAAGCGGACACAAAGGCGATGTTTGGGCTGTAGGGGAATACGAGTTGACAGTTGACAATTGACAGTTGACAGTTAAGGGATTTCCTACGGAAATGAATGAAAATATTTTAAAATCGTCCCGTAGGGACACCACAACTGTCAACTGTACACTGTCAACTGTCAACTATCACGCAAACCTTCGGTTTGCGGTCCCTGTGTATAACCGGGCCGACCCCCGGAAAACTACAAAGGAGGGCAGTCCATGACAAGAGTTCTGGCACTGTTTACCTGTTTCAATCGAAAAGAAAAGTCGGTTCACGCCGTGGAAAGCCTGATTTCCGGCAACCCCCAGATCGATTTCACCTTCCTGGTGGTGGATGACGGCAGCACCGACGGCACCGCCGAGGCACTGCAGAAATTCCCCGTCCGCATTCTCCGGGGGGACGGGAGTCTCTTCTATTCCCGGGGCATGGGCCTGGGCATGGACACCCTTTTGCGGGAAAAGGCCGACTATGACTACCTGCTCATGATGAATGACGATGTGGCCTTCTTCCCCCACTGCATTGAGGCGCTGGCGACCCAGAGCGGGGGCAGGGATGTGATCGTGGGAGCTACCCGGGACACCCGGGGGAATCTCAGCTACAGCGGCATTCAGTACGAAAAGGGCATTCACTACCGCTTCATGAACCCCGGGGAGGCGCAGGAGGCGGACACCATGAATGCCAACTGCGTCCTGATTCCCTATGATCTCTTCCGCAAAACCGGCTCCATGGATAAGCATTACCACCACTCCCTGGGGGACTTTGACTATGGCTTCGCCCTGCGGCAGGCAGGGGGAAGGCTCTATGTCTCCGGGGACTATGTGGGCGAGTGCTGCGACAACCCCCAGACGGGCACCTGGCACGACAGGTCCCTCTCCATCCGCCAGCGCATCCGGAAAAAGGAAAGCGTCAAGGGAGACCCGGCAGGTCCCTGGTTTTATTATCTGAAAAAGCACTTTGGACTGTTCACCGCTGTCAAAAGCAGCGTGACGCCCTATATTCGTATTTTTCTAGGCCTGTAACAGCCCGGGAAGAAAGAGGAAACCATGCGTAAGAACAAAAAGAAGATCGTGGGCAATCACGCCGTAATGCTCATGTTTTATGACCTGGTGATGCTGGGCCTGGTATCGGTGCTGCTGCTGGTATTCTACCCCAGCAGCTACTATCCCATTACAAGGCTGGAGGCGCTGCTGCACTATTTGCTGGCGGCGGCCTGTATGCTGGGCGCCCGGGCTCTGGGCAACTCCTATAACAACGTCTGGCGTTACGGCGGGAACAACCTGTACGTAAACCTCATCTGCTACGATGTGCTGGGCGGCGGGGTGTATTTCCTCTTGCAGCGGCTGCTGCCTCTGCGGGATGTGGAGTTTCTCCGGGCGGTGACCCTGTTTGCCCTGAATCTGCTGGGGGATATCCTCATGCGGCAGCTGTACCAGTACCTGTACGATGCCAACAGCCGGAATTCCAGGGCGGCGAATGTGATCCGGATGGTCACCCAGAAGCTCACCGGCATCCAGGCGGAGCCTGCGGACCGGGGAAGCGGCCGCCGGATCAACATCGCCATCATTGGCGCCGGCCGGGTGGGCGCAGGCCTGGCAGCGGACCTGGCCAGCAACCCCCGGGCCGCCTACGCCGCCAAATTCTTTGTGGACATCGACCGGAACAAGATCGGCCGCGCCATCAACGGCGTTCCCGTGCTGTCCGACGAGGAGGCCGATGAGCGGGCCTTCCGGGAATACAACATTCAGGAGGTGGTCTTCGCCATTCCGGGAGCCACCGCAGAGCGAAAGAAGGAGCTCTATGAGCGCTATAAGGCCACGGGCTGCAAGCTGAAAACCTATGACTACCCTACCACCCAGGCGGTCAACGGCAAGCGCAGCCTCCGGGAGTTTGATGCCGAAGAGCTGCTGTTCCGGCAGACCTCGGAAATTCTAACCGACGATACCAAGGCCTACTACCGGGGCAAGACCGTTCTGATTTCCGGCGGCGGCGGCTCCATCGGCAGCGAGCTGGCCCGGCAGATCGCCAAGATCGGCCCCCGGCAGCTGGTGATCCTGGACGTCTACGAAAACGGCGCTTACGATATCCAGCAGGAGCTGAAGATCAAATTTCCCCTTTTGAATCTCCGTGTGGAGATCGTCACCATTACGGACAGGGGGCAGCTGGAGCGGGTCTTCGGGGAATACAAGCCCGATGTGGTCATCCACGCCGCGGCCCACAAGCATGTGCCTTTGATGGAGACCAACTGCTGTGAAGCAGTGAAAAACAATGTGTTCGGCACCCGGAATCTGCTGGACGTTGCGGAAAACGCCGGCTGCGGCAAGTTCATCATGGTCAGCACAGACAAGGCCGTGAACCCCACCAACGTCATGGGGGCCACCAAACGGATGTGCGAGCTGGAGGTGCTGAACCACCGGGGCAATATGAACTGCTCCGCCACCCGGTTCGGCAACGTCCTGGGCAGCAACGGCAGCGTGATCCCTCTGTTTAAGCGGCAGATCCTCTACGGCGGACCGGTGACGCTGACGGACCGGCGGATCATCCGCTACTTTATGACCATTCCAGAGGCGGCCCAGCTGGTGCTGACCTCCGGGGCCTTTGCCAAGAACGGGGAGCTGTTCGTGCTGGATATGGGCAAGCCCGTGCACATTCTGGAGCTGGCGGAAAACATGATCCGCCTCAGCGGGTTTGAACCCTACAAGGACATTGACATTGTGGAAACCGGCCTGCGGCCCGGCGAGAAGCTCTATGAGGAGCTGCTGGTGCGGACCGAGGACCTGGGCAAGACGGAGAACGACCAGATCTTCATAGAGCGGGACAAGAAGCTGGCCCCGGAGGAGATCGCCCAAAAGCTGGCGCTCCTGGCCCAGGCGGTGGAGAGCGAGGATGACGAGACCTGCCGAAAGGCTCTGAAGGCGGCGGTGGAGACCTTCCGTGACCCGGAAGAGGTGAACTGCCGCGCCGAGGAGGCCCGGGAAATGCAGCAGGTCCGGTAAATAAGAAAGGGGAGCAAGCACGTGAACTATCTGATCGTTGTGGATATGCAGAATGACTTTATTGACGGCAGCCTGGGGTCTGCCATGGCCCAGGCCATTGTGCCCAAGGTGGTGGAAAAGGCCGCCCATTTTGACGGGAAGGTGATCTTCACCCGGGATACCCACGGCCCCAACTATCTGAACACCCAGGAGGGCCGGAAGCTGCCGGTGAAGCACTGCATCCAGGGCACCCCCGGCTGGCAGATCTGCGGGGAGCTCCAGCCCTTCGCCGCCAACGTGGTGGACAAGCTCAGCTTTGGCAGCATCTCCCTGCCCCGGCTCCTGGCCCAGGAGGGCACCCCGGAATCCATTGAGCTGTGCGGCCTGTGTACGGACATCTGCGTGATCTCCAACGCCATGATCCTGAAAAGCGCCTTCCCGGAGGCAAGGGTCAGCGTAGACAGCGCCTGCTGCGCCGGTGTCACCGAGGAAAGCCATAATACGGCCCTGAACGCCATGCGGGCCGTGCAGATCGAAGTGAAATAAGAAGCGCCCCCGCAAGCCAAGCTTGCGGGGGCGTATGCTTTCCCTAAACCTTCCCCACCGGGGAAGGGGGACCGCCGCAGCGGCGGTGCGTCGCGCAGCTTCGGAAAAAGGCTCCCCTGAAAGGGGAGCTGGCTCGGCGTCAGCCGAGACTGAGGGGTTCCACCGCCGAACCCCTCCGGCCTGCGGCCACCTCCCCTTTCAGGGGAGGCTTTTATTTTCGCCCCTTCCGCAAAAACGCCGCTGTCTGGGCCAGGGCTTCCTGCTTGGGCACCCCGGCCAGGCGGAGACGGTGGGCCAGGGCCAGGGCGGGGGCGAAGTCCTTGCCCGGGGCGAAACCGGCAGCAACCAGGTCCGCGCCCTGGACATAGGGCTGGGCCAGAAGGGCTCGGTAGGCGGCCAGGGCTGCGCGCAGATAGCTTTCCGTGGGGGCATAGTCCGGGAAGCCAGTCTTTCCCGTGGCGTCGGCCTTGGCCAGCAGCAGCAGGTCCTCCGGGCAGAGGCTTTCGTCAAAGAGCCTATTGCAGCTCTTTTGCCCGGAATGCTGGGCGGCGAGCATATTGGGCCGCATATGCAGCTTGACCATGTTCAGCACGTAGCACCTGAGCTGCTTCTCCCGGGAGATGCGGGCCAGGAAGGCTTCCGCCGGGGCCAGCCCCGCCTCCTCGTGGCCGAAAGAGCGGATACGGCCGGTGCCGTCCCGCTGGGTGGTATCGGGCTTGCCGAAGTCGTGGCACAGTGCGGCAAACATCAGTTCTCTGGGGTGCTCTGCCTGGGCGCGCAGGGCTGCGGCCCGGTCCAGCACCAGCACGGTGTGGTTCCAGACGTCCCCCTCGGGGTGAAATCTTGGCTCCTGGGGCACGTCGATCAGGGCCTGCACCTCGGGAAACCAGACGCCCAGCTGCTCCATTTGCCCCAGGGTTTCGAAGAATACGGAGGGCCGGGGCGCTTTCAAAAGGGCCTTTTCCAGCTCGGCCATGACCCGCTCCCCGGAGAGGGCGGCCAAATCCATGGTTTTGCATAGGGCAACGGTCTCCGGGGCCACGGAAAAGCCGAACCGAGCCGCAAACTGAGCGCCCCGCAGCACCCGCAGGGGGTCTTCCGGAAAGGATTGGCTGCTGACATGGCGGAGAATCCCTTTTTCCAGGTCCTCCCGGCCCTGGAAAAAGTCCAGAATTTCCCCGGTCAGCACGTCCTCCATCAGGGCGTTGACGGTGAAGTCCCGGCGCATGGCCGCCTTTTCCGGGCCGAGAAAAGGGTCTGTAAAGACCGCAAAATCCCGGTGCCCCCGGCCGCTGAGGTGCTCCTTCCGGGGCAGGGCGATGTCGATGTCATAGTGGCGCAGGCCGTAAATGCCAAAGCTTGCCCCCATCTGGGTACGGGTGCCCAGGCGGTCCAGAATGGCCTCCAGGGCGGGGGCGGGGACGCCGTGGATCTCTATGTCCACATCCTTGGTGTCGATCCCCAGCAGCCGGTCCCGGACGAAGCCCCCCACATAGTAGGCTCTGCCCCCGGCCTGGGCCACGGCTGCGGCAATCTGCCGGGCCATGAGAATATTCCTGTCCTCCATAGGCTTTTCACGGCTCCTCGGGGAACAGGGGGTAGTCCCGGACGAAGGAGATGAAGCTTTCCACGCCGCTGGGGGTGTACTTGGATTTGCGCCAGAGCAGACCAACCTTCTGCTCGATGCGCGGCTCGATGGGAATGCCCACAAGATCCGGGTGGTCCTCCAGCAATGAGGCATAGAAGAAGCTGGCGCAGGTGGAATTATGGATCATGCCCTTCATGGTGTAGATCTGGCTGGTGTAGATCTGGATGTAGGGCGTGATGCCGAGGCTTTCAAACCGGGAGAGAATGGCATTGTTCTGCACGGAATCCGTATTGTACATCACAAGCGGCGTGGCGGCCAGGTCCTCCAATGCAACGCTGTCCCGCTTGGCCAGAGGATGGGCCGGGTCTACCACGATGACAAAGTGGTCCCGCCCGATGCAGGCGGACTGGAAGCTCTCCGGGTCGTCCTGGTTCAGGTTGGCCAGGGCAATGTCCAGCTCCTTTTCCTTTACCAGCGCCGCCGCCCGGGCGGAGCCGTACTCGTAGAAGGTCAGCCGGATATTGGGGTGGCGGGCGTTGAAATCATGGAGCAGGTCCGGGAAAAAGGTGGTTCCCCACAGGGGCGGGATGCCCACCTTCACGTTCTGCTGGGCGCTGCCCAGGTCGCTGAGCTGCTGCTTTGCGGATTCCACCTCCCGCAGAAGCTGCTCGGCGCGCTCATAGAAGATGCGCCCCTCGTCCGTCAGGGTCATCTTGTTCCGGGCGTGGGAAAAGAGACTGACGGAGAACTCCTTCTCCAGCTCCCGGATGGCCCCGGAAATGGCCGGCTGGGTCACATACAGCTTTTTCGCCGCCGCCGTAATGCTCTGGCATTCCACGGCGGTGCAGAAATACTCCAGTTGTGTCAGTTTCATGGGTGGACTCCTTTCAGAAAATAACCTTCCCCTGCGGGGAAGGGGGACCGCGTCAGCGGTGGATGAGGGGCCTTATGCGCGGGATCGGTGGGTGACTTGCGGCACCTTTTCTTACCACTCTCGCCCATTACGCCCCTCTTCAGTCAGGGCTGCGCCCTGCCGGCTTCCGCTGTGCATTAAGAATCCGTAAGCCGCTGAAGCGGCAACGGCTTCTATACCCGGAGGGGAAGCTTTTTTAGCTATATACTACCACACATCCCCCTATAAGTAAATTCTTTTGACATTATAAATTCTGCTGATACCCCCATTTTAAACGCTGATTTTACTTTCGTTTCCAAAAATGTTACACTTAGGTCACAAAGCAGATGACTACCGGCCGGTTCTCCTGCAATGCGCGTAACCGAAAGAAAAGGAATTCAATAGGAGGAAACAAAGATGTCTCCCAGTACCATTACACTGCTCTTCCTGGCCTTCGCCATTGTGAGCTTCATTCTTGAAAAGATTCCCCTTGGCCTGACCGCTACCATCGTGGCCATCGGCCTGAACCTGACCGGTGTTCTGAGCAACTCCGATACCTTCGCAGGCTATGTCAACAGCAACGTCATCCTGTGCGTGGGCATGTTCGTTGTGGGCCAGGCCCTGTTTGAGACCGGCATGGCCAACAAGATCGGCGGCCTGGTCACCAAGTTCGCCAAGTCCGAGAGAATGCTGATCGTGGCCGTTATGACCATCGTTGGCATTATGTCCGGCTTCCTGTCCAACACCGGCACCGCCGCCGTGCTGATCCCCGTGGTCTGCGGCATTGCCGATGAGTCCGGCTACTCCCGCTCCCGCCTGCTGATGCCCCTGGTCTTCGCTGCCGCTCTGGGCGGCAACCTGTCCATCATCGGCGCACCCGGCAACCTGATGGGCGTGAATGCCCTGCAGGAAATGGGCATTGCCACCAGCTTCTTCATGTATGCACCTGTGGGCGTTCCCATGCTGGTGCTGGGCATCGTCTTCTATGCCGTCATCGGCTACAAGCTGCTGCCCGACGGCACCCACGGCGGCGAAGCCCCCGAGGCCCCCAAGGATTACTCCGGTGTGCCCGCCTGGAAGCAGATCGTATCCCTGGTCGTCCTGGTCGTTGTCATCCTGGCCATGATCTTCGAGAAAAAGATCGGCATCAAGATCCAGGTCTCCGCCTGCATCGGCGCCATTGTTCTGGTGCTCACCGGCGTTATCTCCGAGAAGGAAGCTCTGAAGTCCATCGATCTGAAGGTCGTCCTGCTGTTCGGCGGCTCCCTGGCCCTGGCCAAGGCGCTGGAAACCACCGGCGCCGGCAGCATCATTGCCGATGCCATCGTGGGCGCTCTGGGCGCCAACCCCAACCCCATGGTCCTGCTGGTGGTCATCTTCGTGGTTGGCTGCGCACTGACCAACTTCATGTCCAACACCGCTACCACCGCCCTGATGGTGCCCATCGCCACCTCTCTTGCCGAGAGCCTGGGTGCTGACCCCCGCTCCATGATCATCGCCACCGTCATCGCCTGCTCTTGCGCCTATGCCACCCCCATCGGCATGCCCGCCAACACCATGGTCGTGGGCCTGGGCGGCTACAAGTTCAAGGACTATGTGAAGGCCGGCCTGCCTCTGATCGCGGTGTCCTTCCTGGTCTGCATCGTGCTGCTGCCCATCCTGTTCCCCTTCTACGGCTAAAAAATCAGTTCCGCAGGCGGCTGCTGCCGCCTGCGGAAATATCGGAAACATAATAAATGGAGGAATTTCCAATGGCAAATGAAGAAAGCGTAAAGCTGCTCACCGACATTGTGGCAAGCTTTGTGTGCCACATCAGCAAGAAGCTGCCTGACGACGTTGTCGCCAAACTGGAGGAGCTGGGCCGTCAGGAGACCGCTCCTCTGCCCAAGGTCCTGTATGAGACCATGACCAAGAACCAGAAGCTGGCCGTGGAGCTGGACCGTCCCAGCTGCCAGGACACCGGCGTTCTGCAGTACTGGGTCAAGTGCGGTACTGCCTTCCCCCTCATCAACGAGCTGGAGGCTCTGCTGAAGGAGGCCACCGTTCAGGCTACCTTCACCGCCCCCCTGCGTCACAACTCCGTTGAGACCTTCGACGAGTACAACACCAAGCGCAACGTCGGCAAGGGCACCCCCACCGTGTGGTGGGACATCGTCCCCAACTCAGACCAGTGCGAGATCTATGCCTATATGGCCGGCGGCGGCTGCACCCTGCCCGGCAAGGCCATGGTCCTGATGCCCGGCGCGGGCTACGAGGGCGTTACCGACTTCGTTCTGGACCAGATGACCACCTACGGCCTGAACGCCTGCCCCCCGCTGCTGGTTGGCGTGGGCGTGGGCACCTCCATTGAGACCGCTGCCCTGCAGTCCAAGAAGGCTCTGATGCGGCCCATCGGCTCCCACAACGAAAACCCCAACGCCGCTAAGATGGAGAAGCTGCTGGAGGACGGCATCAACGCCATCGGCCTTGGCCCCCAGGGCATGGGCGGCAAGTTCTCCGTGCTGGGCGTGAACATTGAGAACACTGCCCGCCATCCTTCCACCATCGGCGTTGCCGTCAACGTGGGCTGCTGGTCTCACCGCCGTGGCCACATCGTTGTGGACAAGGATCTGAACGTCACTTGCGACACCCATTCCACCTGGAAGTTCAACGGTTAAGGGAGGTTATTAGCTATGGTTGAAATCAGAGGAGATAAGAAGGTCCTGGTGACCCCCGTCACCGCCGAGGATCTGGCTGACATTAAGATTGGCGACATCGTCTGGCTGGACGGCGATCTGATGACCTGCCGTGACGTGGCCCACCGCCGCCT
>OGFF01003152.1_pt1 | contig 12885 bp, 10 predicted proteins | sample 1570751 | NCBI WGS metagenome assembly OGFF01 (sample SAMEA2581951, study PRJEB24529) | metagenome | biome: Human gut stool | place: China | collected 2011 | reverse complement strand
CCGCACCTCGCTCGCCGTATCGGCACTTAGAATTATGCGGTATTGCCTTAAGTAAATGACAACATATATGGCACAAAAGCCGCTGCCCAGCCTTGCAGCACCGCTTTTGTGCCATTTTTGTTTCCAACACTTTGCGGCACAATTTTCAGAGCACCAAAAGGCCGCATATACAAGATATGTTTTATGTGCAGCAATTTCCATTCCATTTTTCGCACATATTTTGCCATCGCGAATATTTTTTAGCATACTGCATTTCTTCCCATTGCAAATTATGCACGAATGCGCAAAAGAAGTGCGTTTGCGTACATTTTTTGCGTTGCCGAATTTGTGCGCTCGTTTTCTGTGATTCATCCAGCATTTTTACACATTTTCCCCATAATTTTGTTGTAACCGTTTTGCAACATATACAAATACGCACAAATTGCCTCACTTTATGCAAGATTTCGCCGTAATTTTTGTTAGATGCGGGGCGAGCTGTTTCAGCATTATGTACAAATCATTTCGTCTTGGTTCGTATGTTTTGACATGAGTTGATTTTTTGCCCACTCAATTAAAGCAATATTTGTTTGTTTTCATGATTTACACACTATTTTGGATATTTTTTTGATGTTCACAATTTGCTATTATAATGGCGTTGAATGAAGCGGTCAGTTGTCAGGCCGCTCGTTATAGGAACATTTTTAGGAGGACTAAAACAATGAAAAAGGCAATCGCCCTTGCAATGGCCAGCGTTATGGCTGCTGGCCTGCTGGCAGGCTGCGGCGGCTCCGCTGCCAACAGCACCGCAGCTTCTTCCGAGGCCGCTTCTTCTGAAGCTGCTTCCACCTCTACCGAGGCTGCTACCGAGGCTCACACCATCAACACCACCGATCCCATCACCCTGACCATCAGCTGGTGGGGCGGCGATGCCCGCCAGGCTGCATACGAGGCTGCCTGCAAGGCATTCACTGAAAAATACCCCAACATCACCGTTGAGTGCACTTACGGCCCGTGGAACGGCTGGGAGGAAGCTCAGTCCACTGCCCTGGCTGCCGGCAACGCTGCCGACGTGATGCAGGTCAACTGGAACTGGCTGTTCCAGTACTCCGGCAAGGGTCAGAGCTTCGTTAACCTGAACGATTACTCCGATGTGCTGGATCTGACCCAGTTTCCCTCTAACGCTCTGGATGCCTGCACTGTGGCTGATTCCCTGCAGGCTGTTCCCGTTGCTATGGCCGGCCGTATTTACTACTGGAACATGGCAACCTTCAAGAAGGCTGGCCTGGATCACTACCCCACTACTGAGCAGGAGCTGCTGGACGCCGCCAAGACCTTCCAGGAAAAGCTGGGCGATGACTACTATCCGCTGGCTGCCACCACGCTGGACCGCATGATCATGATGACCTTCTACCTGGAAAGCAAGTACGGCGAGCCCTGGGTTACCGACAGCACCCTGAACTACACCGTTGAGCAGCTGCAGGAAGGTCTGGAATGGATCCAGAGCCTGGAAGATAACCACGTGATGCCCGACCTGAAGACCATGAACGCCGCCGGCGATAAGAACATCACCGATGGTCAGGCCTGGATCACCGGCAAGTACGCCGGCATCTTCACCTGGGACTCCAGCGCACTGAGTTCAAGCCAGAACCTGCCCGACGACGCTGAGTTCGTTGTTGGCGACGAAATCAAGTGGGGCGAGGCTGCCAACGGCGGTTTTGCCAAGGTTTCCATGGGTATGGCTGTTACCCAGAGCTGCGAGCATCCTGTTGAGGCTGCTGCCCTGATCAACTTCATCCTGAACGAAAAAGAGGGCGCTTCCATCATGGGCACCCAGTGCGGCATGGTTTGCTCCAAGGCCGGCCAGGAATACGCCAAGGAAGCCGGTGCTGTCAACGAGCTGATTCTGGAAGCCAACACCAAGGTTATGGCTTTTGTTGACCAGCCGTTCGACCCCTGCTACGAGAGCACTTCCCTGAAGGACGAGACCAATGGCGTGTACGGCGATGTGTTTGAAGGCTTCAGCTACGATCAGTATGATTCCGCCGAGGCTGCCCAGATCCTGTACGATGGCATCTGCGAAGCACTTGCCTAATCCCCGTTTTCACCTTACACATCAGCAAGGCTGGCCCCGGCCCCATGGCGGTGGGGCCAGCCCTTTATTATGTAACAAGGAGGTTTCCTTTATGAGCGCACCTGCTGCCAAGACAGTGACCCGCACTCCTTTCAAAAAATGGTGTGATGAAAACGTTGGCCTTTTGTTCCTGATTCCCTGGATCATTGGTTTTGTGGTGTTCAAGCTGTATCCGTTTGCCACTTCCCTGTTCTACAGCTTTACGGATATGAACTTCTTTGACGGCATTACCAAGTACGGCCTGATGAACTACATCTACATTTTCACCAACAAGAAAACGCTGACCTCGTTCATCATCACCTTCCGTTATGCCCTCATCACCGTTCCCCTCAAGCTGATTTTTGCTTTGTTCATCGCTTACATCCTGAACTTCAAGATCAAGTGCGTCAACCTGTTCCGTACCATCTACTACATTCCCTCCATCCTGGGCGGCTCTGTTGCCATTGCCGTTCTGTGGAAGGCCCTGTTCAAAGAGGATGGCATCATCAACATGCTGCTCTCCTTTATCGGCATTCAGGGGCCCAGCTGGCTGGCTGACCCCGATTACGCCATGGTCGTTATCATTGTGCTGCGTGTATGGCAGTTCGGCTCCGCCATGGTGCTGTTCCTTGCCGCATTGAAGGGCGTTTCGGTCGACCTGTACGAAGCCGCCACCATCGACGGTGCTTCCAAGACCCGCCAGTTCTTCTCCATCACCGTGCCGATGATCACCCCCGTTATCTTCTACAACCTCGTTACCCAGATTGCTCAGGCGTTCCAGGAATTCAACGGTCCCTACATTATCTTTAATAATGGCGGCCCCCGCGGTTCCGTCACGCTGGTTTCGCTGCTGGTTTACAACTATGCGTTCAAGAGCAACGAAATGGGTATGGCCTGCGCCATGGCCTGGGTCATGTTCATCATCATCGCCCTGCTCACTGTCATCGCATTTGGCAGCCAGAAGCATTGGGTCTACTATGCTGACTGATTGAAGGAGGAATTGATTTATGGGTATGAAAGCACGCGCCAATGTGGCAACCTTCTTCAAGTATTTTGTTCTGATCTTTATGGGCTTTATCATGGTCTATCCGCTGCTGTGGATGGTGGGCTCCACCTTTAAGACCAACGCCGAGATCTTTACCAGCCTTTCCCCGTTTACCGCGCATCCCACCCTGGATGGCTATTATAACGCTGTGACCAAAACTTACGGCGGCGATATCACCATCTGGCGTGCATTCCTGAACACCTACAGCTACGTTATCCCCAAGGTTGTGTTCACTGTTATTTCTTCTGTCATTGCTGCTTACGGTTTCAGCCGTTTCAAGTTCAAGGGCCGCGATTTCCTGTTCGGCGTTATGATCATGACGCTGTTCCTGCCGCAGGTTGTTCTGAACGTTCCGCAGTACATGATGTACAACAAGTTTAACTGGATCAACAACCCCCTGTACCCCGCCCTGTGGGTGCCGTCCCTGTTTGCTACCGAAACCTACTTCGTCTACCAGCTGGTGCAGTTCATGCGCAGCATCCCGCACGACCTGGACGAAGCCGCCGCCATTGACGGCTGCGGCCCGGTCAAGATCCTGTACAAGATCATCTGCCCCATGCTCAGCCCCTCTCTGGTCGCCTGTGCGCTGTTCCAGTTCATGTGGAGCTGCAACGACTTTATGGGTCCCCTGCTTTACGTTACTACCCCGCGCAAATACCCCATGGCAATCTTTGTTAAGCTGTCTATGGACAGTACCAGTGAAGGCATTCAGTGGAACCGCATCCTTGCCTTGTCCCTGATTTCCATTATCCCGCAGCTGCTGGTTTTCTTTGCCGCTCAGGATTCCTTTATTGACGGCATTGCCGCTGGCAGTGTAAAGGGCTAAGCTTCAAGTTTTTTCCAAAACTTTTGATCTTTTTGCGCCCAAACCACTACACAGGCTGCCCCGTACCGCTGCAAAAGGGGTACCGGGCAGCTTTTATTTTGAAAACTCCGGCCACTGGCTTTTCTCGCTTTTGGCCGTTCCTAATATTCAGGATGCAGCCGGAATAAAAAAGCTTTCGGCTTTCCGCTGTATTCCGGCACATGATGGTGCCTTTTCTGCTGATCCCTTTGCATCGCTCTCCCCTGCCCTGCTTATCCGTTAGGGGCAAAACAAAAGCGGCTGCCTGTTGGCAGCCGCCGGGGGTTGTGGTTTTGTGCTGTAACATTTTTGGCCTTATTTTTCCGGTTTGTTTACCCGCTTGAAATATTGGCGGTACTGCTGGGGCGAAAGCCCTGTGGCATCTTTGAACACCCGCCGGAAATGCGCACTTGTCATAAAGCCTGTCTTTTCCGCCACGCTGGAAATGCTTTCGTTGGTCTTTTCGATCATATTCTGCGCCGCTTTGATGCGTACGCCGTTGATGTATTCGATCAGGCTCAGGTTGATGGTCTTTTTGAACAGACGGCTGAGGTAATACGGGCTGATGTAAAACTGGTTGGCAATGCTTGTCAGGGTCAGCTTCTCGGCGTAATGCTCCGCAATATAGCCTTGGATCTGGCTGACGATGCGGTTGGTCACCCGGCCGCTGTCGCCCCCCAGCTCATGCTGGTTTTCGCACATCTTTTTCAGCTGCAACAGCAGCGTGGCCAGCAGCATTTTGCGGGTCACAGCGCTTTCGGAGCTGTTTTCGTCCTGCATCTGGATCAGCTGCTGCAGGATGGAGTAGATATAGTTCTGCTGCTTAACCGTGATGTTGCTCAGCAGGTGGTTGTTCTCCTCGCTCATAAAGCTGAACAGGTCAATCTCCGGGAAAGCCCCGCTGATCTCCTGCAGATACTCGCGGCTGAAATTGCACACAATGCGGCTGGTGGGGCCATCCCCTACCGAACCAGTCTTGTGGATCTGGTTTTCCCCAATCAGGATCACATTGCCTGCATTGACGATATAGGCGGAATCCTCAATAAAATAGCGCCGCGCGCCTTCCACTTCATAATACAGTTCATATTTGTGGTGTGTGTGGAAACTTCCCATATCGTAGCTATGCTCGCGGTCGATCATATCAATATAAAAGTCCACATGGGGGGAATAGGTATATTCCTTGACCATCCTGTTCAAACCTCCCGCCACGCCCCGCCCAAGCATTTTTGCCAGTTTTAGGGCAGAACGCGCTTCAATTTTGTTGATTTATTTCATCTTAACACATTTCTTGTTGAATTTCAAAACTTTTTTCATTTTTTATGGAGGAAATTATCGTATGAAACTCGCTCTCGTTCGTGCCTGTACCCGCAGCGCCTGTTTTGAGCTGCAAAACAACACCTGCTATACCGCCCCTGCCCCGTTCCGGGTTCAGCTGAACGGCCAGACTGTGCTGGAAGCCTGCTGCACCAACGTGTTCAGCGTGTTCAGCCTGGAACCCGGCAAAACCTACCACCTGGAAGTGCTTGCCACTGATGGCGATACCGGTACCCTGGACTTTGCCACCGCGGCGGAAAGCTTTTTTGTAGATGCTTCCCGCTATGGCCTGGTGAATGACGGCGTGACCGACAACACCGCCTTTTTGCAGGCTGCGCTTTCCACCTGCCCGCCGGGCGGCACGGTGTATGTGCCCGCCGGTACTTACCGCACCCAGAGCCTGTTTTTGTGCAGCAACACCACCCTGTACCTGGAAAAAGGCTGCACCCTGCTGGGTGGCACCGACCGCCGCGAATATCCCATCCTGCCTGGTGTGCTGCCCTGCGCCGATGAACAACACGAAGCCTATCTCGGCGGCTGGGAGGGAAACCCGCTGGACTGCTTTGCCGGTTTGATCAATGTCATCAATGCCGAAAATGTGACCATCACCGGCGAAGGCTGCATCAACGCCAACGCCGACAACGGCGACTGGTACCAGCACATCAAGGTGAAACTTATCGCCTGGCGGCCGCGGCTCTTCTTTACCAGCAAAGCCAAGAATGTGACCCTGCACGGTGTGGAGGTGTGCAACAGCTTCTCCTGGACCATCCACCCCACCTACTCGGACGGGGTGAACATCCTGCAACTGCAGATCCACAACCGTGCCGACAGCCCCAACACCGACGGCATTGACCCCGAAAGCTGCAAGAATGTGAACATCATCGGTGATTCCATCCATGTTGGCGATGACTGCATCGCCCTCAAGTCCGGCAAACTCTTCCTTGGCACTGTGATGCATACCCCCTGCGAGAATGTGACCATCCGCAACTGCAACCTGAACCGCGGCCATGGCGGCCTGGTTATTGGCAGCGAGATGAGCGGCGGCGTGAAAAATGTAGTGATGACCCAGTGCCTGATGGATCACACCGACCGCGGCCTGCGCATCAAGACCCGCCGCGGTCGCGGCAAGAACGCCGTGATCGACGGGCTGGTGTTTCGCAACGTGGAAATGCGCCATGTGCTGACCCCATTCGTCATCAACATGTTCTACTTCTGTGACCCGGACGGCAAGAGCGACTATGTACAGAGCCATGAACCCCTGCCGCTGGACGATGCTACCCCCCGCCTGGGCAGCCTGACGATGGAAAATATCACCGCCACCGACGCCGAGTATGCAGGCTGCTGGTTCAGCGGTCTGCCGGAGCAGCCGGTTGAAAAAGTGGAGATGAACAATGTCAGCATCTCCTTTGCCGAAAATGCCGGGGCTGGCCAAGCCGCCATGATGTGCGGTGCCGCCGAATGCAGCAAGCTGGCGATCTGGGCCGAAAACGTGAAGGAGATTCACTTCCACAATGTCAAACTGGAAGGCTATGCAGGCGAACGCCTGAACTTTATCAACGTTGGAAGCTTTAAGGAGGATTAAGCCATGACCCATGAAGAGATTTTGACCACTCTGGGCAATTATGTGGATTATCTGATTGCCGGCAGCTCTGCCGAAGCCCCACTGTGGAACATTGAAAAGGTGCGCAGCGGCAAGCCCAATAAATGGAACTATGTAGACGGCTGCATGATCACCGCCTGCCTGAGCCTGTACAAGACCACCGGGGATGAAAAGTTCCTGAAGTTCTCCCGCGATTTTGTAGACTACTTTGTCAAGGATGGCGGCGAGATCTACACCTTTGACGCCAACGAGCATAACCTGGACAACATCAACCAGGGCAAAAACCTGTTTTCCCTGGTTGATTTGACCGGCGAACAGCGCTACCGGGATGCCATCAACACCATCCGCGCCCAGCTGGACACCCAGCCCCGCACCAAGGATGGCAATTTCTGGCACAAAGCCATCTACCCGTGGCAGGTTTGGCTGGACGGCACCTATATGGCGCAACCATTCTACATGGAATACGAGACCCGCTACAACGGCATGAAGGGCTGCCAGGACAGTTATAAGCAGTTCATGAACATCAAAAAGTACATGCGAGACCCCAAAACCGGCCTGTACTACCACGGCTATGATGAAAGCCGCCAGATGTACTGGGCCGATCCTGTAACGGGCTGCAGCGCAAACTTCTGGCTGCGCGCCATGGGCTGGTTCCTGGTTGCCATGGTGGATGTTCTGGAGCGCATGGACGAGCAGATGTATTACGAATACCGCGCCATTATGGCTATGTTCAAGGAAGCAGTGGAGGCCATGATCCAGTTCCAGGACGCCGAGACCGGCATGTTCTGGCAGGTCATTGATAAAGCCGGCGTACCGGGCAACTATCTGGAAACCTCCGGCAGCTCCCTGTTCGCTTACGCCGTGCTCAAAGGCGTGCGGCTGGGCTACCTGCCCAAGCGGTTCCGCGCTTACGGCGAAAAGGCATTCTATGGCACCTGTGACAAATACCTGGGCGTGAACGATAAGGGCGAGCTGCAACTGTCCGGCATCTGCCTGGTAGCCGGTTTGGGCGGCGCCACCCGCCGCGATGGCAGCCTGGAATACTATTTCAGCGAGCCAGTTGTGGAAAACGACGCCAAGGGCGTTGCCCCCCTGCTGCTGGCCTATACTGAAATGATCATCCAGTAAGGAGGTTCCGCTGTTATGGCCATATTTACCGTTGGTGCCCGCCTGCATGATTACGGTAAGGGCACGCCCGACGAGCTGTTTGGCAAGGTTTCCGCAGACGGGTTTGCCTGCGTGCAGCTGGCCTACAAAAAATGCGTGCCCGGCGTTGCCAGCTATGCGGACGTTACCCCGCAGCTGGTGCAGAACACGCTGGAAGCGCAAAAGAAGCACAACATCGCTGTTGCCGTGCTGGGCACCTATGTGGAGCTTGCCATCGCGGACGAAGTGCAGCGCAGCGCCAACGCAGCGGATTTCAAAAGCCAGCTGGCCGTGTGCAAGGCGCTGAACGCAGGCTGCATTGGCACCGAGACTACCGGCATGCACAAGCAGCCCGCCGGCACCACCCGCGAGCGAGCCCAATATATGCTCTGCAAAAGCCTGGAAACCATTCTGCCGGAAGCCGAGCGCCTTGGCGTGACCGTTGCCATTGAGCCCGTTGTTGGCGACAGCACCAATACCCCGCAGGCAGCGCGGCACATCCTGGATATGATGCAAAGCCCCGCGCTGGGGGTCATCCTGGACATGAGCAACCTGGTCAGCTTTGAGGGCAAGGACAACCAGCAGCCCCTGTGGGACGCCATGGGCGAGCTGCTTGGGGACAAAATCAAGGCCATACACTTTAAGGGCAAGAACTTTGCGCCGGACGGCACCATGCTGCACACCAGCCTGAAAGATTCCTGCACCGATTACGCCGGTGCCTTTGCCATGCTGCGCACCCTGCCGCAGCCGTTGCCCGTTCTGCGCGAGGAAGCCGTGCCCGCCCGTGCTGCCAGCGATATTGCTTTTATCAAACAGTTTTTCTAAGGTGTAATGCCGCTTCTTTTTGCCCCACTGGACCGGAGTATTTGCACTGATACCATGGAAGCCTTTTTGTGAAAGGAACCGATTCAATATGGAACGCAAGCTTGTAACCGTTGCCGTGGATGGCAGCGCTGAATTTACCACCCTGACCGCCGCTGCTGCCGCGCAGGACCCCGCCCAGCCGCTTCACTTTGTGCTGGGGGCCGGAACCTATTATGAACGCCCGTTTTTGGAACTGGCGGATTACATCATCACCGGTGCCGGGATGGGGCAGACTGTGATCTCCGCCGGGGCCGCCGGGCGCGACCCCTGGCCCGGCGAGGAGCGCACCGGTACCTTTCGCAGCCAGACGCTTTTCCTTGGCGGCGGCAGCGCCCGGCTGGAGCACCTGACCGTGGAAAACACCGCCGGTGATGGTGCGGACCGCGGCCAGGCGCTGGCGGTATATGCCGATGCCAGCCGTGTGTGCATGGTGGATGTTTCCCTGCACGGCAACCAGGATACGCTGTTCACCGCTCCCCTGCCGCTGGCCGTGCGCCAGAAAAACGGCTTCCGCGGTCCGCGGGAGAACACGCCCCGGCTGGACACCAAACAATACTACCGTGACTGCGAGATTTCCGGCAACATTGATTTCATTTTCGGCGGGGCCAACGCGGTGTTTGACCATTGCCGCATTGTGCCCGTTGCCCACCGCGGCGTTACCAGCTATATTGCCGCCGCCAGCACGCCGCAGGGCAAGCCGGGCTACCTGTTTGCCAACTGCACCGTGCAGGGCAACAGCCCCGCAGGCAGTGTCTATCTGGGCCGCCCGTGGCGGCAGTATGCCCGCGTGTACTGGCTGGACTGCAATTTAAGCGATGAGATCATCCCCCTTGGGTGGGACAACTGGTCTGACCCCGCCAACGAGGAAACCGTTCACTTTGGCGAGTACGGCTCCAAAGGCCCCGGTGCCCCCAAAGCAAGCCCCGCCCGCGCCGGTTACGCCGCCCTGAATGATGAAGCCTCCGCCCAGGAAATGCGCGCCATGCTGGCTGAATTCCGGGCCGACTTCGGTGCAGAAGCGTAACAAGCTCTTTGCGGAGCCGCCAATTATAACATTCCACCTCCTCCTAAAAAAGCAGCAAGCCCGCACCGCGCCCCTGTATGCGCCTGCGGGCTTGCTGCTGTCATACCGCCGCTTTGATTCCAGAAAGGATTTTTTATGAGCTATACCAAACTGGACCTTCTGCAGGACCTGGCTGACATGGGCCTGACCGGGCAGGAAACCATTCTGATCCATTCTTCCATGAAGTCCATCGGCCCGGTGGACGGCGGTGCCGATACTGTGCTGGATTTACAGAAAAGCACTTTGCCAGTTCCTTTACGCTGATGCCCTTATCGTATCCTTCCAAAATCAACTTTCGAGCTTCGTTGTGCAGCATAGCGCTCACCTTCTTTGACTCTGTTATATCACTTTTTCTCAAAAGTTAAAGTACTCTCTGCTGTATTATTGAAAATTGCTATATATCAAAGTAAATGCCCCACAGTTGGCGGGCGGATACCGGTCGTGGTTCCGAGCCGTGCATGTGGGGCATTGGTATACCTTCTATTGAGTTTATGTTTTATAGGCAAAGTAGCAAAGTATAGGAAAGAGAATTGATGGCAAGGCTGCCAAACGGGACGATGGCAAGCATCGTCCCCTACAAATTATCTTTTAGGTGCACAACGAATGATTTTATGTTTCTCCGCAGCGGGGTGAGAGCATCCCGCCCTACTGGTATTTTAGAAGGTTAGCCGCGCAGAATAAAATGTTCTGTAGGGAATGGTCTTGACCGTTCCGGGGCCTTGTCCAAATCTGGCATAATGAGATTTGTGATCGGGCCCGTCCGGCGGCCAGAGGGCTGGCCGCCCCACTTTCCCCTACCGCCCTGCTACCCACACTCAGGATATAACAACAGCCCCGGCTCTGCAAACGCAGAACCGGGGCTGTATACCTATGTACCTTATTTACCGCCCATGAAAGCCGGCAGAGGTTTGCCCTCTTTGAGCCACTGGTGGTATTCGGCGGTGGCGGCAAATTCCACGTCACCGGCGGAGTTCAGCGCAGTCTCAACGGAGTCCTGAATAACGCCAATGATGAAGCCAACGCCGACGACCTGCATGGCAATATCATTGGAAATGCCAAACAGCGAGCAGGCCATGGGGATGAGCAGCAGCGAACCGCCCGCAACACCGGAAGCGCCGCATGCGCCCAAAGCCGACATGATGGACAGCAGGATGGCGGCAGGCACGGAAACCTGCATGCCCAGCGTGTTGGCGGCAGCCAGCGTCATGATGGTGATGGTAATGGCAGCGCCGTCCATATTGATGGTTGCGCCCAGCGGGATGGAGACGGAGTAAATATCCTTATCCAGGCCCAGCTTTTCGCACAGAGACATGTTGACCGGGATGTTGGCGGCGGAGCTGCGGGTGAAGAAAGCGGTCAGGCCGCTTTCACGCAGGCAGCGGAACACCAATGGGTAGGGGTTGCGGTGCAGGTAGATAAAGATGATGAACGGGTTGATCACCAGCGCCATCAGCAGCATGGTGCCCACCAGCAGCAGCAACAGGCGCCCGTACTGGGTAAAGATGGACAGGCCGTTGTCCGACACGTTGGTAAACACCAGGCCCATAATGCCAAACGGCGCCAGGTTGATGATCCACCGCACAATGGTAGAAATTGCATCCGCCGTGTTGGCCATAAAGTTCTTGGTGGTATCGCTGCCCAGCTTTTTCATGGCAAGGCCGAACAGGCAGGCCCACATCAGGATGCCGATATAGTTGCCGTTCATGATGGAAGCAACCGGGTTAGAAACAATGTTGGAAAGCAGGGTGTGCATCACATCACCCAGGCCCTGGGGCACCACATCCGCCGTGGCAGCTTCCGCCAGAACCAGCGTCTGCGGGAACAGCTTGCTGGTCACAACGCTGAGCGCAGCCGCCACAAAGGTGGTGAGCATGTACAGCCAGACCACCGTACCAAAGCGGCGGTCCAGCTTGGAGGAGCCCTGCGCCAGTGCACTGGCAACAATAACAAACACCAGCACCGGTGCAACGCCTTTCAGCGCGCCGACAAACAGGTTGCCAAATTCTTCGATCCATGCAGCACCGGGGCAGATCAAAGCCAGCACCGAACCGATCACCAGGCCGATTGCAATGCGCAGGATCAGGCTGGTGGAGTTGTACTTGGCAGCCAGCGTTTTGGCCGCTTTTGTGAGTTGATTCATAACGATTCCTCTTCCCTATTTTAATTGGGTTTGGCAGATGTTCCGCACCTGCCCATTCCGCAGCCGCCCGCACAAACGGTTTCGCGGAATGTTTTCCATTATACCGCAATCGTTCAAGATTGCAAGAGGCGGACAGGTGTGCCCTGTGGAAAAACAATCTATTTTTATCGTTGATACGAAGTAAAAAATATTTAAAAAAATGTTTTTGTGGGCAATATATCTGTGTTCCGTCCGTGGACATTTCGTTGTATGAAAGAGGGCAGCATACGAATACACTGCCCTTTTATCTTGCTTTATTGGGAACACGGTTTAGAGCCAGATTCAGGGCCACAGGGAAACGCAGGCATATGGAAATTCGCCTGACAGCTTGTGGTAAACCTTCATATGGCCTTTTTTCCTCACTGATACCGGAGCGGTAATTATCTCTCTGCTTTTGGCAGGGCAATAAACAACTTAAAAGCCAAGACAAAGAAAAAGAGCCTCAAGCCAAAGCTTGAAGCTCTTTGGTGCGAGTAGTGATACAGCACTTTTTGAAAACCATCGTAGTACAATTTGTTTTTGAGGTCATCGGATAGCAACTTGCTTGTATCGCACCCCGATGGGCAGCTGTATTGAAAAAACAGTTGCCTTTTATATACCACACAACCTAAAAATTATCAAGTACGCGCAGCGTTCACTTCTCCCATCACCGGGAGCAAATGAACGCTGCTTTTTTTGTTTACAACGAAAGGAGGCATCCGTGAAATGGCAGTTTTTCGGGTAGAAAAGAACAGCGGCTAC
>OGFF01003150.1_pt1 | contig 12887 bp, 12 predicted proteins | sample 1570751 | NCBI WGS metagenome assembly OGFF01 (sample SAMEA2581951, study PRJEB24529) | metagenome | biome: Human gut stool | place: China | collected 2011 | reverse complement strand
CTGCGGGACAACCCGGAGAAAGCCCGGGACATGCGCAGAAAATGCCGGGAGCTGTATCTGCAAAAGTACACCACCGAAATTTGCACGGGAAAATATGTATCTCTTTTCCGGGAACTTTTACACCCGGAAACAGGGGAGGAGAATGAATTATGAGTATTTTTGCCAACAAAACGCTGATGATCACCGGCGGTACCGGTTCCTTCGGAAACGCGGTGCTGAACCGCTTTCTGGATACGGACATCCGGGAAATCCGGATTTTCTCACGGGACGAGAAAAAGCAGGACGACATGCGCCATGAATTCCAGGCGAAAATGCCGGAAGCGGCTGGGAAGATCAAATTCTTCATCGGCGATGTCCGGGATCTCGCTTCCGTGAAGAACGCCATGCACGGCGTGGACTACATTTTTCATGCCGCCGCCCTCAAACAGGTGCCGTCCTGTGAGTTTTTCCCCATGGAGGCGGTGAAAACCAACGTGTTCGGAACCGATAACGTGCTGACCGCCGCCATTGACGCGGGGGTCAAGGCCGTCATCTGCCTGTCCACGGACAAGGCCGCCTACCCCGTCAACGCCATGGGTACCTCCAAAGCCATGATGGAGAAGGTCATTGTCGCCAAATCCCGGACGGTTTCTCCGGAAAAGACCAAAATCTGCTGCACCCGCTACGGAAACGTCATGTGTTCCCGGGGCAGTGTTATTCCGCTGTGGATCGACCAGATCAAGGCGGGCAACCCCATCACCATCACCGAGCCGAACATGACCCGGTTCATCATGTCTCTGGAAGAAGCGGTGGATTTGGTACTGTTTGCTTTCCAGAACGGCGTCAGCGGGGACATTCTGGTGCAGAAAGCCCCGGCGTGCACCATTGAGACATTGGCCAAGGCCGTCACCGGTCTGTTCGCCCCCGGCCACGAGATCAAGGTCATCGGCATCCGCCACGGCGAAAAGATGTATGAGACGCTGCTGACCAATGAGGAATGTGCCCACGCTATCGATCTGGGCAATTTCTACCGCGTCCCCTGCGACAAGCGGGACTTAAACTACGACAAATATTTCAAGGACGGCGACACCCAGCGCAACGTCCTCACGGAGTTCAACAGCAACAACACGGAGCTGCTGAACGTGGAGCAGGTGCAGCAGAAGCTGCTGAGCCTGAGCTACATCCGGGAAGAACTGGAAGCCATGAAGAACAAATAACGGAAGGGTGAGCTGGCATGAACATTCTGATTACCGGCGCGGCCGGATTTGTGGGCAAGAATCTGACGGCGGCGCTGGAGTGCATCCGGGACGGCCGTGACAAGACCCATCCGGGGCTTACGGTGGGGGAGCTGTACCTCTACGACATCGACTCCGACCCGGCGCTGCTGGAAACGGCCTGCCGGAAGGCGGACTTCGTGTTCAATCTTGCCGGCGTCAACCGCCCGAAGAATCAGGAAGAGTTCATGCAGGGAAATTTCGGCTTTGCTTCCACGCTGCTGGACACGCTGAAAAAATACCATAACATCTGCCCCGTGATGCTGTCGTCCTCCATTCAGGCGACCATGGTGGGGCGCTATGCGGGCAGTGAGTACGGCAGTAGCAAAAACGCGGGGGAGGAGCTGTTCTTCTCCTATGCCGCCGAAACCGGGGCGAAAGTGCTGGTGTACCGCTTCCCCAACCTGTTCGGAAAATGGTGCCGTCCCAACTACAATTCCGCCGTGGCCACCTTCTGCCACAACTATGCCCACGACCTGCCCATCACGGTGAACGACCCCGGCGTGGAGCTGGAGCTGCTGTACATCGACGATCTGGTGGACGAGATGATCGCAGCGCTGGAGGGCAGAGAGCATCACTGCGAATTTGAGGGCGTGGACATGGTTTAGACCACGGCCGAGCGCTTCTGAGCCAAGCCCGTCACCCACCGGGCGACTCTGGGGCAAATCGTTCAGCTGCTGGACAGCTTCAAGGCGCAGCCGGAAACCCTGCTGATGCCGGAAATTCCGGCAGGCAGCTTCGCGAAAAAGCTGTATTCTACGTATTTATCCTATCTGCCCAGGGAAAAGGCGGCGTTCCCCCTGAAAATGAACGTTGACGCCCGGGGCAGCTTCACGGAGCTGCTGAAAACGGCGAACTGCGGCCAGTTCAGCGTAAACATCAGCCGTCCCGGCGTGACCAAGGGACAGCACTGGCACAACACCAAGTGGGAATTTTTCATCGCGGTATCCGGTCACGGCCTGATTCAGCAGCGGAAGGTCGGCGCCGGGGAAGTGCTGAATTTTGAAGTTTCCGGAGAGAAAATCGAAGCCGTCCACATGCTGCCGGGCTATACCCACAACATTATCAACCTGAGCGAAACGGACGATCTTGTGACGCTCATGTGGGCAAACGAGTGCTTTGACCCGAAAAAGCCGGATACATTCTTTGAGGTGGTTTGACATGGAAATGAAGCTGGACTATTCCGACGTGGCGTTCCGCAATGACGGAAAATTAAAGCTGCTCATCATCGTAGGCACCCGCCCGGAGATCATCCGTCTGGCGGCGGTCATCAACAAGTGCCGCAAATATTTTGACTGCATTCTCGCCCACACGGGGCAGAATTACGATTATAACCTGAACGGGATTTTCTTCCGGGACTTGGGACTTGCCGACCCGGATGTGTATATGAACGCAGTGGGGGACGACCTGGGCGCCACCGTGGGCAACATCATCAACTGCTCCTACAAGCTGATGACGGCCATTCAGCCGGACGCCATGCTGATTCTGGGGGACACCAATTCCTGCCTGTCCGCCATTGCAGCCAAGCGGCTGCACATTCCCATTTTCCACATGGAGGCGGGAAACCGCTGCAAGGACGAGTGCCTGCCGGAGGAGACCAACCGCCGGATTGTGGACATCATCTCCGACGTGAATCTGGCCTATTCCGAACACGCGAGACGATACCTCCACGAGTGCGGTCTGCCCAAGGAGCGCACCTACGTTACCGGCTCCCCCATGGCGGAGGTGCTCCACGTCAACTTAAACGCCATCGAGGCTTCTGACATCCACCAGCGGCTGGGACTGAACAAAGGGGAGTACATTCTGCTGTCTGCCCACCGGGAGGAAAACATCGACACGGAGAAGAATTTCCTGTCCCTGTTTCGCGCCGTCAACGCCATGGCGGAAAAGTACGACATGCCCATTCTGTATTCCTGCCATCCCCGCTCTAAGAAGCGGCTGGAGGCAACGGGCTTCATTCTGGACAGCCGGGTGATTCAGCACGAGCCGCTGGGCTTCCACGATTACAACTGCCTGCAAATGAACGCTTTCGCTGTGGTGTCCGATTCCGGGACGCTGCCGGAGGAATCCAGCTTCTTCACCTCCGTGGGACATCCGTTCCCGGCGGTGTGCATCCGCACGTCCACGGAGCGCCCGGAAGCGCTGGACAAGGGCTGCTTCATTCTGGCGGGCATTGACGAAAAGAATCTTCTGCAAGCGGTGGACACCGCCGTTCAGATGAACCGGGACGGCGATTTGGGGATTCCCGTGCCGGACTATGTGGAGGAAAACGTATCCACCAAGGTGGTCAAGATCATCCAGTCCTACACCGGCGTGGTGGACAAAATGGTCTGGAGAAAGTCGTAAGAAGCCAGACGCCGACAAATTGCGCTGTTTTTTCTGGATATGATGAAACAGCCGGAAAATTTCACAACATCGGGAGGCGAGACGCATGAAATACCTGTTCATCAACTCCGTTGCCGGCTTTGGCAGCACGGGGCGCATCGCGGCGGAGCAGTGCCGTGGGCTGATGGCGCAGGGGCATGAGTGCGTGCTCGCCTTTGGCCGTGAAGAGGCAAATTGCAGCGATATTCCCACGGTGCGCATCGGTACGCCCATGGACTATAGGCTCCACGGGGCGGAAAGCCGTCTGCTGGACGATTCCGGCTTCGGCTCCCGGCGGGCGACCCGGCGGTTTCTGGATTGGGTCAGGGAATACGACCCGGACGTGATTTGGCTGCACAATGTTCACGGCTATTACATTCACTTGGGAGAGCTGTTTACTTACCTGCGCGGCTGCGGGAAGACCATTTTCTGGACGCTTCACGACTGCTGGAGCTTCACGGGTCACTGTGCCTATTTTGACTATGTGGGCTGTGACCGCTGGAAAACCGGCTGCCACGACTGCCCACAGAAACGCGCTTATCCTGCAAGCATTCTTTTGGACAACAGCCGGAAAAATTATGAAAAAAAGCGGGAACTGTTTACGGGCATTCCCGATGTGACCCTCATCGTCCCCTCCCACTGGCTGGAAAGCCGGGTGAAGGAGAGCTTTCTGAGGGACTACCCGGTGAAGGTGGTATACAACACGGTGAACCGGGAAATCTTCAAGCCCACCCCCGGCAATTTCCGGGAAAAGTACGGCTTGGAAAATAAAATCATCCTGCTGGGCGTTGCCAGCGTCTGGGACGAGCGCAAGGGACTGCGGGACTTTCTGGCGCTTCATGACCTGTTGGACGAAGAATATGCCATCGTGCTGATCGGTCTGAGCGCAAAGCAGATTCAATCCCTCCCGGCGGGAATTCTGGGGCTGCCCCGTACCAACAGTGTTCAGGAGCTGGCGGAGACGTACACCGCCGCTGACGTATTTCTGAACCCCAGTACGGAGGAGACCTTCGGCATGACCGTGCTGGAAGCCCGGTGCTGCGGCACGGAGGCCGTGGTTTATCAGGGGACTGCCTGCGAGGAGGTCGTCAGCCAGTTCGGGGGCGTCGCCGTACCAAGGGGCGCGGCGCATCTGCTGGAAGCCGTGGAACAGATCACAAAGGAGAATCGCAAATGACCCATTATCCCTTCCCGGACAGCCGTGGGACAAAAATTGCCTTCGCCGCGTTTTTCACGGCCATGCTTTTTCTGGCACGGGACAGTATGTTCACCACGGCGGTAATCGGTTTTGAGAAGGCGCAGTTTCTCATGCTGGGCGTGATCTGCCTGCTGGGTGTGGCCTTCCTGATCGCCAACCGGAGAAATCTGCTCCAAATTCTGAAAGACCGGCGTATGATTGTCGTCGTGGTTTCGGCGGCGGTGCTTCTGCTGCCCATGCTGGTGAAGCGGGACTGGCAGCTGATGTATTTCAGCGTCCTGCTGTGCCTGCTGACGGCGGTGTTTTTGTCTTATTTCCTTACGTTGCGGGATGCGGCCAAGTATTATGTGGCGATTCTGTCTGTGCTGGGGGCGTATTCCGTGCTGGCGGCGTACATCCTGCGCATCGGCGTGGACAGTGGCGCTTACGCGGTGCCGGTGTTCCGGAACTCCATGGGCTTTGAATTTCACAATTTCTTTTTGTCCATTGTCCCGGATACGTATGTCAAAAATCGGAATTTCGGCATTTTCCGGGAGCCGGGGGTTTATCAGTTTTTCCTGATCACGGCGCTGTATCTGAACAATTACGAAGTCGAGTGGAAAAGGCCGTGGCAGCTGTGGCTGGTCAACGGCATTCTGGCCGCGACGATGGTGTCCACGTTTGCCACCGGCGGCGTCGCGGAAATGGGACTGCTGGCGATCGTGCTGTTTTTTGACAAAAAATGGTATCGGGACAAGCGGATATGCGCCGTGGCGGTCGGGCTGATTTTGTGCGTCGCCGTGATAGCGGGCGTTTCCATTGCGCGGAAAAACGTCCTCTACTGGGAAGTTTACGACATGGCCATCGGCAAATTTGTCAACGGGCAGGATTCCTCGGTGGAGAGAATGGACGCTGTTGCGACGGACATTTCCATTTTCCTGCACCATCCCATCTTCGGTGCGAAGATAGCGGAGGTGCTGTATGCCACCGCCAACAATACCACTTCCACCCTCATTCTTTTCTCCGCCTTCGGCATTCCGGCGGCGCTGCTGCACATTGCCTGCTGGGTCGCGCTGGTGTGGCGGAAGGAGCGGAAGATATGGGTGAATCTGGCGCTGGTGGTCATTCTGTTCATGTCCTTTAACACACAGAATCTGATTGCGGACGTGTTTTTATGGCTGTTCCCGGTCATGGCGCTGGTGGAACGGCTTATGAAAAGGGGGTAACCATATGGAACGGGAACTGCTGAGAAAGGTTCAGCTGACCCAGCTGGAAATTGCAAAGGAGATCCGCCGGGTGTGCGAGGAAAACGACATTCCCTATTTTCTCACCTGCGGCACCCTTCTGGGCGCGGTGCGACATCAGGGGTTCATTCCGTGGGACGACGACATGGACGTGGGAATGCTGCGGGAGAATTATGAGAAATTCTGCCGCATCGCCCCGGAGAAACTGAAACCGGAATACTGCTGGCAGAGCTGGTACACAGACCCCAACTACGCCCTGCCCTTCGGCAAGGTGCGCAAGCGCGGCACGCTGTACTTGGAGGCCAAGTCCCACAGATTAGAAGAAAACGGCTTCTATGTGGACATTTTCCCCTACGACGCCGTGTCCCTGGATGTAGGAGAACGGCAGGAAACGGCGGGGCGTTTGCTGAAAATCTACCGGACAAAGCTGATGAAATCCCATTATCAGCCTTGGCGGGAGAATGAGAAAATCCTCTGGAAAAAGCGGATTGGCTACCTATACTATCAGGCGCTGGCGCTGTTTGCCGATCAGGAAAGCCTTGCAAAGGCGTATGACGCGCTGGCGACGGCGCTGCTGGAAAACGGCTATGTCTGCGAGCAGAGCGCCATGACGAAGCCGGACGCCTACGAGAAAGCGTGGTGTCAGGCGCTGACGGACGTGACCTTTGAGGGAGAAACCTTCAAAGCGCCGGCGGAATACGACAAGTTCCTGACCACGCTGTACGGAGACTACATGCAGCTCCCGCCGGAAGACCAGCGGGAAAACCGCCATCAGATCGTGCAGATTGATTTTGGCGCGTGACATTCTGGAGAGGTTATAGCAATATGAAACGAGTGCTGTTCCTGACGAACTACGCTTCCCCCTACCGGGTCCATTTTTACGATGAGCTGGCAAAAAGCATGGACGTGACGGTGCTGTTCACTGACCGGGTGGAAGACCAGAAAAACCGCAGTGCCGACTGGTTCGTTCCCGGGGGCGGCGCTTACCGCCCGGTGCAGCTGAAGCGGTGCGTTGCCTATTTTCTGGACGAAAATCTGTGCCTGGACGTGACCGAATGGCTGAAAAAGCCCTACGACGCCATCGTGATATGCGGCTATTCCTCGCCCACGGCGATTCTTGCGATGCGGTGGCTGCGCAGAAGGAAAATTCCCTTTTACATGGAAGTAGACGGCGGCCTGATCCGGCAGGAGCGGAAGGTAAAGTATCTGTTCAAGAAATCGCTGGTGCGCAAGGCTGACCAGTGGCTCAGCTCGGGGCGGTACACCACGGAATTTCTCGTCCACTACGGGGCAGAGGAAAGCCGCATTCATTTTTATCCCTTCTCCTCCGTGTTTGAGAAGGATATCCTCCCCGCCGTTCCCTCCGCCGATGAAAAGCAGGCGCTGAAAGAGGAACTGGGCGTCCCGGAAAAGCGGATGGTACTGGCCATCGGCCAGTTTATCCACAGAAAGGGCTTCGACATCCTGATGCACGCCGCCTGTTCGCTTGACAAGGACGTGGGGATTTACATTGTCGGCGGCGAGCCGACAGAAGACTATTTGCAGATGCGCGCGTCTCTGAGGCTGGATAACGTCCATTTTGTGGGTTTCCAGAAGAAGGAAGCCCTCAGCCGGTATTACAGGGCGGCGGACTTGTTCGTCCTGCCCACCCGGGAGGATATCTGGGGACTGGTCATCAACGAGGCCATGGCCTACGGCCTGCCCGTCATCACCACCGACCGGTGCGTTGCCGGTCTGGAACTGGTGGAAGAAGGCGTCAACGGGAGTATCGTGCCTGTGGGGGACGATGCTGCCCTTGCCGGAAAGATGAAGGAAATCCTGTCCTCGGACTTGGAGAAAATGGGGACGGCTTCTCTGGAAAAAATCCGCGCCTATACCATTGAAAACATGGCGAAAGCCCACGTTGCAATTTTTGAAAAAGATGGGAGATAACCCATGCATATCATTTACGCTGTGACAACGTGTTCCGACCGGGTGTACCGTCAGTTGTTCGCGGACGCCCCCCGGAAGCCCGCCTTTCAGTCCCAGAAATATCACCGCCTGCTCATTGAAGGGCTTGCCGCCGGAGCAAAGGTGGACGTGGTGGCGAACCCGCCGGTGAACCGGGAGGTTCTGAAAAAGTCCTTTGTCCGTCTGCCCCGGGAGACCGAGGGCGGCGCGTGCTACCGCTATATTCCCGCCGTCCGGAACCCCATCGTCAAGGCCGTATTTGTGGGCGTGGGAACCTTTTTCCGCACTGCGCGCCTTGCGGGGAAGGATTCGGCGGTGGTGGTGGACTGCCTGAACAGGACGACGGCGCTGGCCGGTCTGCTGGCGGCGAAACTGCGGGGAAGACGGTGCGTGGGCATTGTGACGGACTTGCCGGATATGCTGGGGGGCAGCGCCTTTTCCAAGAAGCTTTCCAATTTTGTTATCCGTCACTGCACGGACTATGTGCTGCTGACCCAGGCCATGAACGACTATCTGAACCCGAAGGGCAAGCCCCATGTGATTCTGGAGGGGCACAGTGACATCGCTATGGAGCGGCAGGAGCCGTCTCTGGCGCGAAAGACCAGCCCGCGGGTGTGTATGTACGCCGGGGGCGTCAGCAAGCAATATGGGCTTGAAAATCTGGTGAAGGGCTTCCGGAAGGCAGATCTGCCGGACGCCCGGCTGGAAATTTACGGCCCCGGGGATTATGTGCAGGAGCTTTCCCAGATCGCCGCGGAGGATTCCCGGATTTTCTACGGCGGAATGCTGCTGAACGCGGAAATCGTGGAGCGGGAGATGGCGGCGACGCTGCTGGTCAACCCCCGGCCGACGGGGGAGGAATACGTGAAATATTCCTTCCCCTCCAAGACAATGGAATATATGTCCACGGGAACGCCGGTGCTGACCACGGTTCTGCCGGGAATGCCCAAGGAATATCACCCCTACGTGTACCTGTTGGAGGAGGAAACCGCTGACGCCATTGCGGAGAAGCTGGGGCAGATTTTTGCCCAGCCCGCTGAAGCCCTGTTTGAAAAGGGCATGGCCGCCCGGGAATTTATTTTGAAAGAAAAGAACAACGTAAAACAGGCCGGGAAAATTCTGGCCATGCTTGAAAGGGACGGGGTACAATGAAGCTGCTTTGGCTGTGCAATATGGTGCCCGGAAAAGTGAAGGAAGCCGTCAGCGGCGGCTCCACCGGCGGCGGACTGTGGGTCGACAGTGTGCTGGAAGGGCTGCTGGGACGGGAAGACCTGAATATCCGCATTCTCTGCCCCGGCGACGGCGGCGAGGGGAAGGTGAATGCGCGCTGCTCCTACGCCTTCTATTCTGAGGGACTTCCCTATGTGTACCTGACGGAGCTGGAAACGCAGTTCCGGGGGGAGCTGGATACCTTCCAGCCGGACGTGATCCACGTCTGGGGGACGGAGTACGGCCACACCCTTGCCATGGTTAACGCTGCGGAAAAGGCGGGGCGGCTGGACAGTCTGGTGGTCAGCATTCAGGGACTTTGCTCGGTTTATGCCGGGCATTATGCGGAGGGCGTGCCGGAGACGGTTCAGCGGGGCAGCACCTTCCGTGATGTTGTCCGGCGGGACAATATCGTGAAACAGCGGGAAAAGTTCGCACTTCGGGGGCTTCTGGAAGAAAAAGCCCTGCGAAAGGCGCGCCATATTATCGGCAGAACGGACTGGGACTTGGCCTGCGTCCGACGGATCAATCCGGAAGCAAAGTACCATTTCTGCAACGAGACATTGCGCCAGCCCTTTTATCAGGGGGCTTGGCGCTATGACAGCTGCCGGAAGCACCGGATTTTCGCTTCCAGCTGCGCTTACCCCGTGAAAGGCTTTCACTATCTGCTGGAAGCCTTCGGACAGATCGTCAGAACCTACCCGGACGCCACGCTGGCGGTGCCGGGAAAGAGCTTCCTCACGGCGAGCAAGCTCCGCAGAACCAATTACCAGAAATATCTGGCGGAGTTGGCAGAGCAGTACGGCGTGGAGGATAAGATCGAATTTCTGGGCAGTCTCAGCGGGGAGGAAATGAAGCAGGCGTTCCTTGACGCGAACGTGTTCGTGCTGCCATCCACCATTGAGAATTCCCCCAATTCTCTGGGGGAGGCCATGCTGCTGGGCGTGCCCTGTGTGGCGGCGGACGTGGGCGGCGTCACGACCATGATGCGCCACAGGTTGGAAGGAGAGGTCTACCCCTCCACCGCGCCCTATATGCCGGCGTTTTATGTGGAGAACATTTTTGCACAGGGCGAGGCGGCCGAAGCCATGGGCGCGGCGGCGCGCGCCCACGCCGGTGTAACCCACGACCCGGAAAAGAATCTGGCGGATTTGCTGGAAATTTACGAAAGACTTGCCAAAAACAGCGCCGAAGGGTGAGAAAGGAAGGAATGCGGCATGAATCAGAACCCGCGGATCAGCGTCATTGTTCCGGTGTACAATGTGGAGCAGTACCTTCCCCGGTGCGTGGAATCCATTCTGGCGCAGACCTATGAGAATCTGGAGATCCTTCTGGTGGACGACGGCACGAAGGACAACAGCGGCGCCATCTGCGACGCCTACGCCCGGCAGGACGCCAGAGTCAAAGCAATTCACAAGAAAAACGGTGGCCTGAGCAGCGCCCGGAACGCCGGGATAGACGCGGCGACAGGGGAGTACCTTTCCTTCGTGGACAGCGACGACTGGATCGAGCCGGATATGTACGAGAAAATGATGGCGCTGATGGAAAAATACAGTGTCCGTCTGGTCTGCGCGGGGCGCTGGGACGTCAGCAGCGAGACCGGGGAGAAGACGCTGGGGCTGTGCCCGCCAAAAGAGGAGGTCATTTCCGGGGAAGAACTGGTGCGCCGGATTTTCCATTGGGAGAACATCGACTCCGCCGCATGGGACAAGCTGTACCATAGAAGCCTTTTTGCGTCTGTACGCTATCCCCTTGGGGTGATCTGCGAGGACGTTCCTACCACCTACCGCATTGCGCTGGATGCCGGACAGGCGGCCATGCTGCCCTGCCCCGTTTACAATTATTACCACCGGCCGGGGAGCATCACCTCATCCTCGGTTTCGGAGAAAACCTTCCATTTTTCCAAACATACTGAGGAAATCTACCCGTTTATAAGGGACAATTATCCGGAAATTGCGGACGCGGCGCGGTATCTGCGGGTGCGTTCCCTCGCCTACAATCTGCTGACGCTGGACTTGGCGGACAAGGACACCCGACAGAAATTCGCAGATGAATACCGCCTGTCCCGGAAGGCGCTTTGCAGGCATATTTCCTTTTTGCTGACCAGCCCGCTGTTTGGCAGGCAGGAGCGGGTGACGGATTTGCTGCTGGCCGCCGGGCTGTACCGCCCCATGCGGGGGCTTTACCACGGGGTGCGCCCTGGGAAAACGGATGCAAAAAGCGCGGAGTGAACTATGAATCGACGAAACCGGGTTGCTTTTTTTAACATTCTGAGCACCGTTTTGCTCAGAGGCATTTCCATATTCACAGCGCCCCTGTTTACCCGTCTGCTGGGAACCAGCGGTTACGGCGTTACCCAAATTTACAACACATGGGTGGCTGTGATCGCCATTGTGTTTACGCTGCAAACGCAGGGGACGCTGGTCAACGCCCGGGTGGAGTACCCGGAGGGAGACCAGCTGCGCTACCAGTCCTCGGCCATGAGTCTGTCCACGCTGGTGTATCTGATTTTCAGCGCACTGGTGCTGTGCTTTATCGGCCCCATTTCCGGGGCGCTGAAGCTGAGCTGGTTTTTAATCGTACTGATGCTCATTCAGGGCTTCGGCACCTTCTGCGTCAACTTCCTGAACACCAAATTCGTCTACGAATTCAAGGCAGGGCGGAACATGGTCATGTCCCTTGTGGTGACGCTGACTACCCTGATCCTCTCCATTGTGCTGATTCTGCTGCTGCCCAAGCAGATCAACTACTTAGGCCGCATTTCCGCTATCGCCGTGACCTACGGCGTGCTGGGCATTCCGGTTTGCATCTGGATTCTGGCGAAGGGGAAGACCTTTTACAACAAGGAATATTGGAAATTCTGCGTCGTTCTTGCCATTCCAGCGGTATTTTATAATCTTTCCGACCTGATTCTGGGGCAGAGCGACAAGGTGATGCTCCAGCAGATGATGGACGAGGCCACGGTGGGCTGCTACGGCGCGGCGCTGAATTTCGGCGGCATCATGTTCACTCTGTTCACCGCCCTGAACAATTCATGGTGCCCCTTTTTCTTCGAGGACATGAAGCAGGGCAACCGGGAGAATCTGCGGGAAAAGGCGGGGAATTTTCTGGAGCTTTTCACAGTGCTTTCCGTGGGCTTCGTGCTGCTGGCCAGCGAAGTGTACCGCTATGTCTATGTTTCCCGGGATTTCTGGGGAAGCACCATGCTGATTCCCATTTTTGTGTCCAGCTACTACACCAATTTCCTGTGTACCTTCCCGGTGAATTTCGAGTATTACCACAAAAAGACCAAGGTCGTCTCGATCATCACCATCGTGTCGTCGCTGATAAATGTGGGGTTGAATTACCTGCTGATCCTGCGCATCGGCATGGCCGGGGCGGCGGTGGCGACGCTGATTTCCCACAGCCTGCAGCTGACGCTGCACTATCTGTACGTCCGTTTCGCTCTGGGCGGGAAAGAGTATCCCTTCCCGCTGAAAATGTGGGTCGGGTACGCGGCGGTGTTCGCCGCTGTGGCCGTGGCGTCCGTGGCAGCGGATGGACTGTGGCTGGTGCGCTGGGGACTGGGCGCGGCCGTTGGCCTATGGGAGCTTTTGCGAATCAGAAAGCGGAAAGTATTGATCTGATACTATTTCCTGATTAAAATCTTTGATTTTAATCAGGAAGGCATCGCCTGACGGCGCTGCCTGT
>OGFF01003148.1_pt1 | contig 12892 bp, 13 predicted proteins | sample 1570751 | NCBI WGS metagenome assembly OGFF01 (sample SAMEA2581951, study PRJEB24529) | metagenome | biome: Human gut stool | place: China | collected 2011 | reverse complement strand
GACCTGAAGAGACTCGAACTCTCGACCTCTCGGATGCGAACCGAACGCTCTCCCAAGCGGGCCGGTTTTAGCTCACTTCAAACAGATAAAATGTTTGAAAGATGCTAAAACCGGCCCGCTTTCTTTGTTTTTGATGGGGATTCGTGCCGCAGTAAAATTCGCTGCAATTTCTATCTCTGTATGCGAACGCAGCGGTAGCCATGCGGTGCATATCCACCAGAATAGCGGCTGAATGCGAACCGAGTGCGTATCGCTGCGTTCGCATTTTGACAATCTATGATGGATTATAGTTAGAGAGTTGATCCATTAGTGTTATTGAAGCAAATCAGTTTCATTATAATTTGCCGTATTCCCGGTTATATAATTAATCCTATATAAACTCAAGGCAACATCATTCTTGCATTTTTTTCTAATTTCCTTTGCAAAATCAACAATATACTCCTCACGTTGTTGAATAGGCAAAAGCGTACATAATTCAGTCCCAGAGGACGTTAATACATAAATTTGATACTGAATTTCTTGTGGCGTTTTTGCTTGATTTACAAAATCAAGCAAGTATCGTCCATCATCAATAGCTATGGATAATTTGCTTTCACCGTTAATGTTGTGCGTTTTTGTTGTACTTGCTAAATTGATCAGTCCATGTTCTTGAAGTCTGAGTAATTGTTCCCACGAGATGTGCTGATCTGTCAAATCGCTTTTTAGTAGAAGGCCATTAACTTGCAAGGATGCTAACAACTCAAATTGCCTAAAACCATCAGCAGATAGATTTTTCAAAACATCAAGTGTTTTATATGAAAAACTTCCGGGACGCTCTAACTCTTTGGCAAGAACTTTCGCCCATATTTGCTGCATATACTCATCCGAGGAATTTTTGGCGCTTTCAAAGTATATATTGATCCAATCTATCTTTGTGTACCCACCTATTGAAATCTTACTCTCATGAATTATTTTGTTCGTTTCATCAATTATTTGATGAAGATTATCAGCGCACTTCTTCTCAAAACAGGAATACGCCTTTTCAAGACTTGCTTCAAAATTTTGGCTTGTCAGTGTAACGAGGCTCGTGGCATCACACGTTTGATTATATATATTCCCAGCGGCTCGTTGTGAATTATCAGTGATGGTCCCTGAATAGTTCTTTGTATCATTAAATGAATTATTAAGAGTTTTGTAGTTTTTATACGCTTTTCCACCAACGAAAAGCGCAACAATACCAGCTATACAGCTAATCAGAGCCAAAAGGGTATCAAAATTAAATGGCTCAAAGAATGGAATTGCGTCGGCAAGATAGAGATACGGTAATATTCTCATCTAACTATTCCTCCTTGTATTATAAAGTAGTAGTTTATAGCCCATCTTCAAAGGCTTGTGCTACACTGTAAGGGATGCTGTGGATTGGTTACTTCCTCCTACCGCAAGACGGTTCGTAAAAGGCTCCAACCACAGCCCTTTACAGTATTGTTAATCAGTTAGATACCGCCAGACGGTTTATGTGGAACAAGGTTACAAGAGTAAAGTGTCCTGTGGACCCAGCATCAAACAAACACACCGGAGGTATTCATCGTGATTTGTGTGGGAATTGACGTTGCCAAGGACAAGCACGACTGCTTCATCCTCAGCTCGGAAGGCGAAGTTCTGGCAGATGTATTCACCATCCAAAACAATGCAGAGGGCTTTGACATGCTGCTGCAAACGATTCGCCGCTGTGCTCGCCCGGAGGACAAAATAAAAGTAGGGCTTGAGGCTACCGGACACTACAGCTACAACATCCTCGGATTTCTTCTTGACAAAGGTCTACCCACCTATGTCATCAATCCGCTGCACACCAATCTCTACCGAAAAAGCCTGAGCCTTCGCAAAACGAAGACAGACCGTGTCGATGCGCGAACCATTGCGGCTATGCTCATGTCTGATGTGGACCTCAAGTCCTACACAGACACAGTATACCACAACGAGGAGCTAAAGTCACTCACAAGATACCGGTTTGACAAAGTTCGTGAACGAGCAAAGCTGAAGCAGTCCGTTTCCCGTCTGGTCACAATCTTGTTCCCAGAGCTTGAAAAGTTGGTCTCGTCACTGCATTCGGCCTCTGTTTACGCACTTCTCAGCGAATTTCCTGGCGCCAAACAGATTTCCAGCACGCACATGACGCATTTGAAAGCAGTTTTGAAAAACGCTTCTCAAGGCCGCTATGGCCAGGAGATGGCCGAGACCATTCGGAATGCGGCACGCTCCTCAGTCGGCTCTGTCATGCCCGCCAAGTCTCTTGAATTACAGCACACGATTCGCTTGATTCGTGAATTGGACGCCGAAATCGAAGATATTGAAACTGCCATTCAAGCCATCGTGGACGAAATGCAGTCTCCCATTACTACGATCCCAGGCATGGGTGTCCGTATGGGAGCGGTTATCCTGGCTGAAATAGGTGATTTCTCTCGCTTCGACTCGCCAGATAAAATCCTCGCATACGCAGGGATGTCACCTTCCACTTACCAGTCCGGGCAGCTTTCACTGTCTGGAGCCTACTCGCACATGGAAAAACGAGGTTCCCGTTACTTGCGCTACGCTCTTTACAATGCCACAAAACACGTCTGTCATTGGGACCCGACCTTTGCCGCTTACCTTGCCAAGAAACGGGCCGAGGGGAAGCACCACAACGTTGCGCTCTCTCATGCGGCAAAGAAATTGGTGCGTCTGATTTACGCGATGGAGAAATCCCGGCAGCCATACAGCAGCGCTGCATAAGTCCTTTTTCTCATAAGCTCAAGCAGGCGTCCGGCAGGACGTCAGCTTTGCTGTACCCTTTTTGACCGTCTACATTTTTCTCACCTTTCCTCGCATTCAGGCTTGACTTTTAATAGTTAGTCTTTCGGGGTTAGTATAGCCGAAAAAAGTCAAATTCTGAACGCTTCCTTCACAACAACCGACAAAATAAAGTGCAAAATATTGTACCTCATCTGGCGCGGAGATTAGAAAAGGAAAATTCTGTATTCCGAGTACAGGAAAATCGCCTTAATTACGAAGTATGCAGCGGAGATTGAGATTGGCAGAAATACCCGAAATTTAGAATCCACTTCTTGCCTGGAATGACAGTTCTTCCATAGATGTGCGAAATATGAATTGAATATTTCGCACAAACTCAATTAAAAATCTAATCGAATTTGAATATAATTTTTGCTCGAATGGAATAATTCTATTGAATTTAAAAAATCATGTGGTATAATGTTCAAAAGGAGGAAAGACGCTCATGAGAATCAAACGTATTACTATAGGCAATTTTAAAAATCTTGCAGAAACGACATTAGATTTAACACATATGATTGCTTTGGTGTCAACAAACAATTATGGAAAATCAAATTTGCTGGAGGCGATTCGTTTCGGATTTGACTTCATTTCTGCGTCACCCAAAGAAAGAAATATAATGATGAGATGGCGGCGAGGCATCCCTCTATCGCCTGAACTCGCTGGAAATAAATACAAGTTTGTTGTTGAGTTTGAGGATCCAGAACTAAAACAGTACAGGTTCGTCAGATATGGATTTAGTTTTAGATGGTATAATGACCAAGAGACAGGCGCAATTATTACCGATGAACAACTTGAGATGCGCGCGACGGAAAGCGTGCGGTACACTGCGTATTTAAAACGAGATAAGGGACAATATAGGGCCGGTAAAACAAAAACAGGATTTAGGAAAATTGCGTTAGCAGAAGATGTTTTGGCTGCTGACATTATTTCATCTTTTGACGATGTTGAAATAACCCCTGTAATTCGCAGAATTAAGAAAATGGGCTATCGGATGTGCAACACCTTAGAGCTTGATAGGTCTTTCAGACCGAATCCAATCGAATTTGAATTCGATGCAAAATCTGCGCTTGCATTTGATGATGAGGATATTCCCAGAGCGCTTAGTGTTCTTAGCGAGGAAAGGCCGGAGCAATTCAACCTCTTTATAGAGACAATTTATGACTTGTTCCCAGAATTTGAACAAGTTGAATTGAATGCTTACTCATTGAAGGGTCAAGCGCAAGCTTTTAAAGCATATATAGTTGCGCCTTCTGAGGATGAAGCTGTTGAAGCCTCACAAAAGGAACTCCCATACCATGTTAAAGATGAACTATATAGATTAGTCATTCGAAGTAAATATTTGAATCAGCCGATTAGTATGGAGCATATGTCTACTGGAACCAAGCGCGTTTTTTGGTTGATTGCCAATGCAGTGTTTGGAGGGAGTTATCATACAAATATACTCGGCGTGGATGAAATTGAAACCAGTATCCATCCCAAGATGATTCGCCGGTTGCTGGAGGCCTTATCAGATATTCTCGAGGAAACATCTATGATTGTTACCAGCCATTCACCCTATTTGATCCAATATCTAAAGCCGGAGTCGATTTATGTCGGTGTTCCAAATGATTCGGGTGTTGCAACATTCAGAAGGATCCATCCATCAAAAGTGAAGAATCTTATTTCTACAACACGTGAGTTGGAAACCTCGGTTGGTGAATATTTATTTGAATTAATGTCTGGAGACGAGGACTCGGCAGCGATTCTTTCCGCCTATTTGGAGGATGGCTGCAATGAGTAACAAATACGAAGAAGGCGTTGCCTTTATCTTAGAGGGGGATACTGAAAAAGAGTTTTATTTATCATTATTAGAATTTCTCTGTAAAAAACACGATGGTATACTCGAGCGGCAGCTTGATTGCAGTAATAGTCCGGATATTATTTATACGCTTAAAACGCCAAGTCGCCACCTGCTGATTAAGTTTAACACAGTGAATACTGTTACCCAAATGCCACACTCCAGTCGTTGGTTTATTTCTCAGTGTAAAAACAAACATAGAGATGTCGGCTCGTGGATCGTATTTCTGTGTTATGATCTGGATAACTACAAAAATGATATCACTAAATTTTATGAGGGAGATTGGGTAAACCTGCGCACATCCTTGAAAAAGAAGGCAAAGGCTGTTCATGATATAGCTGCTGCTGCAGATATTGAGGATATTATTCTATCTGATATTGAGGGAATATCACGTTTCTTGGGGAGTCCAAACACGATGGCGCTCCCAACCGGAAGCAAAGGAAAAGCAAAACTAAAAAAATTATTTCGTCAGGCCAATAGAACTTACCATGAGGGAAAACGCGCACGTACACTTATTGATTCACTTGATATGCAGAAGATTATGGACACATCTTTGGCTCCACTGACTATGATAGAAAGTGTAATATTTTGAGTTGAAATTTTTGAATCCAGAAAGTTAAACTTGTTCACAAAAAAGGCGCAAATACTACTCTCGCAAAATATGAGTTTAAGTAATCAACTGTGTTGGAGATGATTATGCCACAAAAGTATTTCTGTATATAGCACACGGTTTAATAGTCAATTTGGGAGAGTAAATAACCACCCTATTAGAGCAAGTCTGTGGCAGCAGAGACATTTCTGCTGTTCCGAATCCGTTTCGTATTTTTGCATCCGAAGTTGTACTGTCGGCGGCGGTTCTATATTGAAAAGGCGATGAGCCACATTAATAGATAATCGCTCGCATAGTAGATGTGCATGTGATTCTTGCGTACACAGAAGCTACACTTCCTTCACGACACATACGGAAGACAGAATATGTGATTAATAGCACAGCAGTTTTTTTGATCTCATGGATATCGTAGATAGTGCAACGCGGAAAAAGCCATTGAAAACACTATGAAAACCGCTGATATCTTAATTGGTGCAGCTTGCCATAAAAAGCTCCGAAATCTCTTGATTTCGGAGCTTTTTCTTGCATTTTGCAGTCAAAAAGTTCAACCATATTTTTGAAGTCACGTTTTGACCCAAACCGTGACCCGAACCGCGATGTACGTCGATGTACAAAACAGTACGAAATAGCACGAAAAGACCATTCCGCAGCGCATAAGACGTACATAAAATCAGTATTTTTTCACGAGAAAAGGGGCGCGCTGCCGTTTTGGCAGCGCGCCCTCTATGCTTTGCGTCACACGACTTCCCGGCCGATCATTTGACCGATGGTGTCCGCAGCCTGCACGCGCATGCTGGGCGTGGAGTGAACGTAGGTGCTGAGCGTGAACCCCGCACTGTAATGTCCGAGCATTTCGGAGAGTGTCCGCACATCCACGCCGTTTTTGAGTGCCAAGGTCGCGAATGTGTGTCTCATGTCATGAAATCTCACATGTTCTGCGCCGATGGCTTCCAGAATCCGGTCATGCATGGCGCGGAAGGATGCCGGGTCGAGCATTTCTCCGGTTTTCGGGGACGGGAACATATAGGGATTATCCGGGTGCTTTTCGTGTTCTTCCACCAGAATCTGCACGGTGCTCTCCGGAAGTGTCAGCAGCCGCAGGGAGTTTTTCGTTTTTGGCTGGCTGACAACAAGCTGATGGTCGATGCGGCAGACGCTTTTGGTGACGGAAAGTGTTCGCTCCTTCACGTTCAGATCTTTCCAGAGCAGGGCCAGCAGTTCTCCCCGGCGCAGGCCGCTGGTCAGTTCCAGATAGAGCGGTGCAAACACGCCGCGCTGCTTCGCTTCGTGCAGATATGGCCCGATCAGTTCTTCCGGCAGCACTTTCATTTCTTTTCGCACCGTTTTCGGGGCTTTGCAGTTTGCTGCCGGATTGCTCAGAATGAGCTTTTCTGCGACGGCCTGATCGAGACTTTTCCGCAGGATTCCGAGGATACCCTGCACAATGCGTGGGCTGAGCGTCGTTTCTTTCAGCGGAATGTGGCTGTAGTAGTGATTTCTGCCGTGCTCGCTCATCTCGTTGATCGCGCGCTGAATTTGAATGGTGCTCAGCTTTTCCAGCGGGCAGTCACCCAGCGCGGGAAAGAGATGGTTTTCCATGCAGTTGCGGTAGAACTGCTTCGTATTCGGGCGGATCTGCGGCTTGATAAACACCTCGTACCACAACGTCACCCATGTCTGAACGGTGTACTGCCCCGTGCGGGTCGGGTCAAGCTTCTGGCTTTCTTCGATCGCTGTTTTCAGCTTTTCTTTGACTTCTGCCTGCGTTTTCCCGAGAACATTTTTCGTGATGACCTTTCCGTCCTTGTCATACCCGGCGGTATATCGGCCCTCCCAGCGTCCGTCCTTCCGTTTGCGGATGCTGCCTTCGCCGTTGGCTCGCTTTTTGCTCATGTAAATTCCTCCTTTTCCGGTAGCTCACACAACTACCACAAGCACAGTGAAATAGCGAGTACTTTTTGCGCTCAGGCGCATTTTTGTTCTGTGGACTGCCGGTCCAGCCAGCCGAGGAAGTTTTCCCGCGAGACAACGATGCGTCTGCCGATTTGGAAAGCCGGGAAATCAACGCTGTGGGCGAGTTTGTACGCTCCGGCTCTGGAAATGCCAAGGACGCTGGCAACATCTGTCATGTTCATCATCAGGGGCAATTCTTCCAGCGAGTGATACTGTTTCTGGTTCATTTGGCTTCCTTTCTCCCGTTCAGGGAATCAAAATTTGTTTTTGAATGGCCGAAAAGAATTACCCGATCAGAAATCTATGTACTTGTAAAATTGCAGCAAGAGAGTTAACATCCGACAAACCGTTTGAGGAGGATCGCCGATGTTAACTGCCTGTTTTTCCGTGATGGTTCAACTGCTGCTCTTGCTGATTCGTATTGCGATGAAACTGAGATTGTCCATTCCGCTGGTGTACCTGGTGCTGATGCTCACAGCGTTTCGACCGTGGTATCGTGCACACACGGCGTTTGCGGACGGGATCTTTCTAGCACTGGTGGGCTGCACAGTTTTGTCATGGATCATCTCCTGCGTTCGATTTGTCAGGCGAGAGCTGGCTTGATGCCAGCCCTCGTTTTTTTGCGCCGCACGGAGGGCGGACGCGGCGTTTGTGTGGTCCAGACCTGCACGGATGCGCGGTCAGCCGGTAAAGCCGTACACGTCGGCACGACGTGCCTTACCGCTGGCGCGTGACAGCTATCCGCTGCGGCTGCTGTTCAACGCGGTCGATGTCCCGCTGCATGATGACTGCCGTCTCCGAGATTTCCTTGCATTGCTTGAGTTTCCAACGCTCCTGCCGGATCTGCTGATTGACTTGCGCAAGCTGCTCATAGAGATCCGCTTTTTCTGCTAACAAGACTTCTCGTGGAATGTTGCAGGTATCCAGAACCTCTTTTGCATCGTCATATTCTGCTTTTCTCGGTTCAAATCCGGCGAAGGCAGCTTCTGCCGCCAGAGCATCATAGAGCGTCTTTCGCTTTTTCTTACGCACGTTCAGAACCGTTCGCTGTTTGGACAGTTTTGCAATCTTCTGCTCTATATTCTGTATGCAGCTAGCCAAATCGTCCGGCGTACAAATATTCTGTTCCTGTAAAAACTTCAGACGTGCTTTGTAAATATCAGCCTTCATGATCTCTTTTCGCAGGTGCGGCGACATGTGCGGCGGGTACTGCCGTTTTTCGATCCGACCGAGCAAATAGCAGTAATGAAAGTACAGCGCAAGGAATCCTGCGTACTTTGGATGTGGGCGGTATGGCTGCGGCTTTGGCTTCGGCGTGAAGGCAGGTTTTCTTCCAGCTTCGATTTGCTCCAGATTGCCCAGAATGGCCTGTTCAATACGTTCTTCTGAGAAGGCAGGATTTCTGCGTTCCGGACACATGAAATGTTCCTGCCCGCGTAACCGAAATCCAAGGTGTTTGCCGTGATGGATCTCATAGCCCCTATGCTCCATAAGAAGGAAAAAGTGACCGAGATCGTTGGCGTCCTCGATGGCATCGTGCAAGTCCGCTTCGAGCATAGAGCGGAACCGTCGGCTGGCTCTTTTTCTGACGCAGCCACTCCGCATAGCTGACAGCTTTCTTTTCATCGCTTTCCAAAACGATGCTCAAACCATGCGCTTTGCACAGCCGGTCTGAAACGCCGCGAATCTGCTTGTAGTAGTTTTCGCGGGTGCTGTGATACATTTTCCCGGTGACGGCATTGACCGAGTTGAACACAATATGTGAGTGAATATGTGCTTTGTCCATATGGGTCGCAATGACAGCTTCGTATCCCGGCAAATGCTCGGCTGCGAATTGTCTGGCGATCTCATGTGCCAGCTCCGGCGTGATTTCGTCCGGCTTGAAAGACTGGATGATGTGATAGCACTGCCGTCTAGCGGTTTTGCCAAGAGCGCGCTTTGTGTCCATCATCTGCTGTGCGGCATAGCCGGGATCGCAGCGGACATAATCGGTCAGCAGGTTTTCAGCTGTTTTAACAGGATTTGTGATGTAATCAATCGCCTGCTGCAAGCCGCCGTTCCGGTACAGAATCTTTGTAATTGCCATTATCGTTTCGCAACCTCATAGAGTAGACCATAGACCTCGTCCAGCATTCGTAACGCTCGTGTGGTTTCTTCCCGAGTGGCAAATCCGGCGTTTGCTTTGCGGGCGATCTGGTTGATGTTGTTGCCGATCTGATGGATTTCAGTGCGCAGCGCTTCCAGCTCTGTGGACGGTCTGGGTTTGAGATCATATCCGTTCAGCAATCTGCGCAGGTACGCGGTTCGTGTCAGACCGCAGGCTTTGGCGTTCGTGATCAGCTTTTGGGCTTCATCGGCGTTCAGTCGCAAACAGATCTTGTATGGTTCTTCGTTCATCGAGTCTCCTTTCCACCGCCAAAGGGCGGCATATTGGGGGCAGGGTTCTCCCTGCAAGTGCCGTTTTGATATCAAACGGCGATGCTTGCGCTTTTCTTGCGCAGCAAGAAAAGCCTAAAACGCAGCCTGCGTCTCCTGCCGCCGTTTCGTACACCGCATAAAATCTAGGTTTTCTGCACTTTGAATTCTGTAGTCGCTACAATAGTCGCTATGCCGGTTCGAAATTTGTTTTTTTGCTTTGTGTAGTCGCTACAATAGTCGCTACGGCAGCGATTTATGCGGCATTGTCCGGCAGCAGGAGATTTCTGGCGGCAGTTTTTGTTTCATTTGCTAATTCCACGCGCAGATTTTCGCCGCCAAACAGAATCGGGGCGCAGATCTCCAAGATCCTGTCATAGATGCGGGCATGCGCAAGATCGTCTGGGTGCTTGAGCGCATCCAGCGTCAGATTTGTTGTGACGATCAACGGTTTGCGGCTTCGGTATCTGGCGTCGATCACGGCGAAGACTTGTTCCAGTGCATACTCTGTTCCTCGCTCTGCACCAAGATCATCCAAAATCAGAAGATCATAGGCATTTAGACTGGCAAGAAAGTCAGCACGATCAGAGCCGAACAGCCCTGTCATGCGATTCAGAATTGTTGGGAAGTTTGTCATCAGAACCGGCACGTCCTGCTCCAGCAGTGCGTTTGCAATGCACCCGGCAAGAAAGGATTTTCCGGTTCCCACATCGCCAAACAGGAGCAGTCCAATATTTTTCCGTGCCGCATCCTCCCAATGTTCCACATAGCGCTTGGCTTTGGCAGTCAGCCCTGGCGTTTTTCCGTTATCGTTGGCAAACGTGCAATCGTAGAGGCGGCGATCCTGTAACCCATGTGCTTTTCGCCGCTGAATGCGTTCCAGACGCTCCCGTTTTTCTTCTGCCGCTTTGCGCTGTTTTTCCGCAGCACTCTGGCAGGGGCACAGGCAGCGTGGTCGGAGAAAACCTGTCCCGCCGGGAGCAGGAATGACCGTTTGCCGCAAGCCATGACAGGTCTTGCAGTGCAGCAATCCATCAGCGGGATCGAGATACTCATCATCTCGCTGTATCTGCGCAGCTGCATTTGCCGTCAAAAACGCATGGACTTCTTCTGTAATTGGCATCATACGACATCTTCCTCCGTTACTTCGTAAGTTCGGATATTTGTCCGCGCGCACTTCTGTTCTCTAATCTCTTTATCTCTATTCTCTGGTGGACAAATGTCCGCTTTTGCGTCGGGCAGGAGCTTCTGCGCTTGTAAACGCAGCCGTTCCCGGCGTTTTCGCTCCGCTTCGGTGGAGGATCGCCCGACCAGCAGCTGAATATCCGGCATATAGTACGCACCATCGGTCAGCAGCTCGACAAAGCCGAGTTTTAGGAAGATTTGCAGCGCGCGTTCTACGGTGCCGATCTGATGGCGGGTAAACGTTGCAATGGTCTGCGGCGTGTGCGGCAGATTTTCATGCAGCAGGAGAACTCCGTTGTGCTTGAGCGACATCAGATACATCTTGAGCAGCAAATTGGAATACAGAATTCCGTCCGGCATCGTTTCCAGAACAACCATCCGCTCACTGGTGAAGAAATTTTCCTTGAGCTTCATGTAGTAATATTTTTTGTTTTCTGACATAAACACTCCATTCTTTTGAAATTGTTTCCGCCGTATTTGCAGCTCGCGCCCCGGCGATGGGGAACAGCGCGGACAGAGCTTGGCAGCTCTCACAGCTCGTGGAAGGGGTCTTGACTGCTTGCAACCCCAGCCACGGCAGCCTGTCTTACGTGCAGACCGGACATTGTGTGTCCAAACAGGTTGGGCGGCATGATGCAGCCTGCCAAGGCTGCCCACGGTGCGTTTCTCGCTCGCCCGTCTTGGGGACCCCGCAAAGCCGGACGGCTTTGTGGGGAGAGGAGAAGCAGCGTAGTGATTGAGCTTTCGTGCTTGCACGGAAGCGAAAGATACGCAGCTTGCTTCGACGAGGTCGTCGCGCGCGCCGTGCGCTTTTCCCAACCTGCGGTGTTGTCCGCGTTGCTGGTTATTCAGTTGTTTGGGATTGTGATCCCACCCCCGTATTTCTCCTAAAGGGCACCAAAAGGAGCGCTGCGGCCATTATTCGGTCGCAGGGCTCTTTGCAGAAATTTTTTCTCTTACTGCTGCCGTTTCAAATCGAATCGATTCTATCCGTAATTTGTATATCTTTTTTGCGTTGAATTTTCCAACGTTGGAAAATCCAATTTTGGAAAAAATGAACTACCGTATTCAGCCATCCTCCCATTCGTCCCATGCCTCATCCTCATCTTCAAACCAGTCCGGATTATCCTCATAGAGATCTTCTGGATTATCGTATTCGTCATGCAGACCGTTCGAGCCGTGGTTCGTGCCGCCGGTTTGGTTTTGAGATGGGGTACTTGGTTTGTACTCCGGCTGATGATAAATTGTCCCTTTTAACGCCATATCGTTCCAGTATTCCAGATTTCGCTGCTCCGCGGTCAGAACCTCCTCGTTTTCAGCAGTTACCACAAATACCGGATAGAGATAGTCACCAGCGCGGATCTGCCATACAAACGTATAGCAAACCTGCCCGGAACGCATTTCGTGCGTCACTTTGCTGGCCCTGCCTAGCTTTGTGAATGTCAGTTCCTCATACGGCATCCCCGGATAGGGCAGATCGGCGTTTTGAAGTGCTTCGATCCTGGCCTGTTTTTCTTCGCGCCGACGCTGCGCGGCGGCTTCTTCCTCCAGACGTGCCTGCTCTGCCCGCTGTTCTTCCTGCTTGCGCTTTTCCTGCTCTGCAGCCTGCTGTGCAATGACCATCTGACGGTTCGCCTCGGCAGTTCTCTTGAGCGGCGGCAGGGCAAATACGAAAAATGCGACGGCAGCAACTCCCGCTGCCAACCAGCCCCAAGGAATTCGGCGTTTTGGCTTCTTCGGTCCGTCCTGCTCCGGCAGCGGCGGAAGCGTAAACGTCGGGTCTTTCGGAACTGGTTCGGCTTTAAACGAAGCTGGCTCCTCTGGCACAGACTGCACCGCAGGCGGTTCTACTGGTACGGACGGCATCGGGGTCGCAGCTTTTTCGTTCTTTGCTGGCTCGATGGGCGGGACTTTCTTCTCAGTAAATGTAAATGCCGTTTGCTCAGATTTCCGAAGCACAAATTTCGCTTTCTCCGGCGGATATGGCGCATCCTGCGCGCTGCAAACAAAAACGTCCGTCACGCGACCAGTTTTCTCCGCATTCCGGTTTCCAACCGGAACGACCACAAAATCACCGACTGCAA
>OGFF01003135.1_pt1 | contig 12939 bp, 10 predicted proteins | sample 1570751 | NCBI WGS metagenome assembly OGFF01 (sample SAMEA2581951, study PRJEB24529) | metagenome | biome: Human gut stool | place: China | collected 2011 | reverse complement strand
TGCCGGTGGCAGCTATACCATAAAAAGTGGAGCTGGCTCGCGTCAGCAAGACTGAGGAGGGGCGCTATGGGAGAGAGCGGGAAGAAAGGGCAACTCAAGTCGCGCACTGCCCTCTCCCACAACACCCCTCATCCATAAATTATAGCATAGCTGCCACCGGCAGCTATAGGAGATTAGATCCGCTGCGGCGGTCCCCCTTTCCCGTAGGGAAAGATTAGGGTCAGATTTTTCCCTTTTTAAAGCCCCTTCCCGCAAAAAACGCCTGAATTTCGCGTTCTTCTGCCTTCACGCTGCCCTGCTGGAAATTGGGCTTGCCGCCGCCGCGGCCATTCAGGGCGGCGGTCAGCTCCCTGTTCAGCCCCCGCAGATCGCCGCCGGGCAGGGCCAGGCAATAGTGGAAGCCGTTTTCATTCCTGGAAAATCCCGCCGCAATGCCGCCGGTTTTGGCGGAAGCCTGGTCTGTCAGATTCCGCAAGCCCTCGGGATTCAGGCCGTCCGCAAAGAAGAAGCAGTCCCCCATTCCTTCCAGGGCCGCCGCCTGATAGGCAAAGAGCTGCCGCTCCAGAGCCCCTGCGCGGTATTTCCAGCCGTTCAGGGTGTCCAGCAGCTGCTCCGCCCCCTGAGCCGTCTGGGTCAGCTGGGCAGAGAGGAGCCGGGAAACCTGCCGGTTCTGGTCGAACACCGCATTCATCAGATCAAAGGCCGCCCGGCCTGCCGCCATTTCGATGCGGGTGCCGCCCCGGCAGGGAATGGCAGAGAGAAGCTTGATGAGCCCGATCTCGCCCGTCGCCGCCACATGGACGCCGCAGCAGGCGCAGATATCAAAGCCCGGCACCTCCACGATCCGCACCGGCCAGGGCAGGGCCCGCTTGGTCCGGTAGGGGACCTTCTCCAACGCCTCGGAACCGGGGGTCCAGATGTGCAGGGGGATGTTTTTCCAGATGGCCTCATTGGCCTCTCGCTCGATTTCCGGCAGCTTTTCCGCCGGGATCACGGTGTCAAAATCAATGACAATGCCGGTCTGATTCATGTGGAAGCCTGTATTGTGGCAGCCGTACAGCCTGTGGAGAATCCCGGAGACGATGTGCTCCCCCGTGTGCTGCTGCATCCGGACGAACCGTGCCTCATAATCGATCTGCCCATCCACGGTGCTGCCCACGGTCAAGGGGCCGTCGCACAGGTGGACGATTTTCTCCCCCTCCTCCCGGGTATCCAGCACCCGGACGCCGCCTAAGGTGCCCGTATCCGCTGCCTGACCGCCGCCCAGGGGATAGAAGGCAGTTCTGTCCAATGTGACGGCAAAGCCTCCCTCCGTCTCGCTGCATTCCAGCACCCGGGCCCGGAAAGTTGCGCAATGGCAATCGGCATAGTATATTTTTTCAGTTTCCATAACTATCTTCATTCCCTTTCATTTTCTTCCTTTTTCCCGGGAAGATTCTGAAAATTTCCTGATTTTCCATTATATCACATTTCCATTTTCTTTGCAATGCGGCAAATGCGGGATTTGCGTAAATGGAATTTTACAAAAATAAAGCTGGTTTTTCTGCCAAAAACGCGCTACAATGGAAAAAGAAAAACGAATGAGGTGATACAATGCCCTCTGCCTATGCCCATCTTCGCTTCGGCTGGGAGGTCCTGTCCGCCATCCCTACGCCCTACCGGGCCGCAGCCAAAAATCTGACCCAGCTCTATAACGTCGGCACTCAGGGGCCGGACCCCCTGTTCTACTACAATCCCCTGGTGGAAAATGCCGTGGACAAGCAGGGCCATCACTGCCACGCCATGACCGGAAAAGCCTTTTTCGAGGCAGCCCTGGTGCGCTACCGCGCCGCCCCCTCGGAAGGGGCCGCCGCCTATCTCTTCGGCGTTTTGGCCCACTACTGCCTGGACTCCCACTGCCATCCCCTGATCAATGCCGCCACAGAGGAGGCTGACCTGGACCACATGGAGCTGGAGACGGAATTTGACCGATTCCTGCTGCAAAAGGACGGGAAGCTGCCGCCCCACCTGCAGGACTACTACAAATCTCTGCGCATGACCCGGGGCGAGCGGGCCACGGCTGCGGCGCTGTATGAGGATCTCTCCCCCCGGGCCTTCGGCTGGTGCGTCCGGAATCTGGCCAATGTGCACCATGTGGCTACATCCCGGAACCGGCGGTTTGCCAAGCGGCTTCTGGGACTGGGCGGCAGACGGGGGCGGGCCTTTCTCATGACCGTTGGCCCCAATCCCATGTATGCCCACCTGGACGAACCCATTTTTGAAGCCTACTCCGCAGCTCTGGCGGATTTTCCCGCCCTGGCAGCCCAGCTGGCCGACGCTCTGAAAGACGGGGCCCCTCTGGATCCGGAATTTGACCCCACCTTCGGATAAGAAAGGAAGTCACTATGGAGAAAAAATTTAAACTCACGACCCTGGAACGAAACTGGATCCTCTACGATGTGGGTAACTCCGCCTTCATCCTGCTGGTATCCACCCTGATTCCCATTTACTTTAATTCCCTGGCAGGCGCAGGCGGACTGAACGAAAGCCAGTATCTGGCCTTCTGGGGCTATGCAGGCTCCGTATCTACACTGATGGTGGCTTTCATCGCCCCCATCTGCGGCACACTGGCAGACCAGAAGGGCTTTAAAAAGAAGCTGTTCGTAGCCATGATGCTGCTGGGCGTCATCGGCTGCGCCGCCCTGGGCGCTGCCTGGAGCTGGCTGTCCTTTCTGGTGATCTATGTTCTGGCCAAGGTGGGCTATTCCTCCAGCCTGGTGTTCTACGACGCCATGCTGCCGGAGGTCACCACCGATGCACGCATGGACAACGTCTCCTCCCAGGGCTACGCCTATGGCTACATCGGTTCCGTCATTCCCTTCATTCTCTGCCTGGTGCTGGTGCTGCTGGGGGACAAAATTGGCCTGTCCGCCGGCACGGCTATGACCGTCTCCTTCCTGCTGGTTGCCGTCTGGTGGCTGGGCTGCACATTGCCGCTGCTGAAGAGCTACCGTCAAAAGGCCTATGTGGAGCGGGCTCAGCATCCCATCAAGGATACCTTCCGGCAGCTGGGCCGCACCTTCCGGGACGCCAGCAAGGAAAAGCACATTCTTATCTACCTCATCGCCTTTTTCTTCTTCATTGACGGCGTTTACACCATCATCGACATGGCAACCGCCTATGGCACGGCCTTAGGCCTGGACAGCACAGGGCTGCTGCTGGCTCTGCTCGTCACCCAGTTTGTGGCCTTTCCCTTCGCCATTCTCTTCGGCCGCCTGTCCGCTGCGAAGGACACCGGCAAGCTGATCAAGCTGTGCATCCTGGCCTATACGGGCATCACTCTCTTTGCGGTCTTCCTGAAAAGTCAGTGGCAGTTCTGGGTTCTGGCCGTCCTCGTGGGCATGTTCCAGGGCGGCATTCAGGCCCTGAGCCGGTCTTATCTCGGCAAAATCATCCCGCCGGAGCGCAGCGGTGAATACTTCGGCCTGATGGACATCTGCGGCAAGGGCGCGGCCTTCCTGGGCACCACCCTGATTGCCGTCATCAGCCAGCTCACCGCCGGAACCACCGTCCATATTTTCGGCCAGGAGCTGCAAAACGAGAGCATCGCCGTGGGCACTCTGGTGATCCTGTTTGCCATCGGCTATGTGCTGTTCTGCAAAGCGGACAAGCTGAATAAGGCAAGAGGTTAAGCTTGCCTCCTCTCCCCGGAAGCGCTGCTTCCGGGGAATTTCCTGTTTTCATTGACACGGTCAAATGGGCTGTGGTATAATTTATTATGTAAAGACATACCGAGGCTCCCGTTTTCGGCGGGGAGAAAGAGGGACTTGCCTGTGGAAGACAGTCAGAAAATGCGTATTTTGTTTTTGGCCAATGTGCCGTCGCCCTATCGGGTGGCTTTTTTCAATACACTGAGCCGGAGCTGCCGCCTTACCGTGCTCTACCAGCTCCATGCCTCTGCGGAACGGGACGAAAAATGGACCGCCGCCCAGGAGGGGGATTACGAAACCGTATTCTTAAAGGGCAAGGCCACGGATGTGGACAAGGCCCTGTGCCCCGGTATTATCTCCTGGCTGGAAAAGGGCTGGGACGCCATCGTCATCTGCGGCAATTCTTCACCTACGGAGCTTCTGGCCATTTCCTGGTGTAAGCTGCGCCGGATCCCCTACTGCCTGGAGGGGGACGGCGCTTTCGCCAAAAGCGGAAACGGGCTGAAAGAGCGCATCAAGGCCCAGAGCATCCGGGGCGCGACGCTGTATCTCTCCACCTGCCAGGAGCTGGACAAATACTACCTGCACTACGGCGCAAAGGCCGACGCCCTGCGGCGCTACCATTTCTCCTCTCTGACAGAGCGTGATATTCTCGCCGCCCCTGTCAGCCTGGAGCGCAAGCAGGCTCTGCGGAAGGCCTTGGGCGTTCCAGAAGAGAAGATGCTGCTCTCCGTGGGACAGTTCATCCCCCGGAAGGGCTTTGATGTTCTTTTACAGGCAGTCAACGCCCTGGATAAGCACATCGGCGTTTATATCGTGGGCGGCAAGCCTACGGAGGAATACCTGACCTATGCCCGGGAAAATGACCTGACCAACGTGCATTTCGTGGGCTTCAAGACCAAGCAGGAGCTGGAGAGCTATTACCTGGCGGCGGACCTGTTCGTGCTGCCCACCCGGGAGGATATCTGGGGCCTGGTGGTGGGCGAAGCCATGTCCTGCGGCCTGGGGGTTATCACCACCACCATGTGCAACGCCGGTCTGACATTGATTGAAAACGGAAAGAACGGCTTCCTGGTGCCGCCGGAGGATGTCCGGGCCCTGCGGATGGCCATTACGGACGCCATTGTCCACAGCGCCGCCTTTGGGGCCGCCGCTCTGGAAACCATAAGGCCCTACACCGTGGAAACCATGGCCGCCGATCACATGCGGATCCTGGCAGAGCTTCAAAAGGAGGAATAGCCGTGGACAAGCAAAAGGTGACAGCCCTGACGCAGAAGCATCGGAGCCTTTTCCGGTTTCTGTTCCGGCTGCATAACCGATTTCCCTTCGTCAACCGCCGGAAGGGGCGGATCCGGACCCAAGCAGGACTTTCCTATCTCAAGGCCTGCCGCATTACCGGCGGCGCAGGGAACACCCTGATCATCGGGGACTATGCACGGCTGAAAAACTGCGTGTTTCACATTGAGGGTACGGGCAATACGGTGCAGATCGGGCCCTGGTGCCACTGCGAAAATGCGGAGTTCTGCATTGAAGACAACGGCTGTACCATCACCTTGGGGCGGCACACCTACCTGTGCGGGAATGTCCAGCTGGCTGCCATGGAGGGCACCGATATTACCGTCGGCGAGGATTGCCTGTTCTCCAGTTCCGTCCGGCTCCGGACCGGAGACTCCCACAGTCTGCTGAAAAAGAGCACGGGAGAACGGATCAATCCCTCGGCATCCATTGTCATCGGGAACCACGTCTGGGTGGGTACCGATGTGACCATTCTGAAGGGCGTCCGGGTTGCCGACGGCTGCGTGGTGGGCGCCGGTTCCCTGCTGACCAAGGCCTATTCCCAGCCGAACTGCGTTCTGGCAGGTGTTCCCGCCCGGGAGGTCAAGCAGGACGTGGACTGGACGATCCAGCGAATTTAAAGCCCCTCTGCGCAAGTTGGCCGCGGCCGGACGACCGGTCCGGCCGGTTATGGCAGAAGGTTTCACGGCCGTATAACAGGAGGCACAATGAACACACTTTATCTGGACTTAGGAATGGGCGCTGCCGGGGATATGCTCACCGCCGCCCTTTATGAGCTGATGCCGGACCGGGCCCGGGCTCTGGAGCAGCTGAACGGCCTGGGGCTGCCGGGGGTGGTTTTCCAGCCGGAGGACAGCGCCAAGTGCGGCATCCGCGGCACCCATATGCGGGTGCTGATTCACGGCGAGGAAGAGGGCGACGCGCATCACCACGATCACCATGAACATCGCGACCACCACAGCTCTATGGCGGACATTCAAGCCCTGGTTGATGGATTGCACGTCTCCCAGAGCGTGAAAGGAAACGTCATGGCCGTCTACGAAAAAATCGCCCAGGCGGAAGGCCATGTCCACGGCGTTCCCGTGACGGAAATCCATTTCCATGAGGTCGGCACTATGGACGCTTTGGCAGATATTACCGCCGTGTGCTTTCTTCTGGAGCAGCTGGGAGCGGAGAAAATCATTGCCTCCCCCGTACAGGTTGGCTTTGGAAAGACCCGCTGCGCCCATGGGCTGCTGCCTGTGCCCACCCCGGCCACGGCAGAGCTGCTGCTGGGGGTGCCCATCCGGGCCGGGAACATCGAAGGGGAGCTGTGTACCCCCACCGGTGCGGCCCTGATTCGTCAATTCGTCTCCGGCTTTGGCCCCATGCCGCTCATGACCGTGGAGCGCATGGGCTACGGCCTGGGCCAGAAGGATTTCCCCGCAGCCAACTGCCTGCGCGCCATGCTTGGGCAGGGCTGAACTGCCGACACGGAATATTCACGGTTTATCCCCAAATTGTTTCGTTTTCCGTTAAATTCCTTTCACAGTCGGAAGATATGATAAAGGCACGAAAGCGGAACACAAGAAACAAGCTTCCCTTTCGTTTTACAGATAGACCTCTCTCTTCTCTTTCTATTTCCAACAGCAAAGTCCCCGGGATCGTGAAAATCCCGGGGGCTTTGCTGTTATGCGCCAAAAACGGCGGTGAACAGGCAGCACAGGATCACACCCAGCGCCGTTGGCAGCAGGGCGGCCAGTGCCGTCCATTTGCGGCTGCCGGTCTCCCGGCGGATGGTCAGCAGGGTGGTGGAGCAGGGCCAGTGGAGCAGAGTAAACAGCAGCATACTCACCGCCCTTTGCCAGGTCCAGCCGTTGGATTGCAAAATGGTCAGCAGACTTCCGCTGTCCACTGCGGTGAGACTTTCCTGGGCCCGATAGCCCATAATGGCAATGGGCAGCACAATCTCATTGGCGGGGAAGCCCAGAATGAATGCCAGCAGCACCGTTCCGTCCAGCCCCATGGCTCGGCCCAGGGGCTCCAGCAGGGCGGCAGCGGCGCTCAGGACCGTCCCATTTCTCATTTGAATATTCGCCAGCAGCCACAGCACAATCCCAGCCGGACAGGCTACAGCCAGGGCCCTGCCCAAAACGAACAAGGTTCGGTCCAGCACCGAACGGATGATAACGGCCCCAACCTGGGGCTTCCGGTAGGGCGGCAGCTCCAGGGCAAAGGCCGAGGGCTCGCCCCGCAGCACCGTGTGACTCAGCCCCCAGGTAGCTGCCAGAGTCACTGCCACGGCAAAGACGATCACCAGGGTCAGCAGCCCCGCCTGCTGCCATGCCTGCCCGCCGAAAAAAACGGCCAGCAGGGTGATCATCAGGGGAAAACGGCCGTTACAGGGCACCATACTGTTGGTGAGAATGGCCAGCAGCCGCTCCCGGGGCGAGTCGATGATCCGGCAGCCTACCACTCCGGCGGCATTGCAGCCCAGTCCCATGCACATGGTCAGAGCCTGCTTCCCGCAGCCCCGGCAGCAGCAGAAGGGGCGGTCCAGCAGGAAGGCCGCCCGGGGCAGATACCCCACATCTTCCAGAAGCGTAAACAGCGGAAAGAAAATGGCCATGGGCGGCAGCATAACGGCGCAGACCCAGGCCGTCGTCCGCCAGGCCCCCAGCACCAGCGCTCCCGTTAGCCACGCCGGAGCACCCCAGACGGTCAGAAGCTGCAAAAGGAGGCCCTCCCCTCGGTTCAAAAGCCCCTGCAAGCCATCTGATATGGAATTCGCCCCTACCAATGTCAGCCACAGGACAAGAGCTAACAGCGCCAGCATGGCCGGATAGCCCAAGGTCCGGGACAGCAGGATCCGGTCGATCCTCCGGTCCAGCTGGGAATAGGGTGTCTTCTCCCGATGCACGACGCCCTGAGCGATTCTCTCCGCCAGACGGACCGGGGCTGCTGCCAGGGCGTCCGTCAGCGCCCCATCCGTCATGGTCAGAGTGCTCCTGGCACTTTCTGCTGCCTGCCGGGCTTCCGGAGGAATGCCAAGATCCTCCAAAAGCGTAGGGTCTCCCTCCAGGGCTTTCAGGGCCAGAAAACGTTTCGGCAGCGTGCCGTCCGGCAGGCACTGCTGAATGTTCTCCACAGCCCCCTCGATTTCCGGGGGATAGGGTACGAAAACAGGCACGCTTTCCGGCAGGTTTCCGGACAGCACCGCTTCCAGGCGGCGCAGGCTGCCCTTTTTCCGGGCAGTGACCCCAACCACCGGAATCCCCAGCCGCCGGGACAGGAGGCTCAGGTCCAGGGAAAGGCCCTTGCGCTTCGCCTCGTCCATCAGGTTGACGCAGACCACCACCCGGGACGTGATCTCCAGGATCTGCAGTACCAGCACCAGATTCCGCTCCAGGGTAGTGGCATCGCAGACTACGATGACCCGTTCCGGCCCGGCGGTACACAGGAAATTCCGGGCCACCTGCTCTTCCGGGGAGTGGGACAGCAGGGAATAGGTCCCCGGCAGGTCCACCAGCACCCGCCCATGCCAGCTTCCGCTGGCCAGGGCCACGGTCTTTCCCGGCCAGTTACCGGTGTGCTGCCGCATACCGGTAAGCGCATTGAACAGGGTGCTTTTGCCCACATTGGGATTCCCGGCCAGGGCGATGCAGCCCTTTTCTATGGACTTATGGCCATCCAGAGCTCCATGGCCAACGGAAGCGCGGCTCAGTCCCATGCTTCGCCCTCCACCAGCACCCCAGCGCTGTCCCTGTCCCGCAGAGCGATCACCGCTCCCCGGATCTCATAGGCCGACGGATCTCCCAGAGGGCTCCTGCCCAGGCATCGCACCCGGGTACCGGCCACCAGCCCCAATTCCAGGAGCCTTCGGCGCATAGCCCCCTCCGTTTCCAGCCCCGCCACACGCCCCACACCGCCCGGGGCAAGCTCATTCAATCGCAGCATACTTACAACACCTCGCCAAGGTCTCCGAAGAGCATTCTTCCGGCCAGTCTATGCGGCTTTCAGCGTGAGCGTGCGGGACATGTTTTCCATACGGGATCGGAGGCCGGCCAATGTCTTTTACCGGCTGCGACGTAAAACCACAGTTTGAAGCGCCCTCCTTTGTGCTTATGGCGTGTGGCAAATAATGCTTGCTGTTTTCCTTCTTTTGTGCTACGATATCCATGGCGATTGAGACCTTTCGTTAGTTTGGGTGTGGTAGCTTTATTCTAACGAACTCAATCGCTTTTTTCTATACCCTTGGTTTCACATCTATTGTAACGCTACAATTTAATATCAAGTATTTTAAAAGAGTATTGACAACGGAAAGATTTGCATTACAATAGTGGTTGGGTGCATAACTACTATGAATAGTTTTGAATTTTTGGAAAAACTCGGTTTTTCATCTAACGAGGCAAAAGTATACGGCACGTTGATAAAACACAAAGTGCTAAACGGCTACGAAATCGCCAAATTGTCCGGCGTTGCGCGTTCGTTGGTTTATGAGGTCATCAATCGTTTGATTGCAAAGGGCGCGGTCATCCGTATAGACGGAGAACCTAATTTTTACAAGCCTATCGAGTATCAAGATCTTATCCGCAGCATTAAGGAAGAAAACGAAAAGAATATTGCCTGCGCCGAACGCGAACTTCAACAACTCGCAACGGAAAATGTCGACGTCGATTATGTAATGAATATAGTGGGCGAAGAAAAATACGTTGCCAAGGCAAAGGAACTTATCGACAGCGCGCAAGCGGAAATTTCGCTGTCCATTTGGCAGGAGTCGTTCGAGGTGCTGCGTAGTAATATCGAAAACGCAATATCCCGTGGAGTAAAGGTGTATATTTTTACCTTCGAAAGTATTTCGGTCGCCGGCGCAACGGTGTATTCGTACAATATCAACGACGTTTCAACTCTGTTTCCCTACCGCAGAACAACAATCATAATCGACGGCGGAGAGTGCTTAGTCGGCGAAGAGGGCGATCGCAACGTTTACGTGCATACGCGCAATCATTCGGTTGTTTCTCTTGCCACCGACGAAATTGTTTTGAATGTTTTTTGGAATAAACTTATCGAAAAAGAAAACCTGTTGTCCAAGGGTTGCTCCGGTGCGGATTTTTTGCAAGCCATACACAATTTGGCGGAGCGCTACGGCATTACCGACGAGATGACCAAGAATTTTCTTGTATACAATTTTCAAAAGGAGAAAACTCAAAATGGCAAAAAATGTTGAACGATTACAGGCGCGCGAAGCCAAAGAACTTATCCGCCGCGAAAAGCAGTTGGGCGCAAGACGCAACAAGTTTTATATGATTTACTTGTTTATGATTTTGTCGCTCATCTACATAACGGACGAAATGGCATCTACTATATCCATTCAGTTTCAGGCGAATATAGTTACGGAATTCTTCGTAAAAAATATGGGTATGGAATACGGCGCGGGATTATCGCTCTTTTCCGCCATAGGTTTTATTTCCTATCCGGTAACGGTGCTTATTATTTTCTACCGTCCCCTTGCGGACAAATTCGGGCGTAAGCCGTTTTTGGTTATTAACACGTTATGTATGGGGTTAGGGCTGTTCCTTGTGTATTTATCTAGGGATATCTACGTTTACATGATAGGCAGCACGTTGATGAGTTTTATGGTGTCGCACGATATGCAATGTGTGTACATACTGGAATGCTCCGACGAAAAGTCCCGCGCCCGTAACTACGCAATCGTAAAAGCGGTGGCGATACTGGGTACGTTGCTTGTTCCGTTGCTTAGGGCTACGCTTATGCAAAATGTAAGCGAGCGTTGGCACGTTGTATATTTAGTTCCGGCAATTATCGGTTTTGTAATGGCGTTATTCGCGTTGCTTTTTGCAAAGGAAACAAACGCGTTTTTAACAAAAAGAATAGAGTACTTAAAAACTCCTATCGAAGAACGCAAACAACGCAGTAAGGAAGAGTGCGAGCAAAACGCTCAAGGCGGAATTCTGACCGCTGTAAAATTCGCATTCAGACACAGGCAATTACGCTTTTTGATCATTGCCTGCTGTTGTTTCTATCTTGCTTCGTTAGGTACGGCAACGTACAGTACGGTTATGGCAAAGTCTGCTTTGATGACGGAAGAAGAAATAACTCTTGCTCTATTCTTGTATCCCGTAGGCAACGCGCTGTTTACGTTGATATCGGGTTTTGTGTCGGACAAATTCGGGCGCAAAATAACTATAATTGCGATGTCTTGTTCAGCGTTGGCGTGCTATTTGCTGTTTATTTTAAGCGGTATGTTCAAGTGGACTCCGTATTTGACAGGCTTTGCAATCGGCGGATTTATGGGCAGTTACTGGGGCGCGGGCGATACTATCGGCGGAATAATGTTCTCCGAGTCTTCTCCTACAAACTTGCGTTCGTCCGTAACTGTAATCAACACGTTGCTTAACGGAGTTATGGGCGGACTTGCAACGGTTATCTCTATGATACTGCTTCCTGTCATTCCCGAAAAGATGTTTGGCTATATGTACTTGGGTTTGACTGTGCCGGGGCTTGTGGGCGCAATCGTAATAATGTGGCTGTTTGTCGGCGAAACTCGCGGACTGGATCTTAAAAAGGTAACGGGTACGGAATGGGATAAGCCTAAAAAAATTAAAGAAGAAACACAGGAGGGTGAATAAAAATGGATAACAAATGGTTTGAACTCGGCGCAAACGAACAGCCGTTGGATATTATCAAGGAAACGTGCGGTTTTGCAGGCGTATTCAAACAAATAGGAGTGATCGGGGATTCTTTGGCGTCGGGTGAGTTCGAAAGCAACGACGAAAACGGCAGCATAGTTTATACCGATATGTACGAGTATTCGTGGCCCGCTGTTTTGGAGCGCATTACGGGGACGAAGTACAACAATTATTCTCGCGGCGGAATGACCGCGCGCGAGTATATGCAAAGTTGGGCGGATGCAAACGGATTTTGGCAATGGAATCAAGCGTATATCATTGCGCTGGGCAACAACGATTCGTTTGTCTGCGGACATCCGTTGGGAAGCGTCAAGGACGTTAACGCAGAATGTCCGCAGGATAACGCCGATACGTTCTTCGGCAATATGGGCAAAATCGTTTGCAAACTTAAAACGATTGAGCCAAATGCGCGTATTTTTGTCGTTACTCCGCAACTTCGCGGTGAAGCCTGCGATAAAGATATTCGCTATATCGCAAGCGAACTTGCCAAATTGTGCGATATGTTTGACTTTACATACTTGCTGGATATGACTGCGCATGCGCCAGTATACGATGCCGAAATGCGTAAATCGTTCGGGCTGGGCTTCCATCCGAACCCGATGGGGTACTATGCTTACGCATTGATGGTGGCTAATTATATCGATTACGTTATACGTAGTAACCCTCGGGAATTTGCAACGATACCGTTTGTCGGTACGTCGCTCAAAAACAAAGATTACAAATAGTATGTATTTGCTGAAATGCACAATTAACTAAACTTGTAGATGTTTTCATTGCAAGTTTACAACAATTTATACTAAATATATAACCGTTTTGGGGACGAATGTATTTGAGCATTCGTCCTTTCTGTTATGATTGACAAAGAAAATGCGATTTGTATGATAATTTAGCTGAAATGAAAAGTTAAAGTCCACATAGGTAGGGAAAGTACTGGTGCTAAGCCTGTAAGGAATTCTGAGAGGGAAAAGCCTAAGTGGGAAGATAACATTACAAATCGAATGCTTCACTGGTCATATACACCTGAGCAGAAGGAAGAGCTTAAGATGGCTCTTGCTGCAGGAGTTCCGAAAGCGACGATTCTTACTTACTTCTATCCGGAGGTAACTGTGGAGAAGATGAGTTCTTATCGGCAAAAACAATAAAAAAGAGATCGCATAGATACAGGAGCTGTGTTATACTGTGTCTATGCGAGATTAAAGAAACTTACAAATCGTTAAGGAAAGAATCGAAGGTGGTGCAAACGAAAAAGCAGTATTGAGACTTTT
>OGFF01003134.1_pt1 | contig 12944 bp, 12 predicted proteins | sample 1570751 | NCBI WGS metagenome assembly OGFF01 (sample SAMEA2581951, study PRJEB24529) | metagenome | biome: Human gut stool | place: China | collected 2011 | reverse complement strand
GCCTCGATAAACGGTACGATAATCGGCTTTTTCTGCCGCCTGTTCGATAAGTATTTCGACTTTCCGCCGCTGTTCAAAAAATTCGCCGCGCATTTTGAGCTCGGGAAAAAGTGATGTAAAAGCTCTCCGATAAGGGGAGCTTTTCGTATATGTGCAATATTCAGCCTTTGTGGAGTACGGCAGTGCAGCTTGCCGCACTATTTTTATCCGCCGTGTATCTGTATCGGCTTCGCCGATATCGGACAGCCGCGAGGGCTGTCCCTATGCAGTGCGAGGCGCGGAAACTGCGGCTCTTTTGATTTTCTTGTCTCGGCTCCATTTTGCGAGCACGCCGGCTTGATTTTGCGGACAGGCAAAGTTGTCCATATAGTCAAAGCGTCACAATCCTTGTAGGGGTCGGCGACCCCGACGACCCTTTGACGCGACAGCGTCACCGAAAATCTATCCTTTCGCCTTATGCGTTTTCAATGCCGTTCTGCCCGCATAGTCGTGATATATTTACATCCCGAAAAAATCATGCTATAATTCAATCGTAAAACTACGGGGAGAGATGAAAATGGTGAGATTGGCATCGGCCGGCGATGCGGGAGAGCTTGAGCGCCTCAATGCAGAGTTCAACGGCAAGGGCAAGACTACGGAAGAAAGCATTCGCGCCTCGCTTCTTACAAACAGGCGCGAGGTTGTCATCGTTGCGGACGGCGACGGCGGACGGCTCGCCGGCTTCGTCTGCGTTCAGATGAAAAAATCGTTCTGCTACGACGAATATATGCCCGAGATAACGGAGGTCTATGTCCGTCCCGAGTATCGCGAGCGGGGCGTCGCGCGGAAAATGCTGACCTTCGCGCAGGAATACTGCAAAAAAATATACCCGCTTCACAGCTTCGAGCTGTTGACGGGCAGCGATAACACTGCCGCGCAAAAGCTCTACTCCGCCATCGGCTTCGAGTGCGACGGCGAAATGCATATGTCAAAGCAGGTAAAATAATTTGAGAGAATCGCAGGAACAGAGCTATGAGAATAATAAATACTTTTGATAAAATACCCGGCTGCTTTAAGAACAGCGCCTTTGATTTGGATGCATGGAGAGTATACGCCCGTACGATTTCGCCGGAGCTTGGCGAAAAATGCGAACGGGATTCGAGGGAATATGATTTCAATAATGACGTGCTGCCCGTAGTCAATAATGTGCTGCTCAACAGGGACGCGGCGATTGCGGCAAACGACTCCTTTGTCGCCGTGACCGACAAGCTTGCGGAAAATATCGGACGGCTTTTTGAAAACGGCGTCGAGACGGATATTATTCTCTATTTGGGGCTGTGTAACGGCGCAGGCTGGGCGACGGCGCTTGACGGCAGAGACGCGGTTTTGCTCGGAATAGAAAAAATTATCGAGTTGAATTGGCAGGATGAATCCGCCATGCAGGCTCTGATTTTTCATGAAATAGGCCACATATGGCATAAAACCTACGGGAATCTCTATCCCGAGGCTCGGTCAGAGGGCGAAAATTCACTGGCTCAGCTCTATCAAGAGGGACTTGCCATGGCCTGCGAACATATTTTATGCCAAGATGACAGATACTATCATCAAAATCAAAACGGCTGGCTCGATTGGTGCAAGGAAAACGAAGCCGAAATAAAGCGTGAATATCTCCGCCGTGTCGACAAAAATATCAGCACGCAGGATTTCTTCGGGGATTGGTGCAGCTACAAAAATCACAGCGATGTTGGCTATTATCTGGGCTGCGAGTTCGTCAAATATTTGCAGCGGCAATACTCGCTTGTCGATATAGCAAGCCTCAATGTCAATCAGTTATATAATCATTTTAAGGAGTTTGCGTCGGCCGAATAAACGGACGGCAGGCAGCAAAAAAGCTTTTACATAGAAAGAGTGTACTGTTCGCGGCGTTTTTGATTATTTGAGATATCCGAATTATCATGATTATACCGGCAGTGTTATCGGTTTGTTATCGAGACTGATAACACTCGACCTACAGCTATGATAACAGTAAGCTATGCCGCTTCGAAATATTGTGTTTTTACTTAGAAAAGCGAGAACTTATATGTTACTAAGAAACATATAAGGCAAGTTGTTCTATGATTTCTTCATGCTTATGCTAAGAAAATTTCTCTCATTTAATATATTTTTCTCCGCCTTGACGGTATGTCAAAACGGAATTTTATCAAATATGCAAAAAAGGCTTCCGCCCCTAACAGGGCAGAAGCCTTAAAAAATTATGCGATTTTTAGGTTTAGTTGTAAGCCAAGTGTTACTATTTCATCTGTTGCAAAAACGAGTACTCGAAAAGTGCCGAGTCCCGAAACCCGCATAAATACTGGGCTTTTCGGCACATCTAAACCAAAGGGAACTACTCCCACTCGCGCCCAAAAACCGTGACTTAAACGATTTTATATATGCCGTTTAGCACGGATTATCGGGATTACTTAGATTATCCAAGAATTACGGTGTATCATAATTCCTGTTGTCATTTTGTTGTCGCAAAAAAGTTTTAGTTTTCTGTTACGCTGTTTTTGTAATCTTCGCCCCAGTTCCACATAGCGTCAAGTATCGGTTTGAGGCTTTGACCTAATTCCGTCAAAGAATATTCCACCCTCGGCGGAACTTCGGCATATACCTCTCTGTGTACAAGTCCGTTTGCTTCCATATCACGAAGCTGTGCGGTCAACACCTTTTGCGACACCGTGCCGATAGATTTTTTCAGCTCCCCGAAGCGCTTTGTTCCGGGCATTAAATCCCTTAATATCAGAACCTTCCATTTGTCGCCAATCAATGTCAAGGTGGTTTCCACAGGACAAGCCGGAAGTTCTTTTGTTTTCTCGTTCATATGCTGCCTCCGCTATAGTATCTATTTGTTGCTTGCAGTTTAATTGTACCATACAGCCCTCTTTACCGTCAAGTGCGACATAAAACAAAAAATCTTTAAAAAATTTTTCGCCGTTTAAAACTCCGAAAACCCTTGTGTTTACGCATTAGTTTCTGTTCGGTAACTGTTCAATAGTTTCTATTTGGTAACTACGGCACAATATTGTGCTTACTTTACAAATGATACCGACGCAGATATAATGAAATCAAGAGCTACGGAGAACGGCCGTTTCGTAACTCAAAGCACAGACAAGGAGAAATCCAAAATGAACATTTTCAAGAAAATCTTTGGTAATAACCAAAACGACAAGAAAGAGGTCATCACAATGACAAATACAGAAAAAGCACTTGCACTCATTAACACTTTTGCCACAGGCGATACAGAAAAGGCTTTCGAGCTTCTTGCAGAAAATTACATTCAACACAATCTCGCATACGGCACAGGCAGGAATGCTTTTGTAGGCTCTGTTTCCTACCTTGCTTCAGCTCCCGTAAAAACAACTGTAAACAACATTCGTGCTTTCGAGGACGGCGACAAGGTGTTCTTGCAGACAGTCTATAACTTTGCAGGTGCGGGCGAGCAGGTTGCCTTTGACATTTTCCGCTTTGACGAAAACGGCAAGATTGCAGAACACTGGGACAACCTTGCAAACAAGGCAGAGCCGAACCCGTCAGGTCACACGCAAACAGACGGCACTATGGAAATCAATAACCTTGATAAGACAGAGGCAAACCGTGAGCTCGTAAAGAATTTCCTTTATGATGTAATGCAAGGCAATCGTCCCGAAAAGACACCCGATTACTTTGACGGTGATACTTACATTCAGCACAACACAGGTATTGCAGACGGACTTTCAGGACTTGGCGCAGCACTTGAAGCTCTCGGCAAGCAGGGCATCCGGATGATTTATATTACTGTTCATCAGGTGCTTGCACAGGGCAATTATGTGCTTGCGGTCAGCGAGGGAACTTTCGGCGGCGCACCTACATCTTATTATGATTTGTGGAGAGTTGAAAACGGCAAAATTGCAGAACATTGGGATGTAATGGAGACTATTGCCGATAAATCTACCTGGCAGAATCAGAACGGCAAGTTCTAACAAAATTCGGGAGTCACGCAAGCGGTTTATTTGCGTGACTTCCCATGTTTTCCATATGAAGGCAACGCAATGAACACTCAGGCTATGACGCAAGCCGAGAAAAGAGAATACTTAATAACAGAGCTGTTGAAAGAACGACCCGAATACGCAGATATATTCATTCCGAAAGACGAAACCGAACAGAAGAAATTGCTTCGTGCGTTATTCAATGTTCGTTTGCCTTTGCCGATAGGTGATGATTTCCTAAGGGTGCAGGATGAATATTTGCAAGAGGAAATCGCTCAAAAAGGGATAACAAGTATAGACGATTTAGAGCCTGTTAAACCCGATATTTATTTATGGCAGGGCGATATTACAACGCTGAAATGCGATGCAATCGTCAATGCGGCAAACAGCCAAATGCTCGGTTGCTTTTGCCCGAATCACGGCTGTATAGACAATGCCATTCACACATTTTCGGGGGTCCGGCTTCGTTTGAAATGCGCCGAAATTATGCAAAAGCAAGGCAAAAACGAAGAAACAGGAAAGACGAAAATCACACCTGCGTATAATCTGCCCTGCAAATATATTTTGCACACGGTAGGTCCGATAGTCACAGGCAAATTGACAGCCGGGGGCTGCGAATTACTGCGTTCTTGCTATCGTTCTTGCTTGACACTTGCGGACGAATACAAGCTAAACAGCGTTGCATTTTGCTGCATATCAACAGGCGAATTTCATTTTCCGAACGACAAAGCCGCAAAAATCGCAATCGAAACAGTCAGTGAATACAAAAGGCTGACAAACAGTAAAATCAAGGTGATATTCAATGTTTTCAAGAATTCAGACTACGAAATCTACCGAAAATATCTCGGATAATATAGAAAAATTAAAAGAAAAAATCCGCACGGCTGACGCTGTTGTAATCGGCGCAGGTGCAGGGCTTTCCACCGCCGCAGGCTTTACTTACAGCGGTGAGAGGTTTGAAAAATACTTTTCCGATTTTCGCAAAAAATACGGATTTGAGGATATGTATTCGGGCGGATTTTACCCTTACGAAACGCCCGAGGAGCATTGGGCATATTGGAGCCGATACATCTACATCAACCGCTATATGGATGCCCCCAAACCGGTCTACGATGACCTTTTGAAGCTGGTGTCTGACAAGGATTATTTCGTTATCACGACCAACGTGGATCACTGTTTTCAGAAAGCAGGCTTTGATAAAAAGCGGCTGTTTTACACGCAGGGCGATTACGGCCTGTTCCAGTGCAGTGAGCCGTGCTGTCAGGAAACCTTTGATAACGAAGCCGCGATTCGTGAAATGGTCAAGCGGCAGCAGAATATGAAAGTACCGACAGAACTTTTACCCGTCTGCCCTCACTGCGGCAAGCCCATGACCATGAATCTCCGCTGCGATGATACCTTTGTGGAGGACGAAGGCTGGCACAAGGCAGCGGAGCGGTACGAAAATTTTCTCCGCACTCGAAGTGAGCAGAAAATTCTCTTTCTGGAGCTGGGTGTCGGCTACAACACCCCAACCATAGTGAAGTACAGTTTCTGGCGCATGGCTCATGACTGGAAAGATGCCACTTATGCCTGTCTCAATTATGGAGAGGCGTATGCGCCTGACGAAATCAGAAAGAAGTCCATTTGTATCAATGGAGATATTGGAGAAATCCTGTCTCAGATTTAAGAAAAGTCAATATTGTTCTTAACGTGGGCGTTTCACTTTAACCAGTGGATGCCCTTTTTTTCATACCCATTTTCAAAGGAAAGGAGGTCTTGTAATGGCTGTATTCAGAGTTGAAAAAACGAAAGACTTTACCTCATGTGCAACCATCACCTGCGGAATATGCATCCTATGCTATATCGCGCTCTCCGAATAAACATCAAGATTTTGAAAATAATAAAGTGAAAATTCCGATGTTTGTATTGAAAGCATGTCACGAATAGTATATAATATTCGTGACATCATGAAAGGAGGGCACAGCTGTGGACAATGGATATATGCAGGAAATACGAGCGCGAATTCTTGCTGCTGAGGATGGTGCAGTTTTTGTTGCTCCTGATTTTGCAGATATTGCGGACACCGCAACAATTCGCCAAGGATTGAAGCGGCTTTACCAATCTGGCATTATCCGCAGAATTATCAGAGGCATTTACGAAAAGCCAAAGTACAGCAAACTGCTTGATGAATATGTAGCGGCCGACCCGGATGCAGTTGCCAAAGCATTGGCACGGTGTTACCACTGGACCATTGCCCCATGCGGAAATACGGCCCTGAACCTGCTGGGGCTCTCTACACAGGTAACGGCGGTCTGGTCCTACATCAGCGACGGTCCGTATAAGACCTATGAGTGGAATTCCACCAAGCTGGAATTTAAGCATAGAACCAACAAGGAAATCACGGGTCTGTCTTACATGACGAGTTTGGTGATCCAGGCGCTGAAAACTCTGGGAAGGACCAACGTGACGCCGGAGATCATACAGACGCTTTCTGAAAAGCTGTCCGAGGCTGAAAAGCAAGCCTGTCTGAAAGAGGCAACGGAATCCACGGATTGGGTTTATGATACGATACGAAAAATGTGTGGAGGTGACACACAATGAGGAATGTAGCACGATTGCCGGAAAGCGACCGGCGCGAACTGTTCCGAAATACAGCCGATAAGATGGGTTTGAATGATGCCATCGTAGAGAAAGATTTTTGGGTATGCTTTACGCTGGATTATCTGTTCCACCGCTGCCCGTGGAAAGAGACTATTACCTTCAAAGGCGGCACCAGTCTTTCCAAGGCATTCAATCTGATCAGCCGCTTTTCCGAAGATATTGATCTGATTCTGGATTGGCGGGTGCTGGGATACGGTAAGGACGAGCCATGGGAAAAACGTTCCAACACCAAACAGGATACGTTCAACAAAGAAGCCAATGCTCGGGCAGAGGTTTTTCTTGCGGAGCAGTTTTGTCCCACCATTCAGGCAGAACTTTCTCAGGAGCTTGGCTGTGAGGCGAATATTTACATAGACGAAAAGGACAAACAGACAGTTACCTTTGCCTATCCGCACCTGTTTACAAATCCCGCTACCTTGCAGGTTATTCGTTTGGAGATCGGTGCGCTGGCCGCTTGGACGCCCGCAAAAATCGCTCGGATCGAGCCCTATGCCGCAATCTATTATCCGAAAGTCTTTGCACAAAAGGATACGGCTATTCTGACCGTTGCGCCAGAGCGGACTTTCTGGGAGAAGGCAACGATTCTGCACCATGAAGCCAACAGACCCGAGAGTTCGGAAATGCCGCAGCGTTATTCCCGGCACTACTATGATCTGTACCGTATGTCGATGACACCTGTGAAAGAAGCTGCCTTTGCCCGGGTGGAATTGCTGAAGACAGTGGTGGACTTCAAGATGAAGTTTTATCCGAGAGCCTGGGCAAAGTATCAGGAAGCTATTCCCGGCACCTTGAAGCTTGTTCCCCCGGAGTATCGCTTTGCAGCATTGGCCGCAGATTACGAAGCAATGAAGGATATGCTCTATGGTGATGTGCCGACCTTTGAGACTGTCATGAGCGCAGTCAGCGAATTAGAAAAAGAAATCAACGCACTGTAACAACCTAATATTATAAAGCCACCGGCTAAGCCGATGGTCTTGACTCGTGAGCCCGGCAGGTAGAAGAAACGTTGTCACTGATAAGGATTTGACCAGAGACGGTAAATGGAAGTATAATTGGACTGAGAGAAAACAACAGGAGTGACAATATGGTAAAAAATCAAGTACATTCATCTCAGTCAGGAACCTTTGACATCAGTGCGGCAATGCTTCATATCATCGCCATGACATTTATGCTGATGGATCATCTCTGGGCTACGCTCCTTCCGGCTCAGGACTGGCTGACCTGCGTAGGAAGGCTCGCGTTTCCCATCTTTGCATTTATGGCAGTGGAAGGATATTTTCACACGCACAGCTTTAAAAAGTACATTCTCCGGCTGCTGCTGTTTGCGGTGCTGTCGGAGATACCCTTTGATCTGATGTATGGCGGAACCTGGTTCTATCCGTTTCATCAGAATGTGATCTGGACGCTGTTGATAGGACTCTCCGGAATCCATTTGATGGAAAAAACTCGAAAAAAACAGAAGCTTACGATCTTTCTTCCGACGGCGGTTCTGGTCGTGCTGGTTGGAAGTGCACTTGGGACGGTAGGAATGGCAGATTACTATGGTGCCGGTGTATTGACACTGTTTATTTTTTACTTTTTCCGGGGAAGAAAATGGTGGTGTTTTGCCGGACAGATTCTGGCGCTCTATTGGGTCAACGTAGAGCTGCTGGGAGGTCTGATGTACCCCATCCGGCTTTTTGGGATGGACTTTGAACTCTGCCAGCAGGGACTTGCATTGCTTTCACTGCTTCCGATCTGGCTGTATCGTGGACGGCAGGGCTGCCATACGAAAGTCTTCCAGTATAGCTGTTATGCATTTTATCCGGTCCATATGCTGATTCTTGCATTGGTGCTGAATTATGTAAATCAATAATGATAAGATCTGTGGCTGCAGGGGATACGACCCTGCAGCCATTTTTGATTAACAGGAAATCTTATGGCATGTATAAAAAGAGCGGTAGGATTGTTTCCTTTATTTTAAATATTCATCCATCCACTTAATGATCTCCGTCATCCGGTCGATCCTGTTCTCCGGCTTTCCGCCTCTGGACAGCTCATGGTTTTCTCCATGGAACAGGCAAAGCTTCGACGGGCAGCCGTTCCGCTTGATGGCGCTGAACATGGCGAGTCCTTCCGCCATATAGCATCGGTAGTCCTCATCGGAGTGGATAAAGAGTGTCGGTGTCTTGCAGTTCGGCGCAAACTGGAGTGGGGACTGCTTCCAGAGAAGTTCCACGTCGGTCCTCGTGTTGGCTCCCTGGTTGTTTAAGATGAAGGTGTGTCCGATATCGGAGTTGTGCTCAAAGGATACCCAGTTGGAGATGGAACGCTGGGAAGCGGCGGCATGGAACCGGTCTGTATGTCCGATGATCCAGTTTGTCATGAATCCGCCGTAGGAGCCGCCTGCGACACCGAGATGTTCCGGATCGATCATCGGGTACCGCCTCAGAACTTCATCCGTGAAATCCATCAGGTTCTGATAGTCCACAGTTCCGTAGATTCCGTTGATATTTCCAAAATCCGTGCCCCGTCCGTCAGATCCTCTCGGATTGCAGAAGAACACGAAATATCCGCGGTTTGCCCACATCTGCATCTCATGATAGTAGACGTCTGAATAAACGGTTCTCGGACCGCCGTGGATAGTTAAGATGCCGGGATAGGACTTTCCTTCCTCGAAACCTGCCGGTTTTAAGACCCATCCGTGGATCTCGTAGCCGTCGCTGGCGGTGAAAGAGAACGCCTCCGGTGTCTGTACGTCATATTCGTCGGTGAGCCAGTCATTCATGTGGGTCACCTGCTCGCCGTCTACAAAGAGTTCCGCAATGTGGAGTCCGTGGAATTCCATGGAGGCGATGTGTCCGCCCGCAACATCGAAGCTGTCGCAGGAGCTTCCTGCCGTCAGCGGCCCGGAGACGGTGCCGCCCCGGGAGATCTTATAGAGATGGGAAAAATCTCCCACGGTGGAAATATAGTAAAATTCCCCGCCCACAGCCTTAAATGTCTGTCCTGCGCCGAATCTGGAATCGGAGCCCACGGAGGAGCCGCCGATGGAAGATTCATAAGGATGGATCAGCTTCATGGATCCGTCCGCGAGATCCATATGGTAGAAGTCACAGTATTTCGTCGTATCCTTATAGGAGTCATCCGTTGCCGCAATGAGTGCAGTCTTTTCGTCTAAGAGGGAGACAACTCCGGTGCGCATGGAATCCGGCGCGATCAAGGTTTTTGTCTCTCCGGTGGAGAGGTTATAAAGATAAACGCCCGGACGAATCCCCATGACACCCTGTTTCCACGGATATGCCTTGTAGAGCAGGAGATTTCCAAGGACAGAATACTGGGAACAGTCGGTCCAGTCGTCCGCCACGTAAGTGAGTTTACCGGATCCCATATCATAGATGGCGTAACGGTTCCTCTTCGCGTTCGTGTATCCCTGACCATTGCCCCAGAACGGAAGCTCGTCGAAGACCTCGTAAGATTTCTTTCTCGTATCTCTGTAATTATCATGACGGATCGTCAGAAGGTAACGTCCATCCGGGAGAAGGCGGATCCCTGTGACAGTAGCCGGAATGGACGTGATGCACTGGGCCTCTCCGCCGGACGGAGAGATCTCATAGAGGAAAGAAGTTCCGTTCTCCTTTTCTTTTTTTAAGGCGGCAGTCCGGGCTGCGGTAAAGATCAGGGTATTCTCCGCGGTCCAGCTCCAGGTCTTCGCGTCACCGCTGCAGGTGACACGGGAGACGGTCTTCTTCCCGAGATCATACAGGTACAGGTCAGACAGATAGCCATTGGTCTCCCGGTCCGGTACGGATACCGTGAAGGCGATCTTCGTTCCATCGGGTGAGAAATGTGGGTTGCTCAAAAAACGGAACTTCAGGAATGTGTCGATCTCAATCTTCTTCATCGTCATGTCCTCCATAATTAGTATTTTGTAACAGGAAATCCGAGGAATTCCCTATTATACAAACAGGCACTAATGTGCCACTGATGCGCACTTGCGCAAAAATGCAGGTCAGATGCATCCATCCACAGAATCCGCCGGGCTGACCCCGGAAGATCATAGGCCGGAAGGCACTGGATCGCTATGAAATGAGTATAAATACTCAGAGTGGAATGTGTCAAGGAAAAGTGGAGCAGGGCTATCCGGAAAAAGCGCTTGCCATATCGGAAAAATGATGTTAAAATGTTTTAGACTATGTATAATGCGCACGAAAAGGTCCCCGAGACCGGTGCACGAGAGATAAAAAAGAGCGAGATGCGAAGAGAAAGGAAGCTGAACCGATGTCAGGACATAATAAATTTTCCAACATCAAACATAAGAAAGAGAAAAATGACGCAGCAAAGGGTAAGATCTTTACCGTAATCGGAAGAGAGATTGCTGTCGCAGTTAAAGAGGGCGGCGCTGATCCGGCTAACAACAGCAAGCTGCGTGATGTGATTGCAAAAGCAAAAGCAAACAACATGCCGAACGATACCATCGACCGCGGTATCAAGAAAGCAGCCGGTGACTTAAACTCCGTAAACTACGAAAACTTAACATACGAGGGATACGGTCCGAGCGGTGTTGCGATCATCGTTGACACACTGACTGACAACAAGAACCGTACCGCAGCAAACGTAAGAAGCGCATTCACCAAAGGAAACGGAAGCGTTGGAACACCGGGATGCGTATCCTACATGTTCGACCAGAAAGGCCAGATCATCATTGACAAAGAAGAGTGTGAGATGGATGCAGACGAACTGATGATGCTCGCTCTGGATGCAGGCGCAGAGGATTTCTCAGAGGAAGAGGACAGCTTCGAGATTCTTACTTCCCCGGATGATTTCTCAAAAGTCCGCGAGACACTGGAGAAGGAAGGCATCCCGATGGCTGAGGCTGAGATCACCATGATTCCGCAGAATTATGTGACTCTGAGTGATGAAAACGATATTAAATTCTTAAACCGTACACTGGATCTGCTGGATGAGGATGATGACGTTCAGGCAGTCTACCACAACTGGGATGAGTAAAATCTATGTTTAAAGAAGGAATATGCCCGTGCTGCCATGAGAAGATCCAGGTTCCGGAAGACAGGGATCAGATCATCTGCATGTTCTGCGGAAAAGAGATTTCTGTGGAGGAAGCACTGGAAAAACAGAAGAGTAAGATCCGTAAAGTATCGCAGGAAGAGTATGATCAGTATATGGATACAGCAAAAGCTGTTCTTGAGAAACTGATCAGGGAGTGTGATAATCCTATGCAGAATTTCAGAAAGAACCTGTATGAGGGTGCTTTCAATGATTTCTGCAGTATCAACAGACCACTGTTTGAGGCAGTGGATATGATCTGCGGCAATGCAGAGGATGCAGACGGTGTGACAACTGAACTGACAGATCATTTGATAAATGCTGCAAAAGAGGAACTGGCAGGTGTGAAGTTCAAAGGTCATAAGAACCAGAAGCAGATGGACTATAATTTTCTGCTGAGTATTTATCTGGTGCCGTCAGCAGTGAAATATCCGGGTGAGTATTCAGAGCAATTTGCAGATCATCTGCTGGCAGACTGGAATCAGGCATTTGGAACCAATCTTGGGAAAGCTACCTATGAGGGAATTGCAGGCGGCTTCCGCAGAAAACTGTGTTATGTGACTACGGCTGTGTGCGAGGGCCTTGGAAAAGGAACCGACTGCTATGAGCTGAACGTTCTGAAACGTTATAGGGATGAGTATCTGGAGCATGCCAAGGGCGGTCATGAGCTTGTGGAAGAGTACTATGACATTGCGCCGACCATCGTAAAACGTATGGAAAAAGAAGCGGATAAAGAGCAGATTTACAGAGCGTTGTATGAGGACTATCTGATGCCCTGCATCAGGAAGATCGAAGCGCAGGAATACGAAGAATGTCGTGACCTTTATGAATCTATGGTGGAAACACTCAAAGTAAAATATTTGATGTAAAAAACTGCCGTGGGGAAGATGCTCCACGGCAGTTCTGATATAAAATAAAAGGATCGAGGAGGATTTTACGAATGAGTAAAGAGTTCAGACCAGATACTATCTGCGTACAGGCAGGATGGAAACCAAAGAAAGGTGAGCCGAGAGTACTGCCGATCTATCAGAGCACTACATTTAAGTATGATACAACGGAAGAAATGGGCAGATTGTTTGCACTGGAGGAAGATGGATATTTCTACAGCAGACTTCAGAACCCGACCAACGATGCGGTGGCAGAGAAAATCTGTGAACTTGAGGGCGGTGTAGCTGCCATGCTCACATCTTCCGGTCAGGCAGCGAACTTCTATACGATCGCTAATTTGTGTCAGGCGGGGGATCACATTGTGTGTTCTGCAAAGGTATA
>OGFF01003128.1_pt1 | contig 12959 bp, 10 predicted proteins | sample 1570751 | NCBI WGS metagenome assembly OGFF01 (sample SAMEA2581951, study PRJEB24529) | metagenome | biome: Human gut stool | place: China | collected 2011 | reverse complement strand
TAGTGGTCTGCAAAAACGCTGTCAGACAAGTTGCAATCACCTGCTTGCACCAGCCGTAAAAACCGTCTGTATATCCTCTCGGAACACCAAATAAATAAAGACTTCCAACCGCTATCTGACAAAGCATTATACCGCCTCTTTTGATGTTTGCAAATATAACTTTTACAGTGCAGTATTCAAATAAAATTATGAAAAACAGACTGAACAGCGACACATCGGAGGAAAGTGCAACTATGATTTTCAGTCCCGAATCTGCCACAGAATCCGACACATCACCGATAAAATTACCAAGCAGTTCATGGGTAAAAGTACCCTGCGTCGCAACGCAAAACGAGTACAATCGCTGTGGAATAACAGTCACAAGACTCGCCGCCATAAAGCCTTTCAGCACGTTTAAACAAGTGCCTTTTATGTTTGCCTGCCCTGATTCATAAGCTATTGCCGTATCGAATACCGCCACAATCATTCCGCAGACAAACAGCATCCAAGCAAGGCTGTGAAACAGCGATATAAACGCCTGCACCCATGAAAGTTCAAATATATCACTTGTTGTTCCGTTTATAAATTCAAACAGATCTGCCACCGCGCCGTAAATCAGATTGAAAAGCCACTTAAACATGGTTTCCCATATCCAGTCACCGACAGCGTCGGTAACATTGCCTATTGTGTTATCCCACAGGCTTGAAATTCCGTCGCCTATCCAGTCAATGGCGTCCCCGATCCAGTCAAACATTTTTCTTCACCCCGATCTCTCCCTTTATTTTATACAGCGAACTTCGCCTGCCTCCCTGAACATGATGGCGCGGAAAGCGTTCTAAAAGTTCATTCTTTTCAAGTTCATTAAAGGCTCTGAATACCGTTGCCTTCGAGACTTTCAAGTCCTCTGCGATCCTGCGGACAGACGGAAAACATTCGCCGTATTTGTCTGCGCGATTTGCCAGATAACAATAAACCGAGACTGCCTTGTGAGACAGTCCCAGATCGTAAATCCTTCTTGGTAATATCAATTTCTTCACCCTTTCGTCCTGATATTATTTTTCTTTTTAGGAAGCTCCTCATCGTCAAATTCCGGCTGAAAAACTTCTTTTTTCTGAGGATATTTTAGACTCACATCACGAATAAGTTCGCCGCAATCCTTGTAGGAAACTTTTCTTGCAGCCTTATCCGGCAGACAGTATTCTTCTTCAAATTTAATGCCCCATTTGAAGTACAGTTTAAGCTTTGATATCATGGGGTGTGTTCCTGTTTTCATGAAGATAAACTGTCCCTTTGGCATTGATTTTAACTCGTCAACTGTCATTAACGGTCTGCCGATCATCTGTAATGACTGTGATTTTTCTCTGCCATTTGATACAGAACCGGACAGCACAGTCTGCTCTCCCAAGGACTTTGACAGCACTTCCGCTGATTGGGAATTTGGCGCAAAACCGCCGAAAACCGTTAACTGCGTGTTGTCTGTGATGATCTCCATACCCTGTTTTCCGTAGTTCTGTTCAAGCTGTGCAAATGACTGAATAACTGCAACAATACTGATTTTACGGGAACGTCCTGCGGAAAACATTGCCTCTATACCGTCGATTTTCGGGAAAGTGCCGAGTTCGTCACAGTAGAACATAACACGTTTTTTCAGCTTGCCACCGTCTTCATCGGCTATCACTAAAATCTCTCTGTAAAGCTGCTGAATCAAAAGACTTACCATGAAATATTTGCTTACATCCTCCTCCGGAAGCACAATAAAAATTGCTGATTTCTCATTGCAGAACTTCTCCGCATCTATAGCCGTATCGAAGCACAGCATCTGCTCAAGCTCTGAATCAAGGAAGCTGTTAAGCCTCGACAGAGCCGTACTCATGACCGACAGCATGGTCTGGTCGGAGGTGTTCAATGCTGCTCCGGCAAGCCACTTTGCCTTGTGTTCCGGCGGAAGCTTTTCCATAAGTTCTGAAAAATAGGTCTTGGCTTTGGCTTTTGAATCGGGCTGCACTTTCGCAAGCAAGTCCTGTATCAGCTTGAAAACAGATACAATATGCCGTTCGTTTTTGTCACCGAACTCTGCTAAAAGCAAAATTACCGAAGCTAAAAGCCCCTCTGCGGCGTCATAAAAGTATGCGTTTGCACCGCTTTCTGTACTTCCGCCTCCAATGTCGATTATGGTTTTGGCTGTGATTTTCGCATACTTTTCAGCCTTTGCTTTTGCTGAAAGATTGTTTTTGTCGTAAAGATATAAGTCCATATATTTGTTAACAAGGTGCAGAATATTATTTTCATCACTTCTGGTCGGATTACGCAGATCAAGCACAGAAACGTTGTAGCCATAGTACTTTTTTGCGATAGTTCCGTAGTTTCTGACAACGTCGCCCTTGCAGTCAGTATTTATAAAACTCATGCCGCTTGCACAGGCAAACTCTAAGTTTGGATACAAAAAATATGCAGTCTTTCCGACACCTGCAGCACCAATCATCAGCGTATGCACATCTCCTTCATCAATCAGAGCAACAGTATTTTTACCAGTTCCTCTGCATCCGATTATCGTACCCTGAACAGTCGGAAGATTCTTTCCCTTGCGCCATTTCTCAGGCTCGAATGGCAGAGAAACAAAAGCCTTTTTTATTTCTGGTTTACTTGCCCAACGAGCCGCGCCATACTGACCATTTCCGACTCTTTTGGATTTGATTCCATTTAAGGATTTGTTGTCAAGTAAATTTACAAGAACAATAAATACAATAAAGATTACAGTCAGTACACCTGTTAAAATCATTTGTTTTTCATTCAAACTTCATATTCTTCTTTCTGCTATAAATTTATTTATTAGTGTTAATCTTTCAAGATATTGCGCTGTGAGGCGGAGGATATGTCAGCCGAAGTTACTCGGCTGAATCCTTAATCCAGTTACATACAAGGTTCTGAATTTTGTACAAATTCTATTTTCTCCGACTGCTCCTGAATCGGCTGTGAAAGCGCATTTTCCGCCTCCAATCTCACAGCGTTATCCGCAAGCTGAAACAACAACTTTGCTGTCTGAATTGATTGCTCACGGGTACGGGCAGTTTGCTTTAAATTCTGCATGACAGCCTGCACAGAATCGCTCAGATTTCGCTGCTTTTGCGCCGTTCTGCCCTTGTCCGCATACGCCTTGTAGTCGTCCTTGAGTTTGCTCTTAAGCCTTAAAAACGCCCTATCTTCATCGCTCAGCCGCTGTGTTTTGGGCAAGAAAAATGCCGAGCCTGCAAGCGCATACTCAGCCAGATACCTATATTGATTATTTTTAAAAGCCGCATATATCTGCGATTTCAGCTTGTCCGGACGACATTTCAGATACTCCAAATTTTCAACCTGACAATGATATCCCTCCTTGATTTTATGGGGAACAGCCGGCAAAAAATCTGCACCGTTAAGCTGTTTTAAATCCTCATTCCAATCTTTATTTATTGGCAGAATCCGCTTAATATCGGCATATCCTTTTTCTTTCAAAATGTCACTAAGCCTGTCCGCAGAGTCGATACCGCCAACATCATTGTCGGTGCAAATCGCAATTTCAAACAGATTTTCATGCCCTTTTAACGCTGTTAAAACAGCATTTTCATACACTCCGTTCATAGCAATATATGAATGTTCCTGCCAGTTTTCGGGGTGCAAAGTCAGATAACTCAGCATATCAATTGGAGCTTCAAAAATAAACAGTTTTCCCGATTCTCCAAAGTGTGCAAAGCTATATTTTGTGTCCGAACCCTCCACAGTCTGCCGGAACGACTTCCCGAAAGTCGTCGTCCCACGCTTGTGAGCCTGACGGGGAACTCCGTTCTCGTCAGCTCCCACAAATACAGCATTGTGATGTTCCTTGTCCTCGTAGAGTAGTTTCCGCTTTGCAAAGTGAGTAATGACTTCCGCTGCAATGAATCGCTGCTTGATGAGATATGCAAATACCCTGTGCATATTGTCGTTGGCTTCGGGCAGTCTAAAATCTTTCTGTTTTTCTGACTGCTTAGTGGATTTCAGTGGAACGGAGGACAGAGAAGTTACTCTCTGTCCCAACAATTCCTGCACTGCTGTCGGAAAATCCATTCCGTAGTGATACTGCATAAACTTTATTGCTCCGCCGCCTGTCTGATTTTTATGGTCGAACCATGTTGATCCACGAATCGTTATACTGTCGTGTTTGCCCGAATCATCGCTGTAAATCAGCTTGTATTCACGTCCTGCACGCTCAAGCTTTTCACCTCGCACACGCAGGTATTCTGCCAGATCTACGCTGTTCGCTGTCATTTTTTCTTCTTCTGTAAATGGGATATATGGCATAAAACCACCAGCCTTTAATACTTCACATTCTCTGCAAACTTTACTATAAGCTGCATAAAACTTTGCCTTTCCATCATATCCGTACTGAGATATGCACCAGACACAACGGTAAGCTTGTTTTCACTAAGAACAGCATAGGTTTCAGTGTACCCGAACTGCGACGCCATACCGTCGGTTTTCTGAATCGACGCATAACGCTGATATTTTCCTTTTGATACAACGCTGCTTGTCATTCTGTAATTGGACATAAAATCGTTCTCAGTGATACCGTTCATCTGAGAAGCAGTCTGCCTGAAGTAATGATCTCCGAAATTTTCAAGGATATATTCCATATCGTAAGAAAGATTGCTTTTACTCAGATCAATACACATCACATTCAAAACACCGCCGCCGTTCTTGCCTTTAAGAGATATTTTCTGAATACCGTTGGAACTGTCGGTTTCCGATTCAAAGGTACAGCCTTTCATAACTTCTGTTACAAATTTGCTCGTATCTGCAAAGCTGATACCTGAATCGAAAAATTCAGCAATAAATGTATTTGTTCTGATCTGTTCCTCATTTGTATTGCTGTCACTTTCCGAAAGCACAGAAGAATCTGCTAAGGAATCAGCGCTTACCATTGTTGTTTCCGTAACGGCATTCTGAATCGGCGGACTAATCGTTCCGCAGGCTGTCATTGTAAGCATAATCGCTGCTAAAATTGTACTCATTACTTTTGTTTTCATATTCATTTACACCCCTAATCAGATTATGCTCCAGATGTACAGCGGACAGGTCAGAGAAAAGATCAGACAGCCGAAAATGATAGCGATCGGCGTCCATTCAAGCTGACCGTGTTTGCGGTAATCGAGGTATGCGAGTGTTATCTTCACAAACAGCAAAACTGCAAGTATAACGTCTATCACGGGAAACACCACATTGTTTACGACTGATACGACCTGTGATCTTGCCGTAGTCCAAGTGCTTTCCACAGCTCCTGCTACATCTCCGCTTGCATAAGCTGTCAGACCACCGAAAGTGCTCGTCACAGCAGCGGTAATTAAAGCTATAAATGTTCTCTTTTTCATATTTAAACCTCCAAAATTCTTCCTGTCAAAACAGTCCTTGAGCTGCCCTCAGAGCCGGTGCAAGTAGACAGCGAAATAAACTGATCGTCCTCGGAAATTCCGATATTTTTCCAAATAAAAGAGTGCCCTCTCAGGCTGTCGAGCCACAGATTCACATCGGAATTTACATCATAAAAATCATCGTAATTTTCCGGCTGTGAAACTGAGAAAAAATCAATTTTATACACCGCATTCGAAGTGGTTAGCCAGCCGTAATTGTGACTATCAAAATAGCTGCTGTCGATGAATTTAATCACGTCCGCAAACATACTTCCGTCGCTCATATTGTGACCGTACAGAATGTTGATTCTGCCCGTAAAATAGGAATTGCAGCGATAATCAAGAAATATCGACCCCACCCTTAAATAGCTGCCGTCAACAGCTCTGTGAAGATAAAAATCATTATCGCCGGAGTACATCACAGGATAGTTTATTTTCGTTTCGGGGACGTTGATCCAACCGATAGAATTATCAATATTAGTACACAATTCCTGAGTCTCTTCTTTCAGCTTTTCTTCCGCTTCAAATGGTATTTCAGTGCTGTTTTCTTCTTCTGAATTACTATCTTCCGACAGCTCCAAAAGTGTAAAATCCGGTATAAACGGCTTAAGTTTTTCTTCCTGAATTTTTACCTGAATATCGTCATGAAACAGTAAAAATAATCCCCCGAAAAGGAGGGCGGCTGAAACCACAGCCGCCGAAACTTTAATTATTTTATTCTTCATTCTTACCGCCTTTTCTCTTTCTACAGATAAACAAAACAGAGCCTATCGCAAGTGAAAGACCGATCATGATCCACGCTAAAAGATTACTGCCGTTATCGCCGGTGTACGGTGTTGTCTGCTGCGGGATTTTTGTATTTGTCATACTGCACTTCACAATTTCACCGTTCTCTTTAATAGTAAACGGATAGGAATTTTCGTCAAGGATATATCCGTCGGGAGCGTCGAATTCACGGTAGAAATAATCGCCCACACGGAGCATATCGAATTTCACTATACCATTGTCATCTGTTCTTCCCTGAACGACAACATTGCCGTCCTTGTCAAGGATTTCGATGCCGCAGTCAGGTATAAGCTGACCCGTTGAAACGTCGGTTTTAGTGATCTCCACACTACCTTTTTCAGGCTTATTTATGAATCCTTTTCCGACTTCCGTGTTTGAAATTTCTACGGTTTCGCCGTTCTTTTCAATGCTGAACGAGTACACATTTTCATCGATAATAAAGCCATCGGGAGCAACAGTTTCCTTCAAGAAATACTTGCTGTATTCAAGGTTTTCAAGAAGGTAAACGCCCTTTTCTGTTTCTGACAATTTGCCGATTTCAGACTCGCATTTTTCATCGGAATAAACAGTGAATTCTGCACCTGAAAGCCTGTTATCAGGGTATTCCTCGTCAATTGCCGCCGCTGCAGAAAAGCACCTGATCTTCTCGTTAACTGTACGAATATTGATAATTTCTTCGTGTTCCGAAACAGTTACGGGGTAGCTTTCATCACTTAAAACATAACCCTCCGGAGCTGCAATTTCACGCACAATATAGCTGCCGAAAGGTACTTCTTCAAAGCCGAATTCACCCTTGGAATCGGACTCGGAAGTCATGATCGCATTGTCAGAAACAAACTCAGTTTCTTCATTGGAAAACAGTCCGAAGAGAGCGTTTTCAAGCGGTTCTTCACTTTCGGTTACCTTGATTCCTTTGACTGTTCCTCGTTTAAGAAGATTTTTAAATTGTCCGCAATCCACATACACTGTGGTCATTTCCTGACCCTGATACTCGAAGCTTACAATGTACTTTTCACCATTTAAAATATAGTGCTCATCGGTGGCGATTTCCTGAACATAATATTTAGCAAAAGGCACTTTTTCAGCTATAACAGCCTTCATATTTTCATCAAGAGAAACCTCTGCGATAAGTCCATCTTCGGGAATTACATTACCGTCTGCGGCCGTGATTTCCTCTGCGGCAAACAGTCCGAAACGTACATTTTTGTACTCGGAATTCATACCGATTCCAAAAGCTTCATCCTGTTCCATAAGCTTCTCAAGGCTTATTTCAACACTCTGATAATCGTTGACAAATGACGTATTCACGGTATCTCTCACGCTGACCTCCTGTCCTGCATAGCTAAGCTCCACAAGCTGCGGTTCTGTGTTTAAAACGTAGCCGTATGGGGCTGTGATCTCTCTGATTTCATACTTTCCGAGGTATAATAAATCAGTTTCCGCATAGCCGTTTTCATCGGTTGTAAGTTCGGCAACTTTTTCGCCTGCGTTAGCTCTGACAGTACCGTCAGCCGTTACGATATCCTCGCTTGCGATAACCTGATAAACCGCTCCGGAAAGTCCGTTTTCCTCGAAAACAGGTGTATAAGTGGTCTGTCCGCTTTCATGTACTTCACCGTTTTCATCAATATATATCGCACTGCCGAGAGCAGTAACAGAACTGAAAGTATCGCCGGATTTCTGAATGCTGATCCTGCCTTTCTGAGCAGTATTGTATTTTTCAACAACTACGGTTTTATCTGTACCGTCAATCGTAAATGGAACAGGATTCTCATCAAGAACATACCCGTCAGGTGACTTCACCTCATGAAGCTCATAATCACCGTAAGACAGTTCCTGCGGCAGCATTAATGTCCCGCTGTCATCAGTATAAAAAGTGTCAAGAATCATTTCTGAAGGATAGTTGATTTTCTGTGTTACATAGCATGAATCTGCACAGTCCCATACCTTAAACCCGATTCCTGAAACAGGAATAACATTACCTGTTTCAGCATCTTTCTTCACAATTCTTACAAATGAAGTTAAGACAGCGTCATTAATGAGGTAAAAATAGTTCTTTTCATTTTTGCTGACATTAACTTCAAAATCCGGCATAAACTCTGTATTTTCCCATCCCTTGGTCTGGTGAACAATATATATTCCATATGGCATTAATTTTGTTTCGGCAAAGCCGTTTTCATCTGTAATGAGATAATCACGCTCATTTTCCTTCGCATTTCCATAGCTGCCTGCATTTTTAAGATACACCTCGAATTCTGCACCTGTTTCGGGTGTTTCTATCTGTGTTGTACCATCGTCTGAATGCTTGATAATACTGATTTTGCCCTTAATAACTTTTTCACTTACTTCCTTAAAAAGAGTATTTTTCTCGATGATATAATTTTTCGGATCTGCTCCTATAATGCATACTGTTTCATCCAGGAGATATCCCTCCGGAGTGCTTATTTCACGAAGCGTCCAGTTATCTCCGCAGATATATTCTTTTGTCCTGAAATATCCGTTTTCGTCCGTTGTATAGGTATCAACCAGTTCCTCTCCATTAAAAATACCGTATACTGCACCTGAAAGTGTACCGTCTCCCTGTGCCGTACCTGTTTCCGAATCCTTCTTCACAATTTCAGCAGTGAATTTCTTCAGCCTATTTTTAAATGTAACACTTTTTGTTGCATCTGCCGTAAGAGTTACAGTCTGATCCGCAGGAACGACATACTTTACAGGAACATTTTTCTCGGAAATGGTGTACACTATTTTCTCATTATTGCTGTCATAAACAGGAATATCCGAAAGAACTGCAATTCCGTCAGAGCCTGTTTTTATGCTGTATTTCTTGCCGCCACCCTTAATTTCAAAAGTGCGGTCACCATTTTCTCCGTCCTCTGACTGTTTGTTGATTTTGATTGCCCCTGTTTTAAGGCAATACCGCACAATTGCAAAGCAGTGAAAAACATGGTATAATAGGAGTATGGAAACACAACTGAAACTGGCCATGATGAACGATGAGCTGGGACAGGCCAGAACCAGCAAAAAAGAATTTCTGGATAAAATTGAAAGCATCATACCGTGGGATACATTCGTAGGAATCATCGAGCCGTGCTATTACAAAGGAGAGCGCGGCAATAAACCATATCCGCTGGAACTGATGCTGAGAATCTTTCTGCTGCAAAATCTTTATGATCTTGCAGATATGCGCGTTATGACGGAAGTCATTGACAGCCGTGCGTTCTCTGAGTTTTGCGGAGTAACATCACCGGATGAAGTGCCAGATGGGGATACCATCGGCAGGTTCAGAAATCTTTTGGAGAAAAACGGCATTCAGGAAAAGATCTTTGCAGAGGTTGTGAAGATTCTTGAAGAACGAGCGCTCATTCTGAAAAAAGGAACAATTGTGGATTCTACTTTGATTGCAGCGCCATCTTCGACAAAGAATCAAAAGAAAAAGCGTGATCCGGAGGCACATTCGACGAAAAAAGGCAATCAGTGGCATTTCGGATACAAGGGGCATATCGGTGTTGACGAAGAAAGCGGACTGGTGCATCATGTCAAGGTGACACCTGCAAATACAGCGGATGTCACGGCTGTTCCTGATCTGCTGTACGGAGAAGAAGACCGGGTAAGCGGAGATTCCGGATATCTCGGTGCTGACAAACGTGATGATGCCGTCAAAAAGAATAAAGCAGGCAAAAAGATCAAGTACAATATCAACCGCAGGCCGTCATCTCTGAAAAAGCTCTCCCGCAGTGGGCAATACTATGCAAGGAAAAAAGAACATGAAAAATCATCCGTAAGATGCAAGGTGGAACATGTTTTTGCTATCGTCAAACGGTTATTCCGATATCGAAAAACACGATATCGGGGTCTGCGAAAACAGACCGCCAAACTGAATATCATGTTCGCATTGGCGAATCTGTATCTGGCTGACAGGAAATCCCTGACGGCTTGATTCAGTGCGCCCTGCGGACGAAAATTGAACATATCTATGCGTATTCAGCTTTAGGGACGGATGCGCTTTTTCTTTATCACGATATATGCGGTGTTGCCTTAAGTTCATTATTGAATTTCACATTCACAGTCAGATCTGCATTTCCGCTTGTCAGCGTCACATTCTGCGCCTTTGGAGTTTCATAACGGGTTGCAATATTAATTTCGGAAACCGTGTAGGTAACAGGTTTTCCGGATTTCATGTCATAAACTTTAAGTCCTGAAAACTCTGCAATTCCATTAGAATCAGTCCTTTTTGAATATGCACTGCCATCAGAACCGGTCACTTTGAATTCGATATCCTTGACAATTTTGTCCTCAGAGGTCTTGTTTACCTTGATTTTTCCCGTCCGATAATTTTCATAAACAGTAACCGTCTGATTTGATTTCAACTCGTAAACTTTAGTCGAGAGAGCGTAGCCTTTCGGAGCGGAAAGTTCCTTAACATAATATGTGCCGTCGGGAATCTTGATCGAACCGATACCGTCAGCTCCGATTGTAATTTCTCCGACCTTTGTTTTGCAGGCCTTGTCGCTGTACACTCCGTACTTTGCAGTACTGCCGTCAACAGGTGATTTTCCAACGATCTGACTCGTACCATCGATGCATTTTTTAATGCTGAAAGTGGCGTCACGGGAGGTTAATTTATAGGCAACAAAGCTTTTGAACCTCGCCTTGCCGTCGGTATTGTTGTTGATAACACAGCCCTGTGAACCATTGCATTCTATTCTCCAATGCTTACCTCCATCACCGTTGCCGCTGCCAACATAGGGGGAAACTGCATTTCTATCATATCCGAGTTTTACAAGGTAATCTAACACAGCGTCCCTGCTGTCAAACTTTCCCATGTAAAACCACATATGTCCATTATCCTTTGCAGTACCTGATACAACTGATCCCGGAATCAGATTTTCGCTGTCAAAATACTGATGACTGTCCGCATCAAGTTTTTCATAAACGACTTCAATTGGTGAAGTTATTCCTTTGTAGGTCATGGTACAGTTTTTATATGCAGAACCGTCCGCATAATCCCAATAATTCTGCGGAACAGGGTTATTGGATGGGAATCCGGCGGTGCTTACGCCCAGATCTGTCAGTGTTGCATAAATCAGACCGGAGCAGTCAAGACCCCTTTGGCGTACAGTTTCCATAGACTGTTTGGTAGGATTTGAAGATGAATAAACGCCGTCGTAGCCCTTGCAGTCCCAGCCGTATGGAACGCCTAAATACTTAGCCGCTTGCTTGATGACTTCGTCCCCTGAGAGCAGAGGCTCTTTAGCGGTTTCGGCAGCAGAGGTTTTAAAGCTGCTGAGATTTGTTCCGATTAAGGTAAAAGCGCATAGTCCCGCCATGAGACCTGCGCCGAGTTTTTTCAGTATTCTGTTTTTAAACATATTTTTTCCTTCCTAAAAGAAAAAGGCCCGCATTTGCGAGCCTTTCATGATTTTTATTCGTACCGCACACTGCTGATGATATCGGCAGATGCGATATAGCTTTCGTTTGCGTCCACTATCTCTGTAAATTCACACATATTTTCCGTGAGGAAGCTGCCTGCCTGCGTATCAAGAACATACCACACGCCGTCGATTCTGACCACATTTGCAACGTGTCCGTACAGCCTGTTTTCAGTCCATGCGAAGTAGCATTCCAGACTATATTCCTGACACATTTCGTAGGTCTGATATGCGTATTGTACGCACGTTCCGCTGCCGTTTGCCGTCATATATTCATAAACTGCAAGTGCCTTTTCATAATCTGTCAGATTATTCTGCGGTGGCTCTGTCTGTGTTACTTCCGTTGTTGCGGTTACAGTCGTTGTTTCGGGTGGTAATGTGGTTGTTACTTTTTTGGGCATTTCGGTTGTAGTGGTCGTTTTAACTGCTTCAGCAGTTGTAACCCGTGCTTTAATTTCATTTTTCTTTTCTGTTATGAATGTTTCTGGTGTTGTAGATGTGGTTGGAGTTGTTTCGGAAAGTGTTGTTGTGATAATGGGTTCAGATGTCGGGATTATTTTTTCTATAACCTCAGGGGCAGCAATTTCTGTTATCGCTTGCGTTACAGCTTCGGTCTGAAGTTGTGTTGCCGTTTCCGTCGCAACATTCTCTGTAACTGCAGTTTCTGTTTCGTAATTTCCACAGGCTGTAAGTGCTGTACAGATTAAGAGGATAAGCATTGATTTTTTCATATGGATCAGCTCCCTTTATATTGTTTTCTGACCTGACAATACCATAAAATCAACGCAATATCCAGACCTTTTACAGAAATTCTACCATTTCAATAAGGCGGAGGACGGATTTTTAAGCATAACCAATCAAGAATAATCATTGATACCTCACATAAAAATAATGGTAATATCCCTGTCCTGTTCTATTTCCATAGCAGGTTCGGCAAACATTTCGGAATACTGTTCGATCTGCTCATCCGTAAGCGAACATGAATCCCACTCGCCGTATTCATTTTGATAGTTTCCCGATATGAAAAAAGTACCGTGGACAAGGCATTCGCCTACCATTCTGTTGGGTTCTGAGCCGTTCAGCAGGAATTCATCATTGCACCAGGCTATCGCTTTGTTGGTAGGATCAAAATATATCGGTTCAATATATCCGCCGACCACCTCCTGCATTTCATGTAAATCATCAGCAATATCCCTGATATATGGCTCTTTTTTCGGTTCAATTACAAGTATCTTCATTTTTCCTCAGCTTTCTGTTTCTTCACTGCAAAGCTCAGAAATCGGACACACTCCGCAGCCTTCAGTTCTGTCACATATCCTCATCTTCTCCTCATCAGTAA
>OGFF01003126.1_pt1 | contig 12962 bp, 7 predicted proteins | sample 1570751 | NCBI WGS metagenome assembly OGFF01 (sample SAMEA2581951, study PRJEB24529) | metagenome | biome: Human gut stool | place: China | collected 2011 | reverse complement strand
GTTGCCAGCCGCATGGGCAGCGCTGACGCCGAGACCCTCGACCAGGCCCTTGACGCCGCCCTCACCCTCGACAAGGTCAACGTGGGAGACGATGAACAGGTCAGCCAACTCATCCATCGGGATGGCGTTCAGGAAGTCGTAGACCTCCTTGCTGCAGTACAGCGTCAGACCGGCCTCCAGCGCAGAGCCGATGACCTTATCGGCACGGGCCTGCTCCAGCACCTTCTTGACGTCGTCGCGGATGGCCATGATGCGGTCCCACTTAGCTTCAAACGCCTCATCGGCGGCAGCCTTGGCCTCGGGCATCTGCTCAAAGACAACATAGTCCTTCATGCCGTCCAGCTTCGGGATGTAGCTCCAGATCTCCTGGCTGGTGAAGCACAGGATGGGTGCCAGCAGCTTGGTGAAGTCGACCAGGATGCGGTACAGCGCGGTCTGGGCACAGCGGCGTGCGTGGTCATCTGCGCAGTACAGACGATCCTTGATGACGTCCATGTAGAAGTTGGACATATCAATGACGCAGAAGTTGTACAGCGCGTGGTAGGCACGGCTGAAGTCGTAGTGCTCGTAGGCATCGCGCATGGTGGCGGTCAGCTTGTTGCAGGCCTCGAGTGCCCAGCGGTCGATCTCGAACAGCTGGTCATCATCGACCATATCCTTCGCGGGATCAAAGTCGCTGATATTGCCCAGCATGAAGCGGGCCGTGTTGCGCATCTTGCGGTACGCCTCGGACAGCTGGCGGAAAATTTCCTTACCGGCGCGGACGTCGACGGTGTAATCGCTGGAAGCGACCCACAGGCGGATGATGTCAGCACCGTAGTCGCGGATGATCTCACTGGGCTCCATGCCGTTGCCGGCGGACTTGTGCATCTGCTTGCCCTGGGCATCGACGACCCAGCCGTGGCACAGGACCTCGCGGTACGGGGCCACACCCTGGGTGGCGACGCTGGTCAGCAGACTGGACTGGAACCAGCCGCGGAACTGGTCGGCACCCTCCATATACATATCAACGGGCCAGCGCAGCTCGGGGCGCTCACGGCAGACAGCGCTCCAGGTGGAGCCGGAGTCGAACCAGACGTCCATGATGTCGGGGTCCTTCTCCCAGTCGGAGGCACCGCACTCGCAGACCTCGGTCTTGGGCAGGATGTCGTTGGCATCGTACTTGTACCAGGCGTCGCTGCCCTCCTTGCGGAACAGGTCGGACACAGCCTTGATGGAGGCATCGGTGATATGGTACTTGCCGCACTTCTTGCAGTAGAATACCGGGATGGGCACGCCCCAGACGCGCTGGCGGCTGATGCACCAGTCACTGCGGTCACGGACCATACCGGCCATGCGGTCATGGCCCCACGCCGGCTGCCAGTGCACGCTGTCAATGGCCTTGTAGACGTCCTCCTTGAAGGCGTCGATGGAGCAGAACCACTGCTCGGTAGCACGGAAGATGATGGGATTATGGCAGCGCCAGCAGTGCGGATACTGATGCTTGATGTGCAGCTGGCCCATGACAGCGCCGGCGGCGGTCAGGTCGGCCAGAATGGTCTTGTTGGAAGCCCAGACACGCTGGCCTGCGTACTTGCCGGCCTGCTCAGTCAGATAGCCGCCGTCGTCCACAGGGACGGTGATGGGGATCTGGGGGTACTTCTGGCAGACGTTGAAGTCATCGACGCCGTGGCCGCCGGCGGTGTGGACACAGCCAGAGCCGCTTTCCAGCGTGACGTGGTCGCCGAGGATGACCCAGCCTTCCTTGGGCAGATAGACGTGGTTATAGCGCATCAGCTCGAACTCTGCACCGCTGACAGGCTCACCCACCACCTCATACTCGGTGATGTGGCAGGCATCCATGACGCTCTTGACGAGGTCAGTGGCCATGATGTGGAACTCGTCGCCGATCTTGACGAAGGAGTACTCGAACTGGCCGTTCAGGCAGATAGCCTCGTTGGCTGGCAGGGTCCAGGTGGTGGTGGTCCAGATGACGAAGTAGGTCTTCTCCATCGGGATGCCGTGCTTTGCCAGAACGCCATTGGGGTCCTGAGAGACGTGGAAGCGGACGAAGATAGAGTCGCACTCGTCCTCGCCGTACTCGATCTCGGCCTCAGCCAGAGCGGTGCGGCAGTCGGGGCACCAGTAGACAGGCTTCAGACCTTTGTAGATATAGCCCTTCTTGGCCATCTCACCGAAGATCTCGATCTGACGGGCCTCAAACTCGGGCTTGAGGGTCAGATAGGGATGCTCAAAATCGCCGATAACGCCCAGACGCTTGAACTGGTCGCTCATGATGTCGATGTGCTCGGTGGCGAACTTCTCGCAGATCTGGCGCAGCTCGAGCTTGGAGATGTCCTTCTTCTTCTCGCCGACGGAGGACAGGGCCTTCAGCTCAATGGGCAGGCCGTGGGTATCAAAGCCGGGTACATAGGGAGCCTGGAAGCCCTCCATGTTCTTCTCACGGATGATGATGTCCTTGATGATCTTGTTCAGCGCGGTACCCATGTGGATATTGCCGTTGGCATACGGAGGGCCATCGTGCAGGATGAACTGAGGTTTGCCCTCGTTGTGCTTCATGAGCTGGTTGTACAGGTCGTTGTCGTCCCAATCCTTGAGCATGACCGGTTCCTTCTTGGGCAGGCCGGCGCGCATCTCAAACAGGGTCTTGGGCAGATTCAGAGTACTGTCGTACTGAGACTTATTCTTAGCCACTGGTTTTACACTCTCCTCTATTGGTTTTGCAATCGCAAACAGCGCAGCTACGCGCTTATTTTATCAAAACAGCTTTACGGCACACAAATGATGCCTTGCTGTCGATGCTTAGGGAATTATTCGCTGAAGTTCACGCCCTGAAAGGCAGCGTTGGCGTCTGCCGGGGGCGGGTCGAGCTTGAGCTGAGATTCGTCCTTCTCCCAGAAGTCCTCGCTGGCCTTCTCGGGGGCGGCGTCTTCCGTCTCGGCAGCGTCCGCAGCGGGTGCTGCTTCCTCGGTGGTATCGGCATCCTCGGTTTCGGGCAGCTCAGCCTCGGCATCCTGTGCGGAGGTCTCTTCTTTCTGCTGGAACTCCGGCAGACGGCTCAGGGACTCCACATGGGTGCGGTAGAGGTTCAGCACGTCGGACTTGAAGCGGGTGACCTCGAGACGAACGCGGTCATATTCACGCTCTTCGGCCAGCTTTTTGTCGTTGGCGTCACTGATGATCTCGTCGGCGCGGTCACTGGCCTTCTGCAGCAGCTCGTTGGCATCCCGGATGATGTCGTCACCGCGCAGATTTGCACGGTGCAGGATGTCTTCGGCCTTCTGGTTGGCCTCGCGGATGACGTTTTCACCCATGCGCTGCGCATTGATGAGGGCGCTCTTGAGCATATCGCCGTCGGCCTCATAGCTCTGCATATTGCGGCGCAGGGTCTCGTTCTCGGCAGTCAGGTCGGCCACCTGCTTGCGCAGGGCCTCCATCTGCTCCGCATCCTGCTCGAGCTGCTGCTCTACCTTATCCAGAAAGTGGTCAACATCCTCGGTACGGTAGCCGCGGAGGTTCTTTTCGAATTGGACAGAGCGCACGTCCTGCGGTGTCAGCATAATGATCTCCTCCAGTTTATCCAGTCGTCCTTCTCAATATTGGAAGAACTCAATGATTTGTCGGTCTTTTTTGCTCTTTCCCGGCAGGGCCGTGAGGCGGAAGCGCCCTTTGCCCCGCACTGTGAACACATCAGATTCGTATACCGGCGCATGGGCGCTGGAAACGGGCAGATGGTTGATCTCTACCCTTCCCGCTGCCACAAGCTCTGCGGCCATGCCCCGGCTGCACCGCAGCATGGCGGCAAGTACAGCATCCAGACGCAGCGACGATACGGTCGCGGTCTGTAACTGGCGCTCTGCCTGTGCAAACTCCGGTACTTCGTCCAACGCCAGCTGCTGAGCCGTCACCTCGGTGCGGCCCACACTGCGCAGCTCCTGACAGATAAGGGCTGCAGCAGGCTCCAGCGCGAACAGATAAGCGGTACCCGGCTCCTCCGGCGGCAGGACGATGTCGCCCAGCGCCTCGCGGCGAAGCTCGAACCCCATCAGGCTGCCCAGATAATCCTTATGGACGGGCAGCTGCGCCCCGGCCAGCGCACGACACCTGAGCCGGACGCAGCAGACAGGGCTTGCAGGGTAGCAGTCTTCCGGCTCGAGGCAGAGCACCCGGCGCTCGGCGTCGGGCCAGCCGCCCTCGAAGCGGCAGCTTTCCTCCGGCGCACCGGCACGGTTGAGTGCCGCCTGCGCCAGCTGCTGTTCCCTGTCGCTCAGAAACGCCGAATAACGGGCGATGCCCCGGCCAAAGGCGGCGCGGGCCAGGTCCTCGACATGACGCATGAGGAAGCGTTCCTCATCGTTCTGCGCCGGGACGAAGCCCCGCACGGCGCTTTGCTGGGTATCAATAGAACGCGCCATTGTTCTCCAGCTCGTCCAGCAGGTCGCCCATGATGTCTACATTGTAGGGAGTAATAATGAAGGTGCTGTTGGCCACCCGCTTGATCTGGCCGTTGTTGGCGTAGGCCACACCAGAGAGGAAGTCCACCAGACGGCGGGAAACTTCCTTGTTGGTGGATTCCAGATTCAGCACGACGGTGCGCTTGTTGTTCAGGTGGTCTGCAATGGTGCTGGCATCCTCAAAGTGCTCGGGCTTGACCAGAACGACCTTGAGCTGGGTGGTAGCATGGATGTTGACCACCTTGCCGTTCCGCTTGGGGGCTGCGCTCTCTTCGGGCTCGTCCTCTTCTCCGTCGCCTGCGACGCCGAGACCGCTGTTGTTATTCACCATCTGAGGACCGTCGTCCATGTACTGATCGTCGTAATCGTCCTCACTGCCGAAAAGCCCTTTTTTCAGGCTGTCCACAAAAGACATAGAAACTTGCTCCTTTCATTCGGGCAGCTCACGCTGCCTGGCACCCCTTTGTGAAAAAGAGTTGCTAATAGCTTTTTCTATTATCTGATTTTTTGCGTCAGATGTCAATAACTACAAAAGCTTTCCATCATACAAATTTTGTCCGGAGACGATGATCTCGTCGTAAAGTCGGACTTCGCTGACGGTTTTTGTCTTATCCGAGCTGCTGGGCATGACGATCCGGTACTCGCCGTCCGTCACCAGCGGATGGTCATTATCCACGGGGTCGATCTTGCAGAAACGGGCAAGATTGCCGTATTTGACATAGACGCCCGGGATATAGTTCTCGCCCTGTGTCTCAGACTCGGTACCGTCCTCTTTCAGGTAATGGATAGCGTCGATGGGGACGCGCAGGCCGGTGGTCTCGCCCACGATGATCTGGGCGCTGGCCCGGTTGAGCCGCAGCACATCGCCGTTGATGATCTCGCAGGTGATGACAAAGCGGGCCAGTCCGGTCGCTTCGTCGATGGTCACCTCGGAGACGGAGGCCTTGAGGGGCGTCTCCATCTGGCCGGGGAACTTTATCTTCACCGAGCGGGTCAGGGGCTTGCCGTTGTCGCCCAGCAGCTTCTCCCCTTCCTTGGCCGAACAGAGGCCGACATACCGCCACGCAAAGCCCGAGACGATCTTGCCCGCGCAGCCGTCCAGCGGCAGCTCAGGGTCAGAGTTCAGATACGCCTGCAGGTCGGTGGTGTTCAGCGCGAGGATGTCGTCTGCCCCGGCGTTGAGCCGCCCGGTGGCAGAGCTGCGGATGAAGTAACCCGTCTGAGGGGCGGTGATCTGGGTAGGCTCTCCCAGCTGGACCTGCACCTGTGCCGACTGCTCGGTGAGGGAGGCGATCTGGGCCGAGAAGTCCGAGACTTCACCGGTGATGACCCAGAGCTTGTTCTGAGCGAGGATGTAGTTTTCTTCGCCCTGGGCTGTCTCGTCGTAGGCAGAGCTGTCCAGCGCATCCATCATATCATAAAGCGCGGAAGCCCGCTCTTTTTTCAGGGAATCCAGCTGGGTGGCGGTGGTATTCTGAGAGCGCTGCAGAAGCTCGATCTGGTCGTTCAGGCTCGTGAGCTGCTGGCGGAGGCCCGCCTGTTCCGGGCTGCTGTAGATCTCCGCTACCGCAGCCCCTGCCGAGACGCGCTCGCCGTCGGCCGCGAGATAGCCCAGCGTTCCGCCGCCGGGAACATAGACCTCATCGAAGAGGAGAACTCCGTCGGCGTCCACCGTATCCGCCACGGTGGCAAGAAGTGCCGTCTCATAGGTGTTGGGCGGGAAGAGTACCTGCAGGGCCTGATAGCCCACATAGATGCCCGCCAGCACCACGACGGCGATGACGAAGCCTGCCAGCTTGCCCAAAGCGCTGGACGCGCCGGGATCAGAGCGTGGTCTATCCATCATAAAAGGTCACCCTTTCGCTAAAAATTCTTGGGTCAGCTGCACAGCCCGGGCTGTAACGTCCGGCGCAGAGGCGTCCAGCCAGACCACGCCGTCCATATGGCGGAACCAGGTCAGCTGGCGCTTGGCGTAGTTGCGGGAGGCCTGCTTGAGCTTTTCGGTGCAGGCATCCAGCGGGGCCGTCCCCTCAAAATAGGAGAAGAACTCCTTGTAGCCGATGGCCTGCGCTGCCGTACGGTAGGTCTGGCGGTGGTCATAGACCAGCTTTGCCTCATCGAGGAGGCCGGCGTCCAGCATCTTGTCCACCCGCAGGTCGATACGGCGGTAGAGCTGGGCGCGGCCGGGAAAGTCTAGACCCAGCACCAGCGAACGATAGGGCCGCTCCGGCGGGAGTGACTGGGCCTTTTGCTCGCTCAGACGCTTGCCGGTGGCACGGAAATGTTCCAGCGCCCGCAGGACCCGCACCTGATTGTTTGGATGGATGGCGGCTGCGGCTTCCGGGTCGGCAGCCTGCAGCTCTTTGTACATGGCCTCCGGGCCTTTTTCAGCCAGCTCAGCGGCCAGCTGTTCCCGCAGGCCATCCGGCGTCTTTTCGGCGGCGAAGTGGACACCGTACAAAAAGCTCTGGACATAGAGACCCGTGCCTCCCACGAGGATGGGCAGACGGCCCCGGGCGGAAATGTCAGCCTCGAGCTTTCCGGCCAACGTCACGAAATCCGCCACGCTGAAGGGCTCATCCGGCTCCAGAATATCCACCGCATGGTGCGGGATGCCGTGGGTCTCATCAGGCGCGACCTTCGCCGTACCGACATCTAACCCTTTATAGATCTGCATCGAGTCGGCGCTGATGACTTCGCCCTCGAAAGCTTCGGCCAGCGCCACGCCGAGAGCGGTCTTGCCGGTGGCAGTGGGGCCGACGACGGCCAGCACCGGATGCTTCTGATTTTTATCACACGATTCGGCCAAACTGCTTTTCCAGCTCCTTTCGGGTGAGTTTGAGAACGCAGGGGCGCCCATGGGGGCAGAAGGGCGGCACTTCGCCGGAGAGAATTTTTTCGGCCAGCGCCATCAGCTCCTGCGGCGAGGTGTGGTCGCCCGCCTTGATGGCGGCGCGGCAGGAGATGGAATGGAGCACCCACTCTGTCCGCTCGTTCAACGCGTCGCGGCTGCCGTGGGCCAGCTTTGCCGCCAGCTCGACCAACAAATCTTCGGCACTGCTCTGCTCCACATCAGCAGGGACCGAGCGCAGGCAGACCGAGCTGCCGCCGAAATCGCTCACCTCGAGGCCGGCGCTTTCCAGCAGATCGAGGTTGGCCAGCAGAGCGGTCTTTTCCTCGGCGGAGAGCTCCACCACCAGCGGCTCCAAGAGAAGCTGACTGGGGACATCGCCGTAGTGGGCGGCCAGTTTCTCGAAGAGCTGGCGCTCATGGGCGGCGTGCTTGTCAATGATGCAGATCTCGTCGCCCCGCTCCGCGAGGATATAGGTGCGGAAGATCTCACCCACATACCGCAGAGGCTCCGGGCCATCCTGAACGTCAAAGCCCAGCTGCTCCGGGGCTGCGCTCTGCTGAGGTTCATCCGAAGCCTCCGGCAGCGGCGGACGCTCCGGTTCATCCGGGGCAGGCTCCCACGCGGCCATGTGATCGCGGGTGACATCCGGCAGGTCGATGTCTGCCTCGATGTCCAGCTGTGACTCACTGGATGCAGCCCGGAAGGGCGGCGGCTCAAGGACACTTTCCTTCTGCGGCGGCTCAGGACTGTGAAGGGCAGCGTTCATCGGAAGAGGCTCGAAGGCCGCAACCGTTGTCCATGTGTGTTCCGATGCCGGCGCAGCCTTTTCCGGGGCTTTTACGGGCAGCGGGAGGATGTCCCGCTCCGGGGCAGAGGGCTGTGTCGTGCGGGGTGTCACAGACGCTGCCGGTGCCGCTGGGCGGAGAGGTTTTTCCTCCGGGTGCGGCAGGCTTCCCGGCTCTGCCTGACCCGAAATCACCGCTGAAAGTCCTGTAAAGCTATTGTTCTTTACAGTATTTTCTTCTTTATTTCCGCTATTTTCATGTTTGTTGGATACATCGTTCTCTTTCTCACTGTCAAAGACGAACTGTCTCTCCCCTGTACCAGGCTGGCTCAGCGCCAGCTTGACAGCATGGTAGATGAGGTCGAAGATGTCGTTTTCCCGGGCAAAGCGGACTTCTGTTTTTGCCGGATGGACGTTGACATCCACAAGGTCGGCAGGCATCTCAAGAAGCAAGATTCCTCCAGGAAACTTGCCCTGCATCGTGGTACCCTTGAACGCCATCTCCATGCCCGCCATCATGGTGCGGTTGCGGACATAGCGGCCATTGATATAGAAATACTGCATACTGCGGCTGGCGCGGCAGCTGCGGGGCTGGGTGATGAGCCCCCAGACCCGGTAAACACCCTCACGGTTATCAACCTCCACGAGGTCACGGCTGAACTCCCGGCCCAGCACGGCATAAGCCGCGCTGCGGAGCTGGCCGTCACCGGGGGTGACATACTGCAGTTTGCCTTCGCGGATGAACTTGAAGCTCACCTCGGGGTGGCTCAGGGCCACATGGCCCACGATGTCGGCCACGAAAGTACCCTCGCTGGAATCCTTTTTGAGGAATTTCATCCGGGCAGGAGTATTGAAAAAGAGGTCACAGACCCGGATGGTGGTGCCGACGCCTCGCGCACCCGGCTCGATGGGCTGCTCTTCCCCGCCCTCGATACGGTAGAGGGAAGCGCACTCGTCGGCCTCGGTGCGGGTGAGCACTTCGACGCGGGCCACGCTGGCGATAGAGGCCAACGCTTCGCCGCGGAAGCCCAGCGTGTGGATGCTGGTGAGGTCGTCTTCCGTCCGAATCTTGCTGGTGGCATGGCGGATGAAAGCCGTGGGGATGTATTTTGCCTCGATGCCGGTGCCGTTGTCGCTGATTTCAATCAGACGGACGCCGCCCGACTCGATCGAGACGGTGATTTGAGACGCACCGGCGTCGATGGAGTTTTCCAGAAGCTCCTTGACGACCGATGCGGGCCGCTCAACCACCTCACCGGCGGCGATAAGTTCTGCCGTGTGCTTGTCGAGAACGTGTATCTCTGCCATTCGTTTCCCTCCGTTTCAAATAAAATCAGCCATTCAGGCTGCCGCTCAGGGTCTTTTTCAGCTCATACAGGAAGTTCAGTGCCTCGATGGGGGTCAGGGTCTCAACGTCCAGTGCCTCGAGCTTTTCCATCATCTCGCTGGGGACGGCAGGCGAAGAATACTCCTGCAGGGCGTCGAAATCCATCTGCTCCACCTTGTTCTTCGGGGCAGACGCTTCCAGAGTGCGCAGCACCTCGTGGGCGCGGCGCGTCACGGTGCCGGGCAGACCGGCCAGCTTCGCCACCTCGATGCCGTAGCTGTCGTCGGCAGGGCCGCGGACGATGCGGCGGAGGAAGGTGATGTCCTCTCCCCTCTTTTTGACCGCGATATTGTAGTTTTTGACGCCCTCAATGGCCCCTTCCAGGTCAGTCAGCTCGTGGTAATGGGTGGCGAAGAGGGTCTTACAGCCGAGGCCCTTGGCCGGGTCGGAGATGTGCTCCACCACGGCCCGGGCGATGCTCATGCCGTCGAAAGTAGAGGTGCCGCGGCCAATTTCGTCCAGCACAACAAGGCTCTTGGGTGTGGCGTTCTTGAGAATTTCGGCCACCTCGGTCATCTCGACCATGAAGGTGGACTGGCCGGCGGCAAGGTCGTCCGATGCGCCAATGCGGGTAAAGATGGCATCCACGACGCCCACATGACAGCTGGACGCCGGGACGAAGGAGCCGATCTGTGCCATCAGAGCGATAAGGGCGTTCTGGCGCATATACGTCGATTTACCTGCCATATTCGGGCCGGTGATGATGAGACAGCGGTCGGTGGTGCAGTTGAGCCTGGTATCGTTGGGGACGAAGAGGCTGCCTTTCAGCATCTGCTCGACCACCGGGTGGCGGCCCTCGGTGATGGTCAGCTCGTCGCTGTCGTCCACCACAGGGCGGCAGTAGTTGTTTTCAGCGGCCACCTGCGCCAGCGCCGCCAGCACGTCCAGCTCGGCCACAGCATTTGCCGTCCGCTGGATGCGGTCGAGCTGACCGCCGATAGTTTCCAGCAGTTCCGAGAAGAGCCGGTGCTCCAGCGCAATGAGACGCTCATGCGCACCTAAAATCTTGCTTTCCAGCTCTTTCAGCTCCTGGGTGATATAGCGCTCACCGGAGGTGAGGGTCTGCTTGCGGATGTAGGTCTCAGGGACCATGGATTTATAGGAGTTGCTGACTTCGATGTAGTAGCCGAAGACGTGATTGTAGCCGATTTTCAGCTTGGGGATGCCGGTCTCCTGCCGCAGGCGCGTTTCCAGCTGGGCGAGGACGCCCTTGGTGTTGTCCCGGATGGAGCGCAGCTCATCCACCTCGGAGTGGTAGCCTTTGGCGATGACGCCGCCGTCCTTGAGGGTGGAGGGCGCTTCCGGGTCGATGGCGGCGAGGATGGCCATCTTCACATCGTCCAGCAGGTCGATTTGTCCCGCAAGCGCAGTCAACTCCGGGCAGCTGCAGCTCTCGGCCTGCGCCCGCAGTTCCGGCAAGCGCTCACAGGTCTGGGCCATCGTATAGATCTCCTTGGGGGTGGCGGAGCCGTAGACCGCGCGAGTCATCAGGCGCTCGAGGTCGGCGATGTAGTGGAGTTGTTCGATCAAATCGCCCCGCTGCATGGTCTGGTTCACAAGGCTTTCCACCGCGTTGAGGCGGCGGTTGATGGCGGCGCTGGAAATGAGCGGCTGCTCGATCCAGCTGCGGAGCATCCGCTTGCCCATGGCGGTGCTGGTCTTGTCCAGCACCCAGAGCAGCGTTCCCCGCTTTTCGCGGCCCCGCAGCGTCTCGGTGAGCTCGAGGTTGGCCCGGGTGACCTGCGACAGCCGCATGAACTGGGCTTCATTATACGTGATGACCGTTTTCAGGCGCTCGACGCCTTTAATTTGCGTATCATGGAGATATTCCAGCAGCGCGGCCATTGCAAAGCGGACAAGGCCGTCTTCTGTGATACCGGTCTTTGCGGCCCAGTCGCGGCCAAACTGGTTCTCGAGGGAGATGGCCACGAGGCCCGGGGCGTACCGCTCCTCTTCCACCAGCTCGACGGCGCAGTTCATATTCTTTTTGATGTAGGCAGTGATCTCCCGGCAGTCCAGCAGGCCCGGATTCATCAGCACCTCGCTGGGGTTGTAGCGGCAGAGTTCCGCAATGACCGCCGGGGCGATCTTCTCCCGCTTGAGCTCTGTGATATGGGCCGTGCCGGTGGAAACGTCCGCGAAGCAGAGACCTGCCGCGCCGCCTTTCAAGAAAATACTCGCAATGTAGTTGTTTTTGTCATCCTGAAGCATACTGCTCTCAATGACGGTTCCAGGCGTGACCACGCGGATGATGTCGCGCTTGACGAGGCCCTTGGCCTTTGCCGGGTCTTCCACCTGCTCACAGATGGCGACCTTATAGCCCTTCGAGATGAGGCGGGCCACATAGCCCTCGTAGCTGTGGAACGGTACGCCGCACATGGGTGCGCGCTCTTCAAGGCCGCACTGCTTGCCTGTGAGGGTCAGATCCAACTCCCGCGAAGCTGTGAGCGCATCGTCGAAGAACATCTCGTAGAAGTCACCGATGCGGTAGAATAGAATCTCATCCTTATGTTGTTTTTTGATTTCCAGATATTGCTGCATCATGGGCGAAAGCTCTGCCATGACTGTTCACCTTCCTCCCCTAGTTGTCGGTTTGCCATCCAAAACCGCCTGTTGCAAGCAAAACGCGGCCCTGCATTGCACAGCCGCGTTTTGTGTTTCATGGTTTAAGCCTTAGTGGCAGCCGCCGCAGGTGGAGCAGCTACCGGTGCAGGAAGCGGAAGGCTCCTGCACGGTCATGGGGTCGCCGCCGTTCATTGCAGTGTTGATGATGGCGTCGATATAGTTCACGAGGGCCTCACAGTCGCGCTTTGCCTCGTTGTAGGCCACCATGCCGTCGTCGGCCATGATCTTGCCGTAGAGGTCGTTCACCTTCTGGTTCAGCTCGGCGATGCGCTCATCGCTGCGCTCGGGCTTGCCGATCTCGTTGTTCAGATCCATGCGGGCCAGATTGAACTCACCGATGAGGTTCTGCAGTTCCTCGTCCTTGTCGTTCATCTTGCGGGCCTGGTCCATAGCCAGATAGCGGGAGTCGGTCTGAAGTGCCATGGCGGCACGCTTGAAAAGGTCGATGCAATCCATTGTAATAGTCTCCTTTTATCGTTCCTGTGTTATATATTAGGATGGTGTATCCAGAATATCATTATTCAACCAATTCGCCCAGCAGGACGGTGGCACGGGCGCCCGTGAGGCGCACCATCGCATAGCTGCCCATGAGGGCGGGGTCAGCCTTGAACTCGACGGTAAGGTTGTTGTCGAGACGGCCCGAGAGGGTGCCTTCATTGCGGCCATAGCCCTCCACGAGGACGCGGACGGTCTGGCCCACCTGAGCCTTCACGAGGGCCATTGCGATGTCGTCCTGAACTTTGAGCAGGCGGGTCATACGGTCGGTCTTCTCCTTGCGGGGGGTGGGGTCGGGCATATCTGCCGCCTTGGTGCCGGTGCGCTTGGAGTAGATGAAGGTGAACAGCTGCATATAGCCCA
>OGFF01003116.1_pt1 | contig 12992 bp, 15 predicted proteins | sample 1570751 | NCBI WGS metagenome assembly OGFF01 (sample SAMEA2581951, study PRJEB24529) | metagenome | biome: Human gut stool | place: China | collected 2011 | reverse complement strand
ATTACAATAACTGCGGCGGCGCATATTATCACCGAAAGTCTGAACAGCAGACCGATGATATGCGCCGCTTTTTTTGCGGGCTTTTTGGTGCTGTACATAAATGCGGGGTCAGATATCTCACGCTCCAGCTCTGCCATTTTCATTTCCGCTTCCATGCCGACGCCGCCGGGGAGCTTGTCCGTACGCAGAAAGACCACGGCTTTTTCAAAATACTCGCTTTCAGGGAAATTCACCTCAAGTATCCGCTTGTTTACGCCCTTTATCATAATAAGCTTCTCCTTTTTTCGGGATTTATAGGATTATTATGTTCCGATGCAGGAAAAATATACAGAACGTAATGCCATATAATCGCCTTTTCAACGGAGTTTTCAAAGTATTGTTGAAAACTCCGTTGAAAGGTCCTGTTATCAGCAGTCTTTTATATAAAAAGAGTGTTGAAAGCTGTTGAAAAGCGGTTATACTCTGCGTAAATTGTAAAAATATGCGGCGGGAAGCCCCCATGCGTGGGCAATACCTCCAAAATATGCGTATGGGTACGGTGGGAATAATGGTTAAAATTTTACTTGACAAAGGAAGGAAAAAATGTTATCATTGTAGTTACGTCGAGTACATTTGTATTTCTAACACGGACTTTGCTATGTACATCATATAACATATATGGAGCTGATTGGTATGACAGTTGAAAAATCAACCGGATCGACACTTCCCGCTGCGGGGAGCGATGCTAAATATGCAGTTGTCAGCTGCGACGTGCTTCCCGAAGTGTTTCTTAAAGTAATGGAAGTCAAGCGCCTGCTTGCCTGCGGGGAGGAGAAAAGCTCCGCTTCCGCCTGCAAAAGGGCTGATATTTCCAGAAGCGCTTTTTATAAATACCGTGACAGCGTTTACACCTACGAGGAAAAGCTGACGGGCAGGATAATCTCCCTTTACGCAGTGCTGCGTGATATGCCCGGAGTGCTTTCATCGGTACTCGCCTGTCTTCACAAGTGCAGCGCCAATGTGCTTACGCTGAACCAGAGCGTGCCTATTGACGGTGCGGCTGCGGTCACGGTAACAGTCAAGCTTTCGGGCGGCCCTATGGACGGTCCCTCGCTGCGCAGAGCTGTTCTGGGCGTTGAGGGCGTTGTGGAGGCAAGGCTCATATCGGAAGAGTGACCTCTTCCGTGAAGAATGACCTCTTCCGTGAAGAATGACCTCTTCTGTGAAGAATAAAATTCTTCCATCATAACTACAGTACAATATTTTTAAGGAGTTTATATTATGGCTAAATTTGCAGTTCTCGGACACGGCGTTGTTGGCTCGGGCACAGTTGAGCTTTTCCTGAAAAACAAGGAGCAGATCAACAAGAAATCCAACATTGATCTTGACCTCAAGTACATTCTTGATATCAGGGATTTCCCCGGACTTCCCTATTCCGACAAGTTCACCAAGGATATCAACGATATCCTGAACGATGACGAAGTTACCGTTGTTGCAGAGGTAATGGGCGGCGTTCACCCCGCTTATGACTTCGTTCTCGCCTGCCTCAACAAGGGCAAGAGCGTATGCACCTCCAACAAGGAGCTGGTGGCAAAGAAGGGCGCTGAGCTGCTCAAGGCTGCAAAGGATCACAACTGCAACTTTATGTTCGAGGCTTCCACAGGCGGCGCTATTCCCATTATCAGACCCCTCAGAAGCTGCCTTGCGGCAAATGAGATAACCGAGATAGCAGGTATCCTCAACGGCACCACAAACTTTATCCTCACAAAGATGATAACCGAGAAGATGTCCTTTGAGAATGCTCTGGCAATGGCTCAGAGACTGGGCTACGCCGAGAAGAACCCTGCTGCCGATGTTGAGGGCGCTGACGCTTGCAGAAAGATCTGCATTCTCTCCTCTCTCGCTTTCGGCAAGCACGTTTATCCCGACTGGGTACACTGCGAGGGCATCACAGAGCTTACTCTCGAGGACGTTGCATATGCTCAGAGCTGGGGCGGTGCTGTAAAGCTGATCGGCTCCGTAAAGAAGCTTGACGACGGCAGGATACTCCCCATGGTGGCTCACAGATTTGTTTGCGGCGACTGCCTGCTTTCAAGCATTGACGACGTATTCAACGGCATCATGGTATGCGGCGACGGCTTTGACAAGGTAATGTTCTACGGCAGAGGCGCAGGTAAGCTTCCTACAGCAAGCGCAGTGCTGGGCGACGTTATCGACTGCGCAAAGCACAACACCACCATTCTTTCCCAGATGTGGGAGGACAGCACCGACAACAGCTTCATCGAGGACTACAAGGAAGCTGAGGTACGTATGTATGTTCGTGTAAAGGGTGCAGACAAGGCGGCTGTGGCTGCTCTGTTCGGCGATGTGGAATATCTTTCAAGAGAAGGTCAGCCTGATGACGAGCTGGCATTCATCACTGCACAGGATAAGGAGAAGAACATCACCGAGAAGTTAGAAAAGCTTAACGTTCTCGGCAGGATAAGACTTCTTGATATGTAAAAAGATCACGGACGGAATAATTCCGTCCGTTTGCTTTAGAGGAAAACCATTTGAAAAGAAGTGATAATAATATGATAAAAATTAAAATACCTGCCACCAGTGCAAACCTGGGCGCAGGCTTCGATGCGCTGGGACTTGCTCTCAGCTACTATAACTATGTGAATATGGAAGAGGCCGACGGCTGCCACATAAAGTCGCTGGACGACACGGAAGTCCCCACCGACGAAACCAACCTTATCTACCACACCGCAAAAACTGTTTATGAGATATGCGGAAAGGACTTCAAGGGACTTACCATCGAGCAGACCAACCATATCCCCATGGCAAGAGGTCTGGGAAGCTCCAGCGCCTGCATTATTGCAGGTCTTGTGGGTGCAAACCACCTTATGGGCAATCCACTTTCACTTGATGAAATGGTAAATCTCTCCGCTCAGATAGAAGGTCACCCCGACAACACCGCTCCCGCACTGCTGGGCGGCATAGTTACCGCAGTATTTGACGGAAAGTGCGTTCACTGGGTAAAGCAGGAGGTTTTCACCACGCTGAAATTCATTGCAGTGATACCCGACTTTGAGCTTAAAACCGAAAAGGCAAGAGCCTGCCTGCCAAAAGAAGTGGCTCATTCGGACGCAGTGTATAACCTTTCCAGAGCGGCGCTTTTCTCCGCTTCCCTGCTGACAGGAAAGTACGAGAACCTGAGAACTGCCGTTCACGACAGGCTTCACCAGCCATACAGAATGGAGCTTATCCCTCACGCAAGGGACGTTTTTGACATTGCCTACACCAACGGAGCATATGCTTCCTACATAAGCGGAGCGGGTCCCACACTTATGACAATAGTTGATGCGGAGAACAAGTTCTTTGGCGGAAAGATGCGTTTTGCGCTGGACAACATGGGTCTTGAGAACTGGGAAGTCAAGGAAATGCACATAGACAACAAGGGAACCTGTGTTGTTGATGAATAAATACAGAGACCATATGAGCCGCTGCGGTCCGTTGGGACTGCGGCGGCTTTTTCTCATATAAAAACCAAAGGACCGCCGCATTATATGCAGCAGTCCTTTTTGCTTATCTTGTCTGAGTGGTGGTCATGGTATTATTGTCATTCTCGCCGGGAAGAATATCATCAATGATATCTTCTGCGCCTGTTACTGCGTCGTCAACGATGTCCTCTGCTCCTGTAACTACGTCCTCGATAAATCCGTCGCCGTCGATATCGCCTGTTCCTCTGTTGTCAGAGCCGATACGTGCGCCGTTTTCTCCGATAGCGTTTCCGTCACCGTTCTGAGTGTCTGAAGCTCCGCTTCCCGAATCACCCATTACGCCGTTCTGTGTTGTTGAATTGTTTGCTGAACCGTTTGTTGTTCCTTTTGTGCTGCCGTTATTGTCATTTGCTCCGCAGGCGGTAAGCATCACCGCCGCAAAGCAAAGGGCAATGGGAGCAGCAATTTTTCTAATCTTCATAATATGGTCTGTTCCTTTCTGAGCCGTTGGCTTTTTGCAAAAAGCGTGGACAGAACTGCGCAAACCCTTTCAAGCCGTTTTTTCCTTTATACGGTGCTTAATATACAACATCATTGGATACTGCTACAGTGACTTCATATTCATAGTCATCGTAGTTTTCATTGTCATCATAGTAAGCTTCGTTCGTGTCATTTAAATTCATACCGATAAAGTCATTCATAGCATCGTATATAGCGGAAGCTGCGTCCTTGCCATAGTAATACCCAATAGCCGAAACTATTTTGTCCCTGCCGTAATATTCAGTGAATTTACTGAGGAAACGCTGATATGTTCCTGACATATTGCCCGTATCGTCCATTGCCTTAGCTTGTTCAATGAAGCAATCGGCAGCTGAGCGAATGAATACTCTTTCCGCAAGCTCGTTATACTTCGCAGGAATTGCGGCAACAGTTCCGTCCACGCTAATAGTATATCTGACATCATCGGATTTATACCTTTTGCGGCTGACTTCAAGAAGCTTTGCAATATCGTCGTAATATTCATTGATGAATGAGTAGCTGCCTACGTTGTAAACAAACATTCCGTCGTTATTGACGTCCACGTAATCCATGATATATGAGCTGCTTGCAAAATCGGCATTGCCTCTGAACTCCCTGCCTGACGCATAGCTTGCCAGACCGAGGTCGGAAACACAGTTCAGCATATGGTTATTGACATATCCCATTGCCACGCTTTCGGTCATATCGGTGATATTTTCGGCATCAAGTCCGCAGGAACGGAGATATTCAAGTGCTGCGGTATATGAGCCGCTGATATCAAGAGTAAGATAATCGACTGAAAGCTGATATGAGGGCTTTTCGGGTGTGAAATACTCCTCTTCCGTTTCGTCTGTGATGTCATTTCTCAGTGCCTTTGCAAGGTTATCAGTAAAATCTTCGGGGAGTGTGATGTAAGGTACGGAAACCGAACCGTCAGCCGCCTGTCCGTTTTCGTTATACTTCCACTGAGGTGAAAGCACTGCGGTATAATTCTCATATTTATTTTTTTCGGAAAACTCATGCGAATGGAGCTTTGCATATTCCATTTGTTTTTCAAGCTCTTTCAGCTTTGTTTCAACAGCATCTGCCCTTGCATTGCGCAGGTCATCGGTGGTATCCATTTTAATAAACCTTGCCATAGCATCTTCATCAAGGCTTATAAATCTGTAAACCATTTTGCCCGATTTGAGCCTGTACACGACCTCCAGCTGCTGTGTGTAGATATTGTTAAGCTCATTGTTATTACGCTTCTCAATATATTCACTGTGCAGCTCGGTGATAGTCTGTATATTTTCGGGCTGAGTGAGCTTTGTGGGAGCGCTGCCGTAAATATCAAAATAAGCAAGCTCTCCCTGGCTCTGGTCGTTAAAGCCTGTGTAGGGGATATAAACACATTTTACGGAAGATGGGGCGGGAACATAGCTTCCTATGCCAAAGCCGTCGGTATTGCGTATGAGCATATATGAGCCTGATACCACGCCCATTGTGAGGACATATATCACAATGCCTTTAATAATATGTCCGAACCCTCTGTTGCGTACCACATGGAACACAAAGTAAACCACTGCGGTAACTATGAGCATGGGAATTACCTCTGCACCGTCATCTATCATAAATGAATAGCAGATGCAGAACATTGCCATGGTAAGGATAACGTGGTAGAATACTCCGAAAACAACGGGCTTTCCCGTATCCTCAGCCCTGCGCCGGCGGTAGATAAGATATGTGCCTGCGCCGAGAAGCACGGTTATCAGCAGGAACAGTCCGCACCACTGGGGATAGGTATAATATGCTGCAAAAATACGGTTGTTATCCTCATAATAGTTATCGTTCAGTGAAAGCACCAGCCCTGCCACGCCGCCGAATGGTCCGCAGAGTGAAATCGCCTTGTAGGCATATCTGTCAATGCTTACGCCGTCAGCATTTGTCATTACCGCATTTATTATCATGTATGCCACAAGGGGAACGAGAACGTTAAGCAGAATGTTGTAGCCTATGCTCTCAAAAATATTTCCGCACAGGGAAGCTACAAAGACGGTCACTGTATAGAACATTACCATAAGCAGTATGCCGCCTATTATCCCTCTCCAGAGATAGGGCGCTGCTGTGCTGAACAGGTCGCAGGTCCATGAGGATACGATCTCAGCGTGGTTATCGCCTGAATAGGTGTAAAAGGCCTTTCCGTCAAAGCCGAGGTGTCCTATGAGCATAAGTATCCATGTGATAATCTGGGCTGCTGCAAAGGGGACTATGTATATGAACAGTCCCGAGAGAAAATCGGACACAAAGCGCTGTGAGGTGCTCATGGGCAGCCCCATTCGCATATCAACGTCCGTCTTTTTGTAAAGGTAGCTGAACACACTGAGGGCGCAGATAAGTCCCGCAGCCGCTCCCATTCCCGTGGTGAAAACTGCTATAACAGCATATATGTCCAGATCATACGCTTTGCCGTTTTCGAACATCTGTATCATTGCCGATATGATCAGCATGGGCATTGCCATTATGTGAAGAATGAATATTATCACCATCAGCTTGAAATTCGTGATGACGTTCTGCCTGCCGTTGTGAAGCATTGCCTTGCTGAAAAACTTCTTTTTTGTATCGTTCATATTAACTGAGCTGTCCTGCGTCATAACCCAAGCCCTCCATTTCGTAGATAAATATTTCCTCCAGTGTCAGGGGGATAAGGTCAAGCACAACGGGAGATTTCTCCGCAAATTTTTCCCTTATCTCCTTTTCGGTGCCTTTCATTATGATGTAATGCACGCTCTGGGAGCGGTCATAGTGGAGAATACCGTACTTTTCAAAGTCCTCACGGGAATATTCCTCGTTGAACACTGCCTGCACCTTATGGATATTGCCCTTGATGGTATCAAGATCACGGTTGAAAAGTATCTTGCCCTGATGGAGCAGCGCCACGCTGTCGCAGACCTCGTTTATCTCTTTAAGGTTGTGGGAAGAAATGACTGTGGTAAGCTTGCGGTCAAGCATTGCGTCAACCAGCATACGCTTTACGATTATGCGCATGGTGGGGTCAATCCGTGCAGCAGGCAAGGCCGATTATAACTATCGCCTGGCGCTTCATACCCTTTGAAAAGCGGTCTATGCGCTTATCCTCGGGAAGCTTTACGGTTTTCAGCAGCTCCTGATATACCTCCTCGGAGAATTTGGGATAAAAGCCCTTGTAATAGTTTTTCAGCTCCTTGACGGTATATGTACCGAACTGGACTGTTTCGTCGTTGATGAAAAACACACGGCTCTTTATGTCGGTATTGTCAAACACCTCGTCACCGTCAACGGTAACATTTCCCGACTCTGCCTTGTATATTCCCGTGAGCAGTCGCAGGATAGTGGATTTTCCCGCACCGTTGGAGCCGAGAAGTCCGAATGACGTTCCTGTGGGAATCATAAGGTCAACGTTGTCGAGAGCGGTAAAATCGCCGAATTTTTTTGTTACGCCTGCAAGCTTAATCATTGCTGCCGCCCCTTTCTTTCTTGTATATCTCTTTTACTGCCGAAATCATAACGTCCTCCTCCAGCCCCGACAGCACAGCTTCGGTGGCAGCCTTTCTGAAATCCGCCATGGCGTTCTCACGAATGGTATCCGACTTTTTTTCGGATATGAAGCTGCCCCGTCCCGGGAGGGAGTATATAACGCCGTCCCGCTCAAGGTTCTGGAACGCTTTGGAGACGGTATTGGGGTTAACGCCCAGTGATTTTGCCAGCTCTCTTACTGAGGGCAGCTTATCTCCCGGCATAAGCTGACGCTTTACCACCAGCTCTGTGACCCGTCGGTAGAGCTGCTCATAGATCGGAGTTCTGCTTTGAAGGTCTATATCGAACATTCTCGGTGCTCCTTTCCAGTTTCAGGCTTTCATGAATGCCGCTGACCGCCAGCATTACGAGCGTTGCTGTCAGAAGAGCAAGTGCAAATATCCCGCCCACTGCTTCGCCTGTGATATAAAATGCGTATGTCATTGTAATGCTCCTTTCGCTTTCTTTATCCCGTATCAACTGTATTATTCATCTTAATACAGTTATAACACACTTTTCTGCGTTTGTCAAGAGGTAAAATAAAAAAATCATTCAACAGCCTTTTGGCGGTTTGTTCAAAATAAATAATATTTTCGTCAGCCATGGCTTATTTTTGGCGCAATCTGGGATTTTTGTTAAGAGGACGTAATTTTTCCTATAAAGCGATTGAATTTGCGAAAAAATCAAGTATAATGTATAGTGACATAAAACATCTGTCAAGGAGATGCTAAAATGAAAAAAGCTTTTATAACCTTTCTTGCGGTCATTTCAGCTATGATAATGTTTACCGCCTGCGGCAGCAACGGCAGCAACGGCAGCAACGGCAGCAGCGACAACAGCAATGGCAGCGACAGCAACGACAGCTCCGCTGATACCGCATCTGATATATCTGCTCAGGACACAACCGTTTCCGAGACAGAAAAGACCTCCGCTGCCACCTCAGGCTCCGATACAGCAGAAAAAAGCCTATCTTCTGCCCTTGACGGCACCCTCTGGGCAGGAACTGACTACAGAACAAACCGTTATGCCGTGGGATTTAACGGCAATCAGGCTTATTTTGCCGACAACGATACCTCTGTCACGGAGGGATATTGGGCGGTAAATGACGATACCCTGCGCATATACCGTGATGAAGCCAATACCGAAAAGCTTTTGGAGATACCATTGTCATATGATATCCAGAAAAATATGCTTATCCTCAACGAATTTGCTGTAATGACCCAGACGGATATTGCTCCCGATCAGGTGCAGGAGGCTTTTAAGCAGACATCGGAGGCGTGTGAGGCGGCAAAGCTGCTCCAGGATTCATATTGGTCAGCTTATAATGACGGCTCGGCAAAAGCTATCCATATTTCAGATGTCTCACTGGAGCTTATAACCGTAAAATCAGACGGCTCCGCCGATACTGCCGATTATATCTGGAGCATTGATAAGGATAACCTTTGTCTTTACGACGATAACTATGCGCTGAAGCTTACCTATGGCTGGCAGGTATCGGATAACGGAAGCAAGATAACTCTCAGCGATGCAGATGAGCAGGACGATTCAGATGCGGCGAATACTTCCCTTGAATACACTGCCCTTACGGAAGAGCAGTCAAAGGATATAGTAAATTGCCTGCTGGGAATAATTGCGGATAATAAGAATAAATAATCACAAAAAGGTCAGACCAAAATCTGACCTTTTTTGAAGAGAAGCAAACTAAAAAAATCCGCACAAACAAGTACAAAGGTAAAAAGTTTATACTAAGCACCAATTAAAAACTATACAAAAAATTGAGCATAATCTTGCGTATATGGATTATGCGATGATTTTTTGTCTATAGTTTTATTGGTGATTAGTATTAGTCCAGCTTTTCAAAGGTGGCAGGGGTCAAGGGGACGGAGTCACCTTTACTTTGCTCTCATTTGTGCTGATTTTTTATAAATTTCTTTATCGGTAAATAAAAAAGTAGCTGCTGCATTTTATTGCAACAGCCACTTTAAATTTCTCAAAATCACTTTGCTTCCTTGGCAACTCTCATAGCTCTCATTGCGTTGAGAATCGCTATAATGGATACGCCAACGTCTGCAAAAACAGCTCCCCACATATCCGCCATTCCCAGTGCGCCGAGAATAAGTATCAGTGCCTTTACGCCAAGCGCAAATACTATGTTCTGGTGAACTATGGATATGGTCTTGCGGGCTATCTTCATGGCTGTGGCTATCTTATGTGGGTTATCGTCCATGAGAACGATGTCCGCAGCCTCAATGGCAGCGTCCGAACCCATAGCGCCCATTGCGATGCCGATATCCGCTCTGGTGAGAACAGGAGCGTCGTTTATTCCGTCGCCCACGAATACGAGAGTTTCCTTTTCCTGCTTCTCGCTGAGGAGCTTTTCAACGCAGTCAACCTTGTCTGCGGGGAGAAGCTCTGCGTGATATTCGTCGATACCCAGAGTTTTTGCACAATCAGCGCCGACTCTGCGGTCATCGCCTGTGAGCATGACAGTCTTTCTGATGCCAAGCTGTTTAAGGTCTCTGATAGCCTCCGCTGCGCCGTCCTTGAGGGAGTCGGAGATAATGATGTGTCCCTTGTAAACGCCGTCAACGGCAACGTGTACTGCTGTACCTGTCTTGTGGCAATCGTGAGCGCCCTCGGCATTTACGGCATTCATGAGCTTCAGGTTTCCGACTGCAACATTTTTGCCGTCGATAACAGCCTTAACGCCCTGACCTGCCACCTCGGTAACGCCGCTTATGCGTGATGTATCACATTCCTTGCCCCATGCACGCTTGAGTGAAAGCGAGATCGGGTGGTCGGAATAGCATTCAGCCAGACAGGCGATCTCCAGCAGAGCTGTTTCGTCGATGCTGTCGGGGTGAACTGCTGTTACCTCAAAGGAGCCTTTTGTAAGGGTTCCTGTCTTGTCAAAAACTGCGATACCTGCGCTTGCAAGTGCTTCAAGATAGTTGCCGCCCTTGATGAGCACGCCTGCCTTGGAAGCTCCGCCGATACCGCTGAAAAAGCTGAGGGGTATGGAAATTACCAGCGCACAGGGGCATGAGATCACAAGGAATGTCATTGCACGGTATATCCATGTTCTGGGGTCGCCTGTGATTATCGAGGGAATAACCGCCAGCAGCAGTGCACCAATCACAACGGCAGGGGTATAATATCTGGAGAACTTTGTAATGAAGTTCTCGCTCTTGGATTTCTTTTCCTGAGAGTTTTCCACCAGCTCCAGTATCTTTGAAACTGTGGATTCGCCGAACGCCTTTGTTACCTTTACACGGATAATGCCAGAAAGGTTCACGGAGCCGCTTATTATCTCGTTGCCCTCGTTTACGTTTCTGGGGATAGATTCGCCTGTGAGCGCCGAGGTATCGACAGTGGAGTTGCCCGAAACAACAACGCCGTCCAGAGGAACTTTCTCGCCGGGCTTTATTACGATAACACTGCCGCATTCCACTTCCTCGGGGTCAACCTTTTCAAGCTCGCCGATCTCGTTTTCAATATTGGCATAATCGGGGCGGATATCCATAAGCTCGGTGATTGATTTTCTTGATTTATTGACCGCATAGGACTGGAACAGCTCGCCTACCTGATAGAAAAGCATTACCGCAGTTCCCTCGGAATATTCGCCTGTGGCAAATGCACCGATAGTGGCTATGGTCATAAGAAAACATTCGTCGAACACCTGCAAATGGATTATGCCCAGTATTGCCTTGCGCAGAATGTCATATCCGATGATGAGATAGGGCACAAGATATGCCACAAGCTCCCATATGCCGATATCCACACCCGAAACATGGAAGAATATCATTTCGCCTGCAAGGATAATAAAGCTGATTATTATCCTTACAAGCATTTTCTTCTGCTTTTTGGTCATAGCTTCACGCCCTTACATTACGATAGTGCAGTCAGGCTCGATCTTCTTGCAGCGTGCGGCAGCTTCCTTCATGATATCGTTGAAGCGTGCGTCATCTGCAGTAATGGTGAGCTTCTGAGAAATAAAGCTTACGGTTGCGGACTCAACGCCGTCAATTTCGTTAATAGCGTTTTCCATTTTCTTAGCGCAGTTTGCGCAGTCAAGATCCTCAAGCTTAAATACCTTTTTCATAATAATATCTCCTTTAAAATAATATTTTTATATTACCGCATATGCGGCTGTTTGCTTACTGTTCTTCAATGTGCTCCATGCCCGTTTCGATTATGCTCCTTACATGGTCATCGGAAAGGGAGTAGAACACTATCTTTCCTTCCTTTCGGAAGGTCACCAGCTTGTTGTTTTTTAGCACTCTCAGCTGATGTGACACCGCCGTCTGGCTAAGACCCAGAAGCTGCGCCATGTCGTTTACGCAAAGCTCCGATTCAAACAAAGCATACAGTATTCTTATGCGGGTGGTATCGCCGAATACCTTGTAAAGCTCTGCCAGATCGTAAAGAGTTTCCTCGGGGGGCATCTGCGCCATTACCTTGTTTACCACGTCCTCATGGACGCAGAGAAATTCATCTCTGTTCTGATTTTCGGTCATTGCAAATCCTCCTTATTTTTTTATCACGGCAAAGCCCAGCGGAACATTTCCGTGGATATACCTTGTGGAATACTCTGCACAGCCGTTTGCCTCGGCGTTGTCGGCGATGAAATTGAGGTATTCGTCAACAGTGAACGCCTTGCTGTAATCAAATCCCATAAACTCATAAAGCTTTATAAGGAGCCTGAACGCTCCCGCCTCCGCCTGAAGATATGTGGGGATAATTATTTTTCCTCCCGGCTTTGTAACACGTATCAGCTCGCTGAACGCTTTCTGCGGGTCATCAAGAAGATGTATCACATTGCCTGCGATAACGGCGTCATATCTGTTGTCTGGATCTTTCAGGGCGGTCATATCACGCTTTGCAAAGCTGATATTGTATATTCCCAGCCGACGGGCTTTTTTCATAGATTCGATGAGCATTTCCTTTGACATATCGGTGCAGGTGACGTGCTTTGCATTTTTTGCGGCAGCCATTGAAAGCGCTCCCGTGCCTGCGGCGCAGTCCAGGACCAGCGCCCCTTGGGGTATTTCATTTTCCACAGCCTTTGCCATCTGGTCGTTTACCGACTTATTTGTAAATTCAGCCAGATCATAAAGACATGCTATTTTATCCCAGAATGTTTTCATTGCTGTCTCTCCTTTATATGTTATCATATGTTCATCTGTTCATATGATAACATATAAAGACATTCTTGTCAATAGTTTTGCATATAGTTACAAATATTATATGGCTCATATATATTTTTATATACCTTGGGGTTGGATTTTTGCGGACGATATAGGAAATCATCACGCAGGGCTAAGCAAAACTAACCGCATATACTCGATATAGCACATAAAATCCGATAATACAAGGGAGAGGACATTCTTATAAATTTGCTCTCAAATAAACAAAAGAACTCCAAATAAAAGAACTGAGTGAAACCCAAACCCGTAAACATTCTGGGATAAAATA
>OGFF01003110.1_pt1 | contig 13021 bp, 9 predicted proteins | sample 1570751 | NCBI WGS metagenome assembly OGFF01 (sample SAMEA2581951, study PRJEB24529) | metagenome | biome: Human gut stool | place: China | collected 2011 | reverse complement strand
GCGAGACCGGCGGCGCTCGGGATCACCATCACGAGAAGCTGACCGATGAGGTACCCGAGCACAAGCACGATGTACGGGCTGTTCAGTTTCCGAAGCGGAGACACCGTGATGCGGACAAGCGCGTTCGCGGCACCGATCCGTTCCATATAAGCCGCGAAGCCGCCGGCCGCCATGATGAGGAATCCGATCCCTGAGGCCTGCTTCTTACCGATTGAGACGAGGAGATTGAAGATATCAAACCCCGCGAAACCGGAGGGTTTCACGCCTTTCGGCAGGATATCGACACCGGCGAGAAACGCGGCGGCAGCGACCAGAATAAGCCCTGAGAAGAGCAGCACGATATGCGTCTGGTAACGACGGATCATGGCCCAGCCGGCCAGAATAGTGACAACAACCCCTAGCATGGGCAGAAATATGCTCATGATCAATCCTCCTTTGAGGAAGCAGTAAAAGTGAGCGGCGCAGGTCTGAGGCTTCAGCGGATCGCGTCAAAGGCGTCCGCAAGAGCCTGATGCGCGGACGCGACCCGGCGGCGGGCCATCGCGGTGTTCTCCCGGTACCAGGCGATGCGGGCTTCCTGTTCGGAGAGCATCGCGGAAGTTTCCTTCGGATTCGCGCTTCCCGCGGTCTGACGCTTCTCAAGAATCGACTTCGGGTCGAGGCAGGAGTGGAATTCGGCCTCGGTCATCGGAAGGTCAGGCGACGCGTCAGGGAATTCGGACTCGATCTCTTTCCGGTAGAGAGCCTTCATTTCGTCATACGGGAAGTCACTCGGGCGGACGTCATGCGCGCGGGCCCAGCTCACCATGGCGCTTGCCATGTGGTGGCCGATACGGAAGGGGAGTCCGTGCTTCAGCATGAGCTGATCCGCGATTTCCTGGCTCGCGGTCCAGTCGAGATTCAGTTCCTCGAGCGCCCGGTCGCGGTTCACGACAATCCCCGCGATCACGCGCCGGAGCTTCGTGAGAGCGGAGGACGCGGTGTCCGCCATCCCGGTGTTTTTTCCGGCGCTCTTTCCGTCCATCATGCCGGAGACCACGTTATGCGCCCGGAGGAAGACACCTTCGGCCGCTGCGACGGCGTCAGAGGCTTCCGCGCGGGTGTTATTGAGGAGTCCCGGGTTCCGCTTCTGAGGCATGGCGGAAGAAACATAAGTGTTGTCGCCTCCTTCAGAAAGAAGGAGCCAGGGGCGGGGCTGCGCGTACTGCGTCATGATGCCGCCGATCATTTCCCCGACATGGAGACCGATCGCGGCTACGATGCCGGCGAGTTCCACCGGGAGATCAACCTGCGAAATCTGGGTCGCGTCAAAAGCGTTACGCCGCGGCCGGTCAAACCCGAGGAAGTCTGACATCCCGTTCCGGTCGAGCGGCCACCCGGTGCCGTTCAGCACGGTGCATCCCATCGGGCACTCATTCATGCGGATATAGAATTCGCTCAGCCGCTCACGGTCCCGGGCAAAGCCCGCGATGTAGCCGGAAAGGAGATGGGCGAGCGTGGTGGGCTGCGCCGCGACCCCGTTCGTATAGGCCGGGAGGAGCGTGGATTCGTTTTTCCGGGCGAAGAGCGCGAGGTCATCGAGCGTCCCGTCAAGCGTCTCCATCAGGTCAAGTGTCGCGCTCCGCAGCATCGCGAGCCTGAAGGTGGAATGCATGTCCTGGGAAGAACGTCCCGCATGAATCACGGTGACTTCGGGACCGGCCTTCGCGATGAGAAGGGGTTCGTAGAGAATCACGCGCTTCGCGCGGGGAGACTTTCCGCTTTCCACATCGGACACGACCCCCCTCAGGGCGTCAGCCGCCATCACGGCGGTGCTGTGATTGATAAGTCCCGACCGGAGATTCGTCACAATGCTCGCGCGGTTGATTTCCGTGAGCCAGTCAAATTCATCCATCCGTGCCATGCTTCTGCTCCCAAGGCTTTTATCCTGAACTGATGGCTACATTATGTAGTCCGGAAGACGTAGAAGTAAAAGCAGAATCCGCAAACTCTGATTGCGTAAAACGCAAAATTATCGGATTCTGCCGGCTGGGATATACCGGGCGGCCGTGGTTCAGGGAGAAAATGCCGGAGGATGGGCGTGAGTGACAGGAAGCCGAAAAGATAAAGATGCCTGGAACTCTCTGTTTTTCCTGCTGCTGGAAATTCCGGGGACGATCCGGAAGAAAAAAGTGAAGAAAAAAATTTGACAAATGGAATTCCCGCATATAAGATTCTCATCCTGAGTTGCGCCCGTAGCTCAGTTGGATAGAGCACCTGGCTACGAACCAGGGGGTCGCGGGTTCGAATCCTACCGGGCGCACCACAAAATTCCTAAATCCCAGAACACTCTGTGTTCTGGGATTTTTCTTTATATCCGCGCTGAGCCGGCGGCCGACGGTGTCGGACGGGAAGCCGGTCCTCCGCTCTCCGGGTGAATTCAGGGCCCAAATAGCGACATTACCCGGAAAGTAAAATTACGTAATGTTTTCTGCGAAGGCGTGGGAGCGAAGCTATACTGACGGGTGTTTTAGTTCATCCATCACTGGCTTGCTTAGCAATGCCGGTACCGCAGTGGAATGAATTCTTGACGAGGCTCTTCTTATATCGGGAAGGGCCTCTTTTTTCGGGGCCGGAAGCCGGATTCGGATGGGGTTTCCGGAAGGAAAAAACGATCCCCTCTAATATATATAGAGAGGGGAAAGAACCCCCTCAGTGTTTTGATTCCTCCACCGGGCCTTTCAGACGATTTCCGGAAACTCCTGGGATCCCGTATTGACGAGATAGGAGAGGGGAGGAGCCCCGTACCCCCTTGAGACCTTGGTTCTAGAAACCCGGCGCGGCTGCCCGGGGTTATGAAAAAGATTAGGAAGCGGAGGATACCGCTTCTCAGCACGCTGAAACCGGGGCTTTGAGCCCGGTTTTGTGGACAATTTCGGGTACCGAGTTCTTATTCCCGCTACAGGGGAAAAACGACCTGTGGAAAAAGGAGACCCCGATAAAATAGGAAAAAAGCGGCCTATCAGGGTATGTGCTTACGGTGCCAAACCATCCTAATTTGCGTGATAGCCAAGGGGGTGGGGGCGGAATACAATCTCCCCTGTGTTTTGATTCCTGGGCAGAACCCAGGATGAGAAAGCAAGCTTCGGATTTTCCGGGGCTTTTTTAATCACGTTTCCCAAGAGCCCCGCTGTCTCGGCGTCGGGCCGGCGGTATTAGGGTTTACATTACCGGGTTATATCCGGTTGGCGTTTATCCTAATTCCGTTGGCACTCACACGCGAAAGTAGATAGAATGGCTCCGTTCACCAGAAATGCAGCGACATTTACGCACTCCACTTCTGGGGGGAACAGTTTATAGTTTATAGATTCCATCCTAGATGGACGTTTGTTTTAGAGGATTGTCTCAAAAATGAATACCGCTCTGAAGATTGTTGCCGCCGCTTCTATCGCCATGATGGCTGTTGCTTGCTCCAAGCAGGCTTCTGCTCCTGCCTCTTCCGCTGCTGACGCTGCTCCGTCCGCTGCTGCTTCTATGCCCGCTTCTTCCGCCGCTGCTGACGCTGCTGCCGCTTCCGTCGCTGCTTCCGCTCCGGCTTCTGCCGCTGCCTCCGCTCCGGCTGACTCTGCTGCTGCTTCCGCTCCGGCTTCTTCCGCCGCTGCCAAGTAATTGTTCCGCTGCCCAGGTGGCAGCTGACAGTTAGCAGTAATGCCCTGATCTGATTCGTCGGACCAGGGCATTGTCGTATCTGGGCTTCGCGCGGGCTTACGCTTGAATTTACTAAAAAATTCTCGACGCCCGTCTGGATTCCGTACTAAGATTACCTCTCGATTTTTAAGTTCCCGCTTGAGGCCGCGCTGCCGCTCACCCCTATTTCGGCCGCGCTCCCTGTGGGTCCCTTATCCAGAAAAATGGAGATTCGCTCATGAAGAGGCGTTCCCTGCTCGCTGCGGCCGCTGCCGCCGCGGTGTTCACTGCAGCTCCGGCCATCGCCGCCCCGGTTTACTCCGTCGGCACCGGCGCGACCTACCGTCCGTTTGAATTCCAGGCTCCTTCCAAAGAGATCGTCGGCTTTGATATCGACCTCATGAAGGAAATCGCGAAGGCAGCGGGCTTCCAGGTGAAGTTCCAGAACACGCTCTGGGGCGTGATCTTCGAATCCGTGAAGAACGGCGACCGTGACATCATTATGAGCGGCATCACGATCACCCCGCAGCGTCAGCAGACGGTGGATTTCTCGCTTCCGTACTTTGCCGCGCATCAGCTGATCCTCACGCAGCGTAACCTCCGCGTGAAGTCGATCAATGACCTGAAGGGGAAGAAAGTTGCTGTCGTCGCGAACTCCGCGGGCGATATCGTCTGCTCGAAGGCTTTCGGCAAGGCGAGCCCCAACATCAAGCGTTTCGACAACACCCCTCTCGCGCTTGAAGAGCTGAATGCGGGCGGTGTCGACGCCGCGATCGGTGACGTCGGTGTCTTCGCGTACTACGCGCAGCAGAACCCCGGCAAGCACTTCAACATGACGCGCGACCCGAATTTCGAGGAACAGTACTTCGGTATCGCGGTCCGCAAGGGCAACACGAAGCTGCTCGCCCAGATTAATGATGGTCTCCGCAAGGTCTATAAGAACGGCACCTACGCGAAGGTCTATCACAAGTGGTTCGGCAACACGCCGGTCCCGAAGCTCCCGATCAAGTAATCCGCCAGGCTTTCCGCCCCGGTTCCCGCGGCACTTCCGCCGGAGCCGGGGCTTTTCATTATCCGGAAACCTGAGAGCCTCACTGATTCCCTCCGGTTCCCGCACTGACTGACTTCAAATGTTCCGTTTCGACGTCCTTTCCGACTATTGGCCGCTCTTTATTGAAGGCGCGGAGATGACGGTCAAGCTCACGCTCGCATGCGTTATCTGCGGCGTGTTCCTTGGCATGATTCTCGGCATGGCCCGCATGGCGCAGGCCCGCCATCAGCCTCTCAAGGCACTGCTGTACTTCGGTGTCCGGTGGCCCGTGACGATCTGGGTGAGCTTCTTCCGCGGCACACCGCTCTTCGTTCAGATTTTCCTGATGTACTTCGCGGTCCTCCCGGTGTTTGTGCACCCGGTGGACGGGCTCCTCGTGAGCGGTGAGCTCGCGCGCGACCTCCGAAGCAACTACGGCGCGCTGATCGCCGGTTTCCTCGCGATTTCGCTGAACGCCGGCGCTTATATGAGTGAAGTGTTCCGTGCCGGCATTCAGTCGCTCGATAAGGGGCAGGCTGAGGCTGCGCGCTCGGTCGGCATGACGTACTGGCAGTGCATGCGCCACATCATTCTTCCTCAGGCCTTCCGCCGTATGCTCCCCGCGCTCGGGAACAACGCGATCGCGATTCTGAAGGACTCGTCACTCGTCTCCGCGATCGGTCTCACGGAGCTCGCCTACGCCGCCCGTACGGTGGCTGGCGCCTCCGCCCGCTACTGGGAGCCGTATCTCACGATTTCCGCGATTTACTGGGTGATGACGCTTGCGCTTGCCTGCGGCATCCACGCGCTCGAAAAACATATGGGTAAGGGAGACGACAAATAATGGCTGAAGAGAAAAACATGTCTTCCGACGTCATGATTCAGATCCGGGGGCTGAAGAAGAGCTACGGAAAGCTTCAGGTGCTGCGCGGGATCGACCTCGATGTGAAGCGCGGCGAAAAAGTGGTGATTCTCGGGCCGTCTGGCTCCGGGAAATCAACCCTCCTTCGCTGTATCAACGCGCTCGAGGAAGCGGACTCGGGAAGCATCCTCGTGGACGGCATCGAAGTGACGAGCCGCCGCACGAACCTCAATCACCTGCGTGAGCATCTCGGCATGGTGTTCCAGCGCTTCAACCTCTGGCCTCATCTCACGGTGATCGAAAACGTGATGATCGGTCAGGTGGTTGTCGGTCACAAATCGAAGGCCGAAGCCCGGGAGAAGGCGCTTGCCATGCTGGACCGCGTGGGGCTTAAAGACCGCGCCGATGAATACCCGGTGCGGCTTTCAGGCGGCCAGCAGCAGCGTGTCGGCATTGCCCGAGCGCTCGCGATGGATCCGAAAGCGATTCTCTTTGACGAACCGACCTCAGCGCTCGACCCGGAGCTCGTCGGCGAAGTGCTTGCCGTGATGACGCAGCTCGCCCGTGAAGGCATGACGATGGTGGTTGTGACGCATGAGATCGGCTTCGCCCGTGAGGTCGCGGATCACGTGATCTTTATGGATGGCGGCGTGATCGTCGAAGAGGGAACGCCGGAAGAGGTGGTCGTGAATCCGCGTGAAGAGCGGACCCGCGCCTTCCTGAAGCACGTGCTCTGACGCGATTCAATCGCTCGGAACCTCGGCCGGCAGGGGATTTTCCTCTGCCGGTTTTTTCATTTTCCTCTCCGGTTTTCTACAATCACGGAACGGTTTTGTTTTTCTCGTGTTTTAGGAGTCACTCCTCATGGATTCTTTTCTTCTCATGCTGTCAGTCGCGCTCGGAGCGCTCTGCACGGTGCTGCTTCTGAAGATCGCGTTCGGGGAAAAGCGTGAGGAGACGGATACGGCGGCGCTTGAAGCCGCGATCCGGGACGCGCTGGATCGGAATTCGGACGCCGCGGAGGCGCGCCAGAACCGGCTTGAGATGAGGCTTACCCAGGCGAACAGCCTGAACCGCGAGGGAATGGAAGCGGTGAGGCGGGAGTCGCTTGACCTGATCCGGAAGGGGTCGGAAAGCCAGGCGGCGCGCCTCACCTCGATGGAGTCGTCGCTTGCCGCCGGGATCAACGCGGTGAACGAAACGGTGTTCCAGAAACTCACCGCGCTTCAGGCGCAGAACGATGCGAAGCTTGAGCAGATGCGCTCAACGGTCGAGGAGAAGCTTCAGACAACGCTTCAGACACGGCTCTCGGAAAATTTCCGCCTCGTGGCGACCCAGCTTCAGGCGCTTGAAGAGGGGCTCGGGGAAGTGAAGGGGCTTTCTGAAAACGTGGACAGCCTCCGACGCCTGATGTCGAACGTGAAGACCCGCGGCACCTGGGGTGAGGCGCAGCTCGGCGCGATCCTTTCCGAGATCCTCACGCCGGATCAGTTCGGCACCAATGTCGAAACCGTTCCCGGGACCGGAAAGCGGGTTGAATTCGCGGTCCGGATGCCGGGCCCGGATGCTTCGACGCCAGTGTGGCTTCCGATTGACTCGAAGTTCCCGCGAGAGGACTGGGAGCGGCTTGAAGCGGCGCGTGAAGCGGGGGACCGGGACGCGGAATCGTCCGCGCAGGCGTCTCTCCGGACGAGCGTTCTCGCTTTCGCGAAAGATATCGCGGAAAAGTATCTCAAGGCCCCGTATACGACGGAATTCGGGATCATGTACCTGCCGACCGAGAGTCTGTACGCTGAGGTGCTTCGGATTCCGGGCCTCTTTGACGAGCTGCAGCAGAAGTGGCGCGTGACGCCTGCCGGCCCCACGGTGATCTCCTCACTCCTTAATTCTCTCCGGATGGGGTTCCGGACGCTCGCGATTCAGGAGCGGAGCGCGGATGTGTGGAAGCTGCTTGGCCGTGTGAAGAGTGAGTTCCAGGCGTTCGCGGCCGCGATGGACGCGGTGGATAAGCGGCTCCGCCAGGCGCAGGAAGCGGTGGAACGGGTTCAGAAACGGACGGAGCGCGTGGACCGGAGTCTCGCCGATATCGAAACGCTCCCATCGGATGACGCGTTTGGCGATAAATCGGAGTCGAGTGCCGGGGCTATTCAGGCTTCAGAGGCGGAACCCCCGAGGGGCTGAGTTCTCAGGCTTTCCGCTGCGCCTCAATCCAGCGCGCGGCGTCCCCCGGAAGCATCACCGCGGTGCCTTCTTTTCTGGAACGGCGGCCGGCCTTCATCACGAGCTTATCCTTGCTCACGATCAGCGGGCAGCCGGAGCCTGAGGCGAGGTCAAAGAACTTCTGATCAAGCGGATCGCGGCACCGGGCAAGCGCGTCTTTCGCCGGGGACGCGGGGCGGCGCGCGATTCGGAACCAGTGAGTGAGAATCGCGGTCTGCTCTTCAGGTGACAGTCTGAACCCCGGCCGGTGAATCACTTCCGCGAATTCGTTTTCCGTTGCCTCATCCCGCAGCATCGTGCAGGTGCCGTCCTCAATCAGTCGGAGCAGCGCCTCGGTCTTCGGATCATGAAACGCCCAGAAGTCGAGGAGCACGTTCGTGTCGACAATCACGGTGAGGGCGCTGCTGTCCGGGGGATCATTTGCCGCGGGGGCGGACCGGAGCTGATCAAGGAGAGACTGGATTTCAGAAGCAATTGGCATCGGGGTTCGGTTTTTCGGTCACTAAACAAAAAGAATCGGCCGGGCGAAGCCCGGCCGGTGCAGAAGGGGAAGCCGCAAGGCACCTCACGGGCGTGAGGGCCGGCGCGGCTTCACGCGGTCCGGTTACTCCGCGATCAGGGGAGCAACGGTTTCGCTTTCCTTCACGAGTTCAGCCACCGTCTTATCGAGGCGGGCGCGGCCGGCAGCCGTGAATTCAATATCCTTCACGATTTCGTAGTTGCCGTTTCCGGTGCAGATCACGGGCATGCCGCAGACGATGCCTTCCGGAATGCCGTAGGAGCCGTCAGAGGGAACCGCCATCGTGACCACACGGCCGTCGGAGCCATTCCACCAGTCGCGCATATGGTCGATCGCGGCGGAGGCGGCGGAGGCGGCAGAGGACTTGCCGCGGGCCTTGATGATCGCGCCGCCGCGCGTCGCGACGGTCGGGAGGAAGTAGTCGTTATACCAGGCTTCATCGACGAGCTCGGTCGCCGCGGTGCCGGCGATCGTGGCAGCGGTGATATCCGGGTACATCGAGTTCGAATGGTTGCCCCAGACGCGGACACCCTGGATCGAGCAGACCGGCTTCTGGGTCTTCTCGGCAAGCTGAGCGACAGCGCGGTTCGCGTCAAGACGCATCATGGCGCTGAAGCACTTCGGATCAAGATTCGGGGCGTGGTGATAGGCGATGTAGGCGTTCGTGTTGCAGGGGTTGCCGACCACGAGCACCTTGACGTTCCGGTCAGCCGCTTCGTCAAGCGCGCGGCCCTGTTCCTGGAAGATCGGGCCGTTCGCGAGCAGCAGGTCCGAGCGGTCCATGCCGGCGCCGCGCGGCATCGAGCCGATCAGGAAGGCGGCATTGGCGCCGTCAAAGGCAACGCGCGGGTCGCTCGTCGTCACAACCTTCGTGAGCAGCGGGAAGGCGCAGTCGAAGAGCTCCATGCAGACGCCCTGCAGGGCAGCCTTGCTCTGTTCGTTATCGCGTTCGAGCAGCTGCAGCTGAACCGGCGTATTGGGTCCGAACACGGCACCGCTCGCGAGGCGGAAGAGCAGAGCGTAACCGATGTTGCCGGCGGCACCCGTAACGGCGACGCGGACAGTCTTATTTAGCTTCGGATGATTTGCAGGACAAGCCATTTGAATCTATCTCCTTCCTTGGATTTTGGGATCGCCCGGCGGGAACGCGGGGGACGATCTTCGCCAGGTGTTCAGAAACGTCCGGCCGGTACTGATTTTGTGTGTTTCCGGCAGGGTTCTTCTGCGATTCTACACGCAGAAAAACGGCTTTTACAGTGAAAAGCAGTACCGTAAATCAGGAGTTTCCTGTGTCCTGTCATTCATTCCGTTTTCGGGACAAAATAGAGACACGTAAAAGAGCCGCGCGCGTTTTTGTGCGGGCGAAGGGAGTCTCTAGAAGATGGATCAGATGAATCTGGCCGCCGCAGGGCCGGCGCTCGGGAGCAACGCCTCCTATATCGAGAAGCTATACGCACGGTGGAAGGAATCCCCGGGCGCGGTGGCAGAAGCCTGGCAGACATACTTCACGCAGCTTGAGACCGGCGCGGTCCCGGATTCCGGCGTCATCGCCCGGGCCGGAGCCGAAGCCCGCCCAAGCTGCATTCCGGAGAATGAGGTGCTCGCTTTCGCGCAGCGCCAGGTCGCGGTGCAGCAGCTCGTCGCCGCGTACCGGAATCTCGGCGCCGAGATCTCGGACCTGGATCCTCTGAAAAATCAGCCTGCCCGTGTGATCCCGGAGCTTGATCCCTCGTACTACGGGCTTACCGATGCGGATCTCGATCAGGTTTTCTCAACCGCGAACACGTATTTCGGCCGCGCCTCGATGACGCTCCGTGAACTGATTGAAGCGCTCCGCGAAACGTACTGCGGAAAGATTGGCGCGGAATTCATGTACATCACGGATCCGGAAGAGAAGCGGTGGTGGCAGCAGAGGCTTGAATCCATTCGCTCCGCCCCGTCCTTCACGCCGGAAGCGAAGGTGCACATTCTTGAGCGGCTGACCGCGAGCGAAGGGCTGGAGCACTTCCTACATAAGCGCTACACGGGTCAGAAGCGTTTTTCGCTCGAGGGCGGTGAGTCCTTTATCGTCGCGATGGACCGGATCGTGGAAGACGCCGCGTCCCGCGGAATGAAGGAAATCGTGATCGGCATGGCGCACCGCGGCCGACTGAATGTTCTCGTGAATATTCAGAATAAGGATCTGCAGGCGCTTTACGACGAATTTGACGGAAAGGAGTCTGCGGAGAGCCTCCCGTCAGGCGACGTGAAGTATCACAACGGTTTTGAGAACTCGGTCCCGACCGCCTCGGGCCCGATCTGGGTGTCGATGGAGTTCAACCCCTCGCACCTCGAAGCCGCGGATCCGGTGGCGCTCGGCTCGGTCCGGGCGCGTGAGGATCAGCTCGGTGACCGCGAAGGGAACCAGGTGCTTGGCATTCTCGTTCACGGCGACGCCGCGTTCTCGGGCCAGGGCATCGTGCAGGAAACGCTGAACCTCGCCTCCACCCGAGGCTTTGGGACCGGCGGCACGGTTCACATCGTGATCAATAACCAGATCGGTTTTACGACGTCTGATCCCCGCGACAAGGGCTCCATGCTCTACTGCACGGACCCCGCGAAGGTGACGGAAACCCCGGTGCTGCATGTGAACGGCGATGAGCCGGAATCCGTGGCGCTCGCGACGCAGATCGCGATGGAGTGCCGCCTCCGTTTCCACCGCGACGTGGTGCTCGATATCGTCTGCTACCGCCGCCTTGGCCACAATGAGCAGGACACGCCGGCAGTCACGCAGCCTCTGATGTATAAGAAGATCGACGTGCACCCCACGGTGCGTGAGCTTTACGGCAAGGCGCTGGAAGAAAACGGCACGATCCCCGAAGGCCGTGCGCAGGAAATGGACCGCTATGTCCGCGACCGTCTGAAGAAGAGTGAAAATCCGCGCGTCATCCCGGAGTCACTCCGCGCGAAGCACGTGGTGGACTGGAGCCCCTGGATCGGGAAGGCGAGGACGGAACCCGCGACGAGCGTTCCGGTCGCGAAGCTGACTGAGCTGGGGCGCGCGATTACCGCGGTGCCTGCGGCGTTCCGGCTGCATCCGCTCGTGATCCGCGTGCTCGACAGCCGCCGCCAGATGGCGGAAGGCGCGGCTCCGGTGGACTGGGGCATGGCTGAGCACCTCGCCTTCGCGTCGCTTCTCTCTGAAGGCCACCCCGTCCGGATTTCGGGCGAGGACTCGGGCCGCGGCACGTTCTCTCACCGCCACGCGGTGCTGCATGATCAGGACCGCGCGAAGCGTGATGTGGGTGAATATATTCCGCTGCAGCATGTTTCCCGCTATCAGGCGCCGTTTACCGTAGAGGATTCGCCGCTTTCTGAATACTCCGTCATGGGGTTTGAGTACGGCTACGCGTCCGCATCGCCGAACGCCCTGGTGATCTGGGAAGCGCAGTTCGGCGACTTTGCGAACACCGCTCAGGTAATCATCGATCAGTTCATTTCGTCAGCGGAAGCGAAGTGGGGCCGTCAGAATGGTCTCGTTCTCATGCTTCCGCATGGCTACGAAGGGCAGGGCCCGGAACACAGTTCCGCGCGTGTTGAACGCTATCTGCAGCTCGCGGCTGGCGACAACTTCTCTGTCGTGCAGCCGACCACCGCAGCTCAGATTTTCCACGTGCTGCGGCGTCAGGTGCTGCGTCCGTACCGTAAACCTCTGATTCTCTTTACGCCGAAGAGCCTGCTCCGTAATCCGAATGTCGCGAGCCCCTTAAGTGACCTCACGTCGGGCGGCTTCCAGCCGGTGATTGGTGACGCGGCGGTCGATCCGGCCCGCGTCACGCGCGCCGTGCTCGCGAGCGGCCGCGTGTACTACGACCTCCTGAAGAAGCGTGAGGAACTTTCGCGGAACGACGTGGCGCTTATCCGGGTGGAAGAGCTTTATCCGTTCCCCGCGGGTCTTCTCACGACCGAGCTTTCCCGCTATCCGGGGCTCGACGAAGTCGTATGGTGCCAGGATGAGCCGCGCAATCAGGGCCCGTGGAACTCGCTCTTCCCGCAGCTCCTTGATCTGATCCCGAGCAGCGTGAGGCTCTCCTACGCCGGGCGTGATGAGAATCCGGCGCCTGCGACGGGCTACGCCGCGCGATTCAAGCGCGAGGAGGCGGCGCTGCTGGAAGCCGCGTTCGGTACGCCTGTGAAGTCCTGGCGTGGTGTGAAGGGCGAATAACGACAACCTGATCGGAGGGCGGCGGAAGATTTCGCCGCCCCGGAGAGATAAGCATGAGTGAAATTGAAATCAAAGTCCCGGAACTATCCGAATCGGTGTCGAGCGCCGAGGTGCTTGGCTGGAAGGTGAAGCCGGGTGACCCGGTGGAAGAGGATCAGGTTCTCGTTGAGCTTGAGACGGATAAGGTGGTCCTCGAAGTGAGCGCGCCGTGCGACGGTGTGGTAACCGAGATCCTCGTGAAGGAAGGGGATACGGTGAAGACCGGTGATGTCGTGGCGAAGGTGGAAGAGGGCGCGGCGAAGGCCGAGAATGTCCCAGCCGCAGCCGCCGTGGCTTCGGTTCCTGCCCCCGAGCCCGCGCCGGCTCCTGAGGCTGCAGCTCCGGCAGCCGCCCCTCGTTCACCAGATGCGCGCTGCGCACGATGGCGCTTTGCTCCGCCTGACGGAAAATATCCTTGAGCGCCACGGTCGCAACGCGCTCCGAGCGGATGAGATCGCCGAACACATTCCCCGCGCCGAC
>OGFF01003109.1_pt1 | contig 13025 bp, 11 predicted proteins | sample 1570751 | NCBI WGS metagenome assembly OGFF01 (sample SAMEA2581951, study PRJEB24529) | metagenome | biome: Human gut stool | place: China | collected 2011 | reverse complement strand
TCAGGGCTGCGGTCTGGAAAATGCCCCGCCCTGTGTTACCTGTGCCGCAAGCCAGATAGCCCTGGTATTCCTGGCAGCGGAACATATAGGTATAGTCGGCGATATTGCGGCTCGCGACGTACGAGTCGGACATCAGGTGGGACGTGCCGACCGTTTTGCCGCTGATCTCGTCCCACGTGTTCGACTGGATGAACGCCGAGCCGGGGTTGTTGTAGGCGACCTCCTCGAAGGAGTTCGCATAGCCGTCGCGTCCGGTTCCCGTACCGGGGGTGACGGCTTCGGCCGTCGGAGCGTATCCCGTCGACTCCTGGCCGCCCATGATGTTGCCGCCCCAGACGAAATTGTCGAAACTCTCGTAAAACACCAGGTCGGCGTCGGGGGCGTATTTCAGCGTTACGGACGTGGCCTTCCCCGCCGTCAGCTGCGCAGTCGTCAGCGTGTGCTCCATGGCGCGGTGCTCCGAATCGGAAATGGTGATTTTCAGGCCCGACGGATAGTCGCCCGGGGCCAGCATCACGTAGAAATGTTTCGGCGTGCCGCTCTCCAGCGAGACGCATTTGCCGTTGTCGGTGCAGTTCAGCACGGCGAAACCGACACCGCCGGTGATTGAGAGGTAGCCGCGCGAGGGCAGGAAATTCGCATAGCCTGCCAGGGGGCTTTCTGCGAGGTTCTCGACCTTCACCGAGGCGATTTTGGCCGACCCGGTCAGGGCCAGGTCCAGCACGGCGAAGGCGTCGTCGAACACCAGCTTGTTGCCGTTCTCCTTGGTGTAGGAGCCGTACATGGGATACGATTGCAGCGATGCCGCCGTGGCGGCCCAGAACTGCGAGTAGGGCAGTTTCACGTCGGCATAGGCCGAAGAGCCGTACCAGCCGGAGGAGCCTGAATTGGTCAGGATGGCGTTGTAGGTCCCGGAGCTCGAAGCGCTCGCCTCGACGTAGTAGCGGCCGTTTTCATCGCTTTCGACGGCATAGGATTTTCCGTTGACCGAGACGAGCGATTTGCTCCATGCCCGTTCGCCGGTTCCCATGGCCTTGCGGACGGAATTTTCCGCCTCGCGGAGATAGAAACGGACTTTGCCGTTCACTACCTGTATGTCCTCGTATTCATCGCCGCCGCCCGGATTGTCGGGTCCGTCGGGATCGTCGACATGTTTGTCTCCGCTGCTGCACGCCATGCAGAGACACCCCGCCAGCAACAGCGCCGGCTTCAGGATGAAGTTCAGGGATTCTCGTAGATTTAGGGTCATAGTTTCGTGTTTTATGGTTGGGTGAAAAGTTGTCGGCTGCCGGTCGGGCACAATGAAAAACGCGTGCATATTGCCATATACGGCAATATGCACGCGTCAATCGCGGGCGGTGACTTTTACTTAACTCCGGGTATTCGGCGGGGCGAGGGGGGGGGGAAATTTATAAGTTCCCTGCGGCACGAGCAGGCTCGTGCCGTAACCGGACGGCGGTGATCGAATAATCGGCGGTAAAGTAAATTCACGGCTCTAATTTTGATCGTTTTTTTATCGGAAATGAGTTTCGAAAAGATTCATTCCCGAAAGCAAATGTAACTAAAAAAATGTTATCGGGCAAATAGGATGCCTGAAAAATAATCGTTTTTTAACATTTTTGCTGCTTTTCGTGTTTCGATTTGGGGAGAGGACCGTTCGGCGTGGCTTTTCGTTTGAAAGGAATGTCCGGAGGGGAACCGCGGATTCTGCGGCCCGTTCGGAACGGGGAGAAGCGCGCCGGCAAGAGACGGAAAAGCCCCGCATTCGGGGAATGCAGGGCTTCGTTGAGCTACCAGGATTCGAACCTGGAATAATATTGTTGATAATCAATGTTTTATGTGACATATCTTACTCCGGTCCAACGATTCGTCCTTTTGTATCGAAATATGATGTTCCCTGAAAATGAATGCAATAGCGTGAAATTTTAGAAAAAGGGATTCGAAGATTTGGAAGTATAAAAAATATTGCTTTACTTTGCGACAACATATTTATTACCAGCTCACGGCTTGACCTAATTTAAAAGAGCCAAGAGACCGACGAATAATAGTACTCGGTATGGTTTTGTGAGTAGTTTTAGGCCACGGACTCACCCCGATATAGAAAAAGCCTGGGGTAATAGGCTCATAATGTGTAAAAGACGATGCAGCGGTCGTTTCTTTACGCATTTTTTTTGCCCCTATGTGAAAGGGCAAGTAAAGATATTCGCTGCTATATCGGGTTCACGCACACTTTCATATACCCGATGAATGAACGGATGTGGTGTGTGCCTGCATCATTAAATTTGAAAACTATGGCAGAACAAACTGCAATAGTACAGCTGTCAGCTCAGATTGAAATGTTGACAGCATATATTAGAAAGTCGGATGATGAAATTATCTACGACTTGACAGACCTTGAACAAGTGCTCAAGGTATCACGCCGAACATTATTTAAGTGGCGTGCCGACGGTGTATTGCCTCTCACGGAATTGGGTGGAAAGCTGTATATCAGTAAGCGTCGTTTGTTTGAGTTGATTGAGAGCAACCCAGCGTTGCAGAAAGGAGGACGCCATGAGTAATGCGCTTGACGAATTTAAGGGGGTAGCAGATGCCGGAATAACCCCGGATGATAATCCCGGATTGGAGGCTTTTGTAGAGGGTGCAGGCGAAATGCCTGCTCCCCAGCCTCTCGTGGAATTGGCAAAACCAGCTAAGAAAGGTGATAATGTGTTGATACAAATTGAAATGTATCTGCGGAGCAAATATCGGTTTCGTTACAATCTTGTGTCGAATAAGGTTGAATTTGGGCGTATTGTAGACAAAGACTTCCGGGATATGCGAGATTATGATTATAATAGTCTTCTCCGAGAATTAAAGTTGTCTGATCTGTCGTGTTCCATAAGTTCGTTACGTCAGATTTTGGCATCGGATTTTGTAATGCCATATGATCCGTACCAAGCATTCGTGAAAAATCTTCCGGACTGGGATGGACAGGACCATATTGGAGAGTTAGCGGCAACTGTACGGACGACTAATCCAGATTTTTGGGCTATATGCCTTCGTAAATGGTTAGTAGCTATGGTAATATCGTGGATTAAGCCTGATATTGTCAACCATACCGCATTGATTTTATGTGGTCCACAAGGTTGTGGAAAGACTACGTGGTTAAAAGCATTAATTCCTGATGTTCTGAGCAATTATATTTTTACCGGCAAAGTGAATGTGCGGGATAAAGATTCACAGATAAAACTTTCCGAGTGTTGTTTGATAATTATGGACGAGCTTGAAAATATGCGTCGGGATACTGATGCGTTAAAAGAGCTGATAACAAAGTCGTGTATTTATGTTCGTCGGGCGTATGCTTTTGTTCATGAAAACTATACCCGAAGAGCTTCTTTTGCAGGTTCGACAAATAATTATGATTTGTTGCCCGATATGACCGGAAACAGACGCTTCTTGTGTTTTGTAGCTGAAAATATTGACAATAACCATGACGTTAATATGGAACAAGTATATGCTCAGGCTATTGCGTTATGGGTGGGTGGATTCCAATACTGGTTTGATAAAGATGAGATGGCTGTTTTGGAGCGAAATAATGAAGCTTTTCGTGCTGTGTGCGTAGAGGAAGAGCAACTAACTTCGTTCTATGAACCTTGTAATGAGGGTGATGCAGGCGTTTTATTTATGAAAACAACGGATATTTTGAAAAGCTTGTTGCAGTTATCCGGTTTGAGATCGCTTTCAGATCAGAAACTCGGACGGGTTCTGATGAGTTTGGGCTATAAGCGCGTTAAGAAAGACGGGCGATATGGGTATCTTCTGCGACTGCGAAAGCCTTCAGTGCCAGATTCCTTGTTGTCTGAATTAGAGTCGATGGTAGAAGTTCAGGTCCCGGAGGTCCCGGAGGAAATAGAGTTGGCTCAGCTTCCTGTGGCTCGTATTGGCAGGGTCCAACGGCAGCAGGAGTAATTTTAGTAAGAAGGAGAGGGCTTTGGGACCCTCTCCTTTGTTTAATGGGTAGGCAAGGTAAGCATAATTTCTTAACCCCACCATTTCAGCAGGTATCCAAAGAATATTTTGTAGAACAACCGTACCATACCATTACGTTTTTTTACTCGACAAACCACCTGTACTCGGGTTCTCCGATGAGCGCCTTTGCCACTCCTTCCGTGAATACCGTCGCATTCCTGCTTCTTGCGAGGAACGAATCTATGTAGCTGGACTTGTTGGCTCCTGTAAAGAGGTTGAACACCCTCCACAGATCAATCTCGCGCTGTCTGTCGCATGCAAACGCCGTATCGTTGTAATAGGCCCTTGCAATTACGTTCAGCTGACAGTCCGTGAATTCGAATTCCGGGAGCTGCTTGCGCTGTGCTGGCGATAGGAACTGATACAGCCTCGCCTTTCCCACCATCTGGGCGAACTGACTTTCCGACATGGAGGTATCGAGCAACGCCCGCATCCGCTCCAAATGTCTCTTGGCATTGTAGCTTGCGATCAGCTCCGTAATCTTTGCCGTCAGTTCCTGCGTGTTCGTCACCCGCATCTCCCCGGCCAGTCCGTCCGTTGCCACACACATATTGCAACAAACCATGTTCTTGAATCCGATAAATACTTTGAATTTCTCGAAGCCCTTCTTACTGTACAGGTTCTCCTGGTTGTAGGCCCTTACGCCTCCTACGGTCAGGTTGAGCCTGCATCCGTCGATAACCTCCGTCACGGTGGGTATCTCGATGCAGAACATCATCCGCTCGTAATAGATGGTCTTGTCCTCGTCGGTGAGGTCCTTTACGGCCTTGTGGATGGCTTCGGGCGTCCGTCCCTTGACGATATGGCTCACCCGTATTTCGGGCTCCTCCACCGTACAGCTTCGGAACATCCGTTGCGCACACTCCCATGCGGTTTCGATGAACTGATTGTGCGATATGGTCACCTCGTTGTCCTTGGAGAATACCGGGGTGATGCAGTCGTTCTGGAGGTGGCTGAGTGTAACAGCCTTGGTATTGGCCTCGATGAAAGGCTTGCGTGGCTGTTCTTCGGGAGTTTCCCGGAACGGGGATTCTTCCTGCACTTCGAATGAGGGCGAGGGGATAATCAGCTGTGTTGCGTCCCGTGCATCTTCACGGAGCGTAAAGGGCAGTACGTTATTGTGCGACTCTGCCCGCGGGATAGCTTGTTCCATAATTTGCGGATGGTTGGGTTCGACATTGGTTGCACCAGCCGAGAATCTGCATCCCGACTTGTTCCGTAAGCGGAAACTCCGGCTTTCCGGCGAAGAGCTCCGTGCGGTCCTTGGAAGCCAGCGCATAATGTTTCATGTTGACATCGAATACGATGGTGAACTCGTAGTCTACATTGTCCCGCTGTACGGCTTTCAGCCCCACTTTCTCGGGGATCATCTTGCCGTTGCGTTCGTTGAGCACGTACTCCTGCTTGCTCCGCATCGTACAGATCACATGGCACGAGGAATTCAGAATCCGCTGGATAAAGGCGTTCTGACGGGGCGTGACCTTGGCCCAGTTGGCAAAGGAGTTGCCTTGCAGATTGGCGTGGAAATCCAGCAGATAGTCCCAGCAGTGGGAGATACTGTCGATGATGATTACCTCCATGCCTGCGCTTTCGCAGATACCGATGGCGTCGATGTATTTCTCGGGATTGTAAGGCTCCGAGAGGGAGAGCACATTGTAGGCTCCCAAGTGTGCATAGAGGTCCGCACTCCCGTTCTCGGTATCAATGACAGCGATTTTGGACCAGTCGGAGGTCATGCCGTGGGCGATAAGGAGCGACGAATAGGTCTTTCCCGACCCCGAGGCTCCTTGCAGGGCTAAGCGCATCTTGGCAGCCCGGCGTTGTGAATGACGTAATTGCATGATGAAATGAATGAATATTGGTTGAACTCGTAATAACATGATAAAAGGCCGCTCCCCCGGAATTGGAGGAACAGCCTTTCGATGGAGAGATAGACAAGGTTACAGCGTGGCAACCGTGGTGAACTGCGGATTATCCCCTGCATTGTGAAGCAGGAGAAACTGCTCGCCGCTCTCCTCGGAGATCACCTCCGAAACGACGGGATGATCGAGCGGTTCTGCGGGATACTTCGAGGTAACGGCGCCCGCCTTATCGCCATATCCGAAGAAATACTTGCCCGTCTGCTCGTTGCGGATGATACGGATTTGGAGGATTCCTTTCCACTCCTTGAACTCGTCGAGGGTGAAAGTCCGCAGGAATTTGAGTGTGTTTGTCATAGCCATAAATTTGAGATTCGACAATACGCGGGAATAATATGATTATCCCCGGAGGATAGCCGGGGTCGCACCCCAATCCCGCAAAGCGGGGGGGGGTATTCGGGGAATATCCTGCGCTCGAACAATTTCGGGGAGTTGCAAAAAATTTTTGTGGTGAAAAATTTTAGCTTGACATATCCGTATTAGCCACTAACAACCCCTTATTGCTATTATCGTTATCTTCATCACGTAAATCCGCATTTTTCTCCCATTATGATAGGAAAGTTGAATTCGGGGCAGAATTTATGTAGAAATTACACGACTTTTTCACCCAAAAAAGGCAGGAATCGGGCCAATTATATTACAGTTAAGGAGCAGATATGGTTACTCCATTTTAATAGTCTATTAAATGAGAAATCGAATTGAAGCGGTGAGAGGACCGGAGAAAAACAATCTTACTTACTCACTTACTTTACTAATTTATATACAAGTAAATGAGTATGATTTACGTTCGATCTAAGGATGTTTGTATTCCATCAAGTAAAAAAATCCCCACATTCCGGAGAATGCAGGGATAATCAATAAATTAATCTATTTTTTGTATAGATACGGATGTTACAAGTCCTGTTACAGCACCCATACTGCCAGCTGATACAGCACGGACACGGATATATAAAGTTTCAATTTTATCTGATAAAGTCAAAGTCCTTTGTTGATAATTTGATGACCCTGTATAATAGATTGAATATACAGTTCCTAATGTATTCCAAGAGACATTATCACTTGAATATTCCGTAATCCAATTTATTGGAGTTGAACCATTTCCTGAATGTGTATATTGAATCTTATATTTTCCATAATTATTGATTGGAACCGTAAATATCCAATATTGATTGGCATTATAATTTTGTACATATATTCCATATGAGGGAGGTCCATACGCTCGAAAAGTTTTACTTGAATGATTTATTCGTGCTAAAAAATGCCCTTCCGTTGCTTCACCAGTTGTACTCTTCTTAAAATTCCACTCAACGGGAATTCGTTCTTCTATCAAATCATACCGTTCTTCTATTGGTATATCTTTGAACATTTCATACGCTTCATATGCATTAGTTGACCCCATAGGAGTTACAATATTTGTAATAAAATTTCCTTCAAATGCATTAGTTGCAATAGTACAAAAAATGGCTCGAAACATTACTTTTTCAACATTACAGTTGCAAAAAGCTAATTCGCCAATTTCTCTTACTTTCAATCCGATAGTTAGCTCTTTTGCTATTTGAGAACAATTCTGAAAGGCTGCAATACCAATAGATACTACATTATCTGGAATTACAATAGCACTTGTCAATTGAATACAATCAGCAAAAGCAAAATCACCAATAGTTGTTAATGAAGATGGAAATGTCACACTTTCAATTGCACTATTCGCAAATAAATTATTTGGTATTATCACCATATTAGTTGGCAATATGACAGTTCTAAGATTTGTAGTATTTGCAAAGGCTCCTTGGGGGAAAGTTGCCATTTGTATTTCTGATAAATCCAGATAATGGAGATTTGCCATTGAATTTGCTATCACATCGAAGTCGTCATCAGACAACAATCCTGTAATTTTCAAGGTTTCAATGCACGCCAATTCCTCCAAAGAATACTTTGATAATAAACCACCTGACGGCAAATCAATGGTCAGATTTGTGGCCCCTAATTGTTTTATAGTTATTTCTTCTGTAAGAAATTCATCTTTACTTTTGATAGTAATGGTCGTCTGTCGGGATAATCCGATCTCGTTCTTACTAATTTTAAAACTATGAAAATCGGTCTTCATTGAACGAGTTGACACATATGATACCCATTTTTTCGCAGCTTCCTCTATTATGATATCATACAAAGTATTACTTGAAATAGGAATTTCGATCACCTCTCCATCTGCCGACGCATAATATTGATTTTCACTGATACTGATAATACTTTGTACACAAGATATAGTTCGCATCAACGTTTTATCAGCGCCATCAGATATTAAAATTATAATTTCCGTGTCTGCAATTATATCTGGAGCAGTAATAGCTATTTGGCCCTCAGTTTCTGATATCGGTATAATTGATACATTCCAATCCGATGGAGCAATAGCCTTTAAATATGATCCGGGCCCACCTCCTTGTAAATGATATGTAATTATAAGTGTTTTATTCGGAGATATTCCAACATTTTCAAATTGTTCAAAAATAATATCAAATAATCGGGCAATAGGAATTCTAATCTCTGTTGATTCTTCATCATTCAATGTAAAGACTACGAAACCATTTGCAATCGACACTCCTTTGAAGAACGCATTGCCATCCTCTCCGTTCAACCCACTATCTCCGGTGGCTTTACCGAGTTGTTCCCAATTCTGTTCATTGTCATAGGAGATATACCAATATCCTCCGTCAATTTTGAATTTAGGCGTGATTCCATCTTTGCCATTCGTACCATCGGTACCGTCATTTCCATCACTACCATCTGCGCCATCAGTTCCAATAGCCTTTACTTTCTTTCCGTCAACAACGAGCCAATTTCCATTAACGGTCCAATAATAGATGCCATCGGTATCTTGTTTTACACTAATAGTCGGAGTAACACCATTTGTTCCATCGGAACCATCAGAGCCATTTTTGCCGTGATAAATTGTGATGGTCTTACCCGAGGTAAACGTTATCGAATAACCGCTACCATTGGAAAGTGTAGAAACATTTGTGATTGACTCCCGTTCTTTCAGAGCTTTAACGATCTCCTGCAATGAAGAGATATTCGTATTCATCTGCTTGCACAATTCCTCCAATTTAGCAACCCGGTTTTCAAGGCCATTAACGCTATCCCATAAGGCGGAATCATCATAATCTTTTGAACAACTTACCAATAATACGCTTATTACTGATAAGCAAATAAATAGTTTTTTCATAATGTATAAGCTTCTTTAATCTTTTGCACTTCATCTTCTGTATAATCACCCCAATGCCAAGATGGATTCGTGTGCCTTGAATATTCGTTCTTTTCAAAACATTCCGAGTATCTATTGTATAAATCTATAGCAGTCAGAGAATCACCGAAAATATCTGTATTATATTTCATCGGAGCAGTATCAGATATACGTTTAAACAGGCTTGAACTGAAATAATCTGCATCCACCTCTTTCTTTAATCCAATGATCTCGGTTTGAAGTTCATCGCATGAGTCTAACACCAACTCACAGTCATTTATGTTGAGAAGATCATTATAAACGATCTGGACATATTCTCTATTAGATAAACTATTATTATCCATCAAGCGATATGCTCCTACGATGAATGGAAAGGTTAGATTCTTTCGAGTTGCTTCTAATAAATTCACGATAAACGGCTTACCATTTTTCCCACAAGAATTAATCATACGATGTCTTTTAATGTACCGTATCAACTCCTCTACGGGGATTATTAAATAAAGAAAGTGTGGAGTTGTTAGTTTATCGAATCGGAGGCTCTGGAATGCCTTGCATCAAATAAACAATACCCCACACTTGAGCAGTATATCAGAAATGATATAGCTACGCAAGTGATGAGTGTTTGTATTGCTTATCCCTGATGCAATGAAATTTTCCAGATTCCCGATTCAGGATAAAAGCTAAACACTTTCATCAATCAATATGTTGCTACCCATCGGATAGCACCACAAAGTTAGAAAATGTTTCTTAAAATACAACGCACTCGCGGGGTATTGTAGAAGCAAATTTCGGTTAAAAGTTTCTGAAAATCAAGATTGACCTTATAGAATGTTTATCATAACTTTCGGGGAAATGTTGACTATGATATTTATTGAGTTTTACAAAAAAGCCTGCCAAGATTGGCAAGCCTTATAATTACAAAGAGAGTTCTGCTTCAACCTTTTCCATATCGCGGCTGATTGAGGTATTGAGGACTTTGGCATAGTGCTGAGTCATTTTGATATTACTATGGCCGAGCATCTGGGAAACATTCTCAATAGATACGTTATTGGCAAGAGTAACCGTCGTGGCGAACGTGTGACGTGCGCAATGAGTCGTGAGTTGCTTATTGATTCCGCACAATTCCGCAATTTCTTTCAGCCCGTCATTCATGGTTTGATTGGCCGGAACCGGGAGTAATCGTCCCTCAGCTTTGGCAAAGTCTGCATAACGTTCAAGTATCTGCATGGCAGGTTTGAGAAGAGGAATATTGCACAAACTGTGGGTCTTTGTTCGGGCTTTTACGATCCATTGCTTACCTTCCTTACCCGTTACGATCTCTTTAGCAGTCAGAGAATAAACATCCGCATAAGCCAATCCCGTATAGCAGCAGAACAGGAAGATGTCCCGAATACGGTCATATCGCGGATTTTCGAATTTAGCGTGGGACATTGTGTGCAATTCCTCCTCGGTCAGAAAATCTTTCTTGGTTTCTTCCAATCGCAGTTTCAATAATGTTACGGGATTGTTTTTCATCACTCCATGGGCTATGGCTATATTGATGATTTTGCTGATGTTTTTAAGGTATTTTACCACGGTGTTGTTGCACTGCTTCCGTGCTACGAGTAGAAAATGGACATATTTTTCGAGAAATTCGACCGTGATGTCGTCTGTGTAAATGTCGTTCTTTCCTTGCGTCTGCATAAACTCTTTGAGGTGGTTTAGCGAGGTTTGATAGCGGATGGCCGTGCCTGCTGCTACTGTCTTACCGACGAGTTCCGATTGCATCCGGTTGTGTTCTTCGCATAAGTCAATGAATGAAATCTGAGGTTTGTCAAAACCTCGGTAACGGTTGGTTACGGCTTTGGCGGTTACCTGCTTACCCTCGCTTTGTAAGGTTTGAGCTATGGAGAACAGGTCGTATTCGATTTTATCCAGATAGGCATTTAGTGCCTTGTTTTTTGAGCTGACGGGTTTTACACGGCCTTTTGCCGTTACCCATTGCTCTTGATCGACTCCTCGTCCTATTCCGAACTCTGAATAGGCTCGGTTGGCTGATACCCGAACGTATATAGGTGCTTGGCCAGTACGCAGGAGCCGATGCCGTTTAATGAAAAACAGTATCGAAATCATATTAATAAGATGATTTTTAATTAGTTAGACTAAACTATGCAGGGAGATAAGGCTATAATGCCTTTTGGAATATACACAAAGATACGTAAAATTTTCCATTTTTGCAAGCGTAAAATATTGATATACAAAGAAATGGAATGAAATTTGTTGGACTAAAATTTTAGTCTGAAAGTCCCACGATTGGTCCAATTAACACCCTGCGTGAAACGACTTTTTACTGCACTTTGATAAATGAGAAAATCCCCACAATTCATTGAATTGCAGGGATTTGCGCTGAATTTTGTTGAGCTACCAGGATTCGAACCTGGAATAACAGGACCAGAATCTGTTGTGTTACCGTTACACCATAGCTCAATAGATTTTGGTGATGCAAAAGTAGAACTTTATTTTGCAAATGCAAAGAAAAATCCGGAAAAAATTTCATACATTTGTTTCAATCTACGCAGAAAAAACCGCTTGAAACTTAAAATTTACACAAAATCAGAAAATTATGGGAATTAAATTTCGGCTTATCGCCATGAACTTCCTCCAGTATGCGATCTGGGGTTCGTGGCTTATCTCGCTGGGCGCCTACCTGGGAGGCGGACTCGACTTCTCGGGATTGCAGATCGGCAGCTTCTTCGCGACGATGGGAATCGCCTCGCTGTTCATGCCCGCCGTGATGGGGATTATCGCCGATCGCTGGATTCCGGCGCAGAAACTGCTGGGCATCTGCCATTTCATCAGCGGCGCGTTTCTCATCGCCGCGGCCTCGCAGACGGCTTACGCCCCGCTGTACAGCTGCATGCTGCTGAGCGTGATGTTCTACATGCCGACCATCGCCCTGTCGAACTCCGTGGCCTACAACGCCCTCGACCTGGCCCGGCTCGATACCGTGAAGCATTTTCCGCCCATCCGCGTATGGGGAACCGTGGGATTCATCGCCGCCATGTGGTTCGTCGACCTGACGCACATCGGGGGTGTGCAGATCAAGCTCACCGAGTGGCAGCTCTACGTTTCGGCCCTGCTGTCGTTCGTACTGGCGGCCTACTCGTTCTCGCTGCCGGGGTGTCCCGTCGAGCGCAGCGCGCAGAAGCAGTCGTGGGTCGATACGCTGGGGCTGCGGGCCTTCGCGCTCTTCAAGGAGAAGCGGATGGCCATTTTCTTCGTCTTCTCGATGCTGCTGGGCGCCGCTTTGCAGATCACCAACGCCTTCGGCGACAGCTACATTCAGAATTTCGGCTCGATGCCGCAGTATGCCGATTCAGCCATCGTGAAGCACTCGGTGATCCTGCTCTCGCTGTCGCAGATGTCCGAAACGCTCTGCATTCTGCTGATTCCTTTCTTCCTCCGGCGTTTCGGCATTAAGAAAGTGATGCTGATTTCGATGCTGGCCTGGGTGCTGCGCTTCGGGTTCTTCGGCATCGGCGATCCGGGATCGGGCGCGGCGTTCCTCGTGCTTTCGATGATCGTCTACGGCGTGGCGTTCGACTTCTTCAACATCTCCGGCTCGCTCTTCGTCGAAAAGGAGACCAGCCGCGAGATCCGCTCCTCGGCGCAGGGCGTCTTTATGATTATGACCAACGGTTTCGGCGCCTTCTTCGGCTCGTATGCCGCGGGCGCCGTCGTGGACGCATACGGGTGGCCCGATTCTTGGTTCATCTTCGCAGGGTACGCGCTCGTGGTGGCCGTGGTTTTCGCCGTGGTTTTCAAATACAGGCACAACCCTGCCGAAATGGGGGGCGTGAAACATTGATGACTGACGGTCC
>OGFF01003106.1_pt1 | contig 13040 bp, 10 predicted proteins | sample 1570751 | NCBI WGS metagenome assembly OGFF01 (sample SAMEA2581951, study PRJEB24529) | metagenome | biome: Human gut stool | place: China | collected 2011 | reverse complement strand
CATATCCTTCTGCTCCAAACATTTGTCTAAATGCTAGACGTCCTATACGTCCAAATCCATTAATGGCTACTTTTACTGACATATTAAATTCCTCCTTTAAACATACTTTTATCTATGTATGTTTTTTACTTTTTTGTTTATTGTTGCCTTTTTTAGGCAAATTTATTCTATAACAAGTTAAAAAATATTTCAAGGGGTTTTATGGATTTTTTGCGCTTATTTTTTTACTTTTTTCGAGTTTTGTGACAGTTTTCGGCAAATTTTGCATTTATTTTGTTGTATAATTTAAGTTAAGGTCTTTTGATCTTAGATTGGAGGTGTTTATAATGCCTAAAAATCGAAAGAAAAAGAAAACTTTTAATTTGAATAAATTTTTACATACTTTGTTAAAACATTTAAAAAATATTTATTGTATTTTAAAAGTTATCAAAGATATTTTTGGACTTTTCCAAAAATAGAAAAAACAGGCATTCGCAGTGCCTGTTTTTTTTGATAACATTCGTTATCTGGTCTTTTAATCTCCTTTGGAGATTTGTGTTTATTAATGCCTATTTCCTTTTTATCATACTATATTTTAAAAAAAATTGCAACATAAAATTATATTTTTTTTCAAAAATCGTTCGACAAATTCTGACATTTTTACTTTTTCCTCTTAACATTAATATCCCCAAAAAGCCCATCTTGCTCAGTTTCTACCTTACTTCTTCTAGATAATTCAAGCAATCCTGAAAAAGCAGTAACAACTTCTTGTCTATTATGTTTTTGAATAGAAAATAATTTGTTAAATACAAAACTTTTATTTCTAATTAATTCCTTAAACATCTCTTTTACCTTACTAACAACGGTATAAGTGTCTGTAATTGCTATTTTTTCAATATTTTTAGCATTTTCATTAACTTTGTTTTGATTTTTATCCCATAATTTTTTATATAAATTAGGAATAATGTTTTCCTCATATTTCTCATCTAGTTGTTGCTTAGGTAGCTCAATATTTTCAGGTAATTTATAAAATCTATTTGCATTCTCCTCAAAATTTTGTCTTAAAACAACTGTTATGTCTTTATATTTTTTATATTCAACAATTCTTCTAATAAGCTCATCTTCTGAAAGTTCTTCTTCTTCCTCATTTTTACTTGGAAGTAATTTTTTAGATTTTATATAAAGGAGAGTTGATGCCAAACTTAAAAATTCACTTGCAACTTCTAAATTTAGTTCTTGAGCCTTGTTTAGAAGTTCTATATATTGATCTGTTATTTCATCTAATTTGATATCATAAATACTCATTTTGTTTTTTTCTATTAGGCTACATAGTAAATCTAACGGCCCTTCAAAATTGTCTAATTTTATTGCATATCTTTGTGTTTCTAGTGTTAGGATTCCTGGCATTTTTTCTCCTTTCTTATAACCTGGGACCATTGGGGTCGGTTCTTTTTGGTCCCGTTTTTAATTATAAAATAATTTTGCCAAAATGGGACCAAAAAGAACCGACCCCAATGGTCCCCCTGGCAAAACAAATTACTCTTCTACTTCCTCAGCTTTTTCTTCTTTACTTTCACTATTGCTTTCTTCTACAACATCTGCTCTTTTTTCTCTAAGTTCGTTCATAGCTAAATTAATTCTACCTTGATTATCAATTTCGATAACCTTAACAGTAACTTTTTCGCCAATTTGAACATAGTCTTCAACTCTTCTAATATGTTCTTTTGCAATTCTAGAAATATGAAGTAATCCTTCTTTTCCATTTCCTAAATCAACAAATGCACCATAAGATGTTATTCTTGTAACAGCTCCATAATAGATTCCACCAACTTCGATTTCGCGAACAATGTCTTCTATCATATCTAAAGCATCATAAGCTTTTTCACTGTTTTCGCCATAGATGAAAACTTGTCCATCTTCTTCAATATCTATTTTTACACCTGTTTCGTCTATAATTTTGTTAATTACTTTTCCACCAGTACCTATAACATCTTTTATTTTTTCTGGTTTTATTTTTGTTGTAATTATTTTTGGTGCATATTCAGATATTTCTGCTCTTGGTTCACCTAAAACTGGTAACATTATGTCATTTAAGATGTACATACGAGCTTTATGTGTTCTTTCAAATGCTTCTTTTATTATGTCATAAGATAATCCATCTACTTTTATATCAACTTGTATGGCTGTAATTCCTTTTTCCGTTCCACCTACTTTAAAGTCCATATCTCCGAAAAAATCTTCTATTCCTTGTATATCTGTCATCATAACATAGTTATCTGGATTTTCTGGGTCTGTTATTAAACCTGTTGAAATTCCTGCAACTGGTCTTTTTATTGGAACACCTGCATCCATTAATGATAATGTACTTGCACAAATGCTTCCTTGTGATGTAGATCCATTTGATGATAATATTTCAGATACAACTCTTATTGCATAAGGAAATTCTTCTACTGATGGTAATACCGGAACTAATGCTTTTTCAGCCAATGCCCCATGACCAATTTCACGTCTTCCAGGTCCACGTGATGTTCTTGCTTCTCCAACTGAATATGCTGGGAAGTTGTATTGATGCATATATCTCTTTGATTTTTCTAAGTCTATTCCATCTAATTCTTGTTCTTCGCTCATCATTCCAAGTGTTGTAATTGACATAACTTGTGTTAATCCTCTTGTGAACATTGCGCTTCCATGTACTCTTGGAAGTAAACCAACTTCACATGATAGTGGTCTTATTTCGTCTAATGTTCTTCCATCAACACGTTTGTGTTCGTAGAAAATCATATCTCTAACAACTTTTTTTTCTAATTTGTATAAAGCTTCTCCTATATTAGATTTATCTTCTTCGAATTTTTCTTCACCAAATTTTTCTTTATATTCTTCATTTACTTTTTCTGTTAATTTATCAATGTTATTATCTCTTACTTGTTTGTCTTTTTCAGTAACGGCTTCTTTCATTTCATCTTTGTAATTTTCTGATAAATAATCATATATTTCAGGTATCACTGCAAATGATTTGTATTCAAATTTTGGTTTTCCTATTTCTTCTTTCATTTTTGAAATGAATTCACATAATTTTTTAATTTCAACATGTGCTGTCTCAATTGCTTCTAGCATTTTTTCATCTGGTACTTCGTTTGCACCTGCTTCTATCATTGCTATTTTATCGTGTGTTCCAGCAACTGTTAAAGTTAAATCACTGTGAGCTCTTTGTTCTACTGTTGGGTTTATTATAATTTCATCATTTACTAAACCTACATTTACTGCTGCTGTTGGTCCACCAAATGGGATATCTGAAATTGAAAGTGCTGCAGATGCTCCAATCATTGCTGCAACTTCTGGAGAGTTGTCTTGTTCTACAGATAAAACTGTACATACAACTACTACATCATTTCTGAAATCTTTTGGGAACAAAGGTCTTAAAGGTCTATCTATTGCTCTTGATGTTAATATTGCCTTATCTGAAGGTTTTCCTTCTCTTTTTGTGTATGAACCTGGTATTTTTCCTACTGAATATAATTTTTCCTCAAAATCTACTGATAGTGGGAAAAAGTCTATTCCTTCTTTTGGTTCTTTTGATGCTGTTACATTTACCATAACAACTGTGTCTCCATATCTTACTAAGACACTTCCATTGGCTAAAGCTGCCATTTTTCCTGTTTCTATTGTTAATTTTCTTCCTGCTAGTTCTGTTTCATAAACTTTAAACATAAAATTTCTCCTTTTTTATTATATTTTTTACACCCCGTTAATTTTAAGTTTATTATTAGTATGTAACCTCTATAATGTGCTTAATGTTTTAAGCATATTATACAAGCTACACTTAAACTAATACATAAACTTTTTATTATTTAAACTTTAAAAAAGAAGGGCAAAAATCCTCCTGCCCCCTTGTTATAATTATTTTCTTAATCCTAATTTAGCAACTATTTCTCTGTATCTGTTTACATCTTTTTTAGCTAAATAGTTTAATAAGTTTCTTCTTTTACCAACCATTTTTAAAAGTCCCCTTCTAGAGTGATTGTCTTTTTTGTGAACTTTTAAGTGTTCTGTTAGTTCATTGATTCTTTCTGTTAAAAGAGCGATTTGTACTTCTGATGATCCTGTGTCTTTTTCATCTCTTCTATATTGATTAATGATTTCTTGTTTTCTTTCTACTGTCATGTTATTAACACCTCCTATTTCTTTTTTCTCCTTATACCGAGCTCTAATAATAGGTGTCTTTTATTAGGCTAAGTTAAAGGAATATTTTTTCAACATAACTATTGTACTATATTTTACCAAAAAAATCAAGCAATTTCGCTAATTTAGATTAAATATATTTTTATCCATTTTTTATTGCTAATATATCTTCATCTTGTTTTAAGTTTGGTCCTAAAAATTCATAACAATTTTTATTAGATTTCATTGCTGATAATCCTATTTCTTTGTCTTCTCTTAGCCTTCCACTTGCGAACTTTATTATAATTGGTTTATTAGTTGCAGCTAACATTACTACTTCTTTATCATCTCTCATTTCTGGTGATGCAAAATACAAAATTTGGCCTGTTTTTTTCAATCCAGCCATTAATAATTCTTTATCATTTAATAAATTTTCTTTTGCATAGCAATATGTCCACCCAACTTCACTTACTGAGTCATATACTATTTCTCTATCTGCTTTTAATCTATCACTAACATATTCTAATGCTTCTGGATTATTATGCACTGCAACTAAGGCAATCTCTCTATCATCTTTCATTTCTTCTCCTGCATAATCTAATAATCCACCTTCTTTTGATACATTTTCTAATACGTATTGCCTATCATGCGCATTTTCTCTCATTTTTATTACCTCTGGTCTCTCTGGCATTTTCCTTCATTCCTTCCATAAAATATTCTTCTGAAAAAGAATTTATTTTTCTCTTTTTAATAAAAAATGATATAATCTATTTTACTAGCATTATATCATTTTATTTTCTATTTTACTATAATTTTTTTGTTTTTAAGATACTTTTTTTCTTAATTCATTTGCATATTGTAATGTAACTTCATTTACTTCTCCTGAAGAAATTCTTGCAATTTCACATAAAACTTCTTTTTCATTTAATAATTTTACTTTTGTAGCTGTTCTTTCATTTTCTACTTTTTTACTTATGAAATAGTTATAATTTGCACTTGCAGCAATTGCAGCCAAATGTGATATGCACAAAACTTGATGATTTTTTGAAATGCTTTTCATTTTATCAGCCACTGCATTAGCAGCTTTTCCACTTATTCCAGTATCAATTTCATCAAATATCATAACAGGTACTTCATCCGCTTCTGCTATTACTTTTTTTATAGCTAGCATTATTCTTGACATTTCTCCTCCTGATGCAATTTTTACTAGTTCACTTTCATTTTCGCCAATATTTGTTCTAATATAAATTTGAACAGAATCTTTACCATTTTCAAAATATTCATTTGCTTTATATTCTACTTTTACATTAATTGTTGCATTTTTCATTTCTAATTCTAATAATTCTTTATTAATTCTTTGATTCAATTCTGTTGCATATTTTTTTCTAATTTCACTTATTTTCATTGCTATTACATTTAGCTCTTTTTCTAATTCAGCTTTTTCTTTTCTTAGTTTCGCATTTATTTCTTCTGCATTTTCTATTTTATTTATCTCATCTGCAACTTCTTTTCCATATTCTAATATTTCTTCAATATTATTTCCATATTTTCTTTTTAAATCATATATAATATCTAATCTTGTTTCTACTTCTTCTCTTTGTTGTTCATCAAAATCTACATCTTCACAATATGTTTCTATATCTCTTGATATTTCTTGCATTTCATAGTATATGTTTCTTAGACTTTCTATTGTTGAACTATATTTTGAATCTATTTCTTCTATTTTTTCTAATGCTCTTACTGCACTATTTATTACATCTATTGTATTTTCTCCAACTGCTTGACTTGCTTCTGATAAGTTTTTTGCTATTTTTTCTGAGTTTAACATTATTTTTCTTTTTTCTTCTAATTTTTCTTCTTCATCTTTTTTTAATTTTGCTTCTTGTATTTCATTTAATTGATATTTTAATAAATCTAATTTTCTTTGTTTTTCTTTTTCATCTCCATAATTATTTCTTATTTCTCTTTTTACTTCATTATATCTTATAAATTTTGAGCTATATTCACTTTTTAATGGTAATAATTCTTCTCCTATAAAATTGTCAAGATATTTTATATGTGTTGAACTATCAAATAATTGTTGATTTTGATTTTGACCATGTATTTCTATATATTTACTCATAAATTCTTTTAATTCTGATACAGTTACAAGTCTTCCATTTATTTTACAAGTATTTCTTCCATTGCTATATATTTCTCTTGTTACAATAATATTTCCATCTACTGAATTTATATCTTGTGGCTCATACATACATATTTCTACATATGAATGGCTTTCACCTTTTCTTATCATTTCTTTTGAAAATCGTCCACCACAAATTACTCCTAATGAATCAATTATTAATGTTTTACCAGCTCCTGTTTCTCCTGTTAATACATTCATTCCTTTGTTTAAATTTATTTCTAAATCATCTATTATTCCTATATTTTTTATATGTAAATTTGTAATCATGGCAATCCTCCAAAAAAATAATAATACTTTTCATAAGTTAAATATCAAATGTCTGTTCGAAAAGTATTATATGTTTTTCTTTGATTTTTGTCAATAGTTTTGCAAACTTTTTTTCGCTTTTTTTTTTTACATATTTCGTAATTTATATTCCAATCCTGTATTTCTTTTTTTACTATCTACATTATTTATCATAAAGTCTACAACTCTATCATTTCCAATTACAATCAATAATTTTTTAGCTCTTGTTAATCCTGTATATAATAAATTTCGTGTTAAAAGCATTGGTGCAGCTTGCGGTACAATCATTATAACAACATCAAATTCACTTCCTTGTGCTTTGTGTATTGTTATACAATAACTATGATCTATTTGTTCTAAATCATTGAATTCATACCAACAAACTTTATCATCATCGAATTTTATTCTTATATTTTTTTCTTTTTCATTTATATTTGTTATTGTTCCAATCTCACCATTAAATACACCATTTCCAGTTTCTATAGAGTCTCCTTCTCTTCTTTCCCAATACATATCATAATTGTTTTTGGTTTGCATTATTCTATCACCAATTCTGAATATTACTCCCATACTTGCTTTTTCTGGTTCACCTTCTCTTGGCGGATTTAATTCTTGTTGTAATGATTTATTTAATTCTTTTGTTCCTAACATTCCTTTTTTAGTTGGTGTTAATACTTGAATATTTTCAAAAAAGTCATAGTCTCCGAACTTTTTTAATCTTCCATTACATAATGATAAAACTTGTTCTAATATTTTTTCTTGATTATTTTCTTTTATAAAGAAAAAATCTTCTTTTGCATTTTCTGATAATTCTGAATCATCTTTTTGTATAAATTTTTGACCATTGTTTACTCTATGTGCATTTACTATTATTTTACTTCTTGCTGCCTGTCTAAATATTTTATCTAAATGTACTGTTGAAATTTTTTCAGATGATATTATATCTTTTAAAACACTTCCAGGTCCTACTGATGGCAACTGGTCTGTATCTCCTACAAGAATTAACTTTGTTCCTAAATATATACAATCTAACAAGTAACTCATTACAAACATATCTACCATTGACATCTCATCAACTATTATTATATCTGCATCTATTGGTGCTCCTTCAAAGTCTTCGCCTTTCTTATAAAATACATCATCATCAACTTTTCCTATCTCTAATAATCTATGTAGTGTTTGTGCTTCTTCTCCTGTTGTTTCTGTCATTCTCTTTGCTGCCCTTCCAGTAGGAGCACATAATACTATTTTATATTTTTTTTGTTTATAGATTTCTATAATACTTTTTATTATTGTCGTTTTTCCTGTTCCTGGGCCACCTGTAATAATTGTTACATTATTATCATTAATAGTTCTTATTGCTTCCTTTTGTTTTTCAGATAAAATCATATCTGTTCTTTCTTCTACTTTTTTTAATTCTTTTTCAATATTACTTATTTTTTTTACATTTTTAGTGTTTTTTAATTTTATTATTCTTTCTGCAATCTCATTTTCTGTTTTATAAAATGAGTATAAATATACCCATTTTTCTTCATCTCTTTTTTCAATAACTATATCTTCATTTGCTTTTAAATTTATTAGTCCTTCTTCAATTATTTCTTCAGCTACTCCTAATAACTGTTTTACATATTCTATTAAATTCTCCTTTAATGTACAACAATGTCCATTATATGTGATTTTCATCAAAGCATATTTTATTCCACTTTTCACTCTTTTTTGATTTTCTCGTTCTATTCCAAGTTCTATTGCCATTTTATCTATTTGTGAAAATTCTACACCTCTTGCAATATCTATTAAAATATATGGATCATTTTCTATTTCTGATACTGCATTTATTCCTAGTAGATCATATACTTTTTTGGCACTTTCTGCTCCTAATCCAAATCTTTCTAAAAAGCCAACAATTTGCCATACTTCCCAATTTTCAATAAAACTTTCAGATATTTCTTTTGCTTTATCTTTTGTTATTCCTTTTATTTGTACTAATTTTGATGGTTCGTATTTTAATACATGTATGGTTTCATCTCCAAATAATTTTATTATTTTACTTGCTGTTGCTGGTCCAACTCCTTTTATATTTCCATTTGCAAGATATTTTTCTAGTGCAGATAATGTTTGTGGCATTAATTTTTCAAATGTTTCTATTTTAAATTGTTCTCCATAATCTTTGTGTTCTATAAATTTTCCGATTATTTTTAATGAATCTCCTTTACATATAAATGGTAAATATCCAACTACTGTAAATTGTTCTTCTTCTGTTTCAAATATTCCTACAGTATAGCTATTTACTTCATTTTGATATATTATCTCTGCTAGTATTCCTTCTTTTTCTTCCAATTTCCGTCCTCTTTTCGTATTTTGATAGTGTGATTTTATCACAAAAATATGTTTGTTTCAAGGATATTTAGTTATAAATAAAAAAATCGAGAAATTCTTACATTTCCCAATTTTTTTATTTTTATATGCCTTTATAATATTTAACTTTTTTGTACATAATTATTCCTGCTATTGTTACTACTACAATTGACATTATTAATCCAATTCCAACTCCTGTAAATGGTAATTTATCTTCTTTTGATACTGTATCATCTTTTGGTTGTTCTTGTTTATTATCTGTGTTTTTATTGTCTTCTGCTGGCTTTGTAGTGTCTGTTACTGGATTTTCATCACTTATTGTCCATTTAAAAGTTGAATCACTTTCAGTTGCTAGCCAATAAGCTGAATCACTGTTAAAGCATCCAAATAATCCAATGTCTTCTACATCAACATATTCTCCATTTTCATTATCTAATGAAAAATACATATAATAATATTCACCTGGCTCATATTTTAGTGCAGTTGATATTTGAGATGCTTTAAAAAGTCCTATTGAATTTTGTTCTTCTAATACTATTGCTTTATCTGAATTGCTGTTATTTTTAGCATATTTTAATAATTTACTCATACCATCATGCTCTTTATTTTTTATTGATTTCAAAATTGATATATCTGTTATTTTTCCAATATGAATATTTAGTTTTCTTTTTTCTGAATGTGCTTCTGTACAAAAAACTAGATTATCACTTCCATCTTTTAAGTCATAAAAAATTCCATATATTCTTTGAGTTATTGTTTTCTCTGCTGGTCTTTCAATTTTTGTTTTATTTGAAATTATTTTATATATATATTCATCATTCTCTTTACTATAATCTCTCTGTTCTTCAACAATTGACATATATATATCGCCTTTTTTTTCTAAAACATCTTTAATCGTTTTTTGTTTAGAGTACTTAGAATATGCATTAGAAATTTTTCCATCTGTGCCTTTTTCTATTTTTACTTCTTCATTATCATATGTAAAAAACATGTAATAATCATGAAATTGATTCTCTTGTAATTCTGAAAGTGTTAATGAATAACTTACTTCATCTAATTTAGTTTCTATTTTTTCTATTTTTGTCCATGAAGGTTCAATATTGATATCTACAGAGTTTGCAAAATTCTTTGCAGTATTTTTAACATATATACTCTCACCTTTTGAATTTTTTAAAAGAATCTCTTCATTTCCATTATAAAATTTACTAAAAGTTACTTTTCCCATATCTTCTCTTGTTATTGTATATGAATATTGTATTGCTTTATCTAAATACTTAATTTGTTCTGAAGTATATATTGTCTTTTTTCTTTCACCTATTTTTATTTCTAGACTTGGTTTTGTATATTCTTGAATTTTATCTGAAAATCTTACTTCAAATGTTATTACATCACCAATTTTATATTCACCTGCTTTTGATGTAATATAAACTCCTTCTAATGTTAGAGGAGTTGTTGTTTCTGTTGTTGGATCCTTTGTTGATTCTGTTGCATTATCTTTTGTTGCTGTTGTATCTGCATTTGATACAACAGGTAAAATACTTATCATTAATGCTATAATTAGCATCATTATTATCTTATTTGTTTTTTTCATTATTCTTTTATCCTCCTTATTTTCAAAAAAATTTATCTTCTGCATATTTTCTTTCACTTTTTTCACCCCTTTTTTCATATGTATCTAATAAACTTTTTACATTTTTATTATATCAATATAAAAAATATTATTCAACCACAAAATAAAAAATATCTTGAAAAAGTCAAGATATTTTTTATTAAATTTCTAACTTTACAATTTTCTCCCAAGGTAATTCTGGCTTTCCAAAATGTCCATAATTTGTTGTTTTAGTATAAATTGGTTCTCTTAATCCAAGATATTCAATAATTCCTTTTGGTGTTAAATCAAAATTATTTTTTATTATTTCTTCAATTCTTTCTTCTGGTATTGTATTTGTTCCAAATGTGTCAACAAATATTGACATTGGTTGTTCAACACCTATTGCATATGCTACTTGTAATTCACATTTTTTGGCAAATCCATTTGCAACTATATTTTTTGCAATATGTCTCATCATATATGCTGCACTTCTGTCAACTTTTGTTGCATCTTTTCCTGAAAAAGCTCCTCCACCATGACGTGCATATCCACCATAAGTATCTACGATTATTTTTCTTCCTGTTAGTCCTGTATCTCCTAAAGGTCCACCTATAACAAATCTTCCTGTTGGATTTATAAAATATTTTGTATTTTCATCTAAATATTTTTCTGGAATAACTGTTTTTATTACTTTTTCCATAATGTCTTTTTTTAATATATCCATATCTGCAGATTCTTCGTGTTGATTTGATATAAGTATTGTGTCAATTCTTTTTACAATTCCATCTTCATATTCAACTGTTACTTGTGTTTTTCCATCTGGTCTAAGATATGGTATTATTCCATTTTTACGAACTTCTGTAAGTCTTTTTGCCAATTTGTGTGCCATTGAAATTGCAAATGGCATATATTCTTCTGTTTCATCTGAAGCATATCCAAACATTATCCCTTGGTCTCCAGCCCCACCAATGTCTACACCTTGTGCTATATCTGAGCTTTGCTTTGTTATGTTTATATCTATCTTACATGTTCTATAATCTATGTCTAAGTCTGCTCTGTCATATCCTATTTCTTTTATTCTATCTCTTACTATTTTTTCTATATCTAATGTTGCATTTGTTGTTAATTGTCCTGCTATTGTTATTTGATTTGCAGATGCAAATGTTTCTATTGCAACTCTCGAATATTTATCTTGTTTTAATGCTTCATCTAATATTGTATCTGATATATAATCACATAATTTATCTGGATGTCCTTCTGTTACACTTTCTGATGTAAAATACCATTTTTTACTCATATTTCTTCGTTTCCTTTCATATTTATTATTCTACTTTGAGTTATAATAAATTCTTATATTTGCTCTGTCTAAAATAGAAGCTTTCTAATATAACAAAAAAAGAACTCTTAGCGCTTGCTATGAGTCTTTTTCAAAAAAATCATCACTCAAAGCTTTTGCTTTGCCGGTATTAGCACCTTACATACTGCAGGTTGCTGTGGGATTAACGAGCCGTTCTCTACTCCACTCTTGATAATATATATTCAATTTTATAATTAAACTAATTGTAATATAGCTACTTCAGCAGCATCTCCTCTACGAGGACCAGCTTTAACTATTCTTGTATATCCACCAACTCTACCTTCGTATTTTGGAGCGATTTCATTGAATAATTTTGCCATTACATCTTCGCCTTCAACTTTGTTTAATTTTGTCATTATTTTTCTTCTAGCATTTAATCTTGATGGCATATCTTTTTGTCTCTTTTCAGTTGTTTCTTCTTTAACAACTTTTAGATATTCATTACCATTTTTGCTTTTTACTAATTCTGTAACTTTGTTACCTTTAGAATCTAATTTTGCTTTAACAACTTTAGCATCTACTGTTTCAAAATTATTTTTTTCTTTTATTGCTAATGATATTATGCTATCAGCAATGGCTTTTACTTCTTTAGCTCTTGCTTCTGTTGTTTCGATTTTTCCGTGTAATATTAAGTCTGTTGTTAATGTTCTTAACATAGCATTTCTTATATCAGTTGTTCTACCTAATTTTCTATTTGTTGCCAACTCTTTTCACCTTCCTTTATTCATCTTCTTCGGCAAAATTTAGTCCTAATGAATGTAATTTTGCAATTACTTCATCTAATGATTTTTTACCTAAATTTCTAACTTTCATCATATCACTTTCAGATTTATTTGTTAAATCTTCTACTGTAGCTATTCCTGCTCTTTTCAAGCAGTTGAATGAACGTACAGATAATTCCAAGTCTTCAATAGAAGTTTCTAATACTTTTTCTTTCTTTGATTCTTCTTTCTCAATCATTACTTGTGTATTTCTTGTTGCCTCTGATAAATCTATAAATAATTCTAAATGACCTGTCATTACTTTAGCAGCTAAGCTTAATGCTTCATGAGCTTTTAAGCTTCCATCTGTCCAAACTTCTATAATTAATTTATCATAATCAACCATTTGGCCTACTCTAGTGTTTTTTA
>OGFF01003100.1_pt1 | contig 13063 bp, 12 predicted proteins | sample 1570751 | NCBI WGS metagenome assembly OGFF01 (sample SAMEA2581951, study PRJEB24529) | metagenome | biome: Human gut stool | place: China | collected 2011 | reverse complement strand
GAGTATTCACAGCAGGTGTTGCACAGGCTTACATCAATCTTTATAACCGCATGGTCGGAAAAGAGGTCGTGATCCTCGGCTCCGGAGATATCGGAATGATCATGGCGAGACGTTTAACCTTAGAGGGTGCTCATGTACAGGCTGTGTTTGAGATTCAGCCGATCCCGAGCGGACTTCCGAGAAACATCGAACAGTGTCTGAATGATTACGGAATCCCGCTGTATCTGAGCCACACGATCACAGACATCCACGGAAATGAGCGTGTGACAGGCGTTACTGTTGCACAGGTGGATGAGCACATGAAGCCGATTCCGGGAACGGAGAAGGAATACAACTGTGATACGGTGATCCTCTCGGTCGGTCTGATCCCGGAAAACGAGCTTTCGCGCGGCATGGGCGTGGATATTTCCCCGGTCACAAACGGCCCCGTCGTCGACGAGAGCCTGCAGACAAGCATCCCCGGCGTTTTCGCCGCCGGCAACGTGCTGCACGTGCACGATCTGGTCGACTACGTCTCTGAGGAGGCTGCGGCGGCAGGCCGCGCCGCCGTGCGCTATCTTGCGCAGGGCGAAACCGCAGAGCGCCATGAGATCCCCGTCACGTTTGAGGGCGGCATCCGCTACACCGTCCCGGCAAGCATCGACCCGAAGCTGGCTGCGGACGATCTGGTGCTCCGGTTCCGCGTGGGCGGCGTGATGAAAAAGCGCGTCGTGAAGCTGCTGCTGGACGACGACGCGGTGCTCACGCGCAGGCGGCCCGTCATGGCCCCCGGTGAGATGGAGGAGCTGAAGCTCACGAAGGATATGCTGGACGCGCATCCCGGTCTGACGCGCATTCATATCACAGTGGAGGAGGCATAACGATGGAAAAACGAGAACTGACCTGCATCGGCTGCCCGCTCGGCTGTTCGATCACCGTCACGCTGGAAAACGGCGAGATCAAAGATGTTGCCGGGTACACCTGCAAGCGCGGTCATGATTACGCGAGAAAGGAGGTCACGAACCCGACGCGCATCGTCACGAGCACCGTCCGTCTGACCGGCAGCGCGACCGGCGCAGCCGTCGTCAGCTGCAAGACGGCGCAGGACATCCCGAAGGGCAAGATCTTCGAGATCGTCGCGGCGCTCCGTCAGGTCACGGCGCACGCGCCCGTGAAGATCGGCGACGTGCTGCTGACAAACGCCGCCGGAACGGGCGTCGATATCGTTGCGACGAAAAATGTACAGTAATTAGGAATGAAGTGCGGAGAAAGTTCACAAATCCTTTCGGATTCGTTCACAGTTCCGACATGATTGGCCGGTATACTCATACTCGTAAGCAAGCCAATCTTTTCTTTCCTCTCTTCTCTTTCTTCTTTCTTTTCTACACCAACAGAACCGGCCTGCCGCACACGCGGCAGGCCGGTTCTGTTTTGTCTGTCAGATTCATTATGAGGCGTTTGCAGCAGGCAACTGCAAACCCGAAAACCTTTCGGCGAATTCGTACCGCGCCGCGTAGGGGCCGACGACTCTGTCGGCCCGATAAATGTTGCGGATTTGCCGAAGATTTCCGAGAAAACGCTGCATTCTGCGGGCGGACAGAGGCGTCCGCCCCTACAAGAATCGCAGCAGTTCAATCATATCCCGCACTCAGGTCTGGTGCCCGCGGGGTGCGAGAAGGCTTTTGCCGCAGTGCGGGCAGGTCTCGCCGTCGCTGCGGCCGAGGCGTTCGCCGCAGAAGGGGCAGCGCCAGCACAGCAGCCAGACGGCTGCGTAACCGATGGCGAACAGCGCCGTAAACAGAAAATACACCGGCTTGGACACGCCGCAGCCAATAAGAAAGCTGGCCAGCGTCAGCGCGAGCAGCGTGAACAGCAGAACCTTGATCGTTTTCAGATTCATAGAGAAGCCTCCTCTTCTTCATCCGAACCGCAAAGCTTTCCGTTTCCTTCTGTCTATATTATAGCACTCTGTCCTGGATCCGTATACGGCCTGAGGGAAAATTTGTGCAATATTTCTATTGCGCGTCAATGCGCTCCTTCAGGTCGTTCAGGTAGACCCAGCGCTCTGTTTTCGCGTCCAGCTCTGCCGTCAGGCGCTCCTGCTCGGCCGTGAGCGCCTGCAAGCGGACATAGTCGCTGCCGCAGGACTCCTGCTCCTGCCGGCACGCAGACAGCTGCGCATCCAGCTCCGCGATCACGCTGTCGATGGTGTCAAATTCCCGCTGCTCGTTGTAGGAGAATTTCAGCTTCTTCTCGCGCGGACGTTCCGGGGCGGGCTTTCCCTGCTTTTCAGGCTTCTTTTCCTCCGGCGGCGTCCGCTTGCGCGCCCAGTCGGACCAGTTGCCGGTAAACACGTCGACGCGGCCCTCCGGGCGCACCTCGAAGATGGTATCCGCCAGCTTATCAAGGAAAAAGCGGTCGTGCGAGACGGCGATGATGGGGCCGGGGAAGCTTTGCAGATAGTCCTCCAGAATGGAAAGCGTCGTAATGTCCAGATCGTTCGTCGGCTCGTCAAGCAGCAGCACGTTGGGGGCCGCCATGAGGATGGACAGCAGATAGAGTCTCCGCCGTTCGCCGCCGGACAGACGACCGATGGTGGTCTGCTGCAGATCAGGCGGGAACAGGAAGCGTTCCAGCATGGTCTTGGCGGAGAATGTGCCCTCGTCCGTTTTTACCTGTGCGGCGACATTGTAGATAAAATCATACACGCGCTGGTTCAGATCCAGCTCCCGGCCCTCCTGCGAAAAATGACCGATCTTGACCGTTTCGCCCAGCTCGACCGTGCCGCTGTCCGGCGGAAGCTCGCCCGCGAGCACGCGCAGGAGCGTCGATTTGCCCGCGCCGTTTCGGCCCACGATGCCGATGCGGTCGCTGCGCAGAAGGCCGTAGGAAAAATCACGGAAGATCGTCCGCCCATCATAGCCCTTGGAGATGTGCTCCAGTGTGATGATCTTTTTGCCGAGACGGCTCGAAGCCGCCGAGAGCTGCACTGTGCTGTCGCGCTCAGGGGCCTTCTGGTCCTTCAGCTCCTCATAGCGCTGGATGCGTTCCTTGCTCTTGGTGCTGCGGGCCTGACAGCCGCGCAGAATCCACTCGCGTTCGACACGCAGGATGGACTGCCGCTTGCGCTCGGACGCCTCCGCCATCTGCGCGCGCTGCTCCCGCAGCTCAAGATAACGGGAGTAATTGGCCTCGTAGTGGTGGAGCTTCCCGCGCGAAAGCTCCGTGATGTGGTTCACGACGCGCTCCAAAAAATACCGGTCGTGCGTGACCATGACCAGCCCGCCCCGGAATTTTTTCAGCCAGTCCTCCAGCCACTGCACCATTTCGGTATCCAGATGGTTCGTCGGCTCGTCGAGCACCAGCACGTCCGCCGGGTGGATGAGCGCTGCGCACAGGGCCGCACGGCGGCGTTCGCCGCCCGAAAGCGTGCCGATCCGCCGGTCGGTGTCCGCAAGACCGAGCTGCGTCAGCATACGCTTGGCCTCGTATTCGTTCAGCTGCCGGAATTCCGGCGGCATACTGGCAAAGACCTGCTCCAGAACGGTCAGCTCATCTCGCATATCCGGATTCTGTGCAAGCACGCTGACCTGCAAATTCGGCTTGCGGGCGATCGTCCCGCCGTCCGGCTGGAGCTTTCCGGCCAAAACCTTCAAAAATGTCGACTTTCCGGTGCCGTTGATGCCGATCACGCCGGTCTTGTCGCCCTCGTTCAGATAAAAATCCACATCGTCCAGCAGCTGACGGCTGCCGAAATTGATGGAAAGATGCTCTGCGGATATCAGCATAAATTTCCTCCTGCAAGGGGTTTCTGCGTCTATTCTATCACAGTCTTCGCCGGAAATCACGCGCTTCTTGCATTTTTGCCGGGCTTCTGGTATCATGGGGGGGTGAAAAGCATGGAATCGAGGTGAGTTTCCAATGAATTCCGTGAAATTACTGGCGCTTGATCTGGACGGCACACTGCTGAACTCCCAAAAGGAGCTGACGCCGCGCACCCGCGATGCGCTCTATGCCGCGGCAGAGGCAGGCGTCGAGATCGTGCCGACCACGGGCCGCTTCTTTACCGGTATGCCGGAGGTCATTCAGAAGCTGCCGTTTCTGCACTACGCCATCACCATCAACGGCGCGCAGGTCTATGACATCCGCGCGGAAAAGGCTGTCAGCAGAGCGGAAATTCCGCTGGAAACGGCTCTGCGGGTCCTGGAGTATCTCGACGGCTTCCCCGTGATCTACGACTGCTATCAGGACAACTGGGGCTGGATGACGCGCAGCATGCAGGAAAACGCCGCTGCATTTGTCCCGTTCGACTACGCACTGCGCATGGTGCGCAGTCTGCGCACGCCGGTCGACGAGCTCAAGGCGTATCTGCAGGAGCAGAACCGGAGCGTCCAGAAGCTGCAGCTGTTCACACCGGACGATGCGCTGCGCGGCAGGCTGCTTAAAGACCTTACAGAGCAGTTCGACAGTTTAAGCGTCAGCACGTCCATGCCCTGCAACATTGAGATCAACGACGCGCACGCCAACAAGGGCGAGGCCATTGCGTCTCTGACAGCCTACCTCGGCCTGCCGATGGCGGCAACGATGGCGATCGGCGATGGGCTGAACGACAGGAGCATGATCCGGATGGCGGGCCTCGGCGTGGCCATGGCGAATGCGTGTCCGGAAATTCTGGCGATAGCCGACGAAATAACTGCCTCCTGCGACGAGGACGGCGCGGCGCTTGCCATCGAGCGGCACTGCGTACCGGGAAGGACGTAACGGAAATGGTCGACTGCCACATTCATATGGTGCTGGACGGCGTCAACTGGAAGGACGCCATCGCCCGGCATAAAGCGGCGCCGCAGGAGGCACTGATCCGGCAGACGCTGGGTCACTATCAGGCGCTGGGGTTTTCCTATCTGCGCGACGGCGGCGACCGCTGGGGCGTGTGCGATCTGGCCGCGAAGCTGGCCCCGGAATACGGCATACGCTACCGGTCGCCGGGCTTCCCGATTTATAAAACCGGACATTACGGCGGCTTTATCGGACGCGGCTTTGACGGGCTTGCCGAATACCGTGCGCTTGTTCGCGAGGCTAAAACGCGCGGCGCACACTTTATCAAGCTCATGATCTCCGGGCTGATGGATTTCAGCCAATACGGCGTGCTGACCGGCGAGCCTCTGCCGCCGGACTTGATCCGGGACATGATCGCCTGCGCGCATGACGAAGGCTTTTCCGTCATGGCCCACGCCAACGGCGACGAGGCCGTGCGCGCGGCGCTTGCGGGCGGTGTGGATTCTATCGAACACGGCGCATATCTCACAGATGAAACGCTCTGCCAGCTTGCAGAATCGCGCGCTGTCTGGGTGCCGACGCTCGTGACGATCGGCAATCTCATCGGCTGCGGCCGCTTTCCGGACGAGGTTTTAACGCCGCTGCTGGCCTATCAGATGAACGCCGTAAAAAAAGCCGCCGCGCTGGGCGCAAAAATTGCCTGCGGCAGCGACGCGGGCGCGTACCGCGTCCTGCACGGGCAGGGCGGTCTGGACGAGCGCACGCTCCTGCGCCGCGCTATTGGAGAGGGTGCAGACACCGTAACCGACGCGGGAAACGCCGTAATTATGGCGCGGTTCTGAATCTGAACCTAAAAAAATATCTGTTTTTGCATCTTTTTATAGTACCAGCATTGGATATAATCAGGGTATCTTAACAAGAGAGGTACTCTGGTATGAAAAAGAGAAACGAAACCATCCGTATGCTGGTTCTGAGCGCGATGTTTGCCGCGCTGTGCTGCGTGACGACCATGCTGGTGCAGTTCCCGACCGTTGCCGGGTATACCAACATCGGCGAGGGCATGTGCCTGCTTGCCGGGCTGGTGCTCGGCCCGTGGTACGGCTTCTTTGCCGCAGGCATCGGCAGCGGTCTTGCCGATCTGCTGGCAGGCTATGCGCATTATGTTCCCGGCACGTTTATCATCAAAGGCCTTGTGGCGCTGGTGGCCGCGCTGCTGCTGCGGCCGATGCTCAAGACGAGCGAAAAGATCCCGTTCTGGCGTCTGGCGCTCATCGAGCTGCCGTCCGAGGTCATCATGGTCGCCGGGTATTTCGGCTATAAGGCGCTGATCCTCGGCAAGGGCCTTGCCGCCGCCGCGTCGATCCCGAACAATCTGGTGCAGGCCGCCGTCGGCATCGTTTTGTCCGTCGTGCTCTACACCGCGCTGGCCAAGGTTCCCGAAATTCATAAGGCATTCTGGAAGGGTGAATAAATCATGTATGAAGAACTTACCGCACAGGCGAAGCAGGCCGTCACGGAGCTGCTGGACGTTGCGAAGCTGAAGCCCGGCAAGCTGTTTGTCATCGGCTGCTCGTCGAGTGAAATGGTCGGCGCGCGCATCGGCAAGGGGTCGAGCCTTGAGGCCGCACAGGCCGCGTTTGCGGGCATTTATCCCGTTTTGCAGGAGCGCGGCATTGAACTTGCCGTGCAGTGCTGCGAGCACCTCAACCGTGCGCTTGTTGTTGAGCGCGATGTGGCCGAGGCGCACGGCTTTGAGATCGTCAATGCCATCCCGCAGCTGCACGCAGGCGGCTCGTTCGCCATGACGGCGTGGGCCAATTTCAAAGACCCCGTACTCGTCGAAACCATTGTTGCCGACGCGGGGCTTGATATCGGCGGCACGCTGATCGGTATGCACCTGCGCCGCGTCGCGATCCCCGTTCGCCTGTCAATCAAAAAGATCGGCGAGGCCAACATCCTCTGCGCCCGCACGCGCCCGAAATACATCGGCGGCGCCAGAGCGGTTTATCAGGACTTGTAAACATGAAAAGCTCCTCTTGCCGACTGCAAGAGGAGCTTTTGACATTTGCAGGGGGCTTGCAAAAATCCTCGGCGAATTCGGGTGCGCGTTTCTGTGGGATTTTGTTGGATTTCCCTGTTTTGATACAGAATTCTCTTTTCATCATGACGGGAACGTGCTATAATAAAATAAACCGCTGCGGGCGGTCTATGGATTTGCAAAGGAGCGAAGCATATGAAAAAATTACGTTGGGGCGTGATCGGAGCCGGCGGCATTGCGGATCGCAGGACGATCCCCGGCATGATGCTGGCCGAAAACGCGGAGCTGATCGCCGTCATGGACATCAATGCCGAGCAGGTTGAGAAAATCCGTCAGAAATACGGCGCAAAGCGCGGCTATACGAAGGAAGAGGACCTGCTGGCAGACCCGGAGGTCGACGCCGTTTATATCGCCACGCCCATCGTCCTGCACGCAAAGCAGGCCAAGCTGGCCGCAGATTACGGCAAGGATATCCTGATCGAAAAGCCGCTGGCCATGACGTCCGACGAAGGGCAGGCGGTCATCGACTACTGCGAACGCAAGGGCGTGAAGATCGCGGCGGGCTTCATGATGCGCTTCGGTTCGCACGTCATGAGCATGAAAAAGGCCATCGCCGAGGGCAAGATCGGCACGGTCGTATCCGGCTATTCACAGTTTACGCTCTGGCTCCCGTACGAGCCCGGCAACTGGCGGCAGTGCAAGGCCAAGGCCGGCGGCGGCGCGATGATGGATCTGTCTGTTCATACCATCGACCTGATGGAGTACATCACCGGTATGCGCGTGACCGAGGTCGCGTCTATGAATGAAAAGATCGCCTTCCCCGAACCGCAGTATGACGTGGAGGACACGTCCACCATCCTCATGCGCATGGAAAACGGCGCACAGTGCGTTGTGCAGTCCAACTTCAATATCCCGGACGAAGCCTCCAAGTGGCGCGTTGAATTTTTCGGCACGAAGGGTCGTCTGCTGGGCGACACGATGATCGGCCAGATCGACGGCGGCAAGCTGAACGCCGTGTTCATTGACAAGAACGTCGCCTATTCCGCCGAGCAGACCCACGCGGACGACGCGGGCATCGAGATCCCGGGTGATTTCGGCAACATGTACACCCGCGAGATCGAGAGCTTCTCGGACTCCATTCTCAACAATAAGCTCCTCGTCGTGCCTGCGTCCGACGCCGTGCACGTCCAGCGCATCATGGAAAAGGCCTATGCCAGCGGCGAAGAGCTGAAGATCCTGAAAATTTAAGCGACACCCAGCACATCCAGCAGCGCCCGGCACTCGCCGGGCGTCAGGATGCGCTGCGCTGTACGCGGGTCCTCCGCGGACGGAGCCCGGCTCGGGTCCGGGCGGTTTTCCAGCAGCCACTGGCGCGGCGACATTCCGAGGTTTTTCTGGAAGCTCCGGTTCAGATACTTGGGGTCGGAGAAGCCGCAGGCATAGGCTGCGTCGGTCAGCGTCGTGTCGGACTGCCGCAGCAGGAGCATCGCCGCCTCCAGTCGGAGTCTGCCCAGATAATCCTGAAACGGGATATGCAGCTGCTCGCGGAACAGGTGCGACAGATACGTCTGCGTCAGCCCCTCCCGCTCCGCGATCTCGCTGAGGCGGACAGGCTCAGAATAGTGCGTCTCCAGATAGTGCAGAATGCGGTGCATCCGCTCGGCATTGCGCGTCTGCGTCATGTTTTCCGTGTCGCTCAGCACGCGGTATGGCGTTCCGCCCAGCAGGATCGCAAAGATCGCGTTGATCTGCGCCATGCAGGCGAACGGCGCTTCCGGTGTGTCGCGCAGATAATTGGAAAGCGCCAGCAGCATCGCCCGGCGCAGCGCCGGCAGCTGCTCCGGCCCCAGACAGGAGGACAGCCCCCGGCAGCCGAAGCGGATGCTGCGGATCTGCGGATAGAAGCGGGCGCAGAAGCTGTCGGAGATCTGCAGCGTCAGGAGCCTTGCAGGCGCGCCGGACGCGCACAGCTCATGGCTGCTGCCCGCGTCGAACAGCAAAATCTCGCCCGGCCCGGCCTCAAAGCTCTGCCGGTCGGTGCTGACACGGCAGCTGCCGCTCAGCACCACGCACAGCTCCAGCTCCTTATGCAGGTGCATGGGGCGGTACACCATGTCGACGATAAACATGGTGCAGTCGGCCAGCTTGGAATGGGAGATCAGCTCATATTCATTGTAAAGTTCCATTTGTTTCACCAAAAACGCATCTTTGTCGGGCGTCAGGCGCATCTTCATCGGTGATAAGCCTGCCCCGTTCCTTCATAATAACAGTAACCGGAACAAAAAACAAGGGAATCCGGGCCGCACGGCCTGAAAACAGGGAGGAAGTATGAAAAAAGGCATTTGCTGCGCAGGCAATATGATCGTAGATATCACCTATCCCATCGAAACATGGCCGAAGCAGAACGAGCTGACGCACATCACCGAGGGCATCACGCGCTCCACCGGCGGCTCGGTCTGCAACACCATTTCCGATCTCGCGCGGCTCGATCCCGCGCTGCCGCTCGTCGCTTCCGGCTTCGCCGGGCACGACGCGGAGGGCGATTTTGTCCTGCGGGAGATGGGCAAGTACAAAAACATCGACCTTTCCATGGTCAAGCGCAGCGGCGACACCTCGTTTACCGCCGTCATGTCGAACAACCAGACAAAAGAGCGCACATTTTTCCAGTACGCGGGCGGCAACGCCTATTACGGTGAGGACGACATCGACTGGGACAGGCTGAACGTTGATATCTTCCACATCGGCTACATTCTGCTGCTGCCGCATCTGGACGAGCCGGACGCGGAATACGGCACAAAGATGGCGAGGCTTCTGCACCGGGCGCAGCAGGCGGGCATGAAGACGTCCATCGACGTTGTTTCCGAGGCGGGCGAGCGCTTCAAGCGGCTCGTGACCCCGGCGCTCAAATACACGGACTACTGCATCATCAACGAGCTTGAGACGCAGCAGACCACGGGGGTCCTGCTGCGCGGAGAGGACGGCACGCTGCACGTGGAAAACATGAAGGCTGCGCTGCAGAAGCTCCACGAGCTGGGCGTGGCAAAATGGGCCGTTATCCACTGCCCGGAACTCGGCTGCGGCATGGACGAGGCCGGAAATTACTGCGAATTTGAAAGTCTCAAGCTCCCCAAGGGCTATATCAAGGGTACGGTCGGCGCAGGCGACGCGTTCTGCGCGGGCGTTCTGTACGCGGCGGAGACAGATATGCCGCTGCGGGAGGCGCTGAAGCTCGGCGCGTGCAGCGCGGCAGCTTCCCTGAGCGAGGTCAGCGCGTCGGACGGCGTGAAAACAAAGGACGAGGTTTTGAAGCTCTATGAGCTTTACGGAAAATAAAGAAAGAGGTCAGAGTATGAAACAGGCAGTTATGTACGGCGGCGGCAACATTGGCCGCGGCTTCATCGGCGCAACGCTCAGTCAGTCCGGCTATAAGGTCACATTCATCGACGTGGCAGAGCCGGTCGTGAAGGCGCTGCAGGAAAAGGAGCAGTATCCCGTCCGCTATGTGTCCAGCGAAGGACATGAGGACGTCGTGATCGAGCACGTGACCGCGGTCAACGGCAACGATCAGGAAGCGGCCTCCGAGGCCATCGCAAACTGCGATATCATGGCGACGGCGGTCGGCGCGAGAATTCTCAAGTTCATCGTCGGCAACATCGTCGCGGGTCTCAGAAAGCGCTGGGCACGGGACGACCGCCCGCTCAACATCATCATCTGCGAAAACCTGATGGACGCAAACAAGGTCATGGAAGGGATGCTGAAGGACCTGCTGACCGACGAGGAAAAGAAGCACTTTGATGAAAAGGTCGGTCTGGTCGAGGCCTCCATTGGCCGCATGGTGCCCGTGCAGACCGAGGAGATGAAGGACGGCGATCCGATGCGCGTCTGTGTCGAGCGCTACGGTTTCCTGCCGGTCGACAAGGCCGCGTTCAAGGGTGAAATTCCGGAGATCACGAACATGGTGCCGTTCGAGCCGTTTGATTTCTACATCAAGCGCAAGCTGTACGTCCACAACATGGGCCACGCGACGTGCGCGTATCTCGGCGGCTATGAGGGCCGGAAATATATTTATCAGTCCATCGACGATCCTGAAATTCTGAACATCGTGCAGAACGCCATGCTGGAAAGCGCGCTGGCGCTTTCCAAGAAATACGGCGTCGAGTTGGATGGCCTGATGCTGCACATCACCGATCTGCTGGGCCGCTTCCGCAATGCCGCCCTGAAGGACACCTGCAAGCGCGTCGGCGGCGACCCGACGCGGAAGCTCGGCGCAGCCGACCGGCTGATCGGTTCGAGCCTGCTGTGCCTCGAGCAGGGCGTGAAGCCCGCGTATATCGCCGTCGGCGCAGCCGGTGCGGTGTACCGCTATCTGAACGAGGCGGGCATCGAGCAGTCGAAGGAAGAAGCGGCAAAGGTTCTGAAGGACGTCTCCGGGCTGGAGGCCGATTCGGAGCTGGCCGGGATAATCCTCGATCTGTACGCATACTTCCTTGAGGGCGAACCCGTCGCGGCCCTCCGCCGCGCCGCGCAGGCCGCAAAGACCGCCAGCCTTGGCAAGATCATCTGATCGCCCCTCTCCCCCGCTGAAATCATGAAAAAAGCCTTCCCCTTTCATCATGCACACGGCATGAGAAGGGGAAGGCTTTTTGATTTGGATCCAGGCCGCTTCTTACGCCTCCGTAGAGAACGACGCGACCTCCTTGCGTTCCTTGTCGATCAGAACGACCGTTTTCTCGCTTGTGACGAAGGCAAGATTCTTTCCGACAGGGATCACGCGGGGTGCATTGTCAGAGGTGGACCGCAGCCTCCGCCGGCTCTTCGTCCTTCTTCGGCTCCGGAACGACATCGGTGGATGTGTCGCCGGTAGTATTCTGGTTGTCAGTGGCAGTCGTGTTCTCGGGAGTGTCCTGATTATCAGGGGTGGTCGTTTTGCTGTTTGTCGGCCAGAATCCGGCAAGCAGGACCACGATCAGAATCGCCGCTGCCGCGGCAGGAAGGATCCACTTTCTGCACACGATTTCCGTTGGGCGGGAACATATAAAACTGGATGCAGATCCACAGCATCAGCGTTACGCCGAACAGCCCGCCAAGCGTGACGCCCGCACGCTTTTCAGCCAGCAGCAGTCCGGCTGCGGTCAGATTGGTCAGGCCGTTGACGATCAGCAGCGCCCAGCCGGAGAACGTCAGATCCCGGAACAGCACGTCCGCAAACGGCAGCACCTGAAAATACGGGAGCATCGCGTCCATGCCCAGCGCCCGGCCGCTCGGGTCGAGCAGCATCCCGGCCGCGCCTGCGACCGCGCCGACGCCGATAAGCAGCGTCCAGAACAGCAGGATGCGCGGGCCGTCCGGTATCTTGAATGTGTCTGCATATGCGTTTTGTCCATAGCGGCTTACAGCTCCGAGAGCATATAGAGCATCTTTGCGACCTCTGCACGCGTGACCTTGCCGGTGGGGTTCAGCTTGCCCTTTGAACCGCTGATGATCTTCTGCTGGGCCATCTGCGCAAGCGCGGTTTTCGCCCAGTCGGCGATCTTGCCGCTGTCAGAGAAGGCGGAGAGCGTGTTGAGGTCTGCCTCGGGGAAGTCCTTTGTGCGTGAGAGGATCGTCATGGCCTCCTGCCGCGAGATCGTTGCGCCGGGCTTGGCCAGAAGCTGGCCGTTTGTCTTCGAGCCTGTGAGATAGCCGAGCGAGTACGCCGCCTGCATCGCGGATTTTGCCCAATCGGCAATCGAGCTGCTGTCGGCAAACGGGAGCGAAACGCTCTGATACGCGCTCAGATCCGTGCCGAGATAGCGCATCATGGCAACGATGAACTCCTGCCGCGTCATGCTGGCGTCGGGGCGGTAATAGAGCTTGCCGTCCTTCGTGGAGCCCTGCAGCGTGCCCGCGTAATAGAGATCGGTGATATAGCTCTCGGCCCAGTGGCCCTTCGTGTCCGCGAACGGCTGCGAGGAGCCGACCGTGACCTTGAGCGAGAACGACGTTTCGCCGTAGGAGGCGGTAATCGTGCCGGTCAGATCCGTGCCGGTCTTCGCGGCGGTAAAGACGCCGCTTTCGTCGATTGCACCGATCTCGCCCGTCACGGCCCATTCAAAGCTTTCATCGGCGGAATAGACCTGATTGCCGTAGTACCAGGCCGTAGCCGTCAGGTCTGTTTTGCTGCCGCCCGCAATATGCAGCGCGGTCAGGGGGGTGTTTTTGCCCTCCTGCTTGATGGTGATGGAGGTCGGCGCGGCGGGGATCTCAAACGTCGCGCTTGCGCGCAGGCTG
>OGFF01003099.1_pt1 | contig 13071 bp, 14 predicted proteins | sample 1570751 | NCBI WGS metagenome assembly OGFF01 (sample SAMEA2581951, study PRJEB24529) | metagenome | biome: Human gut stool | place: China | collected 2011 | reverse complement strand
TGCTTATACTATCAACGAACTGAGTTATGTGGAAGCTACGGAGCTTTGTAACTTCGGTGCCAAAGTGGTATATCCGCCTACTATTTACCCGGTTTGTCATAAGAATATACCTATATTAATAAAGAATACATTCAATCCCGAAGGTACGGGCACGGTTATCAAACAGGAGGTTTCCGATCCGCAAACGAAAGCGATTAAAGGTATCTCTTCTATCAATGACACCAGCCTGATTACTGTGCAAGGTCTTGGTATGGTGGGTGTTATTGGTGTTAACTATCGTATCTTTAAGGCTCTGGCAAAGAATGGTATCAGCGTATTTCTTGTGTCTCAGGCTTCTTCTGAGAACAGTACTTCCATCGGTGTGCGTAATGCCGACGCCGATCTGGCTTGTGAAGTGTTGAATGAGGAGTTCGCCAAAGAGATAGAAATGGGTGAGATATCTCCTATTCAGGCAGAGAAAAATCTGGCTACCGTAGCAATTGTGGGTGAGAACATGAAGCACACACCGGGTATTGCCGGTAAATTGTTCGGTACATTGGGACGTAATGGTATTAATGTGATAGCTTGTGCACAGGGAGCTTCGGAAACAAATATTTCATTTGTAGTTGACTCTAAATCATTGCGCAAATCATTGAATGTGATTCATGATTCATTCTTCCTGTCCGAATATCAGGTGCTGAATCTCTTTATCTGTGGTATTGGTACGGTAGGAGGTAGCCTGATAGAACAGATTCGCTGTCAGCAGGAAAAGCTGAAAGTAGAAAACGGGTTGAAACTCCATGTGGTAGGTATTGCCGACGCTACGAAAGCCATGTTTAGCCGTCAGGGTTTTGACCTGGCTAATTACCGGGAAGAGTTGGAAGCGAAAGGTACCGAAAGTACGCTTGAGTCTCTTCGTGATGAGATTATCGGCATGAATATTTTCAATTCTGTATTTGTGGATTGTACTGCCAGTCCGGATGTAGCCTCGCTTTATAAAGATCTGTTGCTGCACAATGTGTCGGTAGTGGCTGCCAATAAGATTGCTGCTTCCTCCAAATACGAGAACTATCGCGAATTGAAGCAGATAGCCCGTCAGCGTGGTGTGAAATATCTGTTTGAAACCATTTTCCAGGCAATACATATCATTATCAGCAATGTGATGGACTGGATTTCCGAGAATATACAGACCATATGGAATGCCATTGTGGAGTTTATCACGCCTTTGCTTGAGGGCATTAAGTCATTCTTTGAAACCATATGGAATGCAATCAGTACTGCAATTTCCACGGTGCTGAGTACGATTTCAAATATCATCACCACAGTATGGAATGCAATTTCAGGCTTTATTTCAAACGTGATGAACACCATCAAATCGGTAATTTCCTCCATCTGGAACGCCATCAGCGGTGCGATTTCAGGTGTCGTAAATGGAATCAGAAATACGATTTCTTCCGTTTGGAACAGCATTTCTTCTACGATTTCATCGGTGATGAATACCATTCGTTCTACGGTGACAAGCATCTGGAACAGCGTAAAATCAGCGATTTCCAGTACAATCGGCGGTATTTACGATACCATTAAGGGCGGATTTGATAAGGCGGTAAATTTTGTAAAGGGACTGGCGAGTGATGCATTCAGCTGGGGTTCGGATATCATCAGCGGCATTGTTGACGGTATCAAAAGCTGTATCAACTGGATTACTGATAATATAACAGAACGGGCGGCTAACATCAGAAGCTATCTGCACTTCTCTGTACCGGACGTAGGTCCGCTGACGGAATACGAAAGCTGGATGCCGGACTTTATGCAGGGCTTGGCAGACGGCATTATCAAAAGCAAAAAGGTCGTGGCAAAGGCAGTATCCGGTGTGGCGGACACGATGAAGATTGCACTGAATTCCGACCTTAGCTACAAACTTGACGGCATGACAGGTGCTATCATGAACGGCGGGACTGAAAGTTCTGTGGTCAACAACTACTACAATAACGACAACAGCCGGACAGTGAATCAGACCAATAATAGTCCGAAAGCACTGTCACGGCTGGAAATTTATCGTCAGACGCGGAATGCGCTGAATGTTTAAGAAAAGGGCAGGTTTCAAGCCTGCCCAATTTTCATCAAAGATATTTTTTGTGTTTATTTTATGATTTGATTATTTTTGCATTAACTAGTTTTTCCTTAATTATCGGTGGCAAAAAATCTTTATATATATTTAGGAGTCCTTTTTCGGTTTCGTTTAAATCCTTATGTAAATTGTTGCTGTTTTTCACCTTATCATATAGAATCATTAAGTAAGCCTTGTTTTGAAATTCTTTCGTTTCTGATAAAGCTTGAAGAAACTTTAATTCTTCCTCAGTTGATGAAATAACGAAAGTTGAACTTGTTGTAAACACAGATAAAAGTGCATCGCTATTAAATGACCTAATAATCTCATCATTATCAATCTTAGTATTCTCACACGATTGTAATGAAAGAATAAGCGCATACTTAGGAGAAATAGGAAATAATATGCATTCTCTAACTGAAAGTGAATCTAGATGTTTTAATGGACTGTAAAGGCAGTTTTCGGGACATACAAGATTGGTTGAAGAATTATTAATAAGGAACGAAATATTAAATTTATCCAGCAGTTCTCCTTTGGGATATATCTTCAAAGCATTGTCAACAGGATCGCTTGGCGACAGCTGTAACCCTAAAAGATTACAGAAAAAGCTCGCATTTTGAACAAGTGAAGCCATTTTTCTACATCTAGCAAAACAAGTTGCTATGAATAAATTGGTAACGATTCTTTCTTCATCATTAAGAATGTATGTACCATTTTTATTTAGGTCTTTGATAATACTGTTTTTTACTGTTCCAAATTGTGTTTCTATACTGCCTAATGCTGTTTCTGTATGTGGTTCATAATACGCATAAACATTACCGTATTTCTTAATTCGTGGCGATAAAATATCTGTATTGTTTCCTATTTCATATACAAATGTTTGTTTCACTTTTCCTTTTATAAAAAAGCCTCGCATAATCGATGCTGGAATAATTACATGCGAATCTATATATTCATCCATAAGAGTTGATTCCTCCCTTCGTTTATTATTATTATAACATACTTATCCTGAAAAAGCAAGGTGGCGATATCATGTTTTTCAGCCTTATATTAGAAAATGCAGCCGGTGACATAATCGACATGACAACGACCGCAAACCAGTATATGACCTCAAAAATCGAGGGGCTTTCCCCGCCACCCGGAACGATCAGCACCTCCTCCTACGCAGGCATGGACGGCAGCTACCTCAACAACGCCTTCATCGAGAAGCGGAATGTGGTCATTTCCTTCGAGATGCGGGGCGTGGGAGTGGAAGCCCGCCGACACCAACTCTACAAGGTGGTGAAGCCTTCCCGTTACATCAAGGTCTACTACAAAACAGCGGGCATTGATGTGTTCACGGAGGGCTATGTCGAGACTTGCGAGGTAAATAACTTTGAAATGCTGACAACAGGGCAGATCTCTATTCTCTGCCCCGATATTTACTGGTATTCGACCGAATCGGTCATGGCGTACTATTCGCAGATCACGGGCGCTTTTACATTCCCGTTCCCGACCGAGCGTGACCCGGAACCTTTTGTGCTGGGTAAGTACAACTCTAAAAACATGATGGAGATCATCAATGACGGCGATGAGACAGGATTTACGCTGGAGATGGAAGCGATCGCCGATGCACGTTCTCCTACGCTCTACAACGCCGACACGGACGAGTACCTGCAAATTTCCGGTGACATCCTCACCGGCGACATCATCACGGTGACGACCAAAACGGGCAACAAGACCGTCACGCTTGATCGCGGCGGTGTCAAGACGAATATCATCAACCGCCTTGTTTCCGGCTCGACATGGCTGACACTGCGTGAAGGCAGAAATCGCTTCTACCTGCGCGGCACGGGACTGCAAAACCTGAAAGTTACCATCGTTCACACCAATGCGTATCTGGGGGTGTAGTATGCAGATTGAAGTTTACCGCATGACGGCGGAGGAAGATGCGCTGACGATCACCCTTGAGGCGGTCTGCGACACCTTTTCCTCGCTGCTCTGGGATATTGAATACTACAAATGCGGCAGCTTTGAGGTGTATATCGCCGCCAATCCGCAGAACGTGGACATCTTCCAGCCCGGACGCATTGTCGGCAGAGATGATGACAACCAGCATTTCGGCATCATTGAATCTGTGCAGATCAATACCGATGTGGAGAACGGCGACTACCTGACAGTTAAGGGCAGATTCCTCATGTGCCTGTTGGAACGGCGTATCATTCATCCGACCTACAATGTGACCGCAGAAAAGGCATATTCTGAGATTGTCCGAGAGGTCGTCACGCAGAACACGCTGCTGAATGACAGCCGGAAGATTCCCGGCTTATCGCTCGGCACAGTATCCGGCACCTGCTGGGAGCAGACAACCACGCTGCAAATTTCCTATGCCAATCTGATGGAATGGATATACACCATCTGTGAGAAGATCGGCGGCACGGCGAATATCCGGCTTGTGAAGGATACCGGTGAGCAGTACCGCATGGTATTCGATCTGGCACAGGGAGAGGACAGAAGTCTGATGCAGGAGGACAACCCTCACATCATTTTCTCGGACGCATACAGCAATCTGCTGTCCTTTTCCTATGCTTCTGACAGTAGTATTCAGCGCAATTTCGCATATATCTTCGGTCAGGGCAAAGGGGAGGAGCGAAAGCGTACCACATATTGTGTTGGTGCAGAGCCGACATATCTTGACCGATATGAGCTGTATGTAGATGCGGATGATATTTCCGAAACAGAACAGGTCGAGGGTGAGACTGTACCGATCCCGGAGAAGCAGTATATCGAGCTACTGAAAACAAGAGGCTCGGAACGGCTGGAATCTCCCAAGACGGCATCGGAGTCCGAGATTGCAGCAAACAGTACGCAGTATGTTTATAACCGTGATTATTATGTCGGTGATTATGTGACTGTGGAGCATAAACGGTTCGGCATGATACAGCCCTGCATTCAGCTCATCAGTATGATAGAGGCTTTCGACCAGAACGGGCGCAGTCTAACGCCCACATTCAAAGAGGGGTGATTTTATGGCTTTTCACAGCGGATTTTTCAATTCAAAGAACCTTGACCGCACCTACACAGCGGAGAATTTCAATGATTATCTGTCCAGTATCATTTGCAACGGCATTCAGGATAACTACGGCGACTGCTTTAGGCTCCTTGCTGCAAGCAGCGGTCTGAAGGTATCGGTCGGCAGGGGTAAGGCATGGATCGATGGACACTATTTTATCAATGATGCCCGATACAGCATCGACCTGTCCAAGTATCAGGATGAGTCGCTTCCGCGCTATGTCGGCATTGCGATCTATCTGGATACTACAGAATCCGTCCGCAGCGTGACACTGAAGCTCTTTCCCGGAACACCGGCAGAAAGTCCGCAGCTTCCGTCTATTCCGCAGGACGAGGATCATGTGCGTCTGCTTATGTATGCCGTGCGTCTGAATCCGGGTGCAACAGAGCTTTCCGAGCGTGACTGGTACGACTACCGCGAGGACAGGAATGTCTGCGGTTACTGCCGTTGTATCCTCGGCAAGTGCAGAGTAACGGAGATGCTGGCACAGCTCGCACAGATCGAGGCGGACATTTCAGAATATAACGAGACTGTTCAGGCACTGACCACACAGGTTGAAACCTTGCAGACCGAGGTCGATGATATCATCGGTGGCATTGTGGAGATCGGCACCTGCGGCGAGAATATCCATTATGTTCTTTATGAAAACGAAAAGCTCCTGCTTCACGGTACAGGCGAGACCTACGATTATGAGATCGGCAGATCGCCGTTCTGGGAACGAGAGGATATCCGTTCGCTTGTGATCGGCGAGGGCATCACAGCAATTGGTACCAGTGTGTTCGAGCGATGCTACAATATGGCAACGGTCACATTCCCCAGTACACTGACAACCATCAAAGCACGTGCATTCTTTATGTACACGCAGGGTGGTCTTACCTCCCTGACGATTCCTCCGACTATTACAACAATTGGTGAGAAGGCGTTTGTTGATCAGGCATTGACTTCTATCATCATGCCTGCAACGCTCACTACGCTCGGCACCTATATTTTTGACGGCAGTGACACGTTGACAACTGCAAGAGTAGAATGTTCCGAAGTGCCGGGATTCTGTTTCGTATGGTGTTCAAACCTGCGTAACCTTACCCTCAGCCATAATGTGACGAAAATCGGCTCTCACTGGATCAACTACTGCAACAGCCTTACTCAGCTTACCTATGAGGGAAGCCTTGATGAATGGGCTGCCGTTGTAAAGGGCGGCAACTGGGACGGCAGAGGCGGTCAGGTTGATGGCACACTCAAAAAGGTCATCTGCCTTGACGGATATATGCAGTATGATACAGAAACGAAGGAATGGACGGAGGTGCGTGAATAATGTGGAAATTCCTTGTGAAAAACCAGAGCATTGAGATTCTGGAGCGAGAGGTTCTCGCAGATCATCAAATTCAGTATGTGCAGTTCAAGTTCACATTTGACGGTGACTGGAAACGGTATCATAAAACCGTGCAGTTCAGCCAGTGCGATGAGGTGTATTCCGTTGTTTTGGGAACTGACGGCACAAGCTGTTATCTGCCTGCGGAGCTTCATGTGGGCGCGGTGAAAATGGGCATATACGGCTACGATACCGCATCGGATACCACTGTCAGAGCGACAACTGTTCCGGTAACGCTGAATATCCGAGAATCCGGCTTTGAGGGTGAAGAACCTCCGATTCCGCCGACGCCCGATCTGTATACACAGCTTCTGAAACGCATCGAGGATGCCGAGCATGGACTGGACGGAAAATCTGCCTACCAGATCGCAGTGGATCACGGCTATATCGGTACTGAGGAGGAATGGCTGGCAAGTCTGCATGGCAAGGACGGCATTACTCCGGATATGTCCGAGTATCCCAAGACAACAGAAGTGCAGACGATTGTTGAACAGCAGATCACTCCGGTGGCAGAAGAAGCCCATACACATGACAACAAGGCTACACTGGACAGCCTGACACCGGAGCTTTTCGCAGAGCTGTATGAGCTGCAGCAGTTTGAGGACAAGACTGTTTATGATATCCAGACAGTCAATGAGGAAATTCTTAATTTGCAGCAGTACAAGCATAACCATAACAATCAGGCTGTGCTTGACCGCATTACCAAGGCAATGATCTCTGCAATGGAGGAGTACGGTCCTTTCGAGGACTGGACAAGAGAGCAGATCCACACGCTCTTTGAATCCGTCAATAACTTCTCCAATACCGCACACACGCATGAGAACAAGGCTGTTCTGGATTCTATCACAGAGCAGTATATGCAAGATCTGACGGCATTTCAGACATCGACCGCAAACGCTCTGCACGGACTGTCTACAGGTCTCAGTGAAGTTTCTGCACAGGCACATTCCCATGCCAATAAAGCCGTTTTGGATTCCATCACGCAGGAAATGCTTGATGACATTGCCTCGATCTCGACCGTAGTCGGACAGGCACACTGGCATCATAACCTCACAACACTGAATGGCATCACGGAATCCCATGTCAGTCGGTGGAATGAAGCATACACTGCTGCAATGAACCTCAATGAGCGAGTGGGTGTGAACGAGGGCGTGTTCGAGCGTTTCAAGACGGAAATTCTCTATGATATGCAGGGCGCAAAGACCTCTATCACGGATATCAATACAAGACTCGCTGCTGTCGAGGAAGCTCTTGCAGGTGTAGAGACAGCTTTAGCGGCTATCGTGGAGGTGACAGTATGAGCATTGCAAATTATCTGACAGCTCTCGATGAACAGCGAGATGCTTTAGCCCGAAATCTTACTACGATGGGTGTATCCGCATCGGAGACAGAAAAACTGAATACTCTTGTGCCGAAGGTGCTGCAGATCCCGCAGACGAAGCAGGATATCACGCTGTTTAAGGCATCCATTGACACACTCCACGATTATGGCGAGAAAATCTACACCTTCTACAATGACGGTTATCGTTCCCTTGCGGGCTTTGCGGAATCCTATCCGAATTTCTGCTCAGAGGAGAACGGTTATGCGCTGTACTACAATCAGCCGGACTTCAACTGGGGCGCAACCATTTATACGCAATGTGTCACACCTGTTGCACTCACGCCCTCAATGTCCATCCTGTTCAGCTATCGCTCCGGTGCTGCGGATGTGGGTGAAATGTGGCTTGTTCCGAAAAATGTGGGTAATCTGTCTCCGGCAGAGACCGCAAGGTATATCCACGAAACCATCATGGCAGGACAGACTGTCTCTATTCCGTTCAACTGGCTGCAAACGGGTGATAACTACACCACTGCTCTGCTCGACTGCGGAAACATAACAGCTGGTGACTATTACCTTGCGTGGAAAGCAGTCAGCGATAATACACATCCGTATATCCGCACCATTAAAATTCTGGAGGAAACATCATGAAAGAAAATATCTGTACTGCCGCCGGAGTGATCGGCGGCTTTTTTGCGGCACTGCTCGGCGGCTGGGATTCTGCTCTCATCACGCTTGTGCTGTTCATGGCAATTGACTTCACCACAGGTCTGATTGCTGCATCTATGGGCAAATCCAAACACAGCAAGACCGGCAAGCTCAGTTCAAAAGCAGGCTGGGTAGGACTTGCAAAGAAGTTCTGCATTCTGCTCATGGTTGTGGTCGCCGTCCGCATGGATATTCTCATCGGTACGACCTACATCCGCGATGCGACCTGCATCGGATTCTGCGTCAATGAGCTGCTCTCAATTATTGAAAATACGTCTTTAATGGGCATCCCGTATCCACCTGCAATCAAGAAGGCTATTGAGGTTCTTCAGAAACGTGCATCGCATATTGATGATGAAATTCAGGAAATGATCGATAACATGGAGGATGGTAAGAAATGAGTAAGACCTACGATTTCAATGATACCACACAGCTTTCTCCGCACTTCAATATCTCCGAGTTCCGCTGCAAGTGCGGCAAGGAGCATGAGACTCTGAACAGCCAGGAACTGGTCGAGAAGCTCGAAAAGCTGTTCACAGCTCTCAAATGCTCCAAGATCATCGTGACAAGCGGTTATCGCTGTGAGCAGCATGACAAGAATGTCGGAGGTTCAGGCTCCGGGCAGCATACACTCGGTAAGGCAGCGGATATCTGCTGCTTCGGTCAAGACGGGCAGCCAATCAGCTCGAAGGTGGTCTGCTGTAAGGCACAGGATATCGGATTCACAGGCATTGCAAACATCACCGCTGCCTATCAGTACACGCATGTCGATGTTCGCACCGGAAAAAAATGGTACGGCGATGAAGTCCACGGCAACAGCACTGTGACCGATGATTTCTACAAGTATTTCGGAGGCGAGGATATGAAGGGTATTGATGTGAGTGTTCACAACGGCAATATCGACTGGAACAAAGTCAAGGCTGACGGCATCGAGTTTGCGATACTGCGTGCGGGCTTCGGCAGACTGGAAAAGCAGAAGGATGAGAAGTTCGAGCAGAATTATGCTGAAGCAAAGGCGGCAGGAATCCCCGTGGGTGCCTATTGGTACTCCTATGCGATGAGTCCGGAAGAGGCAGAGATTGAAGCCAATGTGTTCCTCAAGGTCATCAAGGGAAAGCAGTTCGAGATGCCCGTATACTTCGACCTTGAGGAGAAAAAGCAGTTCGATCTCGGCAAGGAAAAAGTCTCTGCTATCATGAGAGCATTTCTTGAAAGAGTGGAGTCCGCAGGCTATTTCACTGGTCTCTACGGCTCTGCATCCCCCCTGTTTACCCACACAGCCGATGATATTAAATCCCACTACACGATCTGGCTTGCGCACTGGGTGGATAGGACCAACTACAGCGGTGCCTATGCGGTGTGGCAGTACAGCGAAAAGGGCAAGGTAGACGGTATCTCCGGAAATGTTGACCTCGATATCTGCTATAAGGATTTCCCGATCATCATCAAGGGCAAGGGGCTGAACGGCTGGGGCAAGGCGGCGAATCCCACGCCTGTACCTGATCCTGAGCCGACCGCAGACAGCAAGACCGCTACTGTGACCGTGCAGATCGGCAACGAGACCTACAAGGGTACGCTCGTAAAAGCTTAATCCACATGAGGGGCAGGGATTTTTCTCTGCCCTTCTTTTTTCATATACGGTGCCCCTTATCATACACGAGGAGGTATGCGATGACAAATGAGCAAAAACAAGCGATCTGTTCGATGCGTGAATCTGGTGTTGCAATTCCTGCAATTTCTGCACAGCTCGGACTTTCCATAAATACGATCAAATCCTTCTGCAAGCGGCACGGCATTCACTCCAGCAATCAGTCTCACAAAAATATCCTCTTCTGCCTGCAATGCCATACAAAAATTTCACAACCGCCACACCGCAAAGCAAAAAAGTTCTGTTCCAATAAGTGCCGCCAACTGTGGTGGGCTGAAAACACCGCCTTGATTCCACGAGATTCACAAATTGAACGTATCTGCCCTGTTTGCAAAACTCCATTCTTATCGTACAAAAGCAAGAACCGCATTTACTGCTCCCGTACCTGCTACGGGAAATCCAAGGAGGTATATCATGACCACAAATAGAGCTATTATCGATAAGCTCTTACGCTATCAGACGGTCATGTCGTGGGTGCGTTCCCTACTCAGTCAGGCTCTTATCACCAAGGCAGAGTACGCTAAAATTGATACAATGATGGCAAAGAAATACGGCGTATCTTCGTGCAGTATATTCCGCTGAAAACCGCGTAAAATCGTTGACTTACGGCTCGATAGACGGTAACATGGTAAGCGAAGGAGGTGTTGCTGTGTGAATAAAAGTAACCGCATAGTAGAGAGGGTTCAGTTCCCCAACAAGCCCACTATCAAGCTGCTAAGAACGGCAGCTTACGCCAGAGTGTCCAGCGGCAAGGACGCAATGCTGCATTCCCTGTCCGCACAGGTCAGCTACTACAACTCTTTAATACAAAGCAATCCCGAATGGCTGTTCTGCGGCGTATACGCAGATGAAGCCCTGACCGGCACCAAAGACAATCGTGAGAACTTTCAGCGTTTACTCACAGAATGCCGCGCCGGAAATATCGACTTGATAATCACAAAATCAATATCAAGATTTGCCCGCAATACTGTTACGCTGCTGGAAACCGTCCGTGAGTTGAAAAATCTGGGTGTAGATGTCTATTTTGAAGAACAGAACATCCACTCGATCAGCCCGGACGGTGAATTCATGCTGACACTCTTAGGTTCGTATGCACAGGAGGAAAGCTACTCCGCAAGTGAAAATCAGAAGTGGCGTATCCGCAAGGATTTTGAACAGGGGCGGCTCGGCAGCATCACAATTCTCGGTTATGAACGCAGCAATGACGGCACGCTTATCATTGTTCCCGAAGAAGCGGAGATTGTCAGAATGATCTTCAACGATTATCTCAGCGGCATGGGCAAAAATGCAATTGCGAACAAGCTGCTTGAAATAGGCGTTCCAACCAAGGGCGGCGGCATATGGACAGCGTGGTCGATCCGCCGCATTCTGAAAAACGAAAAATACTGCGGTGATCTGCTTTTGCAAAAGACCTACCGTGAAAACCATATCACGAAAAAGAAAATCAACAATACTGAACAGCTACCACAGTATTACGTCGAGGAAGCCCATGAAGCCATTATTGACAAGGACACATTTATGCTCGCACAGGAACTTCTGCGGGAGAAAAAAGAATATTTTACACCGGATAAGCCGACAACTGTTACCTACCCCTTTTCCGGTATGATTCACTGTGGCTGCTGTGGGAAGTTTTACCGCAGGAAGGTTAAGCAGTATCGTACAGTGTGGATATGTTGGACTTATAACGCACGGGGTAAGAAATTCTGTTCGAAATCCAAGCAGATTCCGGAAGATATCCTGTATGACAAGGCTTGTGAGGTTCTTCAGCTCGATGAGTTCGATGAAAAGGTATTTCATAATGAGGTAGAGTCAATTCTTGTTCCTAAACCGAATGTGTTAACATTTCTATTTAAAGATGGTCATGAGCAGACGGTGCGCTGGGAAGATCATTCAAGATCAGAAGCGTGGACGGCGGAGAAGAGAGCTAAAGCAGCCGAATATGGAAAGCAAGGTGCGGCAGCAAAAGAAAGGAGAAGGCAGAAGTGAGTAAACAGGTAACAATCATTCCGGCAAAGCTGAATCGAGCTACATTTACACCCTTAGACCAGCCCAAAAAGCGTAAGGTTGCCGGATACGCACGAGTTTCGACCGATTCCGAAGAACAGCAGACCTCCTACGAAGCGCAGGTTTCCTACTACACAGAGTACATCCAGAAGCGTGATGACTGGGAGTTTGCAGGAATGTATACGGATGAGGGCATTTCTGCTACATCTACCAAGCATAGAGAAGGATTTAATCAGATGATAAAAGATGCTCTTGACGAAAAAATCGATGCTTAGACTCCCTATTGAATACAATAAAACAAAAGGTCAACCGCCGAAAAATACGCAGAATTGCGACATTTTCGGTGGTTGACCTTGTTTTGTTATTGGAAGTTTCCGTTTCAGATGCTGATAGGTAATCTCTCACTCTCAAATGAAAGGTTTTCCACAAACAACACTATGCAAATGAAAGGTAGGGCTATTATTTGAAGGTGCAGCTTTCATTTGAGGGTGGTGCTGAATAATTGGTTAGCTTTCACTTTCCAAGAACTGCTCAAAGCTGATCATGCCCTTGGCAATCATGAGGAACTTGTCATTGTACTCATCAATGGTAGCTGCTGAAACCATAAGCATATACGCGAAGAGTTCTTTACACAACAATGTCCACACGGCAGGATTAATGTTGATCCAGCTAACCTTATTCAGTCTAGCATCCATCAGATTTTGCAGGCACTCAAACGCAACCTCAAACGCCAATGCAATCGAGAAGCACAATAACGATAACCATATCTTTTTCCGAATAGAGACCAAAAAGGGCGTTTTTATATGTCCTTGCTCGAACCAAAGAGCAGTGCATCGAGCGTGTTCAAGCTATTTATCAATACGAAAACTATGAGCAGAAATCATAT
>OGFF01003098.1_pt1 | contig 13071 bp, 15 predicted proteins | sample 1570751 | NCBI WGS metagenome assembly OGFF01 (sample SAMEA2581951, study PRJEB24529) | metagenome | biome: Human gut stool | place: China | collected 2011 | reverse complement strand
TCAAAAGGAAACCCTTATCGTGGTCTTCTATTTAATTTCTGATGCGTCCGACCTGAAGCGAGAGAACATCATGATCCGTCGATATTTTCGTCATTTATGATGGCTTTGCACATTAGAAATTTGCAAGCCGAGATTAGAGAGTTTAAAAAATCCCAGGAAGTTACTGATGATGAGATGTTCTTCTCTTGATCTACTCGGGTTCATGACGCTTAAAATTGAAATACGCTATCGGCTGATTTGGACAGACGAGATTCTGCTGCCAGTTTCAGATTTTCTGCATTGACAGTTCCTTTTTTCAACATCGGAGTAGAAGTGAAAGCTAAAGCAAAAGTTTTGGACGTTTTTCATTTGACAGGTAGAACTGCATCAACGGAAGACAGTCGAACGATCTTTTCTGAAAAAGAGTTCAAAGAGCTTTTGCGTCAGTTGAAGGAAGGCGAAAAAGATCCCAAGATTCTTTCGGCAAGAGAAAAGCTAATGAGTCTTAGGCCAGTTTGGCAGGATTGATTGTCTTGAGCGAAGGATTGTGTCCCACACCAGGACCTGAGCTATGATCCCATCCGGGGACCGATTGACTGGTCGGCGCAACGAGCCGGTCTATTTTGATTTGGCTAGTTCAAGTATTTCAATTAAAGCTTCTCCGTTTTTGGCGATAGAAGGCTTTGGAGCTCATCTTGTTTTTCCTTCGCTATAGTTGCCACCGACAAAAGCCAGTCAGCTGCCATGGCTAATGCTTCTTCATATTTTTTACCTTGAGTGACAGGCTCCTCTCCGTAAAAATAACGAAGAGAAACAAGAAAGAAGTCGCCGTCTTTTGAAATCTCCGTTGGGTAGGAAAGCATGTTTTACTCCTCGGTGTGGTTTTCAACATAAGTTGTTTCGGACAGCAAGTTGCATTAGAGAATCCTTCGAAAACTCCGCTAGGGCTTTGGATGGCCAATTTGAATGAGACCGTCGTCTTATTCAGGCATTCTCTCATCTGATCGCAACGTTTGGTGCCATTAAGAGGATTAAGGTTCTAGATTCTTTTCAGGGAAGTTAATCGTATTTTTGGTTCTCCAAAGACTATGTGCGTTTTGAATGTCGAGAAGAAGCTGAGCGTCAATATTCAAGTCAAGACTTCTTCAATCCTGCGTGCCATTTCTTCCGAAATGTTGAGTTCTCCATTCAGAAGTTTTGCAACGGTTGAATCTTGGAGTTTTAAGGCGCAAGGAAGTTCAGTTGCAGAGATTCCTTTAGTTTCAATTACATCTTTGATTAGCATTCCGGCATGAGGCGGATTGAACATTGACATTGTCGAAATTTCCTATAACTAACTGTTTGATATTCAGCCTCTAAACGCACCATGATTTGTTTGTGCTCAAGCAGTAACCCACTCAAGTCATACTTTGGAAGTCTTCTGAGCTTCCTTTTCGGCTTAATGACAAGTTTTCTGTCCTCGAAGCTGTATTTGAGGGAATCGCCGGATTTTGCACTCAATTGCTCAAGGAGCGTCTTAGGCAAAATCAGGACTACAGTATCGCCGATTTGCCGTAATTTCAAAGTTGACATCTTTTCTTCCGCGTCTGAGACAAAGGAAAGTTAGGCGCGGTCCGAGCCACTTAAACATTATGAACTTATCTTGAGGAAATTGAGATTCCCAACAAACGTGATGGCTTCTGGCGTCGAAGGAGCTTGAAAAATTCCTGAGCCACGGAAAAACAAGAGGCTCGACGAGTAGATGGTAGGAGCAAAACGTTGCGGCAAGCTCTTCAAAAATTGTTGCGTGAAATGAGCTTGCTCCGATTGGTGTGATTTCTATTCCCTTCTTATTTACATCCGCTATCTTACAAGCCAAGACAAAGCGCTCTTCTAGAGGGTTTTACAATTAAGATGAATGACGCACTGATTTTTGAAAGTTTGTTTTTAATATTCCTCTTTGCGAATATCGCATTAGGTTTTTACCTTTACTTGAGAGAGGCTAAATCCATAAGAGAGCACCGGAATAAAGTTCCGCATGTGTTTTCCGGTCTTGTTTCTCTTGACGCCCACAAAGCGGCTTCTGATGCTCGCCTGCACGCAGATAAGGTTAACGAGATTCGGCATCTCTCAAATTTAGTTTTAGTGCTTCTGCTGACCTTCGGCGGCGGCATTACTTGGTTTTCTAGCTTGCTGACTAATCAACTTGGGAACGGTCTTTTCACACAGATCCTTTTTGCCTTGTGTGTTGGGTTAGCGTTCCTGGTAATTAACGGTTTATTTTTTGCCATTGCCAAGAATTCCGAAAAGAACAGTTCATATTTGATTCTTAGAAACTTCGGTTCGACCCGCAGTAAAGTTAGCAATATTGTCTTCTTTGTTTTAATAGTATCAGCTGTCCTCACCTGCTGGTCTGTAGGAGCTTCTTATTGGTGGATTCTTGCATGGGTCGCTTCTGCCGTTCTTGTGATCGGCGCTTCGGTGGTCAGCCGATCCATCGCTTACTCTGCTCATCCCTTGAGTGACGGAGAATTAAAGAGCAGGCTGGATCAGTTCTTAGGTAAGGTTGGTTTTGAATCAAAGGGTGTCTTTGTCGCGAATTCTGATCGTCTCGGCTCAGGAAGCGGTGTATTTATCTCTGGCTTAGGAACCAATAAGAAAGTTGTCTTGACTGAAAGCCTTATTGAACGGCTTAATCCTTCAGAGATTGAAGCGATGATTGCCAATGAAATCGGTCAATACAAATACCAAATCGGCTTCAGAGCTTACCTTCCGTACCTAATTCTCTCTTTTATCTTCTTTGGCTTGCTGAGTTACTTTTCCACCAAACCTTGGTTCTTCCAAGGACTTGGGGTTTCCTCAGGTTTTGATGAGAAACATGGTGTTGTATTGGTTCTTTTCGCGCTCACAGCTTATGTCTTCCTCTTCCCGCTGATTCCTTTAAGAAACGCTCTATTGTGGAAAGCCGAAGAAAACGCAGAACGTTCTTCTGTGAAGCTTGTGGACTGGAATGCAATGATCAGCGGAACTGCCAAGTTTGCCTCTGATAAAGCAGGATCTGTAACGCTCGATCCGTTGTATCTCGTCTTTAACAGCACGCGGACAGACTCCATGCACCGAATCATGGATATTCAGCATTTGGCGCCGAGACACACTCGTCAAAGAGATTCTTGGCTGCCGAATGCGTAGTTGAGAAATTCAGATAGAAGGAGAGGCTGCTTGTTTGACGACATTGCAGCCTCATTTAATTTCACAGTTTTGAGTTCTCAGGTGTTTACTTCAACGTTGAAATCCTCGGTTCAGGAGTTTGGTTTATGGGCGACTTCTTCTTTAAATAAACTTTCAGGGCATCGGCAACGAGAGGCCCCGAATTCGAAATTTTGATGCCGTCGGCCAGAGCTTTGTGGTCGTCTCCGCCGGAAGCAAGAAATGCACCAACTGCCGCGACATAAACCTTATTGTCATCCAGCGGGTTCCATTTACCATCCCTGTCCTGCACTTCAACTGATCTTACTCTATGGCCAACCGGAGCAGTCGGACAATAGCTATACCTCAATCCCGACGCTTGAATCATTCTCGGTCCGATCCCGTTAACGTCTGAGACTCCGTGTTCAACGGCTTCGAAAAGCTGTTTGCCTGTGTATTTTCTGAGCAGAACCTTATCTTTGAACGGGAGCAGGTTGTCGATGTCGCCTTGAGTGATTTTTCCGACGGGAAGGGCGGCGCGGAAGTTTCCTCCGTTAATCAATGCAACAACTGCACCTTTAGGCCGTGCGTAATCCAGCATTGCGTCTGTGGTGACCATCGCGGACAGACAATCTCCTTCCCGGCAAGGATCCAGGCCGTCTCTCATTTTGACAAGATTGGTTCCGACGACTGTTGAATTTCTCTTGATGACGGGTTCTGCAGCCTGATTGATGATCTTTGTGATTTCGGGTGAGCCGCCGGCTTTTCCTAAACGTACAGGTTCACCGTTCCAACTTGTCGGTATGCCTTCCTTGTTAAAGTTCATTTCCAGATGACCTAAGAATTTTGCTTCGCCGGAAGTTGTCACGATGAGAACCGGCTTGCCGCTCGGAGATCTCTCAACGATTGGATAGGGGCCCAAAGGAGAGCCTGGTCCAATGTAATCATGCGTGTGGCCGCCGACAATCAGATCCACACCGTTGACGTTTTTTGCTAACTCCTCATCGAAAGGTAAGCCGAGATGGGACAAGACAATGATGATATTTACTTTCTGAGTCTGAAGCGCCTTCACGGATTCTTTGACTGCCTTGAAGGGGTTCACAAACTTTGTGTCTTTGCAAGCCTTCGACTGGTTCACGACATCCGGATTGGCTAAACCGATAATTCCTATCTTTGCATCCGGTCTATCAATGACGGTGAAAGGAGCGATATTGTTTTTACTCAAAGGGCAACCCGGCGCCGGTTTGAGGTTAACTGCCAAGAAAGGAAAATCCGCGTTTTTGGCGTAGTCGGACAGCGCTTTGCAGCCTTCGTCGAATTCATGATTACCGAACGTTGCGAAGTCGTACTGCATCTTGTTTGTGATTTTGCCGACCAACGGCGAATGGTAATTCACATACAACAGTGAGCCTTGGAACTGGTCGCCGGCGTCCAAGAAGATGGCGTTCGGGTTTCTTTCCTTCACTTCTTTTACGTATTCCGCAACTCGGCCGTAACCGCCTTCGCAGTAGCTTTCCGTGATGCAGGCGCTTCCGTTTTTACTGCCTGCAAAGTGCGAGTGCATGTCGTTAGTATGCAGGATTTCAACGGTTATTTCCTTTTTGTCGTGTATTGACTGGCAGCCGGAAATGAGAATTAAAGAGGCTGCGGCAAAGGAAGCAAAAATATAGCGAGTATGGAAGGGAAGACGAGGCGACAACATGGAAAGAGAATAACGAAAATCTAATGACGTTCTGACAATTATGAGTCTGAAGGCAAGAACGGAGTGTGCCAAAAAAGCGGTATCTGAAGTTTAGCAAACTCAATTTTTAAGAGATTTTCCTAGGATTAGCCTTCTGACGTGCTCTTTTTATCATCCATCAGGATGATGACAAAAACTTTTCAAAAATGGAATTTGTAAGGATAAATTTCCTAAACTATTTTTTGTCAATAACCTCATCACGTTAGTTATAGGAATTATCAATGTTCAGAAGAAATCTTTTAGCGTTCCTTTGCGCTTTAAGCATGCTGCCCGTCTCGGCTTCTTTTGCGAAGTCTCCGACTATTGAAGACGGCGTCCTCCTTGTCGGTACGGATTCGAGCTTTGCTCCGTTCGAGTTTTTGGCCGAAGACGGTAAGAATTTCACGGGTTTCGATATGGATCTGATCCGTGCGATCGGTAAAGAACTCGGATACAAGGTCGTGGTTCAGAACATGGGTTTTGACGCGACTGTTCCGGCACTGCGCACCGGTATTGTGGATGCCGTAATCGCCGGCATGACGATTAACGAAAAGCGTAAAAAGTTCGTTGACTTCTCCGATCCGTACTACACCTCCGGTCTGATCATCATGGTTCCGTCGTCTGATACAACGACCAAATCCATTAAAGATCTGGAAGGCAAAAAGATCGGTGCTCAGGTCGGTACAACCGGCATGTTCAGAGCGGAAAAAGTTCCCAGCGCAAAAGTGGTCACTTTTGCTAATGCTGCCGAGACTTTCTTGGAATTCCAAAACGGCGGCGTTGACGCTGTGATTCAGGACTTCCCGGTTGTGGCGTACTACGTTGCTCAAGGCGGCAATAAGGGCCGTTTGGTCGGTCCGAAGATGGAAGCCGAAGAATACGGTATTGCCGTGACTAAAGGCAATAAAGAGCTGGTTGCTCAAATCAACAAGGCTCTTGCTTCTCTCAAGAAGAGCGGTGAGTTCCAAAGAATTTACAAGAAGTGGTTCGGCGAAGAAAATTAAGTTCGAAGCTACTTCTTAATCAATAGAAATTGGCCCGGGTCTGGAGAAGATCCGAGCCATTTTTTTGTGAAGTCAAGGAAGTAGTCGAGACTTAGATCAAGTTTAATCTTCAATAATCTCGTGCTCGACGCTCTTCCCGGCATTTAATTCGGCGACTACGCGTTGCAAGTGCTTCAGATTGCTTTCGGAATAGAAAGGATCCGCTGAGACTTCAAAAGGAATCCGCTTTTCGCGAGTGACAGTTTTAGCGAAGATAGTAAAAGCAGCAGTCATTGACAGCCCCATGTCATTGCAAAGCATATACAAGAAAAATATTAAACGACGGAATAAAGATTCGGTGTATTTGGCTCATCCGCAACGGACAAGTTATTCGGGCATGAACTCTGAGTCTTGAGCTCGGAAAAAATTAGAGCCTCCGTCAGGAGGCTCGAGAATTGTTAGTTCAGTTCGAAGACTTTCTTCAGTTCTTCGGTCGTGAGGTTCTCATCAAAAGGAACGTACTCACCTTTGCTGTTCTTAAAGACACCGTAGGGGACGGCACGGCAGCCGGAGCGTCTGTGCAGTTTTGTGTTTGTCCAGACTTTGTTTCTCAGATCTTCAGGAAGCTTGGAGACGTCGTAACGGATTCCGCGGAAGTCCGGATCTTTGAAGTGTTCATGCTGTTCTTCAAAAGTCTTAGCCGGATCCTTAGACATCAGGATTGTCGTTCCCTGCGGTTCGGAATGGATGTTCATGAATGAAATCGGGTAGAAAATCACATCAACATCATTGAGCAAGGGCTTAATACGGGTAAACAAACGCATGCAGTCCGGGCACTGTGTATCGAAAGCGACAACGGCGACAGGAGCGTTGGGTTTGTGCGGGAAGCTGAAGCCGGTACCGTCTTTAAGGAAAGAGTCATACATTTTCTTTCCGTCCCAAATGGAGGGTACATTTGCGGGTGCGGCCTGAGCAGTTCTTGTTAAGCCGACGGCGGCAGCGCCTAAGGAAGCGATGAGGATCTTTCTGCGGGAAACAATTGATTGCATGAAATTGAGGTCCTTATTTGAGAAAAAGCGGATACTACTGCCACTCTAATACGGTTTGATTTTGAGAAACTTAAGATTAGACAAAAGTACTAGTCCGAATAACCGAAGGTGAAATTAGATTCGTTGAATTAGAATTGAGCGTCACCATCTGATTGAATTATTGGGAAAAACATGACAAAGAGTTCGAGACAGGCTGCAATTGTAGGATATCTGAAACGTGATGACGGCGTTGATTGGAAAGGATTGACGGATTACGCCAATTCTATGTATGACGTCAGAGACGAGCTTGAGATTGCAGACGTAGAAGATAATTTTGATACCGAGACAGCTCAAAAGGCAATCAAGAGCAAAACTCCGTACCTGACGCTGTGCCCGCTTCAAATTATTCCTGCCGAATTCAGAAAGGATCTTCAGAAGCTTCAAGACGCTTTTATTGAAAAGGGCGTCATCAATGTTGATGAACAGGTTGCCAAGCTGAAAACTCTCGATTGGAACAAGCTCACCGATGCAACGATCAAACTTGCCGGTGAAGACCCGACAGCCTTCTACGAAGTCGCCACGAAAGAAGTTTTAGGCGAAGAAGCCGATGAAGACATGATGGCTGTTATCGCCGGTCTTCTGCTGAACGTTCTTCGCAGATATTTCCGCAATCTCGGCGAAGACATGACACACGAGCTCACCAAAGTCGACGAAGCCAAATCCGGCGATGCTCCTTTGGGCTGCCCGACCTGCGGTGCTCCGGCAGCGATTTCTTCCGTCACCGAAGGTACTTCCAACAACCGTTATCTTTTCTGCTCCTGCTGCGGAACTCAGTGGCCGTTTGAGCGCATTCGCTGCGCACTGTGCGGCAATACCAACAGCAACAAGCTGAAGTACGTCTATGCCGACGAAGATCCGGCGCACCGTATGCATGTGTGCGAAGACTGCGGCGGCGCCATGGCTACGGTTTTCCAGGACGCACTGAAAGGTCCGATGGACTATGACATTGAGCTGATCACAACCGGTGTGATTCTCAGCATGTACGAAGATTCGTTGGAAAACGAAAACAAGCAGTAAGAGAGAACCTTGTTCTTGAGAGCGGCTTCGGCCGCTTTTTTCATCTCTGCGGAATTTGGACCAAGTTCAGGTCGTGAGAGATTCGGTTGACGCGTCGATTGATGAGTGGTGCGGACTTCACAAACTGATATTTCTTCGGGTTAATCAAGATCGAGGCCAAGCGGATGGCTTCAGCGCGAGAAAGGTTTGCCGCGTTCTTATTGAAGTAATAACGGGAAGCGGCTTGTGCTCCGAAGATTCCGTTGCCGAATTCGGCGATATTTAAATAGATCTCAAGGATTCTTTTCTTGTCCCAGATGGCTTCAACGATCGGCGTCAGGATGATTTCCTGTGCTTTTCTGAAGTAGCTTCTGTCGTGGGACAGAAAGAGGTTTTTGACAGTCTGCTGAGTCAAGGTCGATCCGCCGGGGGCGCGCTTATCTGAGAGCAGATTTCTTTCTGCGGCCGTTTTAATGGCGTCCCAACGAAGTCCGTTGTGGTGCATGAAATCCGCATCTTCCGCGGCCACGACGGCCCGAATCAAATACGGAGAAATTTGATCGTAGTCGACCCATTGATACAGAACCGGATGCTTGCCTTCTTCCAACAATCTTTCTTGTTCTGCACGGATGTAGGGACTAGAAGAAGGATTAACGAAGTCGAAGAGGATGATTCGGCCGACGTACTGAAGCTCGAATAAAAAGAAAGCGAGCAGGGCGCAAAGAAAAAGTTTGGCGGTCCAGGAGTATTTATTTGTTTTAGATCGATTGAACACGCAATGGTCCCTTTCGGATGAACATTTAGATTATACGTAGATCCTCTGGTGACCAAATTGGCAATTTAATTGATTTGGGTTCTGTCGGATGAAAGACAGAGAATCATGGATGCACTTAGAGGTTTTTTCACGATTCATTTAGGGCTGTCGATTCGAGAAGAGTAGGGCTGTCTTTTATCTCTGGCGTTCATAGTCACCAAGATTATCATCCCTCAAACACGCTATAAACATAAATGATAATAACTCTCATCATTATTTATATTTTTCCATATCTACTTTTAATTGATAAAAAATACTTCTTTATATTATCGTTTTACCCCATAGGGAAGGTACTAACCTATCTTTAATTAAAGCAGTTAGCTAAAGAATAAAATATTGAAAATGATTCTCATTTCTATTTTATTATGAAACCCTTTACATTGACTGCAATTGCTGCCTCTGTTCTGGCAACTGTTACCTATCCCTCAGTTCAAGCCCACGAGACACCCTCCAACTCGGAAACGGTCGTCACGGCTCCGGTAGTTGTTACTGCGACGCGAACTGAAAAAAAACTCAACGAAGCTCCGTCCTCTTTAGTCGTTATCACAGACAGTCAGCTGGAGCAGGATAATCCCAAAACGCTTGGCGACGCACTGTTGGATATTCCCAACGTTATGATGGAAGCCCCGGATAGTCCGGTCTTCACTCGAATCTCAATCCGAGGATCTGATTCTGATCAAATCACATACTTGATTGACGGAGTCCGTCAAGACAATTACACGATGAGCGGCAACCGTCCCGCTTTCATGTTTGCTGATCCGGAAATGATCAAGCAGATTGAGGTTAGGCGTGGCGGAGGATCTTCACTTTACGGTAACGGCGGCATCGGCGGAACAATCGCAGTTACCACCAAAACGGCGGCAGATCTTCTCAAGCCAGGACGAGATTTTGGAGCCAAACTCAAAGCCGGCTACAACAACGATGCCGACGAGTTCGGACAGGCGGCATGGCTTTACGGCAGGAAGGGACCTGTGGATGCAGTCATCGGTTTTTCACATCGAGACGGCGGCAAAGTTGTCAGTTCTTCCAACGGCAAAAGGTCTAAAACTCCTCGAGACGCTCAATACGATTCATTTACATCTAAACTCAGTTTTACCCCTTCGGATGATTCTATTTTCTCGATCGGTTATAACTACGATGAGAACAAGCTGGATCAGGGTCGCACAGATAATGAAGCTAAATACCGTCTCAAACAGCACCGACTGAGCGGCAGTTGGGAATATAGCTCCGGAGATTGGGTGGATCTTGTTGTCAATATGCAGTACATGAAACTTGACAATAAGTTCGACGGTACTTCCTACAACAATGAAGCGTATTTCAAGGACAAGTTTGACTCCTACAGTATTAATACGCAAAACACCTCTGTCTTTGAATTCGGAGGAACACATTCTTTAACTTATGGTTTTGACGCGTCCTTGAATAAGCAAAAAGCTACTGATGTTTACGGTCGTCCCGACCGCAGTCGTCCGAAATCTAAAGGCTATGATGCCGGAATCTTTATCCAAGATGAATACGCAATTAATCCGTATTTGACGCTGACTCCTGTTCTTCGCTGGTCTTATTACAACCGTAAACCGACGACAGATAACAACGATAAATTCGGGTTGGCTTCGCGAAGCGACAGTAAAGTAACTCCGGGTATTACGTTAACGCTTTCACCATCCAAGCAGTTGTCCTTCTACGCCTCGGTTCAAACCGGCTATCGTCCTCCCTTCTTGGATGAACTCTACACTTCTATTGAGTATCCGGAATTTGGAATGTATTCAGTCGTTCTTCCTAACCCGGATCTCAAACCCGAAGAATCTATTAACGTTGAGATCGGAGTCAACGGCGACTATAAGAGCTTATTCTCTGACTCCGACCGTTTTGTATTTCATGCCAACGTTTTCCGCGACCGCGTGAAGAACCTCATCAATGCCGGAGCCACGGGAGATATGGACTTTACCGATGACGGCGACATGATTCTTTACTACTCCATTGATAACGTAGGTAAAGCATTAAAGACCGGTTTTGAAGCTTCCGCGGATTACTATCCTGGCAACGCTGATTTTCATTTGTCTTACGGTTATTTGCATGCGGAAGATAAAAACACAGGAGAAAAGATTCCGGGACTCACTCCAATGCAGGCAACTCTTAGAGCCGGTTATACCTACAAGCCTTGGAATGTTAACGGATGGTATCGTATGCGTCTCTTCAAAGGAGGCAAGAGCAATCTAGAGACCGCTTGGAATAGCGGCGAATATAAACAGCTCGGTGGGTTTGCAACACACACTTTGGGTCTCACGTGGAAACCTCAGATCAAGGATTGGGCCGATTTCACGCTGACCTTCTCGGTCGATAACATCACCAATAAGAAGTTCCGCTATCTCAACGGCGGATACGGTGTAGGAAGAAGTTACAGAGCGTGGCTGAGTGCAACCTTCTAATCAATTATCTCCCTTCATGTTCATACGACGCTCAAAGGAGGGGAGTTTCCCTTCCTTTCTTCGCGAGACCTTTTTTACCTTTCGTCAATGGCGAATGTGGTTTCTCCTGGGCGTTGTTATTGCAGCCTATCTCATCAACATTAAACTAGCTGTTGCATTAAACGACTGGAACGGTCGTTTCTACAACGCACTTCAAGTTGTAAATAAAGAAGAAATTTTCAGTTGTCTGTATGACTTTATCTTGCTTTGTTCGGCCATTATCTTGGTTTTGGTTACAGCTGACTATCTTCAGGGGAGGGCTGCTTTAATCGCACGCCGAGAACTCACTCACCGATTTTTTAATCGCTGGCTTTCGGAAAATGCCCCTTTTTATTGTCTGCGTTTGGAAAATAAAGAACCTGACAACCCGGATCAGCGAATTGCCGAAGATATTCGCGATGCTGTCTCAGTTTTTTTAAACTTATGCACTAGTTTTTTTAATTCCGTTCTCATGATCGGGAGTTTTTCAGTTATTTTGTGGAATCTCTCCGGTCCCCTAACCCTTTTTGGTTTTTCCATTCCCGGTTACATGTTTTGGGTATGCCTCATTTATACCTTCCTGGAGACACTTATCACGCATTTAATCGGCAGAAAACTTAAGAGACTCAATTTTGATTCTCAAAAACGAGAGGCAGATTTTCGTTCTTCACTCCTTGCAAAACGCACTCATGCCGAATCTATCGCGGGTCTTAAGGGGACATCTGTAGAACGGTTAGAACTTAACGGAAAATTCTCTTCACTCCTTAACGTTCTTATTGAAATCCTTAGAAAGAAAAGAAATCTGGAATACTTCTCGGTTGGTACCGGTCAAGTGACACATCTGACGCCGATTTTCTTTTCTCTACCGGCTTTTTTTGCGGGGACGATTGAGTTGGGTGGTCTCATGCAAATTCGAGGCGCGTTTATCGATGTCGCCCGCTCTCTTTCATGGATTGCCATGTCATATCAGCAGCTCGCTAGATTTGCTGCAACCTACGAACGTCTGTCGACACTTCATTACGCCATCGAAGAAATTAACGAAAAGCATAAGCAAACAGTCTGTTACTCAACATCTACAAAAGGACTTAAAGCGGATTTTTACTTATGCATTCCTGAACGCAGTCAGGACGAGCGACTGAAGGTGAAGTTGACTCTTAAGCAAGGACAATTAACGGTCCTGCAAGGCCCTTCCGGCAGCGGTAAGAGTTCGATTCTTCGAGTTCTTGCGGGATTCGATCGCTTTGCGTCCGGAATGGTTGAATCCCCCTCTCAGAAATTATGGATTACACAGCAGCCTTATCTTTTTAAAGAAACCTTAAAGGCTAACCTTACCTACCCCGAGTTGCCCGATAAAGTGAGTGATTCAAAGGCGCTTGCGCTTCTCGAAAAAGTTGGGCTCGGTCGACTTGAACCGTTTCTGAATCATACAGTCGACTGGCAACACAGGCTCAGTGGCGGGGAACAGCAGCGGCTCATGCTTGCCCGAATGCTCTTATTAAAACCCCAGGTCCTGCTCTTAGACGAAGCTACCTCTGCCTTAGATGAGACAACCGCTGAAGCCATGACGGAGATGCTTCGCCTAGAGCTCAAAAATTCAGCAATTTTGCTGGTGACTCATCAATCTGTTCTCGTTAGACACGCAGACCAAGTACTACAAATGAAGGATTTTTATGTCAACACACGGAAAAAACGTCTTTGTCCCGTTTCCCAGATATGAAAACGCAGTTTTTGTTGGGGACAGCGCAATTGAAGCCTTGGCGGAACTAAAGATTTTCGGCAAAGCCCTAATCGGAGGAGAGCTTCCGAATATGCAGTATTTTCATCCAAATGAAAAACTACTTGAATGCACCTCCTGTGTAATGCAGGATCAAAGGGTCTTGAC
>OGFF01003095.1_pt1 | contig 13086 bp, 7 predicted proteins | sample 1570751 | NCBI WGS metagenome assembly OGFF01 (sample SAMEA2581951, study PRJEB24529) | metagenome | biome: Human gut stool | place: China | collected 2011 | reverse complement strand
CGCTGCACTTCTTGCAGGTGTAGGTCTTGATGCCCTTCTCGGTGCAGGTCGGCTCGGTCGTGACCTTGCCCTCGTCCCAAGTGTGTTCACCGGTAGCCTTGATGGCCTCGGTCTTGGTGTCGGTGTAGGTCTTGCCCTCGAAGGTGACGGTCGCCGTATAGGTGCGGACGCCATCCTCGGTGCAGGTAGCGGGCTTCGTGACCTCGCTGGTGATCGTCGCATTCACGACCTGCGTGTGGGTAGCATCATACTCACAGGTGAAGGTCGCGGTCGCGCTTTCAACGCCAGTCCAGCTCCAAACCGGCTCGCCGTACTTGTGGCCGATGGCAGGCAGCGTTTCGGTCTTGGTATCGCCGCACATCGTGCATTTATAGGATGCAGAGCCGTCGAGTGTACAGGTTGGCTCGTGGCGCAGCGCGGTATCCTCCGTCCAGCTATGGTCACCGGACTCGGTGGGGCAGTTCACATAATAGAAGTCGATGCGGTCATTTGCCTGAAGAAGGTATTTCCCCAGCGTGGCATAGGTCTCGGAGTCCAGCATGGGCATGCTGCCGTTGACGGTGAACATCCAGCCGGAGTAGGGGCCGTGCGCCGGATCGCCGCTGCCAAGACGGCAGCCAGCGGCGTCGGTCACAGCGGTCACATAGCTGCCGCTGCCCTCGTAGGTGTAGCTGCTGGCGGTCAGTGCAGACTCCAGCGCGTCCCAAGCGGTCTTGTAGGCATTGCTCTTGCAGGTGTAGGAGGCGGCCGTCAGGTCGGTGAAGTCCGGCGCGAAGGTGCTGCCGGTAACATTGACAGTGACGGTGATATCCTGAATGGACGGATCCTCAATGCCAGTGGTGCCGATGACGGTGACGACCGTGCTCACTGGCTGCTTGTAGAACTGCTTGAACTGCGCATAGGCAGGATCAGAGCCGAACTTCTCATAGTACTTGCCGTACTCGACGTAGGTGAGAACGCTGTCGATCTTGACGTGCGTGTTGTACCGCGGCTTGGTGACAAGCAGCGTCTCGTGCGCGACCACGGAAGGAACGCTCGAACGGAAACAGCGGTACTGCTGGGAATCGTACCAGCCGTCGATGTCGTCCACCTTCACGCCCGTCCACTGAGACTCTGCCGACGTGCGGATGAACTTGTAGCCATTGCCGTCCGGAACGATCTCCATGAAGGGCCAGAGATTGCCGGTGACGAAGCTGTGGTCCGTATTGGCCTTCCGGATACCCTCCCAGTAGACATCCTCGGTACAGACCTCCCGCATGAAGGCTGCGGCTGCGTCGATGTCGCTCTGGCTCATTGCCGGAACGGTGATGGGGATATCCTTGCTGGCGAGTACCTGCATATTCGCATAGTCCTTGCCGGAGCCGCTGGGGCGGGAAAGGATCTTGACGGTCAGCGTGACCTTTGCGTCTGCCTGGCCGGGCAGGGGACGGTAGACCCATGCGCGGGCGGCATTGGCATCGAGAGACTGCACGACCGATTCATTATTGCTGGTGATGAGGATGGGGGTGTACTTTCCGTCAAAGTCCGCACCATAGTTGGCGGCAAAAATCTCGCGCATATCCGAGGTGGTGGGGAAGTGGATGTCGGTGACGACTCTGTCTACGTCGATCGGGTCGCCAGTCGCGGGAACATAGAGCGCGCCGAAGGGCTCTTCCTTGCCGCCGGCCAGCCAAAGCTCCAGAGCCTCCTGATAGTCGATGGCCTTCTGTGTGCCCTTGACCTTGACGGTGTAGGTGAAGTAGACCTTCAAATCGTCGCGGCCGCTGTAGGTCAGCGCAGCGGTAAGCGTTACGTCCGTATCCGTTTTCGGACGGCTGACCTTCACGGTGTAGGGTGCGAAGAGCTTGGAATTGTTATTGCTGATGCCGATGATAGAGGTATTCGAGGACTGCCATGTGACCTCTGCCCATAGATGCAGGTCACTGGAGGAATTGTAATCCACGGTGCTCTCGTCTACACCCTCCTTCACCATGTAGTGAGGGACGGAGGTGAGCGTTGTGCTGTCGTTCAGCTCCTGCGGAATGACGATGCGGCGGCCCTGTGTGCGGAGCGCTTCGAGCGCCTTGTCCTCGTCCAGACCGAGAATGACGGTGGCGTCCTGCACCTCATCGGTGTAGCCGTTGCAGGTCAGAAGCAGCGTCGCGCGGCAATAGAGGCTGGATGCGGAGGTGCTGCCGTTGTCGTTCCACTTGTAATGCAGCGTGCCGTCCAGATCGATGCCGGCGCGGGCGTCGGTGAACAGATCCTTCTGCGTGACCGCACTCTTCATGGCGACGGTGACGCCCTCCACATTACCAGCGGTCAGACGGGCCTGCGCCATAGTCAGAAGATTCTTGTCCGTTTTGAAGCTGGGCTGATAGGTCTTCTCAAGAAGCTTCTTTGCGGCGTCCAGCTTTTCACGGGCGGCCTTTTCCTCGTCGGACATGTTCTTGGTCCAGCAGGCGTAGAGATCGAAGTGTTCTCCGTCCTCGCTGCCGTCCACATAGTCCTCTTCCCAATCGTCCCACTCGCCGTCGCTCCATTCGCGCAGGAGTTCCGCGCCGTCGGCATATTCCACCTTGCCATAGATGCTGGCGCTGGTGGACCAGCCCGCGAACGTGTAGCCTTCGCGCATCAGTGTGCAGGCGGAAAGGTGGATCTTCTGATCGAAGGGCGCGCGCTGATCATCCATGCTTCCCGTCACGCCGGTATCGACGGTGCGGGCGTGGTAGCAGATGATGTAGCTGCGGCTGTACCACTGGGCCTTGAGCGTCACGCCGCTTTCACGGTAGGCGCTGAAGTCGTAGGAGGCCGTCACGCGGTCGCCAAGCGTGCCGTCGGCCAGCACGATATACCAGTCGTAATATTTCTGACCGGAGGGGAATTTGGCGCTCGAGAGTGTGGGGAGCGTCACATGACCGTCGGCGCCGATGGCGGCGTTCGGGATCGACTCCTGATAGCCGTTTCCGTCAAAATGGACGGGCAGGTCGGCCTGCACGGCCTCCCAGAGCGCGTAGAGCGTGGTGTCCGCCGTCAGTTCGACTGCCGCACCATCGTCATAGACCTTTTCGCCTGCGGCAGAAAGCGCCCATCCGGCGAAGCGGAAGTTTTCTCTCGTGAAGGTGTTGGCATTCAGAGTGCCCTTGCCCTCGGTCAGCGTCTGCGCGGCCATCGTACCCTCGCCGCCGTTTGCGTCAAAGGAGACAGTGACATCCTGCACGGGCTTATCGACCCAGTTGGCAATGAGGGTCATGCTGTCGCCGGGGATCTTCTCCGTGAAGTTATACGGCGTTTCCAGCGGATAGACCTTGTCGCCGAAGCTGCCGTCGGCGTTCTTGACGTACCAGCCCTCGAAGTCCTTTCCGACCGGTACCTTGCCGATGTTCCAGGATTTGAACATATTCTCGGTCACGCTCTTGAGCTGGTTGTCGATCTGAGAGGTATACCATGTGTTGTTCGTGCCAAAGGCGCCGGTATAGCCGTTGCCGTCAAAACTGACGCTAAGACGCTTGACCCAGCGGGCATAGAAGGTGACGGAGCCGTTATTTGCTTCCTCCTGCGTGGCACGGGCCATGGAGCGCACGATATACGGCTTGCCATAGGTGGCATTCTTCTCTGTGATGGCCTCACCGCCCTCGGGAAACGTATACCAGCCGACAAATTTGTATTCCACGCCGTCCTGCGTGCGGGTCGGCTGCTCGGGAATGACGTACTGGCTGCCGACACTGCTGATCGTGTCGGCGATGGCCGGGGCGTCCGGATAACCCGCCTCAAAGTGCGTCGTCACATTCTGTCCAGCCCACTGCGCATAGAGCGTGGTGTCCGCAGAGACGGCGATGTCTGCGCCGTCGGCATAGCTGTCGCCGCTGCCGTCCGCCGCAGTATTCCAGCCGAGAAACCTCACGTTTCCGCCGAACTCTGTGCCGGAGATCTTCATGGAATACACGTTGGTAAAAGCGTTGGCGTTCAGCGCCGTCGCCGTACCGGCGGGAACAGTCTGCGCAGCCATCGCGCCGGAGACAGTGCCGCGGGTGCTGGATTGATTGGGGTCAAAGGAGACGGTCACGTCCTGCGCAGCAAGGTCGGTGCAGCGGATGTTCTTGAGCGTCATCTGGCAGGGCGTCCCGAAATCGTCCTCAGAGTAGAAATCAATCTTGAAAACGTCGCCCGCCTTTACATCCAGACTGTACGGGCTTGTCAGCTTGCTGCTGCTGGTGCCCTTGGCAAGCGAGCTGCCATTGAGGAAAAGCTCTGCATAGCTGTTGGGCGCGCTGTTGCTGATGGAGAAGAGGAACTTGAACCAGAAGGTGCAGCTTTTCTGGAAGGTGAACGTCAGGACGGCGTGCGTGTCGCCGAGCTTCTGGCTGCCGTTCTGATTGAAAATATTGACGCTGGTCCCGTTCTTGCCGGTGTTCCAGGTCGTGGTGTGATCCGCCGTGGAAAGCGGCGTCGAGGTCACGGTGAAATACTCGCCGAGGTTATTGGGCCGCGGCGTTTCCGTCGTGAAATTCTGCGTAAAGATCGTCGCGTTGGGATCGAAGGTGTAGCTTGCTGCGAATACCTGCGCGGGCAGCAGGCTCAGCGCCATCACCAGCACAAGAAAGAGGGATAGAATTCGCTTTTTCATTCGGTGTGTTTCCTTTCCTGAATTTGTATCTATCTGAAAGCCCGTTCGGGTAACTGCAGACGATCGGATCAGCGGTTACTTGGGCTGAATGCACACAGAAAAACGCCCAAGCGGGTCTCTGGGTTCCAGAAACTCACTTGGGCGTCGGTTCTTCCGATGGCCCGGCCTCACAGCCTGACGTATTTATTTTTCCTCCAGCTTTTCGCTCCGGGTCGATTCCAGCTGAACGGGTACGCCGTTTCGCATGACGATGCGCATTTCTCCGTATTTCAACTGCCGCAGCTCCGCGATGATCCGCTTTTCTGCCTTTGTCAGCCGAGGCTCATTCTGCTGCTCCATATTGCGGCTCCTTTCACCGTCCGATACAAAACAAAAAGCCGTGCGCGCCGAATTTGGCCGCACGGACAAAAGCGTATAAAACGCCTATGCTGTTTGGCTGCGGTGATGGCGCAAGCACAGGACAGCGCTCAGCGTATCTGACTGATCCCTCCGCAAGGAGGGCTTCACAGTGACCCACTCGTGGGGATTTGCACCCCGTTCCGCCTGCGGGACTCGGCCCGCGCGCACTATCCCTGATTCAATTGTTTTGTTATCTGCTTGTACTATAACAAATACTCTGCCGGAAATCAACCCTGCAAGCGGAATTTTAACGCTGAGCGCAGCTCCGCCCGTGAAAACCGTGCGGCGGAGACTCGGCTGCCGTGACGAAAACGTCATGGGCATCCTCCAGGAAGAACACGCCCCGCCGCTGAGCGGCGAGGGTACGGCGGAGGATGCCGCCAGGCGCATCCAATCGCACATGAGCCTTTATATGACAGAGCGGTATGGCTGACGCCCTATCCGGGATGCGGCAATTCCCGTTCCCAACGGTAATAGGTTGCTGCATGGATTTCTTCTTGTCTGCACCACGCACGCACTGACAGGCCGCTGCTCCGGCAATCCTGTATCCGTGCCGCCCACTCCTGCAGCTTCGCACGACGTAAGCGTCAAACCTCCCCGCGTATAAAAGGCCGCCATCTCAAGGAGAACTGTTGCTCACCGAGATGGCGGTCTTTTATTTATGAGGCATATAGCATTCTTCCGGGGCATTTGCGGGAAGCAGCTTTTCAGCCCATGCTTTTCAGCTTTACAACTTTCAGCTTCTGATCGCAACTACTACGGTCAGTCGGATGCTTCCGAATGGACGGATACTGCGGCAATCAGCACCGAATGGCCTCACACAGTCGGTCTGAAAGCAGACGGCACGGCGGTTGCCGTTGGCTACAATAAATACGGTCAATGCGACATTTCCGACTGGACGAATATCAAGCTCCCCAACTGACGAAGAAAGAAGGACGAGAAGATGGCAATTATCAAATGCAAAATGTGCGGCGGGAATATTGAGATCTCTGCGGACAAGATCTTTGGGACGTGCGAATACTGCGGCAGCACGATGACGCTGCCGAAGACGGATGATGACCAGCGGCTGAGTCTGTTCAACCGCGGCACGCATCTGCGGCGCAACGGCGAGTTTGACAAGGCGGCGTCAAGATCTACGAGTACACGACCGGCTTTGTACATGCAAAGAGCTTCGTCTCCGACGACAAGGTCGCGACCATCGGGACGGTCAATCTGGACTACCGCAGCCTGTTTTTGCATTTTGAAAACAATTCTCTAACGCGCCGCAGAGCGGCGCAAATCCGTGGGGCTGCGCCGACTATCTCAATCAGAAAAAGACCATTCTGGAAACCGGCGTATGGGTCTGCGAATGGAGCGGAGAAGACTCCATGCACACAAAGTCCATCCTGATCGACGACCGCCTCAGCCTCATCGGCTCGTTCAACTGGGATATGCGCAGCGTGTATCTGGATACGGAGCTGATGCTGCTGGTGGACTGCCCTGCGCTGAACGCCGCGCTGCGGGAGCGGACGGAGGAAATGATGCGCCAGAGCAGGCTCGTCTCGCCGGACGGCACGGAAACAGCGGGCGAGAGCTACATCGCGCCGGAACGCTCGCCGCTCAAGGCCGCCTTGCAGACCGTCATACGCAGCCTCATCCGTCCGTTCCGGTTCGTGCTGTAAGCCGCCGCGCCGCGCCGGATGCGGCGCGGACAGCGTGCCAAAATTTTGCCTGCGTTCACGGATTATTCAAGCAAATCGCAAAAAAACATGCGATAATATGAAACATAAGAAACGCAGGAGGCTTTTGCATGCAGGATTTTGTGGTGTTTGACCATGTCTGTAAGACCTATCAGATGGGCGATGTGCGCATCGACGCGCTGAAGGACGCCTCTTTTACGATCGCAGAAGGCGAGATCTGCGTGATCGTCGGGCAGTCCGGCGCGGGTAAGACGACGCTTTTGAACATCCTCGGCGGCATGGACCGGCTGACGAGCGGCCATGTGCTGCTGGCGGGTGAGGACGTTGCGGGCTACAACCGAAAGCTCCTGACGACCTATCGCCGCCATGCGGTCGGCTTCGTATTCCAGTTTTATAATCTGCTTCCCAACATGACGGCGCTGGAAAATGTGCAGATCGCAGGCCAGCTCTGCAAGAACCCCGTCCCCGCGGAGGAGGTTTTGCGGCAGGTCGGTCTCGGCGAGCGGATGCAGAACTTCCCGGCGCAGCTCTCCGGCGGCGAGCAGCAGCGCGTCGCCATCGCGCGTGCGCTTGCAAAGCGCCCACAGCTTTTGTTGTGCGACGAGCCGACCGGTGCGCTCGACTACCAGACCGGCAAGCAGATCCTTGCGCTTTTGCAGAAGCAGAGCCGCGAAAACGGCATGACCGTTGTCATCATCACCCACAACTCCGCCCTGACTGCGATGGCCGACCGCGTCATCCGCGTCAAGAGCGGGCAGATCATCGGTGTGCAGCGCAATGAAGCGCCCGTGCCGGTGGAAAGCATCGAGTGGTGACGGGAATGCTGAAAATGACAATGCGTCAGATCCGGAGCAGCTTCGGCAGGTTTCTGGCGATCATGGCGATCGTTGCGCTCGGCGTCGGCTTTTTCTGCGGCCTGCGGCTGACAAAGACCGCGATGGTACATACGCTGGACGAATACACCGAAGAGCACCAGATGTACGATTTCCGTCTGGTGAGTACCCTCGGATTTGACGAGACAGATGCAGACAAAGTCGCCGCCGATGCGCGTGTGGCGGTCTGCGAAGGAGAAAAGAGCGCCGATGCGCTCGCGACCGTTGCAGGCGGGGCGGCGAAGCCGTGCCGCTTCATTTCCATGCCCGCTCAGCTCGACCTGCCGGGGCTGACCTGCGGAAGAATGCCGCAGACGGAGGAGGAATGTCTGGCAGACGCGCTGCTGTACTCCGAAGCAGACCTTGGCAAGAAGGTCATTTTGACGGAGGAGAACGACGAGGATACGCTGGAGGATTTCAGCCGCCGGGAATTTACCATCGTCGGCATCACAAAGAGCGTGCTGTACATCAACTACGAGCGCGGAAGCACCTCGGTCGGCAGCGGAACGATCTCGTCGTTCGTCTATGTCCTGCCGGAGGCGTTCACGACGGACTATGACACGGCGCTCTATCTGCGCCTTGCCGACCGGGAGGGCGAGGTCTACTCAAGCGAGTATACCGCCTGCATCGATGCGGCGGAGCCGTGGGTCAAGCAGCTTGCCGAGGATACGGCGCGGGCGCGTACCGACAGGATCTATGACGAGGCCGCGCAGACGCTCTCCGACGCGCGCGTGACGCTCGATGAAAAGCAGCAGGAGCTTTCAGATGCCAAGCAGAAGCTTGCGGACGCGAAGCAGGAGCTTGCCGATGCCAAGCAGACATATCAGGACGGAGAGGTCAAGCTCGCCGATGCCAAGCGCGAGGCAGAACAGGAGCTTGCCGATGCCTATCAGAAGCTGGTGGACGGCCAGCGGACGATCGAAGAAAACGAGCAGAAGCTCACGGACGGCGAGCAGGAGCTTGCCGACGGCGAGCAGAAGCTGGCGGAGGCGCAGGAGACCTACGATAAGAACGCCGCTGAGTTTGAAAAGGCGAAGCAAAGCGCACACAAGGAGCTGGATGACGCCTACGCGCAGATCCGCGAAGCGCGGAAGATGCTCACGCAGCAGCAACAGGAGCTGGACAAACAGAAAGCCGCACTCGATGCGAAGGAAGCGGAGGTGGAGGCGGCCATCGCCTTCGGTCTGATGACGCCGGAGGAGGCCGCGGCAGCCAGAGCGCAGATCGCAGCGGCGCGTGAGCAGCTCGCCGCGGCGCAGACCCAGCTGGATGCGGCCAGAACGCAGCTGGAGGGGCGTGAGGCGCAGCTGGACGAGGCGGCAGGCGAGGCGAACCAGACGCTCCGGGAAAATCAGGAGAAACTGGACGACGCGAAAAAAACACTCGATGAAAAGCGTCAGGAACTGGAGGACGCCAAGAAGGAGCTTGCCGACGGCAGGCAGGAGCTGGAGGACGCCAAGAAGGAGCTTGCCGGCGGCTGGGCGGACTATTATTCCGGCAAGGCGGAGGCTGAGCAGAAAATCGCCGATGCGGAGCAGGAGCTTGCCGATGCCAAGCAGCAGATTTCCGACGGCGAGCAGGAGCTTATGGACGCGGAGCAGGAGCTTGCCGACGGCGAGCAGAAGCTCGCGGACGCAGAGCAGGAGTATCAGGACGGCGAGGAGGAGCTTGCAAAGCTCGAAAACCCGGATATCTTTGTCCTCGACCGCAGCAGCAACGTCGGCTACGCCTGCTTTGAGAGCGATTCTGACATCGTGCGCGCCATATCCACGGTGTTCCCGCTGTTTTTCTTCGCCGTGGCTGCGCTGGTCTGCATTACGACGATGACCCGCATGGTCGATGAGCAGCGGACGCAGGCAGGCGTTCTGAAGGCACTGGGCTATGCAAATGGCGCGATCCTGATGGAGTATTTCCTCTATGCAGGCAGCGCCTCCGTACTGGGCTGCGTGATCGGCATCGCGGGAGGCTCGGTCTTCCTGCCGAGAATGATCTGGCAGTCGTACAACATCATGTACGGCTTTGCCGGCATCCTGTATGCCTTCGACTGGCCGCTTGCCATCATCTCCTCGGGCGCATATCTGTTGTGCGCGCTCGGCGCAACGTGGTATGCCCTGCATACCGAGCTGAAGCGGCCCGCGGCGGAGCTCATTCGTCCCAAGGCGCCCAAGGCCGGCAAGCGCATTTTACTGGAGCGCTTCCCGTTTATCTGGAACCGAATCCCGTTTTTGCACAAGGTCTCGATCCGGAACATCCTGCGCTATAAAAAGCGCATGATCATGATGACGATCGGCATCGGCGGCTGCACGGCGCTGCTGATCACGGGCTTCGGCATTCAGGACTCCATCCGAAATGTCGTCGATTATCAGTATGATGAGATCACCCGTTACGATGCCTCCGTCACCTTCCAGCACGCGCTGAGCGATGTGGAGCGCACGGCGTTCCTTGCCGTCTGCGGAGAAAACGGCGCGGAGGACTGCCTGTTCGTCGCGGAAAAGAGTCTGGACGCCGCCTCCGGCGGCACGGTCAAGACGACGAACGTCGTCTGCCCGGAGCGTGGAAGCGTAGACGGCTTCATCGATCTGCACACGCACGATCAGACACCGGTGGCGTATCCGCAGGACGGAGGCTGCATCATCAGCCGGGGCCTTGCGCAGGCGCTGCACCTGTCAGCGGGCGATACCATCACCCTGCAAACGAGCGATCTGCGCAGGACATCACTGACCGTGGAGGCCGTGTTTGAAAACTATGTCTATAATTACGTCTACCTGACGCAGAATACTTGGCAGGAGGTCTTTGGCGAGGCGCCCGCCTACGAGGCCGCATGGGTCAACTTCCTCGAGGACACGGACGCGCAGACGGCCTCCGCAGCGTTCGCACGCGCGAAAAACGCCGCTGCCGTTACCCTGAGCAGCGATTTCCGAAGCCGCGTGGCGACCATGATGCAGAGCCTTCGGTATATCGTGCTGGTCGTCGTGGTGTGTGCGGCTGCACTGGCGTTCATCGTTCTGTATAACCTCACAAACATCAACATCACCGAGCGTGAGCGCGAGATTGCGACCATCAAGGTGCTCGGCTTCTATGACAGTGAGACGAACCGCTATGTCTTCCGTGAGAACATCATCCTGACCACTCTGGGGACACTTCTGGGCATCCCGATGGGAATGCTGCTGCATGCGTATGTCATGGGACAGATCCGGATCGATCTCATGTGCTTTGACGTGCGCATTGCGCCACTGAGTTATGTTATCTCGGTTGCGCTGACGCTGGTGTTCGGCCTGTTTGTCAACTTCGTCCTGCGGCGGAAGATCCGCGCGGTCGATATGGCGCAGGCACTCAAGTCCATCGAATGACAGACCGGCGCGAGGAAGCGGCCCCATATTGACAAGCATAAAAGCGCCCTCGCAGCATCATTTCGCCCGGCCAGATCGTGCCACATGAGGCCATCGGCACGGCGAACCACTCCCCAAATCTGTTCGTCGGCGTGGGCGGCAGCGACATGATCGGCCACGAGAAATTTGAAAAGTAATTTCAGTAGAATAAGCGGCAGCCCAGACCGTCTTGCCGACGGTCTGGGCTGCCTTATAAGTGCCTGAGAAAATGTATGGTGAAAAGATTGACTGCAGCGAAAGATATGCGGCCAGTCTGTGTCCGCTGGGGTTACGCGGGGCGATTTCCCCGGCGTTTTTCGGCGGAGAAGCAGAGTGCTTGTCAAAAAGTACAAAAAACGGGCAGGGCAGTTTATGAAAAACTCTGAAAATGATTCTTGCAATTTACAGCGGCAAAAAAACGTGTTGTAATCATGACACAGAAAACCTAAACATTTAATATTTTGCCGACGGTCATATGCTGGAGGTCTGCCCGAGCTTGGCTGCCGACCGTCCGCGCATCGAGACGCATCACCTCGGCATCGGCATGAATGAAAAAGACCCCGTCAGACTTGTCTTTGAAGGAAAGCCCGGCAAGGCCGTCGTTGTGAGCCTTATTGACATGGGCGGCAGACTCCGCCTCATCGTGCAGGACATCGAGGCCGTAAAGGCGATTCTTCCCATGCCGAACCTGCCGGTCGCAAGAGTCATGTGGAGAGCCATGCCCAGCCTCACCACGGGCATGGAATGCTGGATCACCGCAGGCGGCGCACATCACACCGTCCTTTCCTACGACGTGACCGCCGAGCAGCTGCGCGACTGGGCGCGGATGATGGAAATCGAGTTCGTCCACATCACGAAGGACACCACGGTCAAGGGTCTGGAGTACGAGCTGTTCCTCAATGACCTCGCGTGGAAGCTGAAGTGAGGCGCGCGCTATGCTGGAAAAGCTGAAACAGGACGTTCTGGAGGCAAATCTGCTGCTTCCAAAATACGGTCTGATCACGTTCACTTGGGGAAACGTCTCTGGGCTCGATCGTGAGAGCGGCTTGGTGGTCATCAAGCCCTCCGGCGTGCCGTATGACGGCATGACGGCGGAGAACATGGTCGTTGTCGATCTGGATGGAAGGGTCATCGAGGGCAAATGGAAGCCATCGAGCGACACGCCGACGCATCTGGTACTCTACAAGGCGTTCCCGGAATGCGGCGGTATCGTTCATACGCACAGCCGCTGGGCGACGAGCTTTGCGCAGGCAGGCGCCGGCATCCAGCCGCTCGGCACGACGCAGGGTGATTATTTCTACGGCGAAATTCCCTGCACGCGCTGCATGACCCCGGCGGAGATCGCAGGCGAATACGAAAAAGAGACCGGCAATGTGATCGTGGAGACGTTCCAAGGCAAGGACGCGGCACAAATCCCCGCCGTCCTCGTCCACAGCCATGGCCCGTTCACATGGGGCAAGAATCCGGCGGAGGCCGTCCATAATGCGGTCGTCCTCGAAGAGGTCGCGTTTATGAACTTCCATTCGCTCCAGCTCAACCAGAACCAAACCCGGATGCAGCGGGAGCTGCACGACAAGCATTACCTCCGCAAGCATGGCAAAACGCCTATTACGGACAAAAGTGACCCAAAACAGCCCGGAGGCGCACAAAATTTGTGAGCCTCCGGGCTGTTATACATCTTGTAAAGTTGAAGGTGCTGACACTTTGATTATAAGACTTCGACCGAATCCGGAAGAGGCAAGAAGTGCAAAGAAGTCAATGCCGAAAATCCTTGTGATTGCAAGGCTTTGAACGGAAAATGGAGGAATTTGGAGACGGCGAGAAAACGAGCGTTTTTCCCGAAGGTTGGTCGGATATTTTTCGCGGGCATTTTAGAGCATTTCAGAGCCTTTCCGCTCGGAAAATTTCACAGCGGCGTCCTTTCCGGCACGGATCATTCCACCTGATTTTTCTAAACTATACCCCAGGAAGTGGACAAGGAAATGACCCATAGCGGCATGAACTATGGTATACTGAAGGCAGGAAGAAGGAGACGGCTATGGGAACAAGGAAAAAATTCAGCGCGGCGGAGCAGGAGCTTCTGCGTGCAAATCCGTACACGGAGAAAGTCACGGAAAATCAGATTTCGTTCACGCTGGCGTTCAAGGAAGCCTTCTGGCGGC
>OGFF01003094.1_pt1 | contig 13089 bp, 5 predicted proteins | sample 1570751 | NCBI WGS metagenome assembly OGFF01 (sample SAMEA2581951, study PRJEB24529) | metagenome | biome: Human gut stool | place: China | collected 2011 | reverse complement strand
CCATACTGCTGAGCAGCAGGAATAATCTCGAAGTACTTCTGGAGAACGAAGGTGTAGAGGTCACGCATTTCCTTGTGTTGTTCCTCGGTCATCTGATCATAAGTTACAGAATTGCCAGCGGCATCTTCATAACCCATATCAAGTTCAGAAATCTTGCAAAGCTTGCCACTTTCCTTCATCAACTCCAACATCTTGACGATATGATTTTTCGCATTTTCCTGTTTGTCATGATCAGCATAGCAAGAGATATGCATCTGAGATGCGATACCATCAATCTTGGTAACACCATCAGCCTCCCAATCCTTGATCCACTGAATCAAACTCTTCAACTTGGCATTGTCGTCCCAATAGCTCTCCAGGTTATAATCATTGATGAAGAGTTTCAATTTCTCAGGGTCACCATTATGGGCGGCAAAACTCTTGCGAGCTGCAGCTACAGCAGTGCGAACATAATCAATGTCACCCAGGTAATCCTGCCAGTAGAAATTGTTCTTTGCATCGTCAGCTGAAACGTTGCCACGTTTAGCAGACTGCAAGTCGTACTTGCCATCACCATCTTTATCGGCACCAGAAAGGGCCTCGTTCACAACATCCCAAGATGTAACATAACCATCAGTAGCCTCCATCATACCATCAATCCAAGTTTCCAAGGCAGGGGTAAGAGCTTTCTTCTTTTCCTCATCTGTAAGAGGAATGGAGTTGAGATTCTTGACCTGACAAACCTTAACAGAATGTACATCCAAAGTAGCATCTGCTGTCTGTGGTTTCAAGATAATATCATAATTACCTCCAGCAATATTAGGCATCTGAAGTTTTACGTTATGACGACCAGCAGAAACAGGTACTTTTACAGTAATAGCCTGATCACTGGCACCCCAACCATTCTGCATAGTCAATTCTACGCCACTAGCATCCTTTGAAGCAGACAAGTCAAGATAAACCACATAATTACCCTCAGAAAGCGTATTGTTGCTACCTGGCATAACAAAGAACTGAGACCAATCTCCTGTTGGAACAAAATGGATAGCACCATTCTCAACAGGTGGTTTGCATCCCATAGCAAAGAATGGGAAATCTCCATCTTTATAGGTTTGCTCATTAACTAGTTGTTCTACCTCGACAGCTGCGGCTGCAGAAGCCACCTTGATGGTACAGCCTGTCGGATTCCAACCACTAGCCGACTCTTTTGCAAAGTCTCCATTTTCAATAAGATTCTCATCAGAACCAGCTTTCGTCAACTTAAAGTCATCGCAAGAAATGGTTCCTCCTACGTTACCGAACACAAACTGGAGCTTATCAATAGGGAAATTGGCAGTAAACTCCCAAGTCAAAGTAGAATAATCGTTAGTGATGTCATAATCAGCCAAATACTGAACATCATTACTACCACCCCATTCGTTTTTATTATCACTTGCTTCCCAAATAGGCCAAGCAGCAAAAGTTCCACCATCCGAAGCCTTTACCTTAACGGTCATCACGTAACTTTGTCCCTTAACCAATGCCTTAGGCAACACATAACTAATCTGTTTATCCCATTTATTGGCACCAGCTTCGCCACAAGCAATCTCCAAGTACTTGTTTCCACCATTTGGATCAGGTGGCAACTCCTTATCCTTGATAAGATTTTTGAGGTACTTATTGGCTGCCTGAGCATGCCAAGCCAGCGTATGACCATAAATCGTCATATCTGCATCTTTCGCATTCTTGACGAACTCCTTGACTAACGAAAAATCCATACTGCCATCATCTTTCACACAAGAAGCCATTTTCATGGCATTACCAGCAGTCATTTCATTGAAATTGCTACCAGCAAGGCAATATACAAGTGCCTGCTTGTTGAATTCGGCTGCTTCAAGCGCAATGCCCAACTTAAAGTTGGGATTGCACTTGCCGGCAGCTTTCATATCTTCCACGTATTTCTTCAAAGGCTCGTAGTTATTCAGATACTGATATTCCTTCAAATTCTTGGTCATATCAGTTCTGTACTCCGAGAACTTGTCATCAGCACAAGAAGACAAAGCCAAGAGAGCCATCAAGCCTAAACCTAAATTAATATTTTTCAATTTCATAATAATCAAATTATTAGAATGACACTTATCTATCAAGAATATTACTTCCTGATATACTGAGGACTGAATTGAACAATACCATTGGTGTTACCACGAGTCTGGGCAACAAACTGATCGGATGTTTCCAATGCAATACCAGAACCGAAATCAACCTTGTAATTGAGAGTCAGGATGTCACGATCCTTGTTACCCCAAGCCAACTTAGCTCCCTTTTCTACAAACTTTCCTGAACCAGAAGCAGTCATGCCCTCTGTATCAGTAGTAACGGTACAATTACCATTATCATCGAACGTAAGTATCAAGTTGCAAGTGACCTTAGAGCCGTCAGCTTTATTTACAGAGACTTCGAAATTACATTCCTTCAAATTCTTGGTTGTAATTCGACTCACTTCATCCTTTTCAAGAGTTGCACCTTCACGCTTTACCTCATGAGTTTGTCCATTCTCTGTAATCTTGTCAGTTCCTCTACGGAAATAATAGCCATCCCATGGATTCATAAACCTAACGCAATAAAGGATATAATCCTTAGGAGCAACAGACCAAGCTGAAGCATCAGTACGAACAGGAGTTGTACCTGCAACGGCAGGAGAACCCGAAAGAATAGAATCGGCTCCCACCATATCATTGATGCGAACTGGGATTACATATGTATTCTTTGCACAATCAGGGTCAGCAAAGAAAGCATCCTCCAACTTAACCTGAAGACGTCCCTGCAATTTTCCATTATACGCAACCGTCTTGTTAGGAATTGTATAATAATTGCTAGGCATTGGCTTTACAGGATTGACTCCATCCTCAAAATACAGATTGTCACACAATGAATTATCAACATCTACATTCAATGTGATGTTTTTTCCATTATATGCTCCACCCATTGTAGATACGATATACAATACATGATTGTTATCATCCGTATTATCGCGATTCTCATCATTGCCTAAAACTACAGAACGTTCGATATACTGATAAGGATAATATACAGTAGTACCGCCCTCATAATCAGGAAATTCTTGGTTGCCATTCTCACAAGAGTTAAAGCCTAAAGCCAAGATTCCCAATGCAGCCATGGACAAATATTTGCTTATCTTCATTGTTTTCATCATTTTAAATATTAGTCGTTATTTTTTACTTCCCAGCCCTTATTCTGCTGCAAGTTGCTCCACTTCAATATTTCGCTCTGTGGTATAGGACCGTAATACATGTAATCTTTATAGCTGCGATCCTCAACCTTCATTTCTTTGTATGATGGAACACCAGCCTCTGAAGTGATTTCTACACCACGCGCAGCCTCATTTAGAGGAGCTTTCCAACGGCGAAGGTCACTAAAGCGCTTATTTTCAAAACAAAGTTCCAAACGACGCTCGTTGCGAATCAACTCACGCATTTTCTCTTTGCTACCAGCGCACTCATCCAAGTATGGATCCTCGTCAAACTCGCCAATTCCGGCACGCTGACGGATTGCCTTGATTACATCGTAAGCTGAGTAGTTGTGAGATCCCTTATCCTTTGGTCCCCAAGCCTCGTTGGCAGCCTCAGCGTAATCGAGGAATATCTCAGTATAGCGAATATACACAGGATAATGATACTGAGCATTCTTTGCATTAGGGTCAGGATTACAATCCTCACGCAACAGCTTTTTCATGTAATAGCCAGTACGAGTAGAATTGGAAATCTTATTCAAACCATCATTGTTATTAGCCGTCGTAATGTCTGTATGAATGGTCTTTCCCTTATATTGACTACCATCATGAATGATATAAAGGTCAAGACGAGGATCACGATTGCTGTAAGGATTCGACATATCATACCCAGAACGAGTATCGGTGATAGGATAACCATTTGCAGCAGGGAATGCATCGACCAGATTCTGAGTTGGGTTGATTCTACCCTTACCATAAAGAGACGGAGGGAAATTATCAGACTCTTGGTTCAGACCAAGATCCCAGTCATCAGCACCATTGGTACGACTGCCACGCCAAAGAATTTCAGCAGGACAAGCACCTGAGCCAAGCGCATCGATTTCCCTGGTTTGCATAAACCAATTATTACCTGTAGCAGACAAACCATTCACACCACCGATACGGTCAAGAACGGTAGCTGCATCGTCAGCAGCCTTAGCATAATCCACGTTTGTACCTTCAGAGAAAGCAGGACTAGCTGCAAGCAAAGATACCTGTGAGCGAATAGCCTCAGCGATACGACCACTGATACGACCACGCATAATGGTACCAAACACACGGTTGTAGTCTCCTGCGGTCTTTACTCCGATTTCCTTATACTTGGCAGGAACAGCGTTATCATCTGTCAAATCATTGTAATCAAGAGGGAGAAGCTTGGCAGCCTCGTCCAAATCGCTATAGATTTGATCCAAGCACTCTTGGAATGTATTACGTGGCTTGTTGAAATCATCAGTAGAAGTCTCTGGTACTGTCAAATTAGGAACGCCAAGCAATTTGCCATCGGCTGTCCATCCACCATGATTCATCAAAAGATAATACAAGTTGAGAGCTCTCAAAGCATAAGCTTCACCTTTACGGCTATCACAATACATCTTACGGGCATTCTCGTCCTTTGCCCAGTTTACCTTATCTACCTCCTGAAGGAAGATATTGAGATATTGGATACTAGCACGACCATTTGTCCATCTAGACATAGGATCGCTATTAGCAGTCCAAGAACCTGTAGCCATCTTGAGATAGCCATTTGCCAAATCATTGCTTACAGCGTCATCTGTTGCAACATCAGTAACACTCTTGGTATTGTAAGGAAGCATCGCATAACCATATCCCAATAGTCCCTGAGCGTATGTTGGCTCATTGTAAATCTCATCCAAGCCACGGTTGTTTTCATCTGCAGGCTCGAAGAGATCTGAGCAAGAAGCCAAAGTAAGCGACATTGCTGCTAATATAAATATATTTTTTACTTTCATTTCTTTCTACATTTTAAAATGATTAGAATGTTGCCTTCACACCTATATTATAATAGCGTGTCTGAGGCGCAGACCCAACGTTCATCTCTAAGACTTCGCGCTCTCCTGAAATGGTAAGCAAGTTAGCTCCGCTTACGTATGCCGACAACCCCTTAAGCCATGTCTTTTGGAACAAAGTACTAGGCAAGTCGTAAGTTATCTGGACCTTAGCCAAGCGGAAAGCATCCGTCTTGTACATCCAGAAGTCTGATGTCTGGAAGTTGTTGTTACCATCAAGAGATGTCAAACGAGGATAGGTTGCAGTCTCTTTGGTTTCCTCAGTCCATCGGTTACGAACTACAGCAGAATATTTGCTATCGCCCTTTACCCACCAATAAGAATTATTCTTGACTCCCCAAGCACCGAAGTTACCGGTACCAAGAGCGAAGAAGGTAAAGTTCTTCCACTTAGCTGTAAGATTGACACCAAGCGTGAATGGTGCTCCGTACCAACCACCCTTACCCAAGAAGACTTGGTCGTATTGGTCAATTTTATTATCACCATTTACATCCACATACTTGATGTCACCAGGTTTAACTGTTCCACCAAAATAGCTTTGGTCTGGAGAATTTTTGATTTCCTCCTCGTTTTGGAAGAGACCTGCGCTCTTGTAGCCCCAAATGCCATCAAGTGCCTTTCCTTTTCTGTTCTGATACTGCTCTACGTTGTTCTCATCTCGTTTGGTAGCCTTGGTTGTATAGTAAGTACCTGTTACACCAAGTGAGAGATCCACATCACCTACCTTCTTATTGAAGTTGGCTGCGAAATCAAATCCAACTCTACGATTATTGTTGTAATTAAGTACAGGCATAAACGAAGCCGCTGGATAACCAGTATTCAAATGAGATGGATAGAATGTTGGCGAAGTGATGATATAACCCTCCATCGAATTGATGAAGAAACTTGCATCCAATGTCACCAATTTCTGCCACAGGGATGTCTTGAAATTCAGAGACAACTCTTTGCGCTTGATAAAATCAAGGTCTTTGTTCTCACCTCTTTTTGAATAGGTGTATTTATCGCTAGATCCATCATACCATCCATAGCCGTAATCAGAAGTCCAAATACTCTGATAGAGATAGTAGCGGTTGTCACCATTTGCTATATCAATATCCTCATTGATAATACTACCTGATACACTAATCATCATGTCATCTACCACCTTGGAATTCTTCAAGAAAGACTCATTCTTGAGTCTCCAACCCAAAGAAAGTGATGGTGAGAGAGCCTCACGATGACCTGGAGCCAACTGGGCAGAGTGGATGGCAGCTAATCCAAAATCTGCGTAATACTTCTGGGCATAATTGTAAGAAGCATCGAATGCAAGATTGGCACTAGAGTTCTTGTGATACTGTCCAGACTTCGACTGCTGGAAGCCAGAAGCTATCAACATTGCCGACAGATTGTGAACCTTGTTGAAAGTATTGACGTAGTTGAACTGACCAGAGAAAAACATGGTCTGATTATCTGTACTTCCGCTGATGTTCTGGTTGCCAGACTTTTTATCCTCACCTTCCTTCTTCAATGCGACAATCATATCCTTGCCATCGACGTTAGCCCATGTTGGGATATAAACAGCATAGCTATTATCGAAAGAAGTATTATAAGAGGTGGCATAGTCAACTGCGAAATGAGTCTCGAAAGACAAGCCCTTCAACACCTTGTGCAAGTTGATATTGACACCCGTATCAAACTGGAATTGACGACTAGTAAATTTACTACTTCCTGCAGAATAGATATCAGCAAAAACATTGGAGGAGTTTGCCTGAGTACCAGCAAGGAAGTATTTGCCATCTACCAACTTCGCAACGCTCATCAAGTCCCAAGCAGCCTTAGCATTAGGGGCTATCATATCTGTGGAGATAAGAGGAGCTGCATTCTGTGGAAAATTAGGACGCCAAGTAGCAGCAGCTTCCCAGTAATTACCCTTTGCAGAATGAGAATCATAGAAGGTTGCACTGGAGTTGACCCAAGCCTTAATATCATCAGTAATGTCTATATCCACATTACCACGAACGCTGAAGCGCTGGGTATTATTATTCTTAGCCTCACCAAACTTGAAATAATCGCCCTGGCGATAATAGTTGATATTGCTATAGAAATGAGCTCGCTTACCACCACCGCTGATTTCTGCAGTAGCCTCATAACGGCTGTTCATCTTTCTGAGATAATCAGAAGAATAGAAATCGAGATTAGGATAACGATAAGGGTTCAAACCTGCTCCATGATTATAGATGTCCTCAGCTGAATAAAGCTCAGACAGACCATCATTACGACGAGCCTCGTTATAGAGAGTCATATACTCTGCACTGCTAAGATACTCAGGATAAGACTTTGCTACATTCAAACCTGCATTAGCCTGCACCTCGACCTTCAAGCCGTCATTATGACCACGCTTGGTGGTTATGACTACAGCACCCTTGGCAGCCTTGCTACCATAGAGCACCACAGCCTGCGCACCCTTGAGGAAAGAAATCTGTGCAATCTCACTTGGTTGAACGTTATTAGCTTCACGAGGCACACCATCTACCAAGACGAGATAACCAGCGTTGTCGGCATCCATACCCCAGAGAGAATTGCCATTCCAACCACCTACATAACCTTGCATATTGTCGAGGCTATAAGTATGGTAATTCTTCTTCATCAAGTTCTCTACATCGACTACAGACACACCGCCCAAGATGTCATCCTTGGCTACCTTTCGGTAAGCCACCTGAACCATCTCCTTGTCGGCACTGGCTGTATCGGATTCGCTTGTCTGTGCAGTCTTGGCATTGGCACCAAGAGGAGCCAAAGCCACGAGACTTGCTACAAAAAGCTTATAATTATATGATTTGAATCTTGAATTCATACTATCATTATTCATTTAGTATTACTAATTTATAATTTTAAACCTTACCAGCCAGGATTTTGATTAAACTCTGGATAGAACTGAGTCTCCTTGATTGGCAATGGGAACCAATAGTGCTTGGTATTGAAATTACGAGTCAATATCAACTCTCTGCGATAATTGGCAACCTCAGCGTCCTTAGGATCATGTTTCTTATAGAAGTCTGCACTTTCCACACGGTCAAACTCCTGTGAGAATTTTTGATTATATGGTGCCTCTGTCAGAAGCAACCAACGCTGCAAGTCACAAAAACGGAATCCTTCGAAAGAAAGTTCTACCTCACGCTCACGACGGACCTCGTCCATGAACTTATGGTTGTCTGCAACAAATTCTGGAGCAACATGACCAGCACCACAACGGTCGCGAAGTGTATTAATTGCATCTTCTGCGGTCTTACCAAAGTTTGAAGACTTGCCAGTAGCACCACCGAATGCAGCACAAGCCTCTGCATACATCAAGTATATGTCTGCAAGACGCATATATGGCAAATAGCAGTGGAAAGCTGCACCCCAGTCGTAATCTTTATCCACTTCATTACAAGTATGAGGCACCAACTTCTGAATGAAATAACCCGTACGGCTTGCATTTTCTATAGGGCGCATATTACCACCCGTATATAATTGGCAATACTGTAAATCTGCATACTGACCAGGTGATCCGTTCAAATACTTAAAACCATCAAAGACGATATCGTGGTAGAAACGGGGATCACGTTTTTTGAAAGGATGCTTAGGGTCGAAACCAGACTTTGGATTGAGTACATACTGACCATTCTCAACCAAATAGATTGGTTCTCCGTTAGCCATTCCATAAGCCTCTACAAGGTTGGCCGTAGGTTGGTGAATGACATTATCATGAGCAACTACTTTCTGTACCTTAGGGCCAAAGACCTTAGAGGTGTTCCAGTTAGAGCCATTAAAATCAGGAGATGGACCACGGAAGATAGCTTCAACCGATCCAGGCATTTTCCAGTTCTGCTTCTTGGTATAGAATATATCAGAAAAACAGCTATTGGCATCATCAGATTTCTCATGATTGTAGATGTCTTTGTACTTAAACTCTGCCAATGCATATTGTGTCTGACCAGCTTCTACAAGAGAGAGCAGTTCACCAAAAGCCTCAGCTGCCTTCTTAGCATATTCCTGATCATAATCATAAGTCTTGCCATTCTTGCTGGCACCAGTCTGCGCACCATTCTTCATCAAAGGACTAGCAGCCCAAAGATAGGTTTTACCAAGATAACCAAGAGCCATGATCTTATTGATGCGAAGATCATTCTTACCTTGTGTGGCAGCACCTGCAGAAGTCTTATCCCAATTAATAGGCAACAAATCGGCAGCCTTGCGGAAATCTGCTGCCGCTTTATCAGCGCATTCCTGATAAGAAAGGCGTGGCAAATTCAGCTCGGCATTGGCATCGAGATAAGTATCCACATAAGGCATACCACCAAAATACTGCATCATTTCCTCATGCCACCATGCACGGAAGAAATAGAGCTGACCCTCTATCAGTTTTTTCTCTTCAGCACTTCCAGTCACAAACTTGTCGATATTCTGTAAACCGAGATTACATTTTCTGATGCAATACCACGCATGGTTCCAAATACCGTGGTCGAACTTATTAGTGGAAGTAGAAGCACCATCACGCTTTAACCAGTTACCAGTAGATTCCCATGCACGGAAGTTACCTAAATCAACCTGATGGGTCATTCTATTATCAGCCTCAGGATTGAAGATTTCATCATCACCCCAGTTCCATGAAGGACAATAGTTACATTTCTCTTTATCAGGGATACAGTTGTATATTTCCTCAACGAAACCTTGGAAATTACGGAAATTGGCAAAGGCATCGTCTGCAGAAACTGTTGAGTCTGGCTCCTTGTCCAAGTAGTCTTGACAAGAGCTCAGCGAAGTACCGAGAGCCAGCGAGACGCATCCCGTCAACAATAATGTCTTTATCTTATTTTTCATCTGAATATTTTTTTAATAATTACAATGAGAATTTAACACCTAAGTTGAAGCGGCGAACCGTAGGGTATGCTCCCAACCAGCCACCACCACCGAGGTTTGCCTCACGGTCATCAGGCATACGAGTCCAGAGCCAGAGGTTATTACCATTCAAGTAAATCTTGAGGTAGTTTACGCCTAATGCCTTAATCCAACCCTTGGTCCAGGTATAAGCAATCTCGACATTCTTCAAACGAATGTAAGAGCCATCATACATATATTGTGTACCATCGGAGTAACTTGAAGCAGTGGCACCCCAACGAGGGAGGACACATTCTGCATTGGTTTGATTCTTATTCCACCAAGTACCAATATCATAAACATTATCAAGCTTATTACCAAAACTTCCCAATCCTACGTCACGGGTCACATTAGTTACTCCATAGAACTGAGCGAAAGCAGAGAACCCCTTCCATTCGAAACCAATAGTAGCATTATAGGTGTTCTGCGGACTACTGCTATAACCTACAGGAGCCAAGTCCTTGCTATCAACAACACCATCACCATTGAAATCAACAATGTAATAGTCACCAACCAAACGATGATTGTCATTGGAGTCGTGCGCCGGAGAACCTATCAAATCATCAATATTATTGATAAAGCCCTTATCTATATAAGAGTGATACTGATTCATGGCAAATCCTGCCTCCTTTTGATAATTTGGAGTAAGGATGGCATCATCCTTCAAAATTACCTTATTCTTGGCATGGGTCATATTGAAATTACCCCAGAGTCGCAAGCCATTAGCAAACACCTTATTAAGTTTCAATTCCCACTCGTAACCACTGGTACGAACCTTACCTTTATTAATAGTAGGTGCTGTCGTTCCGAAATAAGAAGGAACAGAACGGTTGGCGCCGAAAATCAAGATGTCATTACGACGATCACAGAAGAAATCCAAAGAACCAGTAATCAAGCCTCCCAAGAAACCATAATCAATACCGAAGTTGGTTTTCTTAACTGTTTCCCATTTCACATTATCATTTCCAAGAGTGTTCTGTCGATACCATGTATAGATGCTCTCTGTATGGTCGAGATCCATCGTAGTCTTGCCGCCATACGCCCACTGACTCATATACAACCAGCGACGACTAGAATCAAATGGGTCACCAATGTTGTCATCACCAATCTCACCGTAGGAAGCACGGAACTTCAACATATCGATGATGTGCTTGTCACGAAGAGACTTCATGAAGTTTTCCTCAGTAATGGTCCATCCGATAGCACCTGAATTGAAGAAGGCAAAACGATTGTCCTTGCTGAACTTTTCTGATCCGTTATAGGCGCCATTATACTCGATGTTATAACGACCTGCATAGCTATAGGTAGCACGGAATGCCCAGTCCTCACGGTAAGTTGGCATCACACTACCACGTGCATTCTCCTGACGTGAGAACAAGCCCATGGCTGATACATCATGCTGTCCAAACTTGCGAGCCCAGTTGAGCTGCAACTGATAGTAGAGGTTGCGAACAGTCTGGCTATTATCTACAGAACCACCTGCCGTTGACCAGTTCACACCTTGCTGCCAATCAAACTTATTCTGTCCCTCAAGTTCTTTACCATAAGTAACCTGACCTGTTTCAGGATCAATATACTTAGTCTGGGCTTCATTATTCAAGTCATTGATACCTCGTCCTGTCTCAACAAAAACATTATCCCAAGAGATAGTACCACGGAAATTCAAGCCTTTGGTTATGAAATCCAATTTCTGCTCAAGGGTAAAGTCTGTATTGATACGAGTGGTTGTAGCCTGTGCTGTACCACCGATAGCAAGATTCTGTGCAGAGTTACTTACATTGGAAGCAGATGGATAGAATCCCCATGTGCCGTCAGAATATTGGGGCAAGAACACATCTGGGGCGATGTTATAAGCACCAGCCCACTGCTGACCAATCTGCCACTCACTATTGCTCATGTTACTCCAAGGAGCTTTTCTTACGCCATTGCTACCAGCCACATTTACCTTCAAAGTAGTGCTACTTGTGATGGCAAAGTCCAAGTTACTACGAACATTGATACGATTGTATCCATAGCCAGAGTTGTAGTTACGACCATTGTCATACTCACGGAAGAGGTCACCCTCATGCACGAAATCAGCAGAAGCGAAGTACTTAACGAATTTTGTACCACCACTCACGTTCACGTTCGCATTATAGGACATAGCAGACTTTTTGAAAAGTGCATCCTGCCAATCCACATTGGCATAACGTTCACGCTGCTCCTGCGTAGTCTGGTTTCGATAGTTGTCTATAAAAGACTGAGGACGAAGATATGAAACACCTTCAGGATAAATGCCCAGTTCACGTTCTACCACTTGGTTGCGAAGCATCAACGCATCATAAGAGTCGTACTTATTAGGCAACTTAGAAGGAGCTTTCAACGTAGCATTGAAACCAATGTCAATCTTAGCCTTGCCTTCCTGACCACGCTTGGTGGTAACCAAGATGACACCATTGGCTCCCTTCACACCATAGACTGCAGTAGCAGAAGCATCCTTCAGTACAGAGATGCTCTCCACAGAAGAGATGTCCACGCTGCTCAGAGGACGTTCAATACCATCAACGAGAACGAGAGGGTCGGAATTGTTCCATGAACTAGAACCACGGATGATAATCTGAGGTTCCTCCTCACCAGGCATACCATTGCCTTGGATTGTAACAACTCCTGGGAGGTTACCTGTCAAGGCTGAACCAACGTCGCTGACACCAGCTGCACGCTCCAAAACCTCACCAGTAGTCTGGGTGATGGAACCTACGACAGAAGCCTTCTTCTGCTGACCATAACCAACGACTACAACTTCGCCGATGGCGTTGTCGTCTTCAAGAGTAAGTTTGAACTCTCTCTTCTTACCAATCTTTACTTCCTTGGTCTTCATACCTACGTATGTAAATACGAGGATAGAATTCTCAGAAGGAACACTGATGCTGAAATTACCATCTAAGTCGGTGACCGCACCGACGCTGGCATTACCTTTCACTTTTACAGTGGCACCTATCAGAGGCTCACCTGTACCGTCAACAAGATTACCCTTGACCTGGATATTCTGTGCCTGAGCATTCAGGCTGCAGAAAGCTCCCACCAAGCATAAGGCTGCTGTCCGTTTCATTGTTAACACTTGTTCAATCATGTTCTATTCATTTTTGATTTATGCTT
>OGFF01003092.1_pt1 | contig 13096 bp, 10 predicted proteins | sample 1570751 | NCBI WGS metagenome assembly OGFF01 (sample SAMEA2581951, study PRJEB24529) | metagenome | biome: Human gut stool | place: China | collected 2011 | reverse complement strand
ATATCCATAAAAAACCCCCTTATGGGTCAGGCCTTACCCGCTCATCCCTGTTTTTTATGTGACGCAGATCACATTGCGGGCATTTCGCCGGGGGAAAGGGAAGTGCCCAGCAGGTATCCGAGGCGCCTGCGTCTCTCCACTCCTTCGAGACCTGCCAGAAGGTCCCGGGAGGGAGAAAGCAGGGAAATACCGGTTATGGCCGGCGTCAGGACTGTGGCGAGGTGCAGTCCGCTCCATCCGCCGTGGTCCTTCGGCAGCGTCCAGCTGACCATGCGCACGGCCGAAAACAGGGGGCAGGAGAAGAAGCGTCTGAAGAACAGGGCGGGGCTGCGCCCGATGAGATTTTCCAGGGCCCTGGGTCCCGTGGGAAAAGAGGGATCCACGGCGCGCACCACGCGGTCTCTGAGGGTACGGAGCATGTGCCCCTGGCCGGCGTCCACGAGCTGCCAGGGGAATGTATTGTCGTGCCGTCCCCTGCTGATTTCGGCCGGAGGCACGTCCGCGGGGAAGGAAAGTGTCACCTCGGCCATATAGGCAAACAGGGGAGAGCCCGCGCGCCGGGCAGCCTCGCGGGCCATCTGAAGGGCTCTGGTCTGCGAGCGCGTGCCGCGCACGCCGGTAAAGAAGCCGGGCGTCAGTGCCACGCCGCGTTCATCACAGAGCGAACGGGCGAAATCTTCCCTGTAACTCCAGACCAGAAGGCCGGTTCTCGCCTGGCGCGTTTCTCCTCCCACGGGCCGCCCCCGCTACATCTGGACGTTCTTTTCTTCGAGATAGAAAGGCTGAATTTCAGGAGCCTGGCAGATAATACACCCGGGGGCCCGGGTGATATCCACGGACTGCGGGTACTCGGCGTAAATCTCGCGGCAGCGCTTCTGGAAATCCTCAAGGTTCCAGGAGGCGAGATAACGTTCAGAGAACTGGCGGTTCACGCTGGCGCACATCTTCCGGGAAAAGGAAACGGAGAGGGAAACCTGACGCGTGGCGCGGACGATGCCGCTGTCGGCGTCCACCAGCGTGATATCGAGATTCAGCCTCTTGTGCCCGTAGATCTTGGGCGGGCGGATGCGCTTCTCAGGAGCGAGCTGCATGGTTGAAAAGACGGAATCGGACCACGGATCATCTTCGAAGTGATACAGAAAGTAGACGTCATCGTAATTGGAATACCAGAGGCCGAATGTGGCTCTGCCGTACTGCACCTTGCGTATGTCGTCTTCGGAAGGACTAGGCCAGAAAAGCTCGAGTGTGCTTTCTTCGCCGCTCATATCAAAATAACTGCCGGCGGCGTATTTCAGCTTTTCAGGATTGTAAAGCGTGCCAACATCTCTCAAATTGGATCTCCTTTCTTGGGCACCGGGCCTTCCGGTGCCGCGCTGAACTTATCCCGTAACTACAGAGCCCATGCATGTCCCTGTGCCTACCGGCGATCCGCGCGCGACCGCCCCTACCTCAACGAATATGCACCGCGGGACAGCACAGCCCTTCTGAAAGATATAGCACGCGGGAGGCCGGCAGGGCAAGGGATGCATATAAAGAGGTGCGGAACATGCCTGGAAGAGGGACCCGTATGTTTTTCACGCCCTGACATATACAGATTTTTTGATGCGCCAGCCTCCTGCCGGCCCCTCCGGTATTCCTCTATGACGCGTCCTTTGCAGACGTTTCCGGCTTTTCCGCGCGTGCCGCGAGATCCTTTTTCCTCCTGCGTGAGAGAAAAACCCGGTTGACCACCACGAAGAACACGGGGATGAAGAAGATGCCAAGCGCCGTGGCGAGGAAGGTGCCGCCGATGATGCCCGTGCCGATGGCGTGCTGGCTCGCTGCGCCGGCGCCGTGGCTCACGGAAAGCGGCAGGACGCCCAGAAGGAAGGCCAGGGAGGTCATGATGATGGGCCTTATCCTGAGCCGGGCGGCTTCCACGGCCGCCTCGCGTATGCTTTTGCCCTGACCGGCCAGGGCTCTCGCGAATTCCACGATGAGAATGGCGTTCTTGGCCGACAGCCCGATGACGGCGAGCAGACCGACCTGGAAATAGATGTCGTTATAGAGGCCGCGCATGGTGCTGAACCCGAGAGCGCCGAGGACGCCGATGGGCACCACCAGGATGACGGCGATGGGAATGGTCCAGCTTTCATAGAGGGCCGCCAGGCAGAGAAAGACCACCAGAATGGAGAGAGCATAGAGGAAGGGCGCCTGATGCCCGGACTGCTGTTCCTGGTAGCTCAGGCCTGTCCACTCAAGTCCTATGCCCTGGGGCAGTTTTTCCACGAGCCTTGTCATTTCCTCCATGGCGTCGCCTGAGCTGACGCCAGGAGCGGCTGAGGCTGTGATGGCCGTAGCCTGAACGCCGTTGTAGCGTTCCAGCATGGCCGGCCCCTGTGTCCATTTTGCCGTTGCCACGGCGTCCAGGGGGACCATCTCGCCCTTCGTATTGCGGAAGTACCACAGATGCATGTTGTCAGGATTCATGTGGTAGGGGGCATCGCCCTGCACATAGACGCGCTTGATGCGGCCGCGGTCCACGAAGTCGTTGACATAGGTGCCGCCCCAGGCAGCGTTGAGATTGCTGTTGATGGCCGCCGCAGAGAGACTGTAGGCTCCTGCCTTGAGATCGTCGATGTCGAGGCGCACCTGCGGGATATCATCCAGGGACGTGGTGTGCGGATTGAAGAGTTTCGGGCTGTTTCTGGCCATGGCCAGAAGCTCCGCCCTGGCTTTGATGAGGGCGTCGTATCCGAGAGATCCCTGGTCTTCCAGTTCCATGGAAATGCCAGAGGACTGTCCGAGACCGCTCACCTGCGGCGGCTGCAGGAAAACGATGCGCGCCTCGTGGTTGTCCGCGAAGCGGGCTCTGGCACGGCGTAAGATGGCTCCGGCGCTCTTCTCAGGATCCGTGCGTTAGTTCCAGGGCTTCAGGCGCATGTAGCCCGAGGCAATGTTCTGCCCTCGGGCGCCGTTGGGTCCGAGGCCGAGCATGATGGCCAGGTGATCCACGCAGTCTCCTTCCCTGTTCATGATGTAATCCTCGATTTCCGCGCAGACACGGCTCGTGTCCTCACGCGTGGACCCCGGAGGCAGGAAGACGTTCATGAGGAGGGAACCCTGATCTTCGACGGGAAGGAAAGAGGTCGGCATGGCGCGCAGGGCCCAGACACAGGCCGCGATGATAAGGACATACACGGACATGACGAGGCCGCCGTGATGCGTCCATGTCCGCACGGCCCGGCTGTACCTGTGCGTGGAGGCGTCCACGAAGCGGTTGAACCATCGGAAAGGACCTGTTCCCCCGCCTGTGCCGTGTTCCCTGAGGAGTCTCGCGCACATGGGCGGCGTGACCACGAGGGCCACGAAGACGGAGAGAACCATGGCCGACACAATGGTCAGGGAAAACTCGCGGTAGATGGCGCCCGGCATGCCGCCGAAAAAGGCCATGGGCAGGAAGACGGCTGACAGGACGGCCGCCACGCCGATAAGGGCGTAGGTTATCTGCGACATGGATTTGTGGGTGGCTTCCAGGGGAGACAGATGTTCCTCATGCATGATGCGTTCGGTATTCTCAACGACCACGATGGCGTCGTCCACCAGAAGGCCGATGGCGAGCACCATGCCGAACATGCTCAGGGTGTTGATGGACGTTCCCGTGGCCTTCATGACAGCCATGGCGCCGAGAAGCACAATGGGCACGGCGACAATGGGAATGACCGTCGCCCTGAGACTCTGCAGGAAGAGGAACATGATGACGGCCACGAGCATGATGGCTTCCATGAGCGTACGGAACACGCTGTGGATGGACGCCTGCACAAAGGGCACGGTGGAATAGGGGATGGTGTAGGTGAGGCCCTCAGGAAAGAACTTCTCCATGCGCTTCATGAAAGCGGCCACGCGTTCGTGGGTTTCCACGGCATTGGCGCCTTCTGTCAGCTGGATGCCGATGGACACGGAGGGCCGCCTGTCAAGGCGCGATGAGACGATATAGCTTTCCTGCCCCATTTCCACGCGGGCCACATCCCTGACGAAGACGGCCGAGCCGTCGGGATTGACCCGGATCACGATATTCCTGAACTGTTCGATGGTTTCGAGCTTGGCGCGTGAAAGCAGGGTGACGTTGATTTCCTGGTCGGGCGTGCTCGGCAGGGCACCGATCTGGCCGACGGAAATCTGATCGTTCTGGGCTTTTACCGCGTCGACCACGTCCATGGGTGTGAGACTGAAGGAGCGGAGCCTGTTGGGGTTGAGCCAGATGCGCATGGCGTACGGGGCGCCGAAGAGTGTGGCGTCGCCGACGCCGTCCAGGCGTGTCAGGGGGTCGACGAGGGTGGAGGAAAGGAAGTCGCCTATCTCAGAGGTTGGTATCCGGCCATTTTCCTCATAAAACGAGTAGAATTCCAGGAAGGTGTCCGAAACCTTGCGGACGCGGACGCCCTCGTTTTTCACGCTTTCCGGGAGCCTTGGCATGGCCAGCTGGAGCCTGTTCTGCACCTGCATCTGGGCGATGTCGCCGTCAACGGAGGGATCGAAGGTGAGGCGCATGCTCATGCGTCCTTCGGAACTGGATCCCGTGTTGATGTAGAGAAGCTTGTCGAGGCCCGTCATGCGCTGCTCGATGACCTGGGCTATGGAGTCCTGCATGGTTTTTGCTGACGCTCCGTCGTAGGAGCATGTCAGGGATACTGTGGGCGGCGTCAGCTTGGGAAACTGGGAAACGGGCATGGTGGCCAGGGAAATTGCGCCGGCCAGACAGATGAGAATGGCGATGACGGCGGCGAAGACGGGACGCCCGATGAAAAAGTGCGACATGGTTCTTTCCCCGGACTTACTTTCCCGTGACTGGACGGGTTTTCTTCTGTTCCGCGAGTTCGGCGTAGTGTTTTACGGAGAGGATTTTGAGCTTCATGCCGGGCCGCAGGCCGGAAAGGCCTTCGATAACGACCTTTTCTCCTTCTGAGAGCCCGCTGCTGATGATCCAGAATCTGCCGACCCTGTCTCCTGTGGTGACCTCACGCTGCTCGGCCGTGCCGTCCGCGGCCACCACGAAGAGGCGCGCCACGCCGCGGGGATCGCGCTGAACGGCCAGCTGGGGCACGAGGAAGGCCCTCTCCTGCGTGCCCACATTCAGAAAGGCGCGCACGTACATGCCAGGGAGAAGGACGGTGTCGGGATTTGGGAAGACGGCGCGCAGCAGCACCATGCCCGTGCTCTCGTCCACGCTGATGTCAGCGAATCTGAGCTCACCCTCCCGGCTGTAAAAATTGTCTGTTTCCAGCCTGACGCGCACGGCCATGCTGTTGGCCGCGGGCGGCGTCAGCAGGCCCGACTCGAATTTCTTCCTGAAGTTCATAATGGTCAGGCTTGACTGGGTCATGTCCACGTAAATGGGATCAAGGGTCTGGATGACGGCCAGCGGCTCCGTCTGGTTTGCCGTGACGAGAGCTCCCTGTGTAAAGCGGGATTTTCCGATGCGCCCCGTAATGGGCGCGTGCACGTCGGTATACCTGAGATCGATCTCAGCCTGCCTGAGAGCGGCCTGGCAGACGCCCACGCTGGCAACGGCCTGCTGCCATTCGGCGTCAGCATCTTCCCATTCCTGCTGGCTTACAGCCTGGGCCGCGTACAGATTCCTGACACGGTTCCTTCTGAGCTTCGCGGCGTTGGCGTGCACCTGTGCGGCGTTGAGAGAGGCCTTCGCGCTGTCTACCCTGGCCTGATAGACCGCCGGATCGATTTTATAAAGAGACTGTCCCTCATGGACGAGCGAGCCTTCCGTGAAAAGCTGCTTCTGGAGAATGCCGTTGACCTGGGGCCGGACTTCTGCTTTCCGGAGCGCGTTGACGCGGGCGGAGAGCTCGGCCTGAACAGGAACAGACTGTGGTTCGATGACCATGACGGTCACCCCGAAGGGCTTTTTCTGCTGCTGTGTGCCGCTGTCCTGGCAGGAGGCAGTGCAGAGCAGTAACGGAATGAGAGCGAGGCAGGCGAAAACGCGAAAAACAGAAAAGAAGGATGACATGCCGAATCTCCAGCCGGAAAGTGGAGAGAAACGAAGCGGACGCCGCTTTTCCACAGGATATGTACGTAACGAATAGGAGAAAAAATCCGTTTCGGCAAACGCGGAAAAAACAGACTGTCCTGATGCTCCGGACGCAAGGCTGGTGTCTTCGGCTCTCCCGGACACCGGCCACGGGAAAGACGCGTGTTTCTGGAACACAAAAAAAGATGGTGCGCCGCGCACCGCCTTTCAGAGCCGTGAGAAAGGCGGACGATATGCGCGCCCCAGGCTGTATTCCGGAGGCAGTCCGGCGGGTTCTGTCTGCGGTGGAGGGGCAGGGGAGGACCCCCTCTTTGTACAGCAGCCTGCGGCGTGGAAATCCTTTTCCCGTTTTTTCATCCGGATGAAAATCAGTGTCTGTCCGGTTTCGGGAATCAGGCTGGCCGGGTGATGGAATAAATAAAATTATTATATGTTTGTAAATTTTATAAAATGGTAAACAGTTTATCCGGAAGCAGGCCGTGAAGGCAGTCTCTTTCGAAGCGTAGCGGAGAAGAAGAAATTCCCGTTTTTCAGAGGATATTCAGCTCCATGAGCGGGATTTCCGTGAGCGCGGCCGCGCCGCGGGCCGGAAGATTCTGCACAGCGGGGCGTGCCGCCCCGTTCTGCCCGGAGGGGGACACAAGCCGTCAGGCTTCCCCCGGATTATATAGAATTGTGTCAGTCCTTTCTGAGCTTTGAAGGAACTATTCTTTTTTTTACGAGAAGGGAGCGGCGCAGTTTATGGAACGCGGAGTCATGAGCGTCCTGACTGCCTCCGGGCTGCATGATTTCACTTTGGAGGGCGTCCCAGAGCGGCAGTCCCCTCAGTGTGGCGAGGCTGAGATACTTTGATTTCAGGAAATCATACAGAGCGGCCGCCTGGGGGGGAAAGCACCTTACCACTGCGTTTTACCATGGCGCAGTTCACCTTGGGAAGAAGATGCGCCAGTGAATATTTGACCACGTCACGGGCGAAGCCAAAGGAAGAGAGAGTGTAAAAGCTCAGTTCATCAAGGAAGGCGGCGCCTGCGCCTCTGCCGACGTAGTGGAGGAGAACGTTGTAACTGTTCGTGCTGAGTACGCCTCTTTCCTTTACGCTTTCGGGGAGATTGTCATAGAAGATGCTGTGCAGGGCGTCCCTGGAACAGGTGTCGATATCTCTGAAACCGATGATGGGAAGTTTCGCTATGTCATCCCAGGACGGAATCCTCGGAATATGCCAGTTATTTTTTCTGGGAAGGACGAGGACGGGATCCGAAGAGAACAGATAGTCGTAGTCAAGCCCTTCTTTCTGCCTGAAGCAGCCGGCCAGACCCATATCAAACTTCCCAATCTCCACCTTCTGCAGAATGGATTGGGAAATATCCGTCTGGATATGGATGCGAACGCCGGGATTCTGGCGGATAAATTCTCTGATCGTGTCGAGCACGACGGGTGTCATGGGACGCAGCGTGCTGATACTGACATCCCCCTGCAGAACGTCAGGGCTCGAGCTGACGTCGGCCAGGAGCTCATCGAGGTTTTCAAATGTACGGACAGCCCAGTTGCGCAGTTTCCGACCCTGTGGAGTCAGTTTCAGACCCGTCTTGCTTCGCTCGAAGAGCGTTGTGTGCAGTTCCTTTTCCAGGCAGCTTATCTGATAGCTCAGAGTGGAAGGATGGCGCTGCATCATGGCCGCGGCCTTCCGGATGTTTTCAGTCTGCGCTGCGTAATAGAAGGCCCGGAGACGCTGAATGAAGTCGCCATTTAACTGTTCAAGCATAATCTTTTCCTGCGTTGTCGGGGGAACAAAAAGAGAACAAATATGTATCGTGATCTCTTGTTCTCTGCTGGAGCTGGGGCGACTATGCCAAAATTGTCGTTTTTTGTATAGCGAAAAAAATGGAATAAAATGATGTTTTTAACTTTTATGAAAATTGAAGATATAATGTTAAAAATATAAATGAAAAACAAACAAAAATATGCTTGAAAATACCTTGTAAAAAATAAAATTAATGTATTTATTTGCTATTTTTTTGATATTTATCCCGTATTTAGAAGATATAATAGATATATTTTTGTTTGAATTTATTTTTTTTTTTTTTTTTTTTTTTTTTTTTTTTAATTTTTTTTTTTTTTTTTTTTTTTTTTCTTATACAATAAAATAAATTAATAGTTTGTTTGATTTAAAACTTCACATAATGCAGGCAGAACCACAGGATGAAAATATACTGTAAAAGGCTGGCCGGCCTGTCCCCGGCACAGTCTTCGGAGGCATTCCTGTGCCGGGGCTTCCGGATGTCATGCCCTGGTGTAGGGAGTCACGATAGATGAGAATGGGGAGAATGGCGGAGGGAATCTGACGGATGCCCTGCTTTCCCCTGACTGGCGCGGGCCTGACGCCTGACCGCCCGCCAAAAATGACCGCGGGAAAGGTTTGGGAATGAGAACAGGAACAGCCCCGAAACGTGTCAAAACGACACAAAACCGGGGCTGTTTTTATGTTCCGCTGATGGTCTGCGGGGTATCTGTGGTGATTCGCTCCCCTGCCTGTGCCCTGACGCTCTTTTTGCGGAGAAACCGTCCTGTTTCCGGAAAATGGCCAGGCAGATTTCCACCCGGGAGACAAAAAAACAAAAAAGCCCTCCGGGGAGTACCCGAAGGGCGTATAAGCGCTAATGGTGACCCCGGAGAGAGTCGAACTCTCGACCTACTGCTTAGGAGGCAGTCGCTCTATCCAACTGAGCTACGAAGTCACGTTCGACACCCCGAATACGCTAAAGAGGGGCATATGTCAACCTCTGCGGAGCCTCAGGGCAAAATCACCATCAAGTCAGTTTTTCACAGTGTCCACCCCGGGCAGACTGCCCTCACCGGTGCTTTTCCTTTCAGTCGGTTGACAACAGCGGCTCAGTTTGGAAAAAAATACACGCGCTCTTTCGGGTGCGTTTTCAGAAGAATTTCAGCAGAGGCGTTGTCAATTGCCATTATCCGTTCTTTCCTTTGATTCCGCGGCGGGCCGCTTCAGCAGGCTGCTCCGCTGCTGCGCCGTGATTCTGCTCGCCGCGGGCGTCTGCGCCTGCGCTTCCAAAAAGAAGCCGGTGACTCCTCCGGCGCCGGCCCGTGTCACCGGTCCCTGGGTTGCGCCCCAGGAGCCCGCGGAATTTTTTGTGCAGAATCTGAAACCCGCCAACCAGGAACTGACGAGCTGGCGGGACATGGGACCGACCGTCAGAAAGTCACTCCGCTACTGCAGCCGCAAACCCGCTTCCGCGTACGCGGTGAACAGGCCTTCGCTGCAGCTGACATGGGGCGAGATGACTGAAACGCTCCAGCTTCTGCATTCTCTCCTGCCTGAGCTGGACGCCAATCCCGGTCTTTTCCTGGAAAAATTCCGCTGGGTGTCCATTCCCGGCGGCATCAAGTACTCATCGTATTATGAGCCCCGCCTCAGGGCGAGCCACGAGCGCAGGCCCGAGAAAGGCCTGACCGAGCCCCTTTACCGCGTTCCGCCGGATATGGCCGCCTACAAAGCCTCGCACGGCGGGAAATATTATTCCCGCAGGCAGATCGACGGGGAGGGAGTCCTGGCCGGACGGGGGCTGGAAATGGCCTGGGCCGATCCCGTGGATGTGTTCTTCCTGCAGATCCAGGGCTCCGGCAAGCTTCTCTTCGACGACGGCACAGAGGCCTATGTCAACTATGCCGGACAGAACGGGCACAAGTACAAGTCCTCCGGCCGGATCATGACGGAGAAGGGACGCCTCCTGAAGCGCGGCGATATCTTCGAACAGCGCCAGTGGTTTAAGGATCATCCCGACAGGGTGAACGAAATCCTCTTCGAAAACCCTTCCTATGTCTTCTTCAAGTGGGGCCTGAGAGGAGCCACGGGCGCCATGGGCTATCAGGTTGATGACTGGCTGTCTCTGGCGACGGATCCGGGATTCCTTCCTCTGGGGGCCGTCGTGGCTTACGGCGTCAACGCTCCTGACCCGCAGATCGGGCGCTATCCCCTGCGCGGCATAGGCTTCGCCCAGGATACCGGCGGCGCCATCAAGAGGAACCGCATCGATATTTATGCCGGCGGGGACGACCGCGCCAACTACGTAGCCAGTTTCCTGGACGCCGGTGGACCGGCCTGGGTTCTCGTCCGGCGCTGAGAGTTTTTTACACGTAATGATATGAAAAGAGGTTCCGCTGCCTGGCAGCGGAACCTCTTTTTGTTCTCTTCAGGAAAACTCAGTCCACGGGTTCCATGGAAAAGCGCATGACGCCGTTTTCCACGCGCGCGTGGTAGGCGAGTACTTCGCTTATGGTGTTGACCCTCGGCTCGTGACGGAACATGACGACCCTCGGCGCTGCATTGAAACCGCTGGTGAGAGCGCTGCCCGGAATACGGAGAGAGGAAGTGACGATGAGTTCGTCATCCACCTGGCAGGTTCTGGCCGCCGCGCCATTGAGGCAGCAGACGCCGCTTCCCCTCTCACCGGGAAGCACGTAGGTGCTGATGCGCTCGCCTGTGGCCTTGTTCCAGATGTAGACGAATTCCAGGGGCAGCATGTGCGCGGCCTCGAGGATGTCAGTGTCAATGGTGATCGAGCCGTGGTAGTTGAGTTTCGACTCCGTGACGCGGATGCCGTGCAGCTTGCCAGCTATAATTTCCGTGAGGCCGTCTGCCGGACGTTCGAAAACGCGCACGTCGGCTGATTGGGTGTCGGACATAGTATTTCTCCTCACGGGCGGAAAATCCGCCCGGAACCGTATCAGGAACCGCTGCGTCCGCCGAGGAACCTGCGCCTCAGGAAGGACGCCCCCTTCTTCAGCCAGTTGACCCTTTCCAGCATGACCACGTCGCAGTAAACGCAGCGCAGGGGATGGCGGGTGAGCCAGACGTTGAAGAGGCGTTCCGCCAGAAAGCCGAAGACGCGCCGCTCGTAGGCCGTGGTGTAGGCCGACGTGTCGATGCGTTCCTCCAGCCTGGCGAGCATGTCGAAGATCCATCCGCAGTAATCGCGGAAGATCCCGCCCGTCGTGGCGAACATATTGAGAAGGCAGAGCTCGCGGCCGCTCATAACCAGGCGGAACGCGTCAAGATAGCCGGGACAGGTTTCCCGGATGACGCTCTCGACGGCGTCGAGCTCTTTTTTGTGGTGTGCGTGTTCGTACTGGCTGCGCACCGTTTCAATGTAGTAGTTCCTTTTCTTCGGAAGAATGATTTCATACCGGGAAAGGAGATGTTCGTAATCCCCGCGGAGGAACACATGCCGTCTGCGTTCCTCCGTGCTGCGGGAAAAGGTACGGTGGCCGAAATAACGCCGGTAGTGGCAGAGCCCGACATAGTCGGCCTTCAGATTCTTCCAGGCCCAGTAGAGCCCTGTCATCTCGCAGTAGCCCGGATTTTTCGCGGAGATGTTGTCTCCGCTGTCGTCCGTCACGGGCAGGAAGTGCGGGTGAAGGGCGCTTCCCACCTGGAGGGGAAGATAGATATCGTCCTCCGGTGTCCAGTACGGCTTGTGCATGGCGATCAGAATCTTGATGTCCATCGCTCCTCCGGGTGCGGGTGCAAAGAGATCCCGCTGTTAGCCGAAAACCCTCTCGCACATGTTCAGGGCGCTTTCGATGACCTTGTCCATATCGTAATACTTGTATTCGCCGAGGCGGCCGCCGAAAATAACGTTCTTTTCGGTGGCGGCGAGTTCCTGGTAAGCTTTGTAGAGCTTCTGGTTCGCCTCGTTGTTCACGGGGTAGTAGGCCTCGTCGCCCGGTTTCCAGTCAGAGGGGTATTCCCTCGTGATGTAGGTCACGGGCTGCGTGCCGAACTCGAAGTGCTTGTGTTCGATGATGCGGGTATAGGGAACCTCGCGGGCCGTGAAGTTCATGCAGGCCACGCCCTGATAGTTTTCCTTTTCGAGGCGTTCGGTTTCGAAGCGCAGGCCGCGGTATTCGAGATTTCCCAGCCTGTAGCCGAAGTAGGCGTCGATCTGGCCTGTGTAGAGCACTGTGGGAGCGGCGTCGCGGAAAGCATCGCGGTTCGTGTCATAGTCCACGCCGAGCTTCACTTCCACGCCTTCGAGCAGGCGATCGATGATCTGGTTGTAGCCGCCCATGGGAATGCCCTGCCAGCGATCTTTGAAATAGTTGTTGTTGTAGGTAAGGCGCACGGGCAGACGCCTGATGATGAAGGCCGGCAGTTCCGTGCAGCTTCTGCCCCACTGCTTTTCCGTGTAGCCCTTGATGAGCTTTTCGTAGATATCACGGCCCACCAGGCTGATGGCCTGCTCCTCGAGGTTGCGGGGCTCGTGATCGATGACGCTGCGCTGCTCGTTGATTTTCGCCAGGGCCTCGTCCGGAGTGGAAATGTTCCACATGCGGGCGAAGGTGTTCATGTTGAAGGGCAGGTTGTAGATCTCGCCGTGGTAGTTGGCCACCGGGCTGTTGGTGTAGCGGTTGAACTCTGCAAACTGGTTCACATACTGCCACACAGCCTTGTTGTTGGTGTGGAAGATATGCGCACCGTAGCGGTGCACGTTGATGCCCTCCACATTCTCGGTGTAGATATTGCCCGCGATATGGTCGCGCTTATCAATGACCAGACACTTTTTGCCTGCCTTTTTGGCCTCGTGGGCAAACACGGCACCGAACAGACCGGCACCAACGATGAGATAATCGTACTGTTTCATGCTTTTATTCCCCTTTTGCCGGTCGTGCTTCCGGCGTAGTCTTTTTCTGGGAGAGATAATATTGGTCGATGGCATCCTGAATGCGGCTGCGTGCCGCCTGCGGGGTGATATGCTTCAGCTGCGCTGCTGCCATGGTCTGATGGCCGCCGCCGCCCAGCGACTCCATGATCACCTGCACATTCACGGCACCCATGCTGCGGGCAGAGACGTTTACGCCGTTGCCCACCTGCACTGCCACAAAGCTGGCGTCCACGCCCTGAATGCGCAATAGGTCGTTGGCGGCCTGCGCAATGGCGACCCGGGCTTCCGGGGCCACCTCGCCGCCAATGGAGATGGCACAGTTTTTGTACATCTGCGCCTTTTCCACCAAATCGGCCTTGGCGTTGTATTCCACCATGGTCACATCGAA
>OGFF01003090.1_pt1 | contig 13106 bp, 10 predicted proteins | sample 1570751 | NCBI WGS metagenome assembly OGFF01 (sample SAMEA2581951, study PRJEB24529) | metagenome | biome: Human gut stool | place: China | collected 2011 | reverse complement strand
TATGTGACCGATGATATCAGCGCCGCGGACTACGCCGTCGCCAACCTGGAAACCACCCTGGCAGGCACGGACAACGGCTATCAGTACGCAGGCTTCCCCAACTTCAACTCCCCGGATGCCATTGTGGATGCCGTGAAGAACGCGGGCTTTGATATGCTCCTGACTGCCAATAACCACAGCTACGACACCACCCTGGTAGGCTATAAGCGCACCCTGGAAGTGGTCCGGGCTACCGGGCAGCAGACTCTGGGCACCTATCTCTCCCCCGACGAGCAGAAATGGACCATTGAGGATATCAACGGCATTAAGGTGGGTATGCTCTGCTACACCTACGCCACCGGCGTAGATGCCAAGGGCGCTCCCCAGCTCAACGGCAACGCAGCGATTGCCGAGGCCGGAATCTGCAACTACTTCACCTATGAGAATCTGCCCGCCTTCTACAGTGAAGTGGAGGGCTATCTGGACGAGATGAAAGCCGCAGGGGCCGAAGCCACGATGATCTATATGCACTGGGGTGTGGAATACATCACCTATGCCCGAGAGCAGGAGCAGGCCATTGCCCAGCAGCTTTGCGATATGGGGATTGACGTCATCGTCGGCGGTCATCCCCACGTCGTTGAGCCTGTGGACCTGCTGCAAAGCACCGTTGACCCGGAGCACAAGACGGTCATTCTCTATTCCATGGGCAATGCGGTTTCCAACCAGCGTCTGGGCAACATCAGCTATGTGTCCACCCCCCACACCGAGGACGGCGTGCTGTTCAGCGTCACCTTCTCCAAATACTCCGATGATACCGTATACCTGGAAGGGGTCGACCTGATTCCTACCTGGGTAAACCTGAATTCCAACGACGGCTCCCGGCAGTATAACATCGTCCCCTTGGTTGACGACATCCGGGACCAGTGGATGGAAAAATTCAATATGACGGAAAACCAGTTCAATTCCGCCCAGCGCTCCTATGACCGGACGGAGGAGATCGTAGGCGAGGGGCTCGCCAAGGCCCAGGCGTATCTCGCCGGCGCCAAGCAGACCCGCGAGGAGAACTATCTGCTGGCAGTCCAGAATCCCGGTTAAAACCATTCAGTGCCCAAACAGGCCGTGTCTGAAATTCAGGCACGGCCTGTTTCTTCGACATTTTTCGTGCCTTTTCGATTTTATCATTGAAATATTGACAAATGAGCGCATATGTTGTACAATAAGTTGCATAAAGCAAGCGATCGGGCTCAAGGAGGTTCGCTGAAATGATTCTGACCCATCCGGAGCAATATATGTCCACCAGGGAGGCTGCGTTCCTCTGGGGCTACCCCCAGAATACCGTCAGCCGCTGGTGTCAAACCGGCAAAATTCCAGGTGCAGAACAGGTTGCTCCCTATAGCCCCTGGCTCATCCCGCGCAATGCCCCCTGCCCCAGTCCCAAAAAAGGCAAATAAAAACGCTCCCACGAGAGATCTTCACCCTTTCGTGGGAACGTTTTTTCTATAAAGTGAACTCAATCGCCAAGAGTCTGGATCCAGCTGCCCTTTTTCAGCATGGCAAAGCCCAGGACGCACTTCAATGCCTCCGGCAGCTGGCACAGTGCAAACAGCGGCAGAATGGAAAGCGACGTGAAGCGGCTCAGGGAGAACGCCAGTGTTACGCTGCACACCCACATAAACACGCTGTCAAACAGGAAGGTGATAAAGGTCTTTCCGCCGGAGCGCAGGGTGAAATAGGTTGCGTTGGCAAAGGACTGGAAGGGCATCACCATGGCGCTGATGAGGATCAGGTTCTGCGCCAGATGCCGCACAGCCTCCGTAGTATTGTAAATCGCCGGGAACAGTCCGGACCCAAGGGCCATGAGCAGCCCGAAGCAGAGGCCGGAGGTCACGGAGAAGGCAATGAGCTTCCGGTTGGTATCCCGGACCTTCTCCTCGCTGTGCCGCGCCCCCAGCATCTGCCCCATGAGAATGCCCACGCTGACACCCAGGGACTGATAGACCACACCGGCCAGATTCCCCAAGGTGGAAGAAATATTCATAGCGGGCACCACATCCAGGCCGCAGGTGGAATAGCACTGGTTCATGGTAACCACACCCAGGGACCACAGCAGCTCATTGGCAAGCAGGGGCATCCCGGTGACGATGATGTTTTTCAGCAGCGGCCTGGGGATCGCCATGGAGGCATAGGCCCCGCGAATGAAGGGGTGCTTTCCCCCATTGCGGTGGGTCCAACCGGCAACCAGCAGCAGCTCCACATACCGGGAGATCACCGTCGCCAGTGCCGCACCGCGGACGCCCATAGCAGGTGCTCCGAAATGCCCGAAAATGAACACATAGTTCAGCACCAGATTGACGGCCACCGCAGCCACACCGGCCGCCATGGGGACAAAGGTCTCGCCGCTTTCCTTCAGCGTACTGGCATAGGCATTGCAGATGGCAAAGGGCAGCAGGCCCCAGAGCATCACCGTCAGGTACTCCCTGCCATAAATCAGGACGGATGCAGCATCCGCAGCGTCTCCCTCACCGGTGAGATAAAGCCCGATCAGGCTGTCCCCGCATAGGAAGAACAGCACCCCTGCTCCCAGAGACAGGGCGGCGCAGATCAGAAATTTGAACCGGAAGGTATGCCGGACGCCTTCGGCATCTTCTCTGCCATGGAACTGGGCTGTAAAAATTCCGGCACCGGAGCTGGCACCGAAAATGCACAGGTTGAATACAAAAATCAGCTGGTTCACAATGGAAACGCCGCTCATGGGCAGGGTCCCCACCTGGCCCACCATAATATTGTCCAGCAGGGATACAAAATTTGTAATGCCGTTCTGGATGATGATCGGCACGGCGATTTGGAACACGCGCTTGTAAAAGGCCCGATCGCCAATATATCTTTTCAGCATAAAATCTCCTTGAAATTGAGTGAAAAAGCCGCTGCGGCCGGGTCTCCCCATTCCCGCAGCGGCGAATATTTTTTGACCTTACAGCTTCTCTCCGGCCAGATACACCTGCATGGCGGAGTAATCCGGAGCGCAGACCAGGAAGTCCGCAGCCTTGCCCTCTTCGATGGTGCCCACTTCCTTTTCCGCACCGATGGCGCAGGCGGGGTTATAGGTGGCGGCGCGGACAGCGTCCTCTTCCTTCACACCCCAGGAGATGACATTCGTCAGGCAGGTCCACATATTGGTGGCAGAGCAGGCAATGGTGCCGTCCGCCAGCTTGGCAACGCCGTCCCGCAGCCAGCAGTCCTGGCCGCCCAGCTGGAACTGGGTGCCCTCCGGCATACCGGCGCAACGGCCGGAGTCGGAGATCAGGCACATCCGCTCGCCACCGAACATGGAGAAGGCCAGACGTACAGAGGCGGGGTGCACATGGTAGCCGTCGCAGATCAGCTCTGCACGAACGCCCGGAGTCTCCACAGCGGCGGGAATCACGCCGGGAGCCCGGTGAGAAATGGCGGGCATGGCATTGTACAGGTGGGTCAAATGCCGGGCCCCGGCATCGAACACCGCCCGGGCATGGTCATAGTCGGAATCCGTATGGGCAACGGAGACGGTGCAGAGCTTGGAGGCTTGCTCGGTGAATTCCTTTGCACCGGGGAGCTCAGGAGCCACGTCCACGATCTTCACCAGGCCGTCGCAGCCCTCCCACAGCTTCCGGAAGCCCTCAAAATCCGGGTCCTTCAAATAGTCCGGGTTCTGGGCGCCGCGCTTCTTATAGGAGAAGTAGGGTCCCTCCATCTGAATGCCCCGCAGGACGCTCAGGCCCTTAGGCTGTTCCTTTTTCAGCTGAACAGCCGTGGCGAAGGCCTTCTCCAGAACATCATAGGGCAGGGTCATGGAGGCAGGTGCGAAGGAGGTCACGCCGTGCTGGGCATAGAAGGCTGCCATTTTTTTCAGGCCATCATAGTCGCCGTCGGAAAAGTCCGCGCCGGAGTTGCCGTGGCTGTGAATTTCCACCAGGCCGGGGATCACGGTAGCGCCCTGGAGGTCTACCGCGTCAGATGGGACATTCTCCGGAAGAACCGCGCCAAACTTTCCGTCCTTCACTTCGAAAGCGCCGGTACGGAACTGGAAATCCGGGCAAAAAATCCGTGCATTTTTGTAAAACATGAGCATTTACTCCTCTCTCAGCAATTCATTTTGATAAAACAATAGTATCATGTTTGGCCCGGGAAAGCAATTCCATTTTCAATTCTTTTCTAACCATTTTCTCCTGTTCTCGCCAGCAGTGCGCCGCCGTTTTGGCGCAGCCAGTCCCGGCAGACCCGGTAGTCCGGCAGGACCTTTTCCACCTCCTGCCAGAAGGCGGCGGAATGGTCCATATGAAGCCTGTGAGCCAGCTCGTGGACCACAACGTAATCCAGCACCTCCCTGGGTGCCAGGGCCAGGAGGCAGTTAAAGTTCAGATTTCCGGCGCTGGAGCAGCTGCCCCAGCGGCTTTTCTGGCAGCGGACGGTCACCCGGCCATAGTTCACGCCCATCTGGGGGGCAAACCTGCGCAGACTCTCATAAATCGGCTCTCGGGCCAATTCCTTCAGGGTTTCCAGCTGCTCTGCGCCGATGGCATGGAGCGCCCCCTGCTGCCGATCCCGGAGGACCTGGGCCCGATGCGTGGCAATCCAGTCCGCCTTCTCCTCCAGAAACCGGTCAATTTCCCGCCGGGGCATTCCAATGGGTGCACGGATATCCAGGCTGCCGTCCGGAGCGATCCGCAAAGACAAACTCTTCCGGCGGGAGTACGTGATCTTTCCGTCCATTAAAACCGCGCCTCCAGCGCCCTGGCGCCCCGTTCCAGCAGCGTTTCCCAGCCGGAGCCAAGGCACTCTTTCAAAAGTGCGTATTCCGTCAGACTCCCATGGGGCACGGCCCAGGCCCCCGCATCGGTACCCGGGGCAATGAGGCCCCCCATAGAGGCGTACAATGCCACATTTTCCATGGCGCTTGCCAGGATTCTCTCCACATCCGGCTCCGAAAACCGGCCTTTCCCCCGCAGATTTCCAATGGCCGACAGGGTAGGCACCCAGATGACCCCATTGTCGGCACAGGCCTGCAAAGCATCCCTATTCAGGTAGGCTCCGTGCTCGACGGTGTCCACCCCCGCTTCCGCAGCCGCCCGGACGGTTTCGGCCCCATTGGCATGGGCCATAACGGACATTCCTCTGGCCTTGGCAGCGGAGATGATCTGCCGGATCTCTCCGGGGTCCATACCCGGCTCCGACAGAACACCAAACCGGTCAAAGTCCATAATGCCGGAGATCATGATTTTCACAAAATCTGCCCCTGCGCTTCTCTGCTTTTCCACAAGGGCTGTGAATTCTTTCAGATCCGCATATTTCTCCCCGATAAAAGCCCCGTAATGTCCCGCCTTGCACAGCGGCGCACCGGGGGAAGCATAGCGGATGCCGTACTCCGGGGCAATGCGCTTGGCCAGCAGTCCCACGCCCCATCGGTCGCCGCCGTCCCGGAGATAGGAAAAGCCCAGGCGGGCATAGGTTTCCAGGGTCTTCCGAACGAATGCTTCATCCGGCGCAGCCCTGTGCCGGGCAATGGCCTCCCGCCAGTTTTCGCCGTCCAGGACCATATGAATATGACAGTCACACCGCATACTGATTTTCCTTTCGAAAAACCCCCTCCGGTTTTCCGGAGGGGGTTTGGTTCATTTCAAGGGGAAGGGGATCAGATAGCGCCCTTCTTCTTGTTGATAACAATCACTGCACCGAAGCCAACCACTGCTACGGCCAGGACTGCTGCTGCAACACCCAGCTTGGCGGAATCGCCGGTCTTGGGGTTGGAGGGGTCAGTGGTCTTGGTGGTGACACCGTTGACCATGACGTAGACATAACGAGCGTTCTGAGAATCCGTGCCGATCTGGAGCTTGGTGTTGGTAGTGGTATTGTTCACGTTGCGGACGTACTGGCTCCACTCGGACTCATTGAACAGGTAGCTGACGGAGGACAGCTTCAGGGAGTTATTCTTGGTAGCGCTGCGGATGGTATCCAGCAGGGTGTCGCGGTAGATGACGCCGTCCTGCAGCTTGTGCGTGATATCAACCTGAGCATACTTGGAGGTACGGTTGCCGTTGACATAGATCTCCAGGTAAACCTTACCGGTCTCGCCTGCGAAGTGAGGCACTGCATCTACATAGTCAGCAGTCCAGTCGTAGGTGGTAGTGGTGTAGATTCTGGAGCCCCAAACGGTCCAGTATTCAACAGTCTTGCCGTTGACATTGGTGGGCAGCTCGCCAATGGCCTTGCCGGAGTAAACAGTCAGGGTCTTGTAAATCTTGCCCAGGGTAGAATCGGTGTAGAAGCGGATCTGGCGGTCAGCAGCCTTCCACTGAATGGTAACCTTGGTATCGGTAGAACGAACCTTGCCGTTGTCAGTTCTGGTATTGACATCCACAACACGAGTGTCGCCGTTGTTGGACTCGATCTTCAGGCTCTCGGGGGTACGGCCATCCTGTGCAGCAGGATTGAAAGCAGCGTAGTCGGAGTAGTACTTGCCAACCTCAACGGTCTGAATAGTGGTGCTGTTGCCGCTGATCAGAGTAATATTGACCGTCTTGGCGGTAGGTGTGGTGCTCTTCTTATCCGCCATGGCGATGGTAATGGTGGTGCCGTTGCGGTCGAAGGACTTGGTGTTGTAGTCTGCGTAAGTATAGGCCAGGTTCAGTGCATTCAGCACGGACTGTGCATCGTCAACTTTCACAGCGGAGCCTTCCTTGACAACCAGGCTGGTACCATTGGCGACAGCCTTGCCATCAACAGTAACGGTAACAGTATAGGTGGTTTCCTTGGGCTCGGTGGGCTTGACAGGCGGCTCGGTGGGCTTGACAGGCGGCTCAGTGGGATTGACAGGCTCAGTGGGATTGACAGGTTCGGTGGGCTTTGCAGGAGAGGTCAGCTCAATGCGGATCAGCTTTGCTTCCGGATTCTTAACAACCTCAGTACAGGTATAGCCTGCATAGGTTCCATCCAGGCCCAGAGCGTTCAGGATCAGGCTGCTTTCAAGGACTTCATTGCCTGGCGTTCCGGAAATCATCTTTACGGTTTCTGCGGGAATCGCAGGTCTGTTTTCCTTTGCATAGACGGGCTTGCCGTCAACGTTCAGGATCAGCTTGTAATCTTCGGAGTCGCTGGAATCAGCGAATGCCGCGAAGGGCATTGCAGCGACCAGCATGACTGCTACCAGCAGCAGGCTGAGAAGCTTCTTGCTAAGTGTCTTCATTTTGTTTTCCTCCTAAATAGATTGGAATAAATAGCCGGTACGCACCAGCGGTTGGTGAAAGTCCCCAGCCGTATGGTGGTTGGCTCCGGGTGCTTTCGTTTGTAGCTGTATTATATACCGGAATTCCCGATTCGTCAAGAGGGAAATTACAAAAAATTACAAAAATAATTACAAGCAAGTTACGGTCTCTGTTTTTTTCTGTTTCCATTGGCCGCAGCCCCCGCTTTTTTCAAGGAAATGCAGCAAAACCTCGTAACTTTTCGCATCAAGCTGTCATTTCGGTTACAAATTGGTTGTAACCGCTTTGCGTAAAAAAAGCCTCCCCTGAAAGGGGAGGTGGCCCGCAGGGCCGGAGGGGTTCTGGCACGGCTATTGCCCAGCATTACAACAGGCAAATTACTAAATTTTGAATTTATATGGACTGATATTCCGCTTCCAGCAGGCGCTTTTCAGGTGAAAAGCCAGAACCCCTCAGTCTCGGCTAACGCCGAGCCAGCTCCCCTTTCAGGGGAGCCTTACTCTCAATGCTTCCCAATCAGATGGTGCTTCTTCTTCTCTATCTTCTCAGGTTCTGCCTCAACAACTACCGTCTTTCTCGGGGACAGCAGCAGGCCCAGAGAGAGGCCCGTCATAGCGCACAGGGCGCCGCCCAGGAACAGCTCCCGCTTGCGGACAATAAACACGCCATCCAGGCTATTCCAGAACTTTTTGATTTCTTCCATAATTTGTGCCTCCTTATGTTGATCGTACATTCAGTATATCAGTGCACTTTTCAAAAGTCAACGAAGGTTGTGTAAACAAATTTTCCTCAGAAATAATCCCCGATCCAGAGCTTTTTCCGATAGAAAACCCCTTCCAGCGCCTGGTTTTCCCGGTGAAGCGTCACATCCGGCATCCATTGCAGTGCGTCGCCCCAGTCTGAGGTGCCGCAGATCAGGGCGGAGAAGGCATTGATGCCCAAGGTCACATCCGCCTTTTCCCCGGTCTTTTCCACCCGGATCGCCTTGCCATTTTCGAAGGTCACGTCAAAAACGCCGTTGTTCTCCGGGATCTGCCCATCCAGCAGCTCCAGGCAAACCCTGCCGGAGTCGCGATAGGCCGCTTTCTCCAGCACCCGGCGGGCATTCACAGCCCGCACCATGCCGCTGGGCGCCGTACTCCAGCAGGCCGCCCCCATGGACCATTCGGGCAGCAGATAGCCCATGGTGCTGTCCTCCGGAAGGTAAAATTTCAGGAAGCGATGGTCCGCAGAAAAGCCCTTGAACAGGTTCATCAGGCCGTCAAAGCCCTTCCGGTTGCGGAAGCAGAACCGGCTGCACACCAGATTCCGGCCGTCGGTCTGGTTTTCCAGACGGAACTGGGTATAGGCCAAGGGCTTTCGGTCGGTATCAAAGCATACGTAGAGGAAATTCTGTTTGCCCGCCGGATCCGCCTTGACGACCCAGCCATAGTCCTTTTCCGGATGGCACACAGCCATATTGTAGGTCTGCTCCCAGACCAGGTCCAGCTCCCGGATGGGTCCCCGCAAATCGCTGCCCAGCTCTGCCAGGACACTCACGGTCTCCGCCTTCCGGGGCGACAGCAGCCCCAGGTCCACCGTGACAAAGCTGCGATTCACGCAATTCTCGTAGCCAAATTTCCGGTAATAGGCCGTGGAAAAGGGATAGAGATAAGAAAAGTCATAGCCGTTTTCATACATATCCGCCAGGGCCGCCTGGAAGATCCCACGGATGCCGCCCTTTCTGCGGTGGCTGGGCAAAGTTGCCACGCCGCCGATTCCGCCCATTTTCACTTGATTTCCATCAAAAAATTGGGTAAAATCCGTCACGGCAAAGGTGCTGAACATGGTGTCCTCTTCAAAGGCTCCCCAGTTGGTCACCCCGGGCTCCTCTCCGGGGCCGTTCTCCATGGGCTGCTCAAAGGCAATGGCAAACAGGGTGTTTACCCGTTTTCCTTCCTCAGGTCTCGTCTTGCGAATGATCATCGTTTTCCTCCTCCAAATACGGGGCAAATACTCTTTTCAGAAGCAGACAGTTGCAGTAGGCCGCTGCGGAGAACCAGATAATCAGCCAGGCAAAGCCCGCCTTCAGGAAGGTCAGCAGATCCACGGCCAACAGCACAAAGGGAAACAGATTGATGGCTCCTATTATAATGGACCTGGGCAGATAGCCAAGGCTCAACAGGACAGCATTTTTCAGCGTGGTGGCCGTCCTGTTCTCAAAGCGGCTGAGCAGTGGGAAGACATAGCTGGCCACCAGCACCACCACGATAAACAGGACTGCAAAGGGTACGAAAAGACAGTGCATCCACCCGGCCATGAAACAGGAGATCACCGCAGCGCCGCCGGTTCCCATCAGCCACAGCAGCAGCAGGAGAAACAGCGACGTAGCCTGGCGAAAGTTTTCCTTGAAGGCCGCGAAGTAATCCCGGAAGGTGCTGCCTTCCCGGTCCGTCCCCAGACGGAAGCACACGGAGTACAGCGCCGTCAGGGACGCACCAATGGTGAAGATGGGGATGGATGTGAGCAAAAACAGCAGGTTCAAAATCATAAGGTCCGCAAAGCGGTTCAAATACCGCATAAACCGGGAATTCGGTGTAAAAAGTCCATTCATTCTGTCTGATTCTCCTTATTTTCTTTCTGTGCGGGAGGCATACAGCTCTCCCGGATGATGAGCTCCGGGTCATAGCGCAGAAGCACATTTTCCCGGCCGCCCTCCATGGCGGACAGCAGGGCCTTGATAACAAACTGCCCGAAGAGCGCATTGTGCTGGTCTACGCTGCTGAGCCTGGGGACCATGTATTCCGCCGTGAAAAACTGGTCGCAGCTGATAACGGATACATCCCGTGGGATCTCCAGCCCCGCATCCGCCAGCGCCCGATAAACGCCTACAGCCACATTGTCATTCATGGCCAGGATCGCCGTAAAATCCGTTCCCCGGGACAGCAGCCGGTTTGCCGCCGCAAAGCCGTCCGGCGCATAATAGTCGGACAGGGCCACCAGCTCCTCGTCCTCGGGCAGGCCCAGCACCGCCAGCGCCTGCCGGTAGGCAGCCAGCCGCTCCAGGGTGATGTCCACGCCGTCCTCGCCGCCTACAAAGGCGATCCGCTTATGGCCCAGATCGGACAGATAGCTGACACTGGCAAAGACCCCTCTCCCCCGCTCCCGCTGGAGGAAGCGGCAGTTGATCCCGGGAATGGGATTGCCCAGCACCACCACAGGCAGCGTATCCGCCAGCTCCCGCAGGGCTGCCCGGTAGCTCTCGCTGGGCGCATTCAGGTCCGCCTGGCCGCCTACGATCAGCACACCGTCCACCCGCTTGTCCACCATGGTGCGGAAATAGTCCGTCTCCCGCTTTGTCCTCTCCCCGGCCCGGTTTGCGGAAAAGGCCGTATTGCACAGCAGCAGAGAGTATCCCGCCGCCTGGGCCGCAGCCTCGAACTCCGTGAACATGGAGGAAAAATAGGGGTTTGTTATGTCCGGGATCAGGACACCCAGGGTCATGCTCTGCCGGTTCACCAGTCCCCTGGCCAGGGCATTGGGGCTGTAGTGATGGCGGGCCATTGTCTCCTGAATGCGCCTGCGCTTCTCCTCTGAGACGGGAGCCGTGCCGTTGAGCACCCGGGACACCGTAGCCACGGAGACGCCGCATTCCTTCGCGATCTGCACAATGGTCACATTTTTCCCCATGGGCACCCCTCCTTTGATTTCTCTCAAAGTATAATCCAGCATGAAAAATGTTTCAAGTCCTTTTTCGGCGATGGATAAAAATACGGGTTTTCCCACAAATCAGGGAGACACGAATTATATAGTTTGACCACTTGAAATGAAAACGTTTTCATAATACGATGGTAACAAATTCAGAGCCAGCCCAATGAAACCGAAAGGAGCCATGTTATGAACCCTCAATTTCTCCGCGAGCTGGAGGACAGCCTCTATCTGCACCGTCCCCTTCCCCTGCACCGGGAGCAGAGCCTGGAAGCCTCTTTCCCGGCCAAACGCGTCCTGGACAGGCAGAGCATCTGGACCCGGGACTGCCAGAGCATTGTCCCCTCTGCCGAAGGGACGGCCACACTGCAGCGGCAGAGTACCACACTGACCATGACAGCCCCCCTGCGTGCCTCCGTCTGGCCCGGCGGAACAGAATCCGACGGCGACTATGAAAACTTCGGTACCGCCCAAATGGTCTTTTCCTTCCCCCTGCGCAGCTGGGAAAAATTCAACCGTCTGCGCTTTCAGGTCCGGCCCCATATCCGGGGTGCCCGGGTGCTGCACCTGAATGTCTCCATTGAGAATCAGGGCAAGATCCCCGTGCCCGATGAATACTTCCGGGAGGGTGCTACGGTATTTGACCTGGAAAATGGGGTCTGGCAGGACTGCATCTGGGAATTCCAGTCCATGCCCCGGGATGCCGTTACCAAGCTGCGGTTTTACGTCTTCTGCAGCGGTCACGACCTGTGCGCCGGAGACAGTCTGGAATACGTCTTCCGGGACATCGTTCTGGAGCAGGTAGAGCGCCCGGAGCACGAGCACGGCTGGGAGCACCCAGCCCCCTGCATCCACCCCTCCACCGTGGGCTACTGGCCCCAGGGCCGCAAGACCGCCGTTGGCACCGTGAAAGCGGATATGTTTTCTCTGGTGGATGCCGAAACGGGCAAGGCGGTATTCTCCGCCCCGGTACGCCGGGAGAAGAACCAGAGAGGCAGCTTCAGCGTGCTGGATTTTTCCGACTTCACCACCCCGGGCAATTACTATCTCCAGGCTGGGAATCAAGTGAGCTGCACCTTTGCCATTGCCCAGGATCTGGCAAAGGAAAGCCTGTGGAAGGTCACAAACTTTTTCTTCTGCCAGCGCTGCGGCTTCCCGGTACCCGGAAAACACAGCACCTGCCACCAGGATTTCCTGGCCAACCACCTGGGAGAGACCATCTCCTTCGGCGGCGGCTGGCATGACGCGGGAGACGCTTCCCAGCAGGCCGCCCAGACCGGCGAGGTGGTCCAGGCGCTCTTTGAAAACGCAAGAGCCTGCAAGAAGGACAAGATGCTCTATTTGCGCTTGATGGAGGAGGCCCAGTGGGGCCTGGATTTCATCCTGCGCACCCGCTTCGGCGACGGCTACCGGGCCACCTCTGCCGGGGCCACCCGCATTACGGACAACCTCATGGGCAACTTTGACGATGTGCCCACCCGGGTCCATAACCACGCCTATGAAAACTTTCTCTTTGCAGGCATTGAGGCCTATGCCGCCGAAACCCTCCGGGGCTACGACGATGCGCTCAGCGGCAACGCCCTCCACGCCGCCATTGAGGACTACGGCTTCGCCTGGGAGAAATTCCGGCAGACCGGTGTAGACCCTGCCCATATGTTTGAGCACACCTACAATTCCGGACTGTCCCAATACTATGCGGTCATCGTATGGGCAGCCAGCTGCCTGTTTTCCGCCTCCCAGAAGGCCTGCTATGCCTCCGATGCGGCCCAAACCGCCCGGAAGCTGCTGCTCTGCCAGGAGACGAATCCGGAGATGCCCATCCGCGGCTTCTTCTACCGGTCCGAAAGCCATATGCGCATTGTCCACTTCAACCATCAGGCCCGGGAGCACCAATTCATGCAGGCACTGGACGCCCTGTGCCGCTCCCAGCCGGACCATCCGGACAAGCAAAAGTGGGAGCACGCCATGGCCCTCTACGGAAGCTATCTGAAGGCCATCGCCGGAAACACAGCCCCCTATGGGATGCTGCCCGCCGGTGTGCACCGGGCGGACGAATACGAGGATGCCGCTCTGTTCCCCTACCTCCATGTCACCTGCGACTACCGCAAGGAGCGGAAGAACTACCGGGAGCAGCTGGCGGAGGGCACGCCCCTGGGCACCGGGCTCATCCTGCGGAATTTCCCGATCTGGTTCTCCTTCCGG
>OGFF01003087.1_pt1 | contig 13127 bp, 8 predicted proteins | sample 1570751 | NCBI WGS metagenome assembly OGFF01 (sample SAMEA2581951, study PRJEB24529) | metagenome | biome: Human gut stool | place: China | collected 2011 | reverse complement strand
ATATGACCGTTGGCGAACTGGCCAAAGAATGTCAGGTAAGTGAAGCTTCCGTTTCACGTTTTTGTAAAAAAATTGATATGAAGGGCTTTCACCATCTTAAAATTTCTATTGCAAAAGAAATGGTTTCCCAGTCGGAAGACGATGAATTGTCTAATCATATTTCAGTAGATGATTTGGAACAATCATTGAAAAATATATTGGCAAATAAAGTTGCCGAACTTACTCAAACAGTTTCAATGATGAATTCTGAAAATCTGCAGGACATTTTAAAAAGAATAAATAATGCCCAAAATGTTCTTTTTGCTGCTGTTGGCAACACTGTTCCTGTAGCAATGGACGGAGCCTACAAGCTTAACCAGATTGGGATTTCCGCAGTTTCTACTCCTGTTTGGGAAACCCAGCTTGCCTACAGTTACAACCTTTCACCTGATGACGTAGTTATTGCAATTTCAAATTCAGGGGAGTCAACCGGTGTCATTAATATTTTAGAAGCAGCAAAACAAAAGAAGGCAACTACAATTTCAATAACCAATAGCGAGAAATCGACTATTGCTAAAATCAGTGATTATCATATAACAACAGCAACCCGCGAAAAATTATTTCTTGATGAATATCGTTTTTCGAGAGTTTCTGCCACAATGGTAATCGAAGTGCTTTATCTTTTCCTTACATCTATGAGAAAAGAAGCTTATGATTCCATTATTCAGCATGAATCATCTATAGCTTTCACAAAAGAATAATTTTTCTATTGACGAAATTTATATGTCATGGTATCTTTGTACTATGAAATTGATTTTCACAGTGTATTTATTCGTAAAATTAATTTTTATGCGTGTTTATCTATTAAACCGCTTTTTACAATATGCTTTGTGAAATTTTACGTGTTTATCTAACCACAAGGAGGTTTATTATGAAGGAAATTAAATGGGCTGTATTAGGTACCGGAGTTATTGCCAACCAAATGGCACAGGCATTAATCAAAAATGGAAAAAATATTTATTCTGTTGCAAACCGCACACACCAAAAGGCTGTTGATTTTGCCCAAAAATATAATATCGGAAAAGTATATGACAATATGAATGATGTGTTTACTGATCCAGAAGTTGATGTTGTTTACATCACAACTCCACATAACACACATCTTGAATTTATGAAGAAGGCAATTGAGAACGGAAAACATATACTTGTTGAAAAATCCATAACACTTAACAGTGATGAATTAAACGAAGCAATTTCTTTGGCAAAAGAAAAAGGTGTTATTATTGGTGAAGCAATGACAATTTTCCACATGCCAATTTACAAAAAATTAAACGAAATTTTGGAATCCGGAGCACTTGGAAAAGTGAACCTTATTACCATGAACTTTGGAAGTTTTAAAGAATATGATATGACAAACAGATTTTTCAACAGAAACCTTGCCGGAGGTGCAATGCTCGATATCGGTGTATACGCACTTTCATTTATCCGCTGGTTTATGGATTCAAAACCTAACAACCTTGTATCTCAGGTAAAATCTGCTCCAACAGGTGTTGACGAGCAGGCTGGTTTACTTCTAACAAACGAAGAAGGTCAGATGGCAAGCGTTATGCTTTCACTTCATTCTAAGCAGCCAAAACGTGGTATGGTTTCATGCGAAAAAGGTTATATTGAAATAATGGAATATCCTAGAGCTTGGGAAGCTACCATAACATACACTGACTCTGGCAAAACTGAATTAATCAAAACCGGCGAAAATGCAGACGCTCTCGCCTACGAACTTGCTGATATGGAAAAAGCAATTAACGGCGATGTTGACTGCATGCACTTTGACTATACAAAAGACGTTATGGATATGATGACTGAATTTAGAAAATCGTGGGGCTTTAAATATCCTGAAGAAGAAAAATAGAAATTAACAGAGCTGTAAGTTTTAAAATCTACTTACAGCTCTATTTTTATATAATCTTATAATCCTTTGCACATCTAACCACTCCGTCAAGTGCATCACTGAATTCTATACCATATTTTCTGCCACTTCTTTCAGATATGTAATTCCTCTAAATTCCTGTGAACTAAAATAAACCGTCTTTTCTTTATTTAGCAATGTAAAATAATTATCTTTTGTGGTTTCCATATCATACATCCATTCAGCCCTTAACATAACTGCTGATGGTTCAATATCCAACACCCTCTGCTCCATTTCCAGTTTATGAGTTGCATAAACATTTGCCGGCTTTACATTTTCTTCCGCATAAGGTCCATCATCGTCACAACCACTATAAACCTGATCCGAGCTGAAACAAATAAGTTTTCTTCCTTTTGCCGCCTTTGCCAAATACATCGGTACCTGCACATTTGCAAAATAAGATTCCTCTGGATTGTTTTCGCAAATTCCCATGTCTGCAAGAGCGTTAGCCCCAACTCCCTGTCCAATTACTTATAAAACCGCTTACCTCACTTTAAAAGATTTTACACGGCTCCATTTGCCTTTGTCTTTTCCAACTATTGCTCTCACTCTTACATAATATCTTTTTCTAACACGTAATTTTCTTAACAGATATGTATTTTTTCCTGTACGTTTTGTTCTTACGTTTTTCTTAAATTTTCTGTCAGTTGAATACTGTATCCGATATATTTTAGCCTTACTTACCTTTTTAAAAGTAATTCTCACTTTTCTATTTTTAAATTTTTTTACTTTTAGAATTTTTGTTTGCTTTAAACTCTTTTTATTTACACCGTCAACACGAGTTGTAGTTTTTCCGTTAGTTGTTGGTTCATTTTCCTTTGTTACAACCTGTCCAAAAGTTGTAGTTGATTCTTTTTCTGATGTTGTTTCGTCAGTTGTTTGATTTTCTCCAGTAGTTTCTGATGTTGTATTTTCTGTAGTCAATATTTCAGTTGTGGGTTCTACTGTGACAGTTGTCTCAGTTTGTTTCTCAGTTGTTGGTTCTAATGTAGTTGTCACTTCCGTTGTTGGCTTTAGTGTTGTTGTCACTTCCGCTGTGGTTGGTGCTTCTGTTGTTGGCTCTGATGTTGTTGTCACTTCCGCTGTGGTTGGTGCTTCCGTTGTAGGCTCTGATGTTGTTGTCACTTCAGTTGTGGTTGGTGCTTCCGTTGTAGGCACTTCTATAGTTGGATTCTCCACTTTGTTCTCCAATTTTGTGTATACCTTTATTCTTCCTACATAATTTTTAAGTTGTGTCCATCCACTACCGTTGTTTATATATGACATTTCCCTGCCATTTTTATATGAAGTCATTATTTTGGCGTCGCCCTTTTCATTTGAAACACTTACTATTGCAGAGAACCATTGGTCTTTTTCGATTTTTACCGGCTGATTCAGTTCTATTGTTACATATCCACTGTTTTCAAAATACGCCGTTGTAGTATTTGCCAGGTAACCACCTGAAACTGGTACATTGTCCTGTCCGCCATAAGGATAATCTACATTTTTGTATATCTCCACTTTAGCGGTTACATTTTCACCACCAATAGCCACATTTACTGCTTTTATATATTCGTCTTTTAGATTATCAGATTTTTTTGCTTTAAATACATTTGCCACTGACTTATCTTTTCTTAATGGGAAATCGTCCATGCTTCCATCATAGTAATAATTAAAGTCATACTTATCCTTTGGTGCAAATGAAAATGCATAAGAACAACTGCTTGTATTGTCATATGACAGCCAAAAATACTCCAATGATTTGTAACTGTTTTTTACAAGCCAACCACCATTTTTGGTAGCACCATTTGGTACAAATTTGTCTGATGGAATATTGTCATCCCATCCAATGATTGTGCATGCATGCGGAGAAATTGTACTGCTATGTTCATTCTTTGGATTGTAGTATAATGTTTCTCTTGCATTATTGTACTGAAATGTTACTGCCCCATATTTTGCTATGGCTTTTTTTATTGACCTAATGTATTCTTCCGGATTTGATTTGTTTTCAGGTATATAAATTGCATTTTCAAATCTATATGACGGATTATCATATGGGTTTGTGGTAACCACATTACCCGATACCGGTGCCCACCACATTGAATATAACTTGGCAATTTTTAGTGGGTCTCCTGACTGCATCAAATAATTTACTGATTGCCAGTCTCCATCTGTATTTCCCAATGGATCGCTTTCTCTCTTAAAAACTCTATAAGCTGCCGCCATCGGATTTAATGATAATGTATCTTTTGTTACTGTAGGATCAATTCCACTTTTTAAAATGGATGATTCTGCTGCTGCAATGCTTGAATATGCCCAACACAAATTGGTATCTCCCTGATCTTTTACAGGTGTTACTATGCCATCGTCCCTTCCATCATATTTTTCCCTGTCTGATATCTCTTTAGTTTCAGTCTGTTGTTCTTCAAAATCACCTTCTATTTTAAATGTTAATTGATTATCAGTTATATTTGTGACTTCAACATGCATATCATCAGTTATTTCCAAGCTCTGATTCAGTTTTAATGGTGCGTCAGATTTTGTTGCATATGTGCCACCTAATGTTTCATAATTCCACTTTCCTGCAACGCATCCCATATTGTTTGGGAATTTTGTGTCTTTGTCCACCAAATAACAAACAAGTCCTGAACCAATTGTCAATCCTTTTAGCTTCGTTCCATCTGTTTTATACAATTCTTTTGACTGACAATCATACTTATTACCACCTGTGCCAAAATTTCTATATTCTAAGTACAGTGTTTTATTGGTTCCTTTTAAATTTAATTTGTATCCGACTATCTGTGAATCTCCTCTAGTCGATGCTTCCTTTAAGGTATACTGTCCATTTTGATAAATTGTTTTAACATTGTCAGATGTAAGCCACCCCTTTGCTTCTCTTTCTTTTACAGATATAAACTGTGGCACAGGTGACATATGCTTTGCCATTGCAGACATATAATATACCGGCGAACTATTTGAACTATTGTACAAGTCCTTAAATCCTAAAATGTGCCCCATTTCATGAGTTGCCACTGCCATAGGCAAAATCACGTTTTTCCGATTATCCTTGTATAAATAATTATAAGAATTTGTCACCTGTACATAGTTTTTACTTGTAATTGTTTTTCCATCTGCATTTATTTTTACGTAATCTGCATAATCCTTATAATTCCACAAAGGTGAGGACCAACCCACAGAGATACTCTGAGTTGTATTTTTATAAATAATGGTGATTGCATCGATTACCCTATCATTGTTTTTATCAAGTTCAGAAAAGTTGTACTTTTTTGTACCATCATAATTTGTAATCACATTACCCGCTGATATAGCTCTGTTTATAGCTTCAGACCAGTCTGTTTTTAGTTCGTACATACGCTGTGATTTTTCGCCATTGTCCGTATAGCCTTCAGGATTTTCATCGCTGTATTCAGCATAGTAACCTCTTGGATGTGACAATTGTATAGAACCACCCTTGTCGAATAAATACACACTATTCATATGTAACTTTCCATTTGAAGCAGTTTCATAATAATCTGAAACATTAAAATCTGCATTGTTGTAAGAATTGTCTGTGATTTTTCTAACAGAATTTCCACTGTATTCATTGTCTACAAACTCATCTTCGTCTGAAAACCTTGCAAACACAATAAGGTTTGTAAAATTACATTCTTTTGTTTTACTTTCTGTATTTTCATTCGTATCATCAGCAAAAGTTGCGCCACTAAAAAGCATTGTCATAACCGTAACAAACGCCATGATTATACTAAACCCTTTTTTCATAAAATCTCCTTTTAATCATTTATTCTTTTACACCTTAATTATATATTCATTATAGCATTTACCAGATTAACTTTGTATTCTAATTTTTTAGAATTATAGGCTCATCCAAAATTAAATTTTTAAATTCCACTCTTCCATTTCACAGTGGATTTTACTTTTACATAAGTGGAATTTAATCTTTCGCACCATTTTATTCTATTCATTTGCATATTTATCTTTACCCTTGTATGCTTGTTCCATGCTCTCTGATGACGGTAGAAGGAGGTACATATGTCTAACCTTATACCGGGAAACCAGAAACACTTAACTTTAGATGACCGTAAAATTATTGAAGACTCTCTAAATGAAGGTCTTTCCTTCAAGGAGATTGCCAAATATCTTTGTAAGGATCCGACTACCATTTCAAAAGAAATCCGTCTTCACCGGGTTGATGACATCCAACCCAAACGGATATTTAATAATCCACACAACTTTTGCACCAGGAGATTTAGGTGCAAACGGACAAATGTATGTGAAAAGATTATCCTCTGTGACATTAAGTGTTCATCATGCAATAAATGTAATCAGGTATGCAAATCTTTCGTAAAGGAATCCTGTTTGCGAGTGGACCGGGCTCCTTACGTTTGCAATGGTTGTGATAAACCACTCCATCGCTGTAGCGTTCCGCATAAATATCGCTATGATGCTGTTTTTGCACAACGAAAATATGAGGAACTCCGTACTTCTTCAAGAACCGGTGTAAATCTCACAAAACATCAGGCTCTTCAAATGAATGCCGTGGTTGCACCTCTGATAGAACAGGGACAGTCTCCATATGTAATTGTCACCAACCATCCGGAACTGGGCATCAGTGTGAAAACACTTTACAACTACATTGAACAGGGTGTTCTTCTCACCAGAAACATTGATTTAAAACGTAAGGTCAAGTTTAAGTTACGAAAAGATGATTCCAAACCTTCAATCAAAACAAAAACAGGGAAGTTTTCGTCGGAAGAACTTATGCTGATTTTAAGCAACTGAATCCTGATTATTTCTGTGAAATGGATACTGTTATTTCGGCTAAAGGTTCCAATAAATATATTCTGACTTTTTACATTCCTGAAACACAACTGTTTATTGCCAGACTCCTAAATCGTTGTACTGAAGGAGCTGTTAAGGTTGCCATTAACGAACTGGAGAGGGCTCTTGGCACATATGACTTTCTATCCGTTTTCAATACCTGACTGACCGTGGCAGTGAATTCAGCGACCCGATATCGCTTGAAACGGGTATTAACGGCATTGAACGCATGAGTATTTATTACTGTGATCCCATGAGAAGTAATCAGAAGGGTGGCATTGAGGAAGCACATACCCTGTTGAGAATGATTATCCCAAAAGGAACCGTTTTCACGCATCTTACACAATGGGACATAAAGAAATGTGTTAATCACATCAATTCTTATGTGAGGGAAGGATTGAATGGTAAAACACCATATCAGGCATCACTTGAAAAATTTGGCCCGGAGATTCTCCGGGCCCTGCAGCTTAAATACATCCCACCTGATGATGTAATCCTCACACCAAAGCTGCTAAAATAACATTTTTATAAATCCCGTCATCAGAGCCACAAATTTCACATTTCTCACACCGACCTGTGGAATTTAATCTTTCACACAAGAATTCCAGAGGTCTGTTTCCTATGCCTTGATTTTCAGATTTAAAGAAAAATGTACTTAAATTTTAACACTTATTACCCTTTATTCAACCAAAAACTTTTAAATTTAGGTTGATTTTTAACAGTGGGTGGAATTTAGTCTTTCACACGGAATTTACTTTTACAAGTCAGCTTCTCCACATAACAAATCTTTTATCTCGCATGATGTACATTTATTTTCACCGATTTTATCAGCAATCTCTTTAACTAACTCCCACCATGAACACACCCCAGAATTTTTAGAAACTCCAGCCCCCACAAAAATCACAAGATTCTCATTTGAATTTATTTGCTTGATTTTTTCTATTTGTTCGATAATCTTGTTCATCAATCTCACCTCACAAAGTGCACTTTTTTCGTCGCTTTTTTCGTCGCTTTTCCAATGAAAAAAGCGACGAATTATTTTAATCTATACAACTTGCCTTTTGTTTTCCCATTATCAATGAGTTTATCAAGTGCAATTAATTCCTTTAACAATTCCTTTGTCCTAGTATCCTTTAATCCCAGATCATCAGCTATTTCAGCTGTTTTGTGCCATTCACCATCATTTAATAATTTTAAGATTTTTTCATATTGTTCTATCTTTTTCTTTGATGATTTTTTCGTCGCTTTCTCATAGCTATCTGGCAGCGAAACTTGATCATCCTCCTCCAAAAATGCAGGGTGGATTGGAATTCTTATTCTCATAGCTCGTCTATCTTCATCCGTAAAGAACTCCGCTCTTGGTGAGCCATTCTTCTCCAGTTCTTCCTGTATTGTTGGAATACCGGAAGAATGCCCCTCTGATAAATCCAGTTCTTTTAAAAACTCCCCAAGTCGTCTATTCCTATAATATCTCGAAACAAATCTCTTTCCTTCAGCTATTGTCTTTTCTGAAATAGATCTGTCTATCCCCGGAAAATTCATAATATTTATGCAATCTGGCTCTATCTCTATAGTTACCGGTTCAAAGGACATATAATCTCTGTGATAAAAGGCATTTACGACAGCCTCTTCTATTGCCTGATACGGATAATTGAATATCCTTAACGCCTCCATCTGATTTGGTACTTTAATTACCTTTTCTCGAATAATCAAATTACGAAATCTTTCCATTGTTGCCTGAATCATCTGAGGCACCGAACCCGTAATATTCGGATAATCTTCACTAATGCTAGGATTTTCAATGCTTCCTTGTGGAAAAGATGTCATCTGCACATAAGTATATCCAAAGAATTTTTCCGGATGCTCGCAGAACATCATAATTGCCACATTCTGAATATATCTGAGTTCTGGCGGACCAACCAATAACTGCATGTCATTAAGTATTTCCTCAACACCACGCTCCCTTACCTGTTTAGCAAGTTTACTACCGGTTTTTCTCAAATGATCTTCTAACAGCACCGGTGAAATATCCTCAAGTGTTGCCTTATGGTTTGCTCTGCAATCAAACGGGGTTTGATCTGACATATTAATCAGTTCTCGCTCCTGCTCACTATTGGCCCTGACTGAACTTGTTTGATAACGAATATAGTAATTGTACTTTTTCTCTTTCTTACTTGTTACATGCTCTGGTGATTTATATGGTCTCTGCTGTCCTGTCCTGACAACAATTATAAAAATCCACTTTTCGTCAACTTCCATAGGTATCCCCTGAGGAAAGTAAGGTGGAGAAATCAAATTATTGTACCCAAGCATATCTTTCTGTATTGAATCTAGCATATGTTCAGGTAAGCCTTTTACTGGGCGCTTGGCAACACCATTTTCCTCCTCGACACCTACAACTATATATCCACCGCCATCATTATTATAATCATTTGCGAATGCACAGACACTATGGTAGATATCGTCAGGATTCCACCCAGTCTTAAACTCTATTCTGTCTGATTCTAATTTTCTTTTGTTTAATAAATCTTCTACGTCAAGTTCAAGTTCCATAATGCCACCTCCATTCCCGTAACACAAATATCATCGAATAAATTATAAATTACATTTTAAACTCCCTAATCACCCAATTTGATACTAATGGTCCAAGTCCCAATTTTAATCAAACTAGCCAAAGCTTCTAGATAAAATAAATTTATTTTGATTTCTTAGGAATCAATGGTTTTTCCAACGTTGCTGAATTATATACAATATTATCCACCACATTGTCCGCATTATCATGTTGCTTAAGCCACAATTCTTCTTCGAGATTTAATTTATCAAGCAAATACTCATGTCTTTTAGAAAATTCATCGAAGATTTCACTCCACTTTAACACATATATTTTTGTCATTCCATTATCAACCCAATAAACGAGATGTTGTTCACCATGATTTCTATTATTTTCCAATTCACCTTCAAGAAATCCACTTGTATTAAATTTATTCCCTACCAAATAAAATGTCCATTTAACATTTCCCATATTAAAGCGATCATCCTTACGTATTACTTGCAAATATTTTTTCACCTGTGATAATTGTGTTTCTCCAAGTGCTACTGTAGGTCTCTTAAGTTCAACCACCACATTCTCTGTCACATCACCTTTTCTATCCTGTCTTATCATAAAGATATCCATTTCTTTATTTTTATCTTCATGATCAATATCCACATCTTCGTCTTTCCCGGTAGTTGCCAAAATTAATCCCTTGAGTGCATACGTAAAATCTGGCTCTGCAGCTGTAATTAAATTATATTGCTCTCCAAACAGCCAATAATGATTCTCTACTACGTTTTGAATATGTGGAACTTCCTTCGCATACATATCTTTATTGAACACTAATTCTTTAAGGCCCTGAATTACTTTTTGTCTATCTTCAATCAGTTTTACCAAACGGGTAATATTAGACAATGAAGTATATTTCAACACTCCTGCCAGTTCTGCCAATTCATCCTCATCTAAATCTACAACTTGCTTAAGAACCTTAAATAAATTGTCTTTATCTTCTGCATCCATTATAAGCTTTAATAAACCAATTGTAATTTTTTTATTATCATCGCTCAAGTTAGTAAAAATTTTGGGTTGTGCTGCATATAATGTACCGACTAAATTGTCTAATTCACTCTTTCGATAGGTGTCAATAGGATTGTTAGCATTAAATTCTGGATATATTTTTGAATCAATTAATTTATCAATAAACTTATCTGACGCTCCTTTTAAATATCGTCTTCGAAATTTATACAAAAAAACATTAATAGCATCCATTAATTTTCGATATTCTTGTTCGTTCTTATTCGGAAAAAGGCATGCTTGACCATCCATTTCCTTTTCAAAATAGAAATTATCAAAATAGGAACTTTTTATAAATATGCTATGGAAAAATTCATCTGATTTTTTGTTTAGTTTTGTTGCTTCTTTATACTTTTCTTCATTATCAGAGTCGATAAAATAAAATTTTGAAAATTCTTTTCCAAGACTCTGATTCCATTGTACAATTGATATTTCATATTTATAAGTTAATTCTGCCGCAGGAACAAATTCAATCTTTTTTATTATGAATTCATCATATGTTACTTTCTCTCCATCAACTAAAATCTGAAAATTTCTAGGCTTATTTAATTCCAAAAACCAAAAAAATTCAATTTTTATCTTTTCAACAATATCATCTTTTGAAAATTGCTGAACTTGTGTAAAGATAACTTCTGTACCTACATTCTTACCCGTAATCTGTGGCTTTTTTCCTCCATTGTCATCGTACTGATTCAAAGTATCCTTTTCCATATCAATATAATATTCATATTTATTTCCACTCTTTTCATACACTGTATTCCATCTGGCCCGTTGAGCAAAAGCAAAAAAAGTTAATCGGCCAATTCCCTGTCTACCATGAGGTAACGAATGATTTACTTTCTTAGAAATATCATATTTCTTTGAATCATTAAATGTTTTAAATTTATCACCAAGCTCTTCGTATACAATTCCAGTACCATTATCTTCAATTGAAATCATATTAAGCAATCCAAATTCATTTGTATATAATTTCACATCTACTCTATCTGCCTGAGCATCAAACCCATTCCATATATATTCACACAATGCATCTAAAGGTTTAAAACTCTTTAAATTCTTCTGAATTCCTTCTGTAGTAATTGATACCTCCTGCATAAACTTCCTCCTACCCTTTATTGACTATAATATTTTGCCAAGAATTGAATTCCACTTCTTTCATTATCCTAAATATACTGTAATAATCTCTTGTCAAATCTATCATTATTTTATTCAACAATTATTTAACATTTACTATCTCGTTATCCATACATATGATATTATCGTTGTGCTACTTTTCCCTTACTTTGTCTAATTCAATTTGCTTTATATATAACAGTATTGATTCGAGCATGTCAAGAGCAGGCGAAAATTTCCGCCTGTAAAATAAGCTTTAAATTTATTATTCGAGCAGTCGTCCTTCGTACATGATGCTCAACTCGCCATAAACCTGTCCCCAGTTTCGAAGCGGCATCGACCATTTCTTGGTTGCCTCAAAAGTGGATAGATATAAAGCCTTTAACAATGCAGTATCGCTAGGAAAGACACTTCTCTGCCGATTAAGTTTGCGGTAGGTAGCATTCAGGCTTTCGATGGCATTTGTTGTATATATAACATTTCTGACCTCTACAGAAAACTTAAAAATTGGCGAAATAGCATCCCTGTTTTGTTTCCAGCTTTTCATGGAATTCGGATACTTTTCGCTCCATTTTTTTGTGACTCGTTCCAATGCATCCAATGCTTTTTCTTCGGTTGGAGCCTGATAAATGGTTTTTAAGTCTGCGCAGAACGGCTTACGGTCTTTGTCTGCAACATATTTCATGGTATTTCTGACCTGATGAACAATGCACCGCTGATACTCTGTTTTAGGATAGGCGGCAGCGATTGCTTCTTTAATGCCTGTCAGTCCATCTGCACAAATGATCAAAATATCCTTAACCCCACGATTTTTCAGACCATTCAAAACAGAAAGCCAGTATTTTGAACTTTCGTTTTCCCCTACTTCAATGGTTAAAACTTCCTTGTAACCATCCTGATTGATTCCCAGGATAACATAGGCTGCTAGTTTTCGGATAACGCCATTATCTCGGACAGAATAGTGGATTGCATCAATGTAAAGAACAGGATAAACTTCTGAAAGCGGTCGGTTCTGCCAATCTTCAATCTGTGGCATGATTTTGTCGGTTACATCTGAAATAAAGCCTTCTGACGCTTCAAATCCATAGATATCCTCCAGTGTATCTGATATTTGCCGGGTAGTCATACCTTTGGCATACATTGAAATAATCTTTTGATCAATGCCTGAAATGTCTTTTTGACGTTTCTTTACCACTTGTGGCTCAAAGGTCGATTTACGATCCTGTGGAACTTCGATTTCCATACTTCCGTAGCTACTGTTTACCCGTTTGGTCTTATAGCCGTTACGGTAGTCGTCGCTGTCTGAGCGTTCAGACTTGGAGTATCCAAAATGATCGTCCATTTCAGCTTCCATCATTTCTTTGATGGTTCCGCCAAGCAGATCTTTCAAGGCATATTGAATGTCCTGCGCGGATTCAATGTCATACTCTTCAAGGAGCTGACGAATGATGGTTCTTTTTTCTTCGGTCATTTGTACTTTGTGTACCGTTTTTTTCTATTGCCATAAAATAAGGCCTCCTATGATTTTATATTTTATCATAGAAGACCTTAAAATCCTATTTACAGAAAAACTTTCACAGACGAGGGTGCGGACAAAATTCTGGACTACTATAGGGCTTCGAAAGGAGCCTTTTTATGTATTCA